>MLJW01000079.1_pt1 | contig 116323 bp, 117 predicted proteins | sample 888231 | NCBI WGS metagenome assembly MLJW01 (sample SAMN05788063, study PRJNA343431) | mine drainage metagenome | isolation source: sample collected from the inflow into an acid mine drainage treatment plant... | place: Germany: Lusatia, lignite mining district | reverse complement strand
TGAGGAAGCTGGCGGAGCGGACGTCGCAGGCGACGGCCGAGATCTCCAAGATGGTCGACGCCATCCGGACGGACACCCAGCAGACGGTGGTCGCGATGGAAAGTGCGACGCCGCTGGTGAAGCAGGGGCAGGAACTGGCGCTGCAGGCGACCGGTTTGCTCGACGATATCCAGCGTCAGGCGACGGATTCCCTGTCCAAGGCGCGGGAGGTGGCGAATGCCACCAAGGCACAGGCGGTGACGGCCAACGAGATCGCCGGGCACGTCGAGAGCATCGCCACCATGACGGAACAGACCAATGCCGCGACCCAGAGCAACGCCGCTGCCGCGGACCAGCTGAATGCGCTGGCCGGGAGACTCAAGGAAGACATGGCTTACTTCAAGGTCTGATGCTGCGCTTGTCGGGCGGATGCAATATCCGCCGGGCCGAAGATGGCTGCGCGAACCATAAAAAAAGGCGACCGGAAGGTCGCCTTCTTTATGCTGCCTGCCGCGTCAGTCGCGTTCGCCGCTGAATGCCATCAGCAGACTCAACAGATTGATGAACAAGTTGTAGATGTCCATGTACAGCGCCAGCGTCGCCATCACATAGTTGGTTTCGCCACCCTGCACGATCCGGCTCACGTCGAACAGGATGTAGGCCGAGAAGATCATGACTGCGATCGCCGAGATGGTCAGCGACAGTGCGGGGATCTGGAAGAACATGTTCGCCAGCGAAGCCACGATCAGCAGGATCAGTCCGATGAACAGGAACTTGCCCATGAAGCTGAAATCCTTCTTTGTGGTGGTGGCGATGGTCGCCAGCGAGAAAAAGATGACGCTGGTACCGCCCGCTGCCAAGCCAATAAGCTGTGCGCCGTTCTTCAGGTGCAGGGCGACTTGAAGGATGGGGCCGAGGAACACGCCCGCGACAAAAGTGAATCCGAGCAGGGCGACGATACCCCATACGCTGTCGCGTAGCGCAGTGACCGCAAACAACAGGCCCATCATCGTGCCGAACATCAGCAGTGCTGCCATGATGGGATGTCCCGCCATGAACGAAAAATTGATCGAGGTACCGACGAAAGCGCCGATGATCGTCGGAATCATGGTCAGCGCCAGCATCATGTAGGTGTTGCGCAGAACTTTATTCTGTTCGGCGCCAAGCGCGGTACCGGGTATTACGGATGGTGTGTCGTATTGCATGCTTTACTCCTTATGAAGACGGTTCTGTTCCAGCGAACGTGCGTGAGACTACAGAAGCAGTGTAAAAGTTGCAACCATGCCCGTTGGGAAGCCCGGGTATTTCAGGTATCATGCGCGCCATTGTGTGCCAGCCGTATATCGGCAAAGGGAACTTTCGAGTGAAACCAAAACCTTAGGCTGGCACCTTGCAGGTTTTTGGAGGTGTGGCCGAGCGGTTGAAGGCACTAGTCTTGAAAACTAGCGAGGATGAAAGTCCTCCGTGAGTTCGAATCTCACCGCCTCCGCCAAATTCGTATCATTTTGTAATCTCTGAGGAGTGAAAAATATGTTGCGCAATATACTGGCGATCTCTTTGATGTCTGTGGCTGGCATCGCGGCAGCGGATACGATGGACATCGGGCTGGGCAATCATGCCGCGCAGTTCAAGTACGGTGTCCCCACGACTCTCGCCGGCAAGTCCGAGATCTATGCAGATCTGCTGTACAACGACGTGAACAGTGTCATGGGCGGTGTGGGACTGCTGGTCGCGAATGACGAGATCAAAGTGCCGGGTCTGACTATCGGTATCGGTGCAAAAGCGGTTGCTGCGACGATCCGGGAGACGCCAGCCAGGCAGAATACGTCTTCAGTCGCACTGGGTGCGCAGGTGCGGTACGAGTTGCCGGCAGAGCGTCGTGTGGCGTTCGCGGGCGAGTTCTATTACGGCCCGGACATCATCACTTTCGGCGATGCCAAGCAGTTCCAGCAATACGGCGCCCGTGCCGAATTCTCGGTCTCGCCCCAGGTGCAGGTCTATGCCGGCTATCGCAAGACAGTGTTTACGATAAAAGCAACGAATGCGGACGCGGTTCTGGTGAGCGGAGTGCTCGCTGGCGTGCAATTCACGTTCTGAAGACTGACCTGACACTGTGCTGAAACTTGCCCTGGTTCTCGTTTTGCTTTCGATGACATCCCTTGCGCAAGCCAAGGATGTTTCGGCACAACAGGTGGGTGTCGAATACGCTCGAGGGAATCTCGACAGGGCCGACGCGGAATACAAGGACAACCTGCAACGTGTATCCGATTCCGAGAAGCGACTGACGGACGCGCAGAATCGTTTGGCGGAAGATCGGCGTAAAGCGGCAGAATCGAAAAAGACCCTGGACGAGGCCAAGGCGAAATATGCAAGAGCGCAGGAATTGCTCGATCAAGCCTGGAAAAAACCGTAATTCCGACTACTCGCGCTCAATACCCCAGTGCGCGTGCTCCCTGATAGAAGACAAAACTGACCACCCACGCCAGTGCCAGCGACCAGCTGAGCGCGAACAGGGTATAACGCAGGTCTTTTGATTCGCTGCGCAAGGTGGCGATCGCGGACAGGCAGGGTGTGTAGATCAGCGTGAACAGCATGAAACTGTAGGCCTGCACCCAATCCAGTTGTTGTCCCAGAGCGCTGCCCAGCGCGTCACCGCTCAAGCCGTAGATGACGGCCAGCGAGCCGATGACGATCTCTTTCGCGACGAAACCGAAGATCAATGCGATGGTGAGTTGGTCGTTGATCCCGATGGGGGCAAAGACCGGGTGCAGCAGACTGCCTATCATTCCGGCCAGCGTGCCCGAGCTCGCAGGGGTGGCCGAGGTTGGCAGATGCGTGAGCAGCCATACCAGCACGACGCCGGCAACGATGAATTGCGTGGCGCGGCGCAAGAAATGGGTCACCTCCAGCCAGCCGCGCAGCAACATCTGGCGCACGGTGGGGAAACGGTACGGTGGCAGTTCCAGCACAAAAGGCTCGTTGTTCCTGAAACTGTTCTTGAACAGCAGTGCGGTGACGATGGCCGTAGCGAAGCTGAACAGGTAGAGGCTGAACAGTACCACCGGCGCGGCTTTGGAAGAAAACAACGCGGCGGTGATGAACACGAATACCTGCAAGCGCGCGGAACACAGCGAGAACGGGATGACCAGCATGGTGAGCAGGCGCAGGCTGCGCGAGCGCATCACCCGCGTGCCCATGAGTGCGGGCACATTGCAGCCGAACCCCATCAGCAGCATGACGAAGCCGCGTCCGTCCAATCCCATCTTCGCCATCAGCGCATCCATCAAGAAAGCCGCGCGCGACAGATAGCCGCTGTCCTCCACCATCGCCATGAACAGGAAGAACAGGATGATGATGGGCACGAAGGCGGCGACAGTGGCCACGCCGTTGTAGATCCCGTCCAGCAGCAAACCGGAAAGCCAGGCCGGCAATCCGGAGAGCGCAGGGTTGAGCGCGGTCTCGCGCAGCCAGCCGAGCGCATCGGACACCCAGCCCTGCAGCGGTTGGCCGAGGAAGAAGATGCCCTGGAACAGCAGATACATGATGCCGAAGAAGATCGGCAGTCCCAGCCACGGATGGAGCAGCACCCGGTCGAGCTTGTCCGTAAGATTCTCCGGCAACTGCGCCGGAACTTGCACGGCGTGCTTGAGGATGCGCGCCATCTCGGACTCGATGTGCTCGTCCTGTTCGAGCTGGCTGCGCAGCTCTTCGGCCATGCCCGGCGTGGGGTAGCGCAATGCCTTGGTGATGGCCTGCAGCGCCTCCTGGTAGCCGGTGCCGTATTTGCCGCTGAGCAGGAAGATGGGTATGCCCAGCATCTCCGTCATTTTCCTGCTGTCGATGCTGATGCCGTATTTCTTCGCCTCGTCCGCCATATTGAGCAGGACCACGAGGTTCATGTTGAGCTGCTTGAGTTGCAGCAACAGGCTCATCTGGCGTTCGATCTGCGTGGCATTCAGTATGACGAGCGCAAGGTCGGGCACGTTGTCATGAATGAAATGGCGCACCACCTGCTCGTCGTCGGAGAAACCGTGCAGGTCGTAGATGCCCGGCAAGTCGATGATCTCGACCATGTCGGAGCCGAGTAGTATCCTGCCGCTGAGAAGTTCAACGGTGATGCCCGGCCAGTTGCCGACGCGGGCGGCACCGCCGGTCATGCGGTTGAACAAGGTGGACTTGCCGGTGTTGGGCATGCCCAATAAGGCGATACGTTTCATGTCCACACCAATAAATCTACTGCGCAGCTTGATTGCTGAGTCGCGTGCTCGTTCATTCCTCGCCTACCTTTGTGGTATGTCTCGTCATTCACTGCGCGGCTCCTTGCACTCAGGCTTGCTCGCAACGATTTCTTGGCGCGTCCTCACACTTGGCACACTTTGACCTTCGCCGCCTCGTTGCGGCGCAGCAGGATGTCGGTGGTGCCGATGCGCACCTGCAAAGGACCGGAGAAACTGGCCTTGCGGATCAGCTCTATCTGCTTCCCGCTGCGGAATCCCAGCGCCTGCAGACGCAGATGCAATGCTTCTTCGGCGTGGATGGAGACGATGGTGGCGATATCGCCGGGTTGCAGATGGGCCAGGGTGAGGGAGGGCATGGTCGAATGGATTCCAGTTGTCTGCATTATTCCACACGGGCGCCGCTCTTGTCGCGTAGGGCGGGGCTAATAGGGTAGAATGCCATCTTTATTTTTGTGGCAGAGAAACACATGATCAAAGGTAGCCTCGTAGCGATCGTCACGCCGATGCAAGAGGACGGCAGCCTGGATTTGGCGGCTTTCCGCGCGTTGATCGATTTTCATATAGCGGAAGGCACCGACGCCATCGTGGTGGTCGGTACGACCGGCGAATCCCCTACTGTCGATGTGGAAGAGCACGAGTTGCTCATCGCGGAAGCGGTGAAGCATTCCGCCAAACGTATTCCTGTCATCGCCGGAACCGGCGCGAATTCGACCAGGGAAGCGATCGAGCTGGCCACTTTTTCAAAGAAGGCCGGCGCGGATGCTTCGCTCACTGTCGTTCCCTACTACAACAAGCCGACCCAGGAAGGCCTGTACCTGCATTTCAAGGCCATCGCCGAAGCGGTGGACATGCCGCATATCCTGTACAACGTGCCGGGACGCACGGGCGCGGACTTGCACAACGATACCGTGCTGCGCCTTGCGCAGATCGAGAACATCGTCGGCATCAAGGAAGCGACCGGCGATATCTCCCGCGGCAGCGACCTGTTGCAGAGAGCGCCCAAGGACTTCGCCATCTACAGCGGAGACGACGCCAGCACGCTGGCGTTGATGCTGCTGGGTGCGCATGGCTCGATCTCGGTGACGGCCAACGTCGCGCCCAGGCTGATGCACGAGATGTGCACGGCAGCATTGAATGGCGAGCTGGCCAAGGCCCGCGAGATCAATTTCCGCCTGCTCGGTCTGCATCGCAACCTGTTCGTTGAAGCCAACCCGATACCGGTAAAGTGGGCGGTGGCGCGCATGGGCAAGATGAAGAACGCACTGCGTTTGCCATTGACTCCGCTTACCGCCGGAGCGCAACCGGTGGTGGAAGCCGCCATGCGCCAGGCTGGCGTCATTTGATAGGATCAGACATGAAGTCAAGGAACATCGTATTTGGATTCGTTGCAGTATCGTTGCTTGCTGGATGCAGCATGTTCGACCGGAAGCCGGTGGATTACAAAGCAGGCGCGGTGGAGACGCCGCCGCTGGAAGTCCCGCCCGATCTGACGGTACCCGAGACGGAGCAGCGCTATATCATTCCCGGGACGGACGGGGAGAAGGTCGCCAGTTATTCGGAATACACCAGAAAGACGGAACAGCCCTGCGTGAACCCGGTGAGTGCGCCGGTTGCGGCAACTCCCGCACCGCAACCGGCTCCGGCGCCGACCGCCAAGTTGCTGGAAGGCAACGGCACAAAGAGCATATCGCTGGGTGAGCCGTTCGATCGTAGCTGGCGCAGGGTCGGGCTGGCACTGGATCATGCACACCTCGTCACGACTGACAAGGATCGGAGCAAGGGCATCTATTTCATCTCGGCGACAGCGGACAAGGACAAAAAGAAACTGCCGGACTATCAGGTCATCGTGCACGAAAATGCAGCGGGCAGCGAAGTCACTGTGGTCGACCAGAGCGGCAAGAGCAACGCGGAAACGACTCGGCTTGTCGAAGTGCTTTACCAGAACCTGGACAAGGGCAATCCCGGCGACCAGCCTCGCCCTCCTCGCGGAGATGCGGTTCGCACTTCTCGGTAGCGGCAGCGAGGGGAACGCCCTCGTCGTGCAGGTCGGGCGAACCCATGTCCTGCTTGATTGCGGTTTTTCCCTGAGCGAGACGGTGTCGCGATTGGCGCGTCTTGGTCTGCAAGCCGAACAACTGAGCGGCATCGTGGTGACCCACGAGCATGGTGATCACATTTCAGGCGTAGCGCGGCTTGCGCGAAAATTCAACCTTCCTGTATGGTTGACCCACGGCACCTTGCGCACGCAAAACAAGTCATTCGCCGAACTCTCCGTCACCGAGATCAATCCGCATCTGCCGTTTGCCATCGGTGACGTGCAGGTGCAGCCTTATCCCGTGCCGCACGATGCGGCAGAGCCGGTGCAATACGTGTTCAGCGACGGCGCTTTCAGGCTGGGAGTGCTCACCGATACCGGCAGTTCAACGCCGCATATCGAAGCGACCTTGAGCGGTTGTCATGCGCTGGTACTGGAGTGCAACCATGATGCCCGGATGCTTGCCGAGGGCGATTACCACTACAATCTGAAACAGCGTGTAGGCGGGCGTTACGGACACCTTAACAATGACGATGCGGCGGCTTTGCTGGCACGACTGGACAACAGCCGGTTGCAGCATATCGTTGCCGCGCACCTGAGCCGCAAGAACAATGCAGTGGAGCTGGCAGTGGAAGCACTGAGCGGAGCTTTGGGCTGCACAACGGACCGGATCGCTGTTGCAACGCAGGAGCTGGGATTGGACTGGTGCGAGATTTCCTGATCGCCGGAAAATCTGCGGAAATTAAAAAAGCCGACTTGCGTCGGCTTTTTTATCAAGCTTGTACAGCTTCTTACTTTGCAGCAGGAGCGGCAACAGCGGAAGCGGCAGCAGGCTCGGAAGCAGCAGGAGCAGCAACAGCGGAAGCAGCAGCAGGCGCGGGAGCGGCGGCAGGGGCAGCAGGTGCCGGAGCTTCAGCTTGTTTGCCGCAAGCGGACAGGGACAGAGCGAACACGACAGCGATCAGAGAGGTCAATTTCATTTCATTTCCTTCAGTTGATATAAAAATTACGGGAGTGCTAGATTTGTTTGGTACCCATTCGCCAAAGTCTCCCTCGTTGCGAAAGGCGCGGCATTCTACCACTATCCTTGCAAAGTATCAGGGAATGTGGATATTCTGTTATAATCCTAGCGTCGTCCCTGAAACACAGGGGTGCGATGAATTCCACATTTCGTTAAAGCGGGAATTCAACCGGCGTGCTTCTTCCGGATCGTTTTTTCCCAGCAGTCCGCGCGTATCGTCGAAATGGTAACGGCGCACGTAATTGATATTATCCGCGACAGCAAAAGGGTCTGAGACGTGCAGCAGGCTCTTCGGAGTCTGATAGATGAACATGCTGTTGCCGAACTGGCGGAGCAACAACATCATGCGCGGACAATAGCGGACCAGGTGCTGCGGATCATGTGCCAGCAGGTTCAGGCGGTTGATCGGGCTGGAAAGCAGGAAGCGTTGCAGCATATCGAAACGAGCTTCGGAATTGAAACCGATGCCTTCAAAGTTCCGTTCGAAGATATTCAGCGTGCGTTGAGCCGATGAGCATACTGTATCCAGGGCGGCGATGTAGTCGGCTACACCGTCAAATGTCGAGTGCTGCAGGGCATCGTCGCTCAATCCCGGATCCTTTCTATTTGGCGCGAGGTGTTAAATATCCATCCAGGTACCATTGGTAAAGCAGATCGGTTGCTTCGCGCGTGAACTTGCGCGACGCGGGGAGGCTCCTCGCGTCGGCGAGCTCGCGCAAAATGCGGTAACAGCCCATGCCGACCTGATGTGCGTCGCCGTTGATGAATATCGTGTTGTCGTGGCACAGCATCTGGGTCTTGAGGTCGAGCATCACGCCGTGCTTTTGTAATGACTGCCCGAAACGTTCCTCGGTCAGGGATCTGGCGGGTGCATCAAAGAAAATATGGGGCTTGGGTTCGGAAAGGTAGCATCCCAGAAAATTGGCGATGTCCTCATCGTCCCACTTCACTTTGCGGATGGCTCGTCCGACTTGCTGCAGCATGTCTGCACTGATCTCGGCCGGATGTTTCTGCGCTTTCAGGCCGGGGTCGGCATAGATGCCTTCGATCTCGATCCGGTCTTGCAGATAGACGAGGAACTGCTCTGCCAGTTCCTGATACCACGGGGTACGGAATCCGATGGAATAGGTCATGCAGTCGTCTTCCGCGATGCCGTTATGGCCGCATTGGGGCGGCAGATAAAGCATGTCGCCGGCTTCCAGCACCCACTCCTGTTCCACCTTGAAATCTTTCAGCAATCGCAATGGGGCTCCTTCGACGAGCGTGCGGTCCTTTTGCGTGGAGATCTGCCAGCGCCGATGCCCGAGTCCTTGCAGCAGGAAGACATCGTAATGGTCAAAATGCGGGCCGACCCCGCCACCTTTGGGCGCGTAGCTCACCATCAGGTCGTCGAAACGCGCATGCGGGATGAAGTTGAACTGCTTCGCCAATTCGGCACCTGTCGGCAGGAAGTGATTGACGCCCTGCACCAGCACTGACCACTTTCCCTTCTTTGACAGGCCCTCGAAATCCGAAGGTTCGAACGGCTCGTGACGCAATTTCCATTGCTTGCGCTGATAGGTCACCAGGCGTGCCTGAACGTCGGCAACGCATGCCAGATCGATCAATTGTTGCGGATCGAGCAGGCCTTTGAAGCCGGGCACAGCCTGCCGGATCAGTAAGGGTTTCTTCTGCCAATAGTCGCGAAGAAATTCGTTGACGGTCAGTCCGCCGAGGAGGGGTAATTTAATATTCATCTGTTGATTATAATCTCCGCGAAACCATTTGGTACAAAATGAAACTCGGTTAGAATGCTCCGGCGGGAGGGCGCTATGCCAATACAGGCAGTACAGCTACAAGTCGGAACAGATGCGCCGGAATTCGAGCTGGCAGATGCGGATATGCAGATGTTCAGCCTGAGCGGGCAACGCGGCAAGAACATCGTGCTGTATTTCTATCCCAAGGACGACACGCCGGGATGCACGATGGAGGCGAACGAATTCAGCGATTGCGAGGAAGAGTTCGCCAAGCACGACACCATCGTGGTCGGCGTCAGCCGCGACGACTGTATCAGCCACGCCACCTTCCGCGACAAGTACGGCCTTTCGGTGCAGTTGTTGTCCGATACCGACGGGCGCGTTTGCAGAAAGTATGGCGTGCTTTACGAGAAAGAAGTGGATGGCCACAAGAAGCTCTCCATCCAGCGCTCGACTTTCGTCATCGGCAAACAGGGCGAGTTGCGCCATGTCCTGTACGGTGTCCACGCCCACGGACACGCCCAGGATATTCTTAAATTGATAAAGGAAATGAAATGAAGATTGAAAAGAACGCCGTTGTCTCGCTGACCTATGAACTGACCGACGCCAGCGGCGCGCTGCTGGAAAAGAACAGCGACCCTATCAGCTATCTGCACGGCGGATACGATGGCATCTTCCCGTTGGTCGAAGAAGCGCTGCACGGCAAGGCTGTGGGCGACAAGTTCTCCGTCAGCATGGAGCCGGACGATGCGTTTGGCGAATACGAACACGACCTCGTGCGCGCCGAACCGCGCAGCATGTTCCCGAAGGACGTCGCCGTCGGGATGCAATTCGAGGGCGGTGCCGAAGGCGACGATGACGAAGACTATGTGCTCTACACCGTCACCGAAGTCACCGACGAAGAGGTGACAGTGGATGGCAATCATCCCCTGGCAGGCAAGGCCCTCGTTTTTGCCGGCACGATCACCGGCGTGCGTGCCGCCACGCAGGAAGAATTGGCGCACGGCCACGTGCATGGCGATGGCGGTCATCACCACTAAGCCAGAAAGCCGAAGGGTCTGATCGCGGAGGCATGAGCATGAAGAGGTGGTTGCGGGAAAATCGCGGATTCATCGTTTTCATCCTGCTGTTCGGCGCCTTCCGCACCGCGATCGCGGACTGGAATCCGATCCCTTCCGGTTCCATGCGTCCAAGCCTGCTGGAAGGCGATGTGGTGTTCGTCAACCGGCTTGCCTACGACCTCAAGCTGCCTTTGACCGATGTCATTCTCGCGCATCTGGGCGAACCCCGGCGCGGCGACATCGTCACGTTCACTTCCCCTGCAGACGGAAAGCGCCTGATCAAGCGACTTGTGGCTTTGCCCGGCGATGTGGTTGAAATGCGCGACAAGCAGCTGCTCATCAACGGTGTGAAGGCTGATTACAAAATGCTGGATGCTGCAGTCGAGCCGATGGCGGACGGCGCGACCTTGCCGGTGCTGCACCTCACCGAAAGATGGGGTAACGATCAGCGGTCGATCCAATGGCTGCCGGAATTGTCGCGGGCGTCCGGTTTCGGGCCGGTCGTCATTCCCCGGGACCAGTTCCTGATGCTGGGAGACAACCGCGACAACAGCGCCGATTCACGCTACATCGGCTTCATCCCGCGCCAGGCGCTGATCGGGCGCGCCGAGCGCATCCTGGTTTCTGCCGCCATCCTGGATGACTGGATGCCGCGCATCGCACGCTTCGGAAAATCCCTTTACTGAGCCTTCTGGGCGGCCAGGATGTGACAAAGATGCTCGTCGTTCGGGTTCAGCGTGCATTCCGCCACGGCATTCAGCAACTCCTGGATCTCCTTCAGTGTGAAAATCTCCATCAGGCGGTTGGCCATGTCGATCTGCAGCGGCAACATGCGCGATTCCCCGTTCGGCAGGGTGAAATTGAACCCGGCCAGGCGGTTCAGTTCTCCTTCCGTCTCGCTCTGTTCTTCCTGCTCGTCCTCGAGCGTACGGTAATAGTCCTCGATATCGTCCGATACGCGTTCGGGAATGTCCTCGGGGATCGCCACGACCATACCCATGTTGTCTTCGGGTGCCTCGTACCGCACTCCGCGTTTTTCGACATAGGACACGAATTTGTCACGCAGTGCGATATCGAAGAAGATGTAGTCGATCATGGCGCTTACCTCAGGAAGTTGGAATGGTCCCATCCTGCCGTGCAGGCTGGCAGGAATCAATAACCCGAAAGGGAGAGCCGTTTGGAGATCCAGTCCGCCGCCTGTGCCGCACCATCGGGCTTGGGAGGGACACTTGCGGGTACGGACCAGAGGCTGAACAGTGCATCCGCGATGTCCCCGCCTTCCAATTGCCTGCGAGAGACTTCGCCGCAAACCCCATGCCGCCGCAACCATTCGACCAGGGCGGGCGCTTCCGGCCAGTCCGCCCGGTCGACGTACAGGACGGGGATGCCGCTGCATGCCGCTTCGGCGAAGCTGCCGTAGCCCGGCTTGCACAAGAGCGCGTCGCAGCTGGCGAGCAGGTCGTTGAAATTCATCGGCAGTGATTCCAGCACGACGGCATCGGGATGCGCCACTTGCCAGGTCTCCTGGACCAGCCAGCGCACGCCGTCGATGCGCGGCCAGCCCTCGACTGGCAAACGGCCGGCGATGCCGCCCATGCTCACCAGCACCAGCTTCTCTTCCCGCGACAACTTCAAATGGCGGTTCAGCTCGTCTCGCCGGTGGTGGCCGACGACTGCGATCGGCGCGACAGGAACGAGATTGGGCAGGTCGCCCATTGCCATGCCTGGCGTGGCGCGCAGGAAGGCATCGGTGTTGGCGTAACAGGAGAGTATCTGCGCAGCGATGGCGTTCTCACCGCAATAGTGCCGATAGATATCTGACCAGTTCAGGGAGCATAGCGCCGCATTGGCGATGCCGGCCCGTTGCGCCCCGGCAAGCGCCAGATAGCCCACATTGGAGAACACCATATCAGCACCGAGATCGCGCAACAGACGCGCCTCGGCGGCGACACGCTCATCCCAATCCGCATGGAAGGCCCGGTAGGCCGCGCAGCTATCGTCGGCGCGCACGTCCAGCGCCGACGACATCAGCATGCCGATGTCGCCCTCGCTGGGCAGGTGATCGAAGGGCGCGCGGATGCGCGAACGCAGATGTGCGAGCGGAACCGCGGAGCGCACCGTCAGGCGCAGCTGTGGTACGCGTTCATGCATCAGGTTCAGGATGGGTGCGGTCTGTGCGACATGGCCGAAGCCGTGACCGGAGATGGAAACAACGAGATGGGGCATGTCCTGGATAGCTTTCAATTACCGTGGTGCAGGGAATGTTCAAACGCGGCGCGATGGGGCTGCCCGATTGAGTCAGGACATGCCGATCACGACCATCCGGTAATTTACACTATTTGAGAAGCGCGCTTAATCGCTTATTTTCCCCTGCAGCGTCGAGCTGGAATGCTGTTTCTTTTCCGCGATCAATTGTGTAGCGGCAGCAACCTGTCCCCAAGTGTTCCACAGCAGGACGCCGCGAACGCGGCCATCGCGCAGATAGTAAATGACGCCCTTGCGGAACGGTTCCTTCCAGTCCTCCACGATATCGAGTGTCGAGTCGAGTTCACCCACCGCTTCGTAGCCCAGATCGAACAGGTCGGAATAGAAATAAGGCTGGTGGCTGTAGATGTCGGATTGCCCGGCCATGTTCCTGCCCGCCATCTCCCCCATGACATTGGCGTTGTCCTCGTGCTCCACGCGCATGCGTTTGTCCAGGGCTGCGCTGTAAAAATTCGCGACGTCCCCGGCAGCATAGATGTCGGGATTGCTGGTGCGCAGCAGTTCGTCCACCACGATGCCGTTGTCCACCCTGAGCCCGGCCTGCTCAGCCAGCACGGTATTGGGCTCGATGCCCAGTCCGGCCACCACGCCGTCGGCAGAGATCTCTATGCCTTTCCCCGTGGTCACGATCGTCTTGTTTCCCGCCGTCCGCACCGATTTGACGCTCTCCGACTCGAGCAGCTTGACCCCCTTCACTTCATAATAGGAATTCAGGAATGCCACGAGCGACGGCGGATAGACACGCGATCCGATCCCGTTGGAAGGAAAGATCATGGTGACCCGTTTGTCTTTCATGGCGAGCGCGGCAGCCACTTCCGAACCGATGAAGCCGCCGCCGATCACGACAAAATCCGAGCCGTGTTCGCACAACGCGCGCAGTTTTCGGTAGTCGCCCGCGGTCCTGAAATAGATCACGTTCCCGTTTGCGTCCGGCAGGCGCCGCACGGCGCCGCCCGTGGCCAGCAACAATTTTTCATAGGAACAAGAATTTCCCGCGTCATCGGTCACGGTTTTTTTGGAGGTGTCGAGCGCGACCACTTTTTTGCCCAGATGCATGTCGACGTCGAGGCCGTTGGGACTGCGCCAGATGGAGGAGAACGGCTTGCCCGTCCATAGCGACTTGGACAGCGGAGGGCGGTCATAGGGAGGGTCGCTCTCATCGCAGAACAGGGCGATGCTGCCGCTATTGTCGATCTTCCGAATACTGCGGATGGCCGAATCGGCAGTCATGCCGCCACCGACAATGAGGTATTTGTGATGCTTCATGTCCGCTCCTTTCAATTGCCAGGCTCGTTAAATCGTTTGCCAAAACAAACGTCCCTAACTCGCTGCATCTAAAGTAACGCAGGTTGAATCACCAGCATGCATGGCTCATCTTACGCCGTAATGTCAGACTTGGCGCGTACGCCAAATTGACCCTGCCGGCTGTGTCTTCATGCAGTCAGAAAACGGCATGCGTTCATATCGCGCAGCTCACCCTTTCCCGCAGCTGCGCCAAATAACCCTCGATCCGTTCATTCAGCGTTGCGGGTGCGGTGACGATGTCGTGCGCCAGCGTGAACAGGGGGAAGGCGTGCCAATCGAACAGGTGGTGCTTCACCACCATCTGCAAAGTATGCACTCCCTCACCGGAGATATTCGACCATTCGCCGCGCACCAGCTGCCTGCCGAGCGCATGGTGATGCGAGTCCTCGCTGGTGGCCGTCGTCAGCAGGTCGCCCAGGCCGGCGTAGCTGTAGGGCGTGTGCGCCTGCCCGCCGAACGATTGCACGATGCCCGACAACTCAGAGATGGCCGTCACCATCAGATGCCCGCGCATGTTGTTGCCCAGTTTCAGTTCATCCGCCACGCCGAACATGATCGCGTACACGTTCTTCAGGATCACCGACCAGCTCCTGCCGTGCATGTCCGACGCCTGCTCGCAGATCAGCCGGGTGCCCAGGAACAGATCGAATATCACCTGGAAATCCGCAGTATCCGACAACACGACGTCGGCAAAGGCATAACGCCCGGTCCTGATCTCCTCCGAGATCATCGGGCCGTAGACCACGCCGTAGTGATGCCCTTCGGTCAATATGCTTTCAAACACCTGCGCCGCCGTTCGTCCCGCTTCGTCCAGCCCCTTGGCGATGGTCAGGCACAGACTGCCCTGCGCAAGATACGGCTCGATGCACGTGACGACCTCATGGTGCGGATTCACCGGCAGGCAGAACAGAATGATCTGCGCCCAAGCGGCCAGATCTTCCAGCGGGGCGTCGCCTTTCTCTTCGATGCACCAGATGCGGACATCATGCCGTTCCGATACCAGACACTCCATGGCATGCCCCATCTTGCCATGGCCCAGAATCAATATGCGATGCTTCATATCGCCCCCTTATTTGAATAAACAGACAATATCCTAAAAATACGCGGCCCGGTTACATGAGCGTCGCAATACCAATCCATTTGAGCGGTGTGACTTTTATCGCGCAGCTTGCTGATAAAATGCCCGGCCAGTTTTTTAGTCATAACCGTTCGAGGAAATGCAATGTCATCAGGTCTCACCGATCAGCAAGCGCACGAATACATCATCAAACTGCTCACTGCCATGAGCAGGGCAGGCGGCTCCGACCTGTTCATCTCAAACGATTTTCCGCCCAGCATGAAGGCGCACGGCGAGATGACGCCGATGACATCGCAAAAACTCAACGGAACGATCACGCGTCAACTGGCGCATGCGCTGATGAACGAAGAGCAGCGCGCGGAATTCGAAAAAGAGATGGAATGCAACTTCGCCATCTCCGTGCCCGGCGTCTCCCGTTTCCGCGTCAATGTCTTCGTGCAGCTGCAGAATGTCGGCATGGTCATCCGCACGATCGCCGCCGAGATACCCAACTTTGAAAAACTCGGCCTGCCCGAGGTGCTGAAAGAAGTCGTCATGCAAAAGCGCGGGCTGGTACTGGTGGTCGGAGGTACCGGCTCCGGCAAGTCAACCTCGCTGGCCGCGATGATCGACCACCGCAACAGCACTTCCAAAGGCCACATCATCACCGTCGAAGACCCGGTGGAATACGTGCACCAGTCCAAGCAATCGCTGATCACCCACCGCGAAGTGGGCGTGGATACGCACAGCTGGCATCATGCGCTGAAGAACACCTTGCGCCAGGCGCCGGACGTGATCCTGATCGGCGAGATACGCGACGCCGAGACCATGGAACACGCCATCGCCTTCGCCGAGACCGGCCACCTGTGCCTGGGTACGCTGCACGCCAATAGCACCAACCAGACCATAGACCGGATCATCAATTTCTTCCCCGAAGAACGCCGCAACCAGTTGCTGATGGATCTCTCCGCCAACATGCGCGCGCTCATCTCGCAGCGGTTGATCCGCACGCCGGACGGCAAAGGGCGCAAGGCCGCCATCGAGATACTGCTCAATACACCCATCATCGCCGACAAGATATTCAAGGGCGAATTCCACGAGATCAAGGGCATCATGGAAAAATCGCGCGAGCTCGGTATGCGCACTTTCGACTGGTCTTTGTTCGAGCTGTATAACGAAGGCCATATCTCCTACGAGGATGCGATACGCAACGCCGATTCCGCCAACGAGCTGCGCCTGAACATCAAGCTCAAGAGCGCGCGCGGAGAGCCGGGCAGTGCTTCGGGCATGGAGCTTTCCCTGCACATACACAAGACTCCGGAAGAGCTGGAGGAGGAAAGGAAGAATGAGCTGGCGGCTCAGGAAGAACACAAGCGCCAGTTCGAAGCAGCGCAACTCGCCAAACAGCAACAGGAAAGGATGCAGCACGAAAAGGAACAGGAAGAAAAGCTGCAGCAGCCAGCGATCGTGCTGGATAAAATAGAGTTGTCCCTGGAGTAGGGGGCCGGCGGGAATCACCCCTCTCCCGTTGCCAGATATAGCCGGTTGTAACCCTTCCATTACTTGCTATGATGTAACCGTAGACCTGCAACATACACGGAGCAGAACCAATGACTCACGACGTCAACCAGCCCGATATTCCGGACCGCGAACTGCTGGCGGGCGGCGCACGGCCGAACGTCTGGACAGAGATCGGCGAGGCGAAAGTCACCCATACGCTTTTTGGCAGGGCCAAGGTCCGCATCATCCGCAAGCATGACAATACCCACCGCATATTGTGGCTGACCGGGATCGCGGCCATCGTGGTCGCAGCAGCAGTCTGGCAGGGCCTGCTTTCCCGGCATCCGGACGGGCCGGTGCAAAGCGAAGACTTGCCACCTCCGGCCCGGGCAAAGGAAAAGGTCAGTCCTCCCGCATTCCAGTCTGAAAACATCGCCTCGCCCGCGATTCCTCCGGCGGCCAGGAAAGAGCCGGACACGCAGGCTCAAGTGGAGTTCGATAAGCCCTTGGTCGTCACGAAGAGTGGGTCAGAGCCGGTAAAGGATATGCAGAAAAATGAACCGCAGACTGCGAAGCCGGTTGCGGTGCAACCAAAGCCGCATATGCTTCAAAGGAAGCCAGTGGTTGTCCAGCCCGTCAAGCCCCAGCCGCTGGCAGATGGCAAGCTGCAGGCAGCGCAGCCTGCCGCAAGCAACCAGACCTCGAACCCGGTTGAGGCGCATCCATCGGCTAGGTTGTTGCCGCCGAAGCAGATCGCTGCCCCTGTCACCGCAACTTCGTCTGTTGTGCCCGCGCAGCCTGCAAGCAGTCCTGTCGATATCATTCAATTGACTGCCCCCCTGGGCAGGCATGGCACCCCGATCTCTGCACCTGCGGCGACCGATCAGGGATCCGCCCCGGTCGACGTGCAAAGCAAATAGGAGGGGTTTGTCCATGTGCCTGACAAGAGGAAACATTCGCAAGCATCCAAGTTTTGTGCTGTGTTGCGCATCTGGCCGGATTTGACGAGAATAGCCGGCATGGATAAGACATTCAAACTTCGTGCTTTCACCGACGCCGCCAGGAACGATGTCGCGAGAAGCAATCTTGCGGAAGAAAGCACGGCGCAACAACTTGCCAAGAAGGATGCGCTGCTGGAAGAAGAACGCAGCAAGTCGCTCGAACTGCTGAAAACTATCGTGCAGTTGCGCGAGAGCCTCAAGCAGGAACAGGCAAAGTCGGTCGAACTGCAAGCCCGGTTAAACAAGCTCGATGAAGTGGAAGAGAACCAGCTCGTCAAGAAGAACATCCAGCTCGAAGAAGAGAAGAAGAAGTCGCTCGAATACATGAAGATGATCGAGCAACTCAGGGAAAGCACCAGGCAGGAGCAGGAAAAGAGCGCCGAGATGGCCAGGAAAATGGGCGAACAGCAGGCTCAACTGAGCAAGTTGGCCACGGCAGAAGAGAACCAGCTCGCCAGGAAGAACGCACAGCTTGAAGAAGAAAAACAGAAGCTGATCGAATACATGAAGATGGTCGAGCAGCTCCGGGAAAACGCCAGGCAGGACCAGGAGAAGAAGGCCGAGATGGCCAACAAGCTGGCCGTGCTGGAAACCAAGGTGAAAGAACTTTCCGTCGTGCTGGCCAAGATATCAAGTCTTGCCACGGGCGGTAAGCTGGATAGCATAGTCTGATCCGGCCAGCGCGCTGTCTTCGTCGGTTATTTGTTGCCGATCCAGAAATCGTATCCCGCAGTCAAAAACTCATCGTGGGGAATGTAATGCGAACCGTCGCACGAAAAAGTGAGACCGACGATGCCGTTGAAGAGATTCAGGGTGCCTGAACGCAGGTAGAACATCTCATCCATGTATCGCAGCTTGCGAAACAGATCCAGCACGGCGCGTATGCGGTCGCGCGGCACCAGCGCATCATTCGGATAAGGCGTTCTGGGGTAGGCGAGGCAGATATCCGGATCGTTCAGCGCGTCGATGTCGAGCAGGCGATAGCGGTAGGGATCTTCCATCACCCAGATGACAGCCCGGCTGCTGGAGAAGTGCAGGATCACGTGGTAAATGCCGTGGTAGACCATCAACTCTTCGATCACCCCCAGTACAGTGTCGATATGCTGGTCCATCGCGCTTTCCGCCCGGTTCTGGTGAAAGACCGTGTCGCGAATGGAAGGGTCTCCCTTGAGCTGTCGCCAGAATACCGGCTCGTCGTACAGCTTGCGCGTTAGCGGGAGGTCGCGCAGGTCGAAATCGGTGCCGATGAATCCCAGCACCGTGCCCGACAGGTCGCGCACGATCTGCACGGCAGTCAGCGAAGGACGCCGCCCGAGCAGGCTGATGTAGGCTTCCGAAAGCAGCGTGCCCTCGACAGGCAACACTGTGCTCATGTAGGGGCGCCGCGAGCGATCCCGGCCGAACGATGCCGGCGCCAATCCTTCGGCGCTGACATTGCTGCTGATCTGGATCGCGCGGGTATCCAGCGCATAAAGTGATTTGCCGAAAGGCAGTGTTTTCAATCCTTCGCTCAGCACCAGATCGAGTCTTGCGCGATCGAACCACACCGGATAACAGCGCGCCGCAAGTTGCTGCAGCGGCTCCTGCATGATCTGCAGCAGCTCCGTGCGTTGCTGCGCAATGCTTTCCTGCAATGTATCTTTTGCCTGGGGCATCACAACATCTCGACGACCCACTTCGTCACCGTTCCCGTCGCATGGGCGCACTGCTGGCCGCGGGCCTTGTCGAATGCCTTGTATTCTTCGGCGTTCCACATGTCGTACGTGCGTCCTGTGAACTGCTGCTGCAACTGCTGGCAAGTGACGCCGCCGAACTCCTGGCGGAAACGTTCGGTGAGCTCCTTCGCCTTCCTGAAGTTGTTGATGTGACGCCCGCTGTCCAGCTTGTCGCGGTCGCGGCCATACTTTGCGCTCAATGCCATCAACCCGCCCGTGAGTGCGCCGCATACGCCTTCGCCGAGCAGGCCGCCACCGCCCGAAAGGCCGTGACTCGCCTTCACTGTCTGGTCGTCGACGATGCCGACGGTCTCCTGCACGGTCGCCAGTACGCACTGCGGGCAGCACCCGTAGGCCAGCTCGTATTTGAGCGCTTTCGCGTAGGCCTGTTCGCCGAGCGTGCCTGTTTGCTCCATATCCATGATCGACTCCTTTAATATTAGAAATTACTAATATTATGGTACGTCTAACCCGACCGATCCGCAATGGACCGGCACAGGGAATCGTGCAGTGCGGGAATAGGTTACGGCACACAAATGAAGAAAATATGTCGAACCCGACTTGCCGGTCGCGCGGACCGCCGGATGTCCCGGCAAGACGACGGGTGTTAGCCTGCAGATCGCCTGTTTACGGGCACTGCGGGATGGTTGCGGATCGCAGGAACTTGACGCTCTCGATCGCTTCCTCCGGTGCATAATCGAGGACAACGCCGGGAACCGTGGTGCGTTCCTCATCGTTCGCGTGTTCGCCGATCTGCTCGATGGAGCTCGCACCCACCAGTGCGAGTTGCGGGTTCCACCCCGCACACATCACTTCATCGCCATACTCTTCAAGCATGAGCGCATCATGCTCGGTATCGCATCCGTCCTTGTTCATTGCGATGGTAGCCATGTCACACCTCCTTGCAGGGCGCGCCAACTCTCGCCCTGCATACAAGCTAGCTGATTGTGTGCATGAAATATATACGTATAAACCGGTATTCCGGCAGTCGCCGTTACGGTAGAGATATTGATGTCGCGCGAGCAGGGCCGCTGTGCGACGGATGTTGCGCGGCTGCTATCGATCCGTCAATCGCCAGGGGGCGCAGTACGCCCTCTTTTCACCGATAGGCTGCGATTGCTTTTCTCCGGCAAGTACCCAGTCCGCGTCGAGCGACCGTATGGGTACTTCGACATCGGCAGGAATGCGGCCGGACAATTGCAGCGCGAGATAGCGCAGACAACTGACGCGCAGGAATGAACTGAAATTGGCGCAGTCGCCGCCGGTGTCAGCCAATTCCTCGTACAAACGGGTGATGAGTTGCGCGATGCTCAGGCCATCGCGCCTGCCGATCTCCTCCAGCACCTGCCAGAACTGGTTCTCCAGCCGGATGCTCGTGGCAACCCCGGAAAGCCGCAATGACCTTGAACGACAACGATACAACTCCGGGTCCGCGCTGATAAAGATTTTGCACATTGCCTAATCTCCCTGTCAGGATCAGTGGGAATGCCGCTGCATTCCCACGGGGCAATTTAGCACCGTTTCAGCTGCGAATGAAAGCGTCAGAGTTCGATGCGGGTTCCCAGCACCTTGAGGAACTGGCCGATCCACGCCGGATGCGCGGGCCAGGCGGGGGCAGTGACCAGGTTGCCGTCCGTCACCGCGGCGTCGATCGCGATCTCGGCGAACTTCCCCTCGGCCAGCACGACCTCGGGGCTGCAGGCCGGATAGGCAGAGCAACGCTTGCCCTTGAGCACACCCGCCGCCGCCAGGATCTGCGCGCCGTGGCAGATCGCCGCGACCGGTTTGTTGGCACTGAAGAAGTGGCGCACGATATCCAGCACGCGCGGATTCAGGCGCAGGTACTCCGGGGCGCGGCCGCCGGGGATCACCAGCGCATCGTAGGATTCCGCCTTGATATCGGCAAACGTTGCGTTGAGTCCGAAGTTGTGTCCGCGCTTTTCCGAATAAGTCTGTTGACCTTCAAAATCATGGATCGCCGTGGCGACGCTATCACCCGCCTTTTTGTCCGGGCACACGGCATGCACCGTGTGGCCGACCGCAAGCAGCGCCTGGAACGGAACCATCACCTCATAATCCTCGACGAAATCACCGACCAGCATCAATATCTTTTTGGCAGCCATGTTTCTCTCCTTGTTGTGGGGGCACGCACCTCCATGCCGAGGATCCATTCTTGCAGCAATCGGCAAAAGGAGGGTGGTAACCGGCTAACGCATGTTGAAAGATCAGGCATCCCGGCAAGGAAAGCGGGATTCACGCGGCACGAGGCCGGATCAATGGAAGGTCATGGAAGGGAATTTGCTGCAGAGCTGCTCGCCAGGGAGATGAGGACAAGTTGTCCGGGGATATCTGGATGTTTGCAAGCGCCTGGAGTCCGGCGCCTGTGCTTTGAGGGATCGGGAACGATCGCGTACGCGATCAAGACATACAAGTGCCACCGCGGAGCAAAGTTCTTTGCTCCGCTTCCGAGCCGCCAGCTATCAGCACGCGAACTCGTACATCTTTTTCAGAAAAGCATCCACATCAACGCTCGCCAGATCGGCCGTCAGGTTGACGTGCTTGTTCGTCTGCGCAACGGGGCTTTCGCCCACCAGTGTGAGTTGCGGGTTCCATCCCGCACACATCACTTCGTCGCCGTACTCTTCGATCGCGGGCGCTACATGCTCGATATCGCTTCCGTCCATTTCCATCACGAGGGTACTCATATCATTTCTCCTTGCCGGGGTAGCAGTACTACCCCTGTCTATAAGTTACTGGATCGTATCGATGAAAGATATAAGTACAAGCTCGTATCCCGTCAGCAGCCGAAACGGCAACCACACCTGGACAAAATTGACCACGAGCACTTCACTTAACGTGCCTGGTTAGTATATGGATGACAAGCAAAGGAAGAATGGCCCCAATGGGCTATTTGAAGCTGACTCTTTCAGTTCACTCCGTAGAAGTCATTGGGGGTGATTCTGTCTGTCGTGCGGGCCGGGGCAGCCGGCCCCCTTGATTGCTCCTTGAATGCCAACCCGGTTATTTCCCGTCTCAATCGGGCACAATAGGGCAAGGGTGCATGCTGTACCGGAATGAACAGAGCAACAGTGCGGGGAGAAGAGGCAATGAAATATCGGCACTACAAGGGTGGCATCTACGAGATCGTCTGTGAGGCGAAGCTGGAGGCCGACCCCGACGTCATCATGATGGTCTACAAGTCCGAAGAAGGCCTGATCTGGACGCGCCCCAAGGCGGCCTTCTTCGAGCAAGTGCAACACCAGGGCCAAACCGTGCCGCGCTTCGCCCCCTTGGGCTGAGCCACGGCCTGCCGATCAATTTCATAACAGGATCCATGGTGGACTTTGCGAGCTTGTTGCTACTGGCAGTGTTGGGCCTTGGGTTCTGGTTCTGGCTGCACAGCATCCGCATCCTCGAGATTGCTCGCGCAGCGGGCAGGCAAGCCTGTGACAGGATGGACGTTCAATTCCTGGATGACACCGTTGCCAGCACCAAACTGGCACTGGCGCGCAATGCGTATGGACGTAGGGTGTTGCGCCGCACCTATCGTTTCGAATTCAGTGAAACGGGTAACAGCAGGCGGGAAGGGAAAGTGGTCATGCTCGGTGATCGGGTTGAAAGGGTCGCCATGGAGCCTTATCAAATTCTGGATTGAGACCTTGGTGGAATGCGAAGCTGAGCCTGAGGTCTCTCTTCTGGAAGATCCTGGTGCTAAAGGCGGGGTGAGGGAGGTTCTGGCTTTAAAATTAGGGTATGTGCGCGCAGATAGCATGCCAAATCTTGTCGGGTTATACTTCCCGCAACAATCAAATCAAGCGGGGTGTGAGATGGGCTACACCGAATTGACCGGCAAGCAGACAGCGCAACGGATCAAGCGCGCAAAAATCGTTGCAAAAATCTTGAATTCTTTCAACGCGCATTTCGGCTCGTTCGCCGACCAACGCTCCACGCTGTGACGTTGCCGATGACGGTAACGGAAGAGATGGAAAGGAGGATGCAACATGAAAAAACAACGTGAAATCTACACATCCCCACTGGATGCACTGGTGGCGGTGAGCAAGCAACTCAGCCTGTACGAAAATCAGCACAGCATGGATTCGGAGACGTTCTTCGATCGCTACCAGAAAGGCTTGATCGGCGACGAAGCCGAGTCGGTAGAGTGGGCAAACGCCTATCAACACCACGTTGCCCTGCACTAACAATTGGAGAGCCAGTTGCGTGTTGCAATGCACAAAAAACCCCGCGTGGTATGGAGGAAAGCGCTGTCACTTACGCATGTGAAAATATGCGCGAACACTGGCACTGAAACGATCGAATTATGAATTCGATTGTAACAACAGAAAGGAACCAACCATGTCTCTTCCAAACTATTCCGAAGGACGCATCACCATCGATCCCGCCATCTGCAACGGCAAACCCACTCTGCGTGGCAAACGCATCACCGTGCAAACCGTGCTGGGATATTTGAGCGAAGGCGACAGTGCTGACGAAATATTAGCTCAATACCCGAGCCTCGACGCGGACGACATTCGGGCATGCCTGCGTTTCGCCACCGAAGTAATGGGCCAACGTTACGACCTCGCCAAAGTAGCCTGATGCCCCGGTTCCTGATCGACGCCAATCTGCCCTATCGCTTCGCGCTGTGGCATGGCGAAGACTACCTGCATGTTTACGATCTGGGCGACGACATGGCGGATGCTGCAATTTGGCAATATGCAAAGGAACACGACCTGATCATCGTCAGCAAGGATGCGGACTTTTCCGATTGGGTCATGCTATCCGACCCGCCGCCGAAAGTGATTCACCTGCGAATCGGCAACATGCGCTTGCGTGATTTATTCGTCTTCCTGCAACGCGTTTGGCCGCAACTCGTCGAACTCAGCGCCAAACACAAACTCGTCATTGTGCATGAAACATTGATCGAGTGTATTGCTTGAGTTTGTTGGTCGGCGAGATCAACTCGACCATGGCCCGTTTAATCCTGCGAATGATCAACTGGTGTTGCGGTTTGTCGTAGTCGAGCTGCTGGCGGGATAAGGAAACAGCGGTCATACTGCTTTCCCCTTATTGTTGCAATTCCCTTTCTGAAAACAATCCAGTGAAATCCTGATGCCAGAAGCTGCTTTCCTTTTTCGGAAAAATATAGGCGCTGCCACCACTCTTTACTACGCCATTTAGTTCCGGGTTTAAGTTTCCTTTGCTTAAGAACCCTATGCCAATAATGTGATCTCGATTTCGTTTAGCGAGATAGTTGCTTACTGCTAATCGAAGCGCTGTAGGTGGCTGAGTTGGGTCGCTGTCTTGTGCGGCTATGCTCAACAGGCTTTCAGCTTCGATGCCGTGTAAGCCAACAAGAAATAATGCGGGTCGATTTTTGCTAAGTTGTTGCTTGGCTGATTCGCTCACAGTAGCGAAAACGGATTCCAACATCGTATCGTCTTGTCGACTTTGGAGCGCGAAAACAATAGCACCCTTCTTGTTGCCTAGAATCATTACTTCGCGATTATTTGTTGCAGTAATTTTGTCAATTGCTTCTCTTGCAATTGTAGTTCCATTCTCAGTCTCGGAAATTTCGAGGCTCTTCATATCAAATTCCGATACGCGGATATCACTACCATCATCTAAAACAATGCTTTTTGAAGCAAGAACTGAATCAATTACCTGTTTTGCTAGTGCCTGTTTTTGTTTGTACATCATGGGCAGGCGTTCAGGGATAGTCAGTACGATAGAGACTCCAGATTGAAGCGCGCGACTCAATGTTTGAAGTCCAGGTTTAACAAGATGATGAAATTCAATTGCTTCGCGCCGGTGTATCTTTCGCCCCTTGTCCTCCGAGATTGATTTGCACTCAACTTCTAAACCGTTCGTGCCAATATCTTCGATCAGAAGATCAAATCTCCCAAGTCCCTCCATTTCTGGCCAGATGACCGTGTGGCCGCGATGCACAAAATGTGTTGCAGCCATAAATTCCAACTGAATTGCCCGCATATCGTCTGGGTTCTTAAATGCGCCACGTATACGCTGTTTGAGTTTTGCGGCCTCACTTTTAGAAGAATGATCCATGATGGAGAGCACTTGCGCAGCTAGGCTTATTGCCGAGTATAAGTCGCGATTATCAATTTCCTGCATAGGGATGCGACCATACCGATGAACAAGATTACTGCATTTGGCAAACGCAATAGCAATCTCATTTTCCTTTGCAAGGAAATTCGCCAAAAATGAATGGCCGTGAATGTCTTCTTTGATTTGATGAATACGTTTTAGCCAATATCGCTCATCAATGACATCCTTAAATCGAACGAACAAATCTGGAATTTCATTAGTTTGCAGTTCGACTTTTAGCACGATGATCTATACCAGCTTCTTAAGCTGATAAATCCTCTCCAGCGCTTCCTTCGGACTCATCTCATCCGGATGCAGATCGCGTAGCGCCGACACCAGCGGATGCTCTTCCGGTTCCGGCAGCTCCGGTTTCCTGTCGAACAGGTCGCCCTGCGGATTCTGTGCAGCGCTGTTCTGTTCCAGTTTAAGCAATTGTTTCTTCGCGGCGCGGATGACGTCGTTGGGTACGCCTGCCAAGGCGGCGACTTGCAGGCCGTAGCTCTGGCTGGCGGCGCCTTCGTTAACTGAGTGCAGGAAGACGATGCTGTGCTGGTGCTCGACGGCGGCGAGGTGGACGTTGGCGAGCTGGGTGAATTCTTCGGCCAGTCGCGTGAGTTCGAAATAGTGCGTGGCGAACAGGGTGTAGCTGCGGTTCTTTTCCAGCAGGTGGCGCGCGATGGCGTAGGCGAGGGCGAGACCGTCGAAGGTGCTGGTACCGCGCCCGATCTCGTCCACCAGCACCAGGCTCTTCTCTGTGGCGTTGTGCAGGATGTTGGCGGCCTCGGTCATCTCGACCATGAAGGTGGAACGTCCGGAGGCCAAGTCGTCCGATGCGCCGATGCGCGTGAAGATCTGGTCGATCTGGCCCAGCACCGCCGCTTGCGCGGGAACGAAGCAGCCGACGTGCGCGAGCAGCGCGATGATGGCGACCTGGCGCATGTAAGTGGATTTACCGCCCATGTTAGGGCCGGTGATCAGCAGCGTGCGGCGTGCGTCGTTGAGCGTGGTGTCGTTGGGCGTGAACTGGTCCACCTGCGCTTCCACAACCGGATGGCGGCCTTTGACGATGCTGATCTGCGCATCCTCGGCGAATTGCGGCGCGCTGAAATTCAGCGTGGCGGCGCGTTCGACGAAGGTGGAGAGCACGTCCAGCTCGGCGATGGCGGCGGCGATGCGCTGCAGTTGCGGGATGAACGGCGCGAGCTGGTCGAGCAGTTGTTCGTAGAGGAACTTTTCGCGCGCCAGGGCGCGGTCGTTGGCGGAGAGCGCCTTGTCCTCGAAGGCTTTCAGTTCCGGCGTGATGTAGCGTTCGACGTTCTTCAGCGTCTGGCGGCGGCGGTAGTCGTCCGGCACCTTGTCTGCATTGGCGAAGCTCACCTCGATGTAGAAGCCGTGCACGCGGTTGTATTCCACCTTCAGTTTTTCGATGCCGGTGCGGGCCCGCTCGCGCAGTTCCAGCTCCATCAGGAAATCGCCGCAGTTGGTCTGGATTCCTCTTAACTCGTCCAGCTCGGCGTCGAAGCCGTCGGCGATTACGGAGCCTTCTCTTAATACGGAGGAGGGCTCGGGTTTGATGGTTTTTTGCAGCAACTCCATCAATTCATCACCCGTTCGCCCTGAGCTTGTCGAAGGGTTGGCGGGCGCGCTGGCTGGGCGTATGTTTTCAGGTCCGCCGGCGCTTTGCGCTGATCCTTCGACAAGCTCGGGACGAACGGGTAGGTGAAGTGCATCGGCCAATTGCTGAATGAGCGCGGCATTGCTGTTCGCCAGCGTGGCGTGCAGTTGCGGCAAGGTCTTCAGCGTATCGCGCAGACCGGAAAGATCGCGCGGTCTTGCACTGCGCAAGGCGATGCGGGCGGTGATGCGTTCTACATCGACGCTGGGTTTGAGTTGGTCGTGAACTGCTTGGTAACCCGCTCCCCCGGCCCCTCCCCCGCCTGCGGGGGAGGGGATGGATAGAAGTTGTTCTACCGCATCCAGCCTGGCTTGCAGCGTTGTTCGGTCGCGCAACGGATGATGCAGCCAGTTCGCGAGCAAACGGCTGCCCATGTTGGTGGCGCAGGTGTCGAGCAGCGAGAGCAGGGTGGGGGCGGGCTCGCCGCGCAGGGTCTGGGTGATCTCCAGGTTGCGCCTGGTCGCGGCATCCATGCGCACGTAGCGGTCGGCGCTGTAGACCTGCACGCTGCGGATGTGGCTGATGGCCTGCCCTTGGGTGAGCTTGGCGTAGCCGAGCAGCGCGCCGGCAGCTTCGACTCCGACCGTGAAATCGTCGCAGCCGAATCCGGCGAGGTCGATGGTGGCGAACTGCTGGCACAGGCCGCGGCGCGCCGTCTCCAGCTCGAAATGCCATTCCGGCAATGCCTTGAAAGCCGCGTGGATACTGGGCTGCAGGGCAGCGTTTTCGGCGTGCAGGATCTCGGAAGGTTGCAGGCGTTCCAGTTCGGCGGCGAGGTTATCGGTGGCGGTCTCGCACACGAAGAATTGGCCGGAGGCGAGGTTCATCCACGCCAGGCCCAATTTGCCGCTGCGCTGGTGCAACGCCAGCAGCAGGTTGTCGCGCTTCTCTTCCAGCAGCGCGGAATCGGTCACTGTGCCGGGGGTGACGATGCGTACGACCTTGCGCTCGACCGGGCCCTTGCTGGTGGCAGGATCGCCGATCTGTTCGCAGATGGCGACGGATTCGCCCATCTTCACCAGCCGCGCCAAATATTGCTCGGCGGCATGGTATGGCACGCCGGCCATCTTGATCGGCGATCCGCCCGATGCGCCGCGCTGGGTGAGCGTGATGTCGAGCAGCTTGGCGGCGCGCACCGCGTCGTCGTGGAACAGTTCGTAGAAATCGCCCATGCGGTAGAACAGCAGCATGTCGGGATGCTGCGCCTTGATGCGCAGGTATTGCTGCATCATCGGCGTCTGCTTCGCGATGTCGGTATTGAGATCGTTCACAGTTGTTCCGAGTTGCGCAGGCGCCAGTTGACCAGCCCGATCGCGATGCCGGTGTGGATGGTCATCACGAGGACGCTGCTCCACGGGTCGTACTCGCCTTCAAAGGGAAGGAAGAAATAACGCACGAGGTCGAGGCCCGCGACGCCCGCCAGAAAAGGCAGCAACAGGTTGAGCACGACCAGGTACAGCATCGCGGTGCCCGCCGCACGCTTCGCGTTCGGTGCGAACGCGAAGAACAGCAGGATGCAGGTGTCGCGCAACAGCATCAGGGCGATGGTGAGCGCATGCGGCGCTTCGATCAACGCCATGCTGCCAACTCCCGGTTGCACGTCGTGCGCAGTCAGCAGGATCAGGAAAGCGAACAGGAAGCCCAGCGCGAGCGTGGTCGGCCACAGCGGCAGGTGTTCCAGCCAGCCGCGGCTGTCCTGTCTTTCCTGCAGCAGGCGCAGTTTGCGCCAGCGCAACAGGGTGTTGGGTTCGGTGAACATCGCGATGTAGGACATCGTGACCGAGACGAGCAGGCCGATCACCAGCAGTGGCTGGATACCGCCTCCGGGCACCAAACCGCCGAGATAGAAGGCGAGGATGCAGGCGAACGCAGGCCAGGCCCAGGGCAGGGTGCGCACTTGCAGCGCGTTGCAGACGACGCGCCAGGCCGCAAAGGTGGCGCAGCCGGCGAACAGCAGGGAGCTGCCCAGCCAGAAGGCCGCATGGTCGATCTCCATGCCCCACCAGGTTACGGATTGCGCGGGTTGCAGGGCGAAGGCGGGCATGAAGATGAAGACCAGTACGATCATCAGCCAGCCCAGGCCACCGCGCTGGATGATGCGCGACTCGAACCGGCTGGTGTGCAGGTTGAGTGCGATCAGGCTGGCGTGCAGCAGCACACCGACGGCGCACAGGGTCAGCAGCGTGGCGATGACATCCGGCTTGCCGGCGCCGAAGCCCGATATGGCGACGACCATCAGGCACATCAGGCCGCCGTACCAGTTGAACGAGGTCGAGCCGAACAGCTTGCCCCAGGTCATCGTCCACGGGTCGAGTGCGCTCATGCGCTGCTGGTCCCAGGTATGGTCGCGCAGTTCATCGACGATGGTAGCGTTCGCGTTGCGTGCCCCCCACACCCAGACGATGAAGATGAACAGCCAGATGGAAACGTTGTACAGGCTCCCGGCGACTTCGCCCTGCTGGTCGGTAAAGGTGAGCGCGAGGAAGGTGAGCCCCAGCAGGGACGGCATGCCGATCAGGCGATGCCGGGAGAAAGACAGCCACAGGTTGCGCTTGAATTCGGGATTGTTCATTGCTGCGCCTCCAGATGGGCTGCGACGGAGCGCAGATAGGACTGTTGCAGGTTCTCCTTGTGTTCGGCGAGGCTGCTCACGGTGAAGCCTTCGTGTATCAGCGATTTCAGCAGCAAGGCCTGGGCATGCATATCGCCGTGGAAATCGAACTCGGCGTGGTCCGCGGTCGCCGTTTTCACGGTGACCTGGGCATAGGCCCGCAGCCATTCCGGCAGGAGCGCGTCCGGCTGCGCCAGGTCGAGATGCAGGCAACGATGCACATCGGACTGATGCGCCAGCTTGATTTCGCGGTTCTCCAGGATGCGGCCGTCGCGCAGCGCCAGCATGTGCGTGGAATATTCGTCGAGCTCGGACAGGATGTGCGAGGACACCAGCAAGGTCATGCCGTCGGCCTGCAACTGGCGGAACAACTCGGCCAGGCTGGCGCGCGCTTCGGGATCGAGGCCGGAGGCGGGTTCGTCCAGCAGCAGCACCTTGGGCTGGTGGATGATGGCCTGGCCGATGGCGACGCGCTGGCGCAGGCCGCGCGACAGGCTGCCGCTGGTCTGCTGCAGGCGGTCGCTCAGGTTGAGCCGTTGCGCGGTGCGTTCGATCGCGGCAGGGATGTCGGCTTCCGGCAGGCCTTGCGCGGCGGCGGCGTATTCCAGGCAGCGTGCAACCGTGAGGTCCTGGTAGAGGCCGAAGAAATCCGAGAGGTAACCCATGACGCGGTGCACGTCGCGAGTCCGGTCGCTGACATCCATGTCGGCAACCGTAATGGTGCCCGTGAGCGGCGTCTCCAGCCCGGCGATGCAGCGCATCAGCGTGGTCTTGCCTGCGCCGTTGGGGCCGACCAGTGCGGTGACGCTGCCGTTGGCGACGGTCAGCGTGACGTCGTTGAGCGCGCGATGGCCGGGGTAGTCGAAGGTGAGATTGGTTATTTCGATCATGTTTTAGAGATCCGGATTTGGTCGTAATACTGCGTTGCTCATAAATAATGTTCCTTGATATTTCGGTCAGGAGATTTTAACCACGATGTCGTGCAGGCGGTTGGCGCACAGCGCCATGTTCTCGGCGGCATTGGTCAGGTGCCGGTAGATCTCGCGGCGCTTGAACATGTTGATGTAGTCGCTGCCTTCGAACAGGATGGGCAGTGCCACACGGTACAGCTTCTCGGCATGACGTTCGGCCTTGCGCGCGGCGTCCGCATTCAGCGCGGCGGTGGCCGGCGTGATGCCCAGCTTGGCGTAGCCCCCGGCCAGTGCATCGACGCCTTCCTTGATGCAATGCGAGATGTCGCGCATGAAGGCATCCGGCGTGACGCCGAGCACGTCCATCTCGTGCACGGTGGTCTTGCAATACATCACGATCTCGTCGAGCGCAATGATGGCGCGGTAGATGTCCTCGCGGTCGATGGGGGTGGAGAAGGCGTCGTTGAGTTCGTGCAGGTTGCGCATCTTGATCAGGTCGGCTTCGTGCACGTCCTGCTTGAGTCTCTCGGCGATCTTCGGGTCGCCGTGTTCCATGTATTCGACCAGCAGGTTGACGGTTTGCGCCACCATGAGGGTCTGCTCCGTGAGCATATGGAAGAAGTCGGGGACCTTGGGGAAGACCCTGTCCAGGATTCTCGCGAGCAGCGTTTTGGAAGCGTCGGGCATGGTGTTCATTCAGGTAAATGCGCGGACGACAAGATAGCAGCAAATCGACATCAACGCCGCGCCGGGTATGGTGATCAGCCAGGTGGTGGCGATCTCGAAGGCCTTGTTCCAGCGCACGGCTTTCGGCCGTTCCGAGGCGCCGATGCCCATGATGGAGGAAGCGACCACGTGGGTGGTGGAGACGGGTGCGCCGAACAGAGACGAGCTGAAGATCACGGTGGCCGCCGTCATCTGCGAATCCAGCGCATGCAGCGGGCGTATTTTGTAGATGGAAAAGCCCAGCGTGCGCACGATCTGCCAGCCGCCGGAAAGGATGCCCAGCGTGATGGCGCAGGAGCAGACGACGATCACCCACAATGGCACTTCAAAGGTCGGGATGAATCCGCCGAGCAGCAGCACCAGCGTGAGGATGCCCATGCTCTTTTGCGCGTCGTTGGCGCCGTGCGAGAAAGCCAGCCCGGCGGAAGTGACGAATTGCAGGTGGCGCAGGTCGCGGTTGATGGATGGGTGGGCGCCGCGCAGCAACCGCAGCATGACCTTGTGCAGCGCGAAGCCGACCCAGAAGCCGATGATGGGCGAGAGGACCAGCGCGGCGACCACTTTGGTGACGCCGTTCAGTTCGCCGTGCAAGAGATCGCCGAATCCCCACGCGACATGATCGGACCCGGTAGCGACCACCACCACGCCGGCCAGTCCGCCCACCATCGCATGCGACGAAGATGAGGGAATGCCGCGCCACCAGGTCAGCAGGTTCCACGCGATGGCGCCGACCAGGCTGCACAGCACGATGGTCAGGGACAGCTCGCGGTCGAGATCGTCCAGCGTGATGAGCTTGCCGATGGTGTCGGCTACCGCCGTACCGCCCAGCAGCGGGCCGAGGAATTCGAAGAAGGCGACCAGCACAACGGCCTGCACCGGCGTCATCGCGCGCGAGGCAATGACCGTGGCGATGATGTTGGCGGCGTCATGGAACCCGTTGGTGTACTCGAAGATCAGGACGATGAGGATGGTCGCGATCGCGAGTACGAACAGGGTGGACTCCATAACGGCGTGAGGTCAGGCCTTGAGTCCGGGAGTCAGGTGCGGCGCGATGATCTCGAGCAGTTGCGGGTGGATGAACGGGTTGCCCGCGCAGACATGGCCGCTCTGGAGGAAGGCATCCGCACCTTTCAGGTCGCTGACCATGCCGCCGGCTTCGGTGATCAGCAGGCATCCGGCGGCCATGTCCCAGGGTTTGAGTCCGGTCTCGAAGAAGCCGTCGTAACGGCCTGCGGCGGTCCAGGCCAAGTCGAGCGAGGCTGCGCCGGGGCGGCGCAACCCTGCGGTCTTCTGCATCAGGTCGCGGAAGATCGCCATGTAGGCATCGATATGGGCGAAGTTGCTGTAGGGGAAGCCGGTGCCGATCAGGCTGTCGGCCATTTCCTTGCGCTTGCTGACGCGCAGGCGCTTGTCGTTGAGGAATGCGCCGCGGCCGCGCGTGGCGGTGAACAGGTCGTTCTTGGTCGGGTCGTACACGACAGCCTGTGTCAGCACGCCGTTGTGCTGCAGGCCGATGGAGACGGCATATTGGGGCATGCCGTGCAGGAAGTTGGTGGTGCCGTCCAGTGGGTCGATGATCCAGACGTATTCCGACTGGCCTTGGGTGCCGCTCTCTTCTGCTAGAATCGCGTGGCCGGGATAGGCTTCCAGCAAGGTCTCGATGATGATGCGCTCGGCGGCGCGGTCCACTTCGCTGACGTAATCCGCGTGGGATTTTTTCGTCACGGTGAGGTGGTCGAGGTTGTCGGCGGCGCGGTGGATCAAATTTCCGGCACGACGTGCGGCCTTCACCGCGATGTTGAGCATGGGGTGCATATCAGTACGACCTTTTTAATGAGCTGGGGAATCCGGCCCGTATTTTAGTTGGTATTGCGTTTTGAATAAACCTAATCCTTTTAGCAACGTCCGCGTGGTGCTCAGCCACACCACCCACCCGGGCAACATCGGCGCGGCTGCGCGGGCGATGAAGACCATGGGTTTGCGCCATCTGTACCTGATCAATCCGCGACATTTTCCCGATGCGCAGGCCACGGCGATGGCGGCCGGGGCGGACGACGTCCTGCAGGACGCCGTGGTGTGCGGCTCCATCGACGAGGCGCTGCAGGGCGTGGTGTTCACGGTGGCGATGACGGCGCGGCTGCGCGATATCTCCATCGCGGTGCAGACGCCGCGCGAGGCGATGCCGCAGGTGCTGCAGGAAACGCAGGCAGGACCGGTGGCCCTGCTGTTCGGCACCGAGATGTCCGGGCTGACCAATGAGGAAATGGGCAAAGCCCAGCTGGGGGTGAACATTCCGGCGGATCCTGCGTTTTCCTCGCTTAACATCGCGGCTGCGGTACAGGTGATCGCTTATGAGTTGAGCGTGGCGGCGCAAAGTTATGCGCCGGTTGTCCCGCAGATGCGGCCACGACACGGTGCGGCGCAGCCGACGAGTGCGGGAGTGGCCGCCTCGCACCTTCTCCCGCAAACGGCTGGCTCCGCCAGTAACGTGTCGAAGGTGCGACCTGCAACGCATGAGCGGGTCGAAGGGCTATATGCCCATCTGGAAAAGACGCTGTTCGAGATCGGTTTCTTCACCACGCAGAACCCTGCGCGGCTGATGCAGCGCCTGCGCCGCCTGTACTCACGTACCCGTCTGGAGGATGAGGAGATCAACATTCTGCGCGGTATGCTGACTGTGGCAACCGAGTACAATGCCCGTCTGAAAAAGCGCTATGCGGAAGAGCATCCAGATGTTCAATAACATTAGAGAAGATATCAACAGCGTATTCGACCGCGATCCGGCGGCGCGCACCACGTTCGAGGTCATCACCTGCTATCCGGGCCTGCATGCCCGCATCTTCCATCGCCTGTCCAACACGCTGTGGCACATGGGGCTGAAATGGCTGGCACGTTTCATTTCGCACTTCGCACGCTGGTTCACCGGTATCGAGATCCATCCGGGCGCGACCATCGGGCGGCGCTTCTTCATTGACCATGGCATGGGTGTGGTGATCGGCGAGACCGCCGAAATCGGCGACGACGTGACCATGTATCACGGCGTGACCCTGGGCGGAACCTCGTGGAAGGAAGGCAAGCGCCATCCGACCCTGGGCAACGGCGTGGTGATCGGGGCTGGCGCGAAGGTGCTTGGCCCTATTCATATCGGCGATGGCGCGAAGATCGGCTCCAACGCGGTGGTGGTGAAGGACGTCCCGGCAGGCGCCACGGCGGCCGGTATTCCGGCACGCATCCTGGATGAGGAAAAGAAAATTTCCCATGGATTCAATGCATACGGTGTTGGAAACGACAAGGACGACCCCCTTGCCAAGGCCATCCACGGCCTGTTGGGGCATAGCGTCACCGTTGACCAGCGCATAGAATTTATCCTGCAGCAGCTGGAAAAGATGGGTGTGCGTGTAGAAGAAGAGCGGGCGACCGCCGACAAGTTCGATCCCAAACATTTGAATAAAATTGTTGATTAAAAGAATCGGGTATTCTATGATGTCCGTAAGTTTTACAGGGATTAAGGGGATGGCGGTTCATCCATCTTGTTTGAATATTTGAAAATAGGGGAAAGTTATGAGACTCACAACCAAAGGGCGGTTTGCAGTAACGGCAATGGTCGATTTGGCAATGCGTGGCGGAAAAGGTCCCGTGACATTGGCGGGCATCAGCGAGCGGCAGAAGATATCGCTCTCTTATCTGGAGCAGTTGTTCGGCAAGCTGCGCCGCAACAATGTGGTGGCCAGCGTGCGCGGCCCGGGCGGCGGCTATTGCCTGGCGCGTCCCGCGAACAAGATCACCATGGTCGATATCATCACGGCTGTGGACGAAGCGCTGGATGCCACAAATTGCGGAACGAAGGGCAATTGCGACAACGGCAAGCCTTGTCTGACGCATGACCTGTGGTTCGGACTTAACGAGTCCATCCACGAATATCTGGGCAAGATCAATCTCCAGCAGCTGGTGGATGGTCAGAGCAAGATCGGTACTCCGGAAGTGTCGCCCGTCATGATGACGAAACACGATACTTCGTCGCGCGTGACCGCATAAAAGAGCAAGCGGCCATCTGGCTTGAACATCAAGCAACGCCCGATGGCCATTGGCAATAGGAGAAGATGAAATGACGTTGCACCTGCCTATCTACATGGATTATTCAGCGACCACGCCGGTCGATCCGCGCGTGGCGGAGGCGATGATCCCGTACCTGACCGAGAAGTTCGGCAATCCCGCTTCGCGTTCGCACTCCTTCGGCTGGGTGGCGGACGAGGCGGTGGAGCGCGCGCGCGCGCAGGTTGCCGCCCTGGTCAACGCCGATCCGAAAGAGATCGTGTGGACCTCGGGTGCGACCGAATCCAACAACCTTGCGCTCAAGGGTGCGGCGAATTTCTACGCCGACAAGGGCAAGCACATCGTCACGGTGCAGACCGAACACAAGGCTGTGCTCGATACGGTACGCGAACTGGAGCGTCAGGGCTTCAGCGCGACCTACCTTGAGCCGGAACCGAACGGTCTGATCGATCTGGAGAAGCTCAAGGCTGCATTGCGCCCCGATACCATCATCGTATCGGTGATGTACGTGAACAACGAGATCGGCGTGATTCAGGACATCGCGGCTATCGGCGAGATCTGCCGCGAGCGCGGCATTCTGTTCCATGTCGATGCGGCTCAGGCGACGGGCAAGGTAGTGATCGATCTGCAGAAGCTCAAGGTCGACCTGATGAGCTTCTCGGCACACAAGACCTACGGCCCGAAAGGCATAGGCGCGCTGTATGTGCGCCGCAAACCTCGCGTCCGTCTGGAAGCGCAGATGCACGGCGGCGGTCATGAGCGCGGTTTCCGCTCGGGCACGCTGGCGACGCACCAGATCGTCGGCATGGGCGAGGCGTTCCACATCGCCAAAATGGAGATGGCGACGGAGAACGAGCGTGTCCGCATGTTGCGCGACCGGTTGTGGAAAGGCCTGTCCGGTATGGAAGAGGTCTACCTCAACGGCGATATGGAACAGCGCGTACCGCACAACCTGAATGTGAGCTTCAACTTCGTCGAAGGTGAATCGCTCATCATGGCGGTGAAAGACATCGCGGTCTCCAGCGGCTCGGCTTGTACATCCGCCAGCCTGGAGCCATCATACGTACTGCGCGCCCTGGGTCGCAACGACGAACTGGCGCACAGCTCTATTCGTTTCACTGTGGGGAGATTCACCACTGTAGAAGAGGTGGATTTTGCAGTGAAACTATTGCAGGAAAAGATTGCCAAACTTCGCGACCTCTCTCCGTTGTGGGAGATGTTCAAAGACGGAGTGGATTTGAATTCGGTGCAATGGGCCGCACATTAACAGTTGGGAAGGGTAAAGAGGGAAGGGAAAAGGGTGGTGCGCGCTGCGCTGGTTTTACCTTTCCCTCTTCACTCTTCCCCCTTCTCCGCGACTAAAAGGAGTATCAAATGGCTTACAGCAATAAAGTATTGGATCACTACGAGAATCCGCGCAACGTCGGCTCCCTGGACAAGGAAGACGATTACGTGGGTACCGGCATGGTCGGCGCTCCGGCGTGCGGCGACGTGATGAAGCTGCAGATCAAGGTCGGCAAGGACGGCATCATCGAGGATGCAAAGTTCAAGACGTACGGCTGCGGGTCGGCCATCGCTTCCAGTTCGCTGGTCACCGAATGGGTGAAGGGCAAGACAGTGGATCAGGCGCTGGCGATCAAGAATACGCATATCGCAGAAGAGCTCGCCTTGCCGCCGGTGAAGATACACTGCTCCATCCTGGCTGAAGATGCGATCAAGGCGGCCGTGGCGGACTACAAGGCCAAGCATGGCGCAACGGTGGAGACCGCGGCTTGTAACGGCAATAAATAAATAGGGAAACGAAATGGCGATCTCGTTGACAGAAAATGCGGCGCAACATGTGCAGAATTTCCTGGCCAAGCGCGGCAAGGGGGTGGGCTTGCGTCTCGGCGTGCGCACCAGCGGCTGTTCGGGCATGGCATACAAGCTTGAGTTCGCCGACGCGGTGGATAGCGAGGACCTGAAGTTCGTCAGCAATGGTGTGACGGTCCTGGTGGATCAGCACAGCCTGCCTTACATCGACGGCATGGAACTGGATTACACCCGCGAGGGCTTGAACGAAGGGTTCAAGTTCAACAACCCGAATGTCAAGGACGCTTGCGGTTGCGGGGAAAGCTTCAAGGTTTGATGGACATCCTCAACCTGGATTTCCAGCAGGACTTCTTCCAGCTCTTCAACCTTCCGGCAACATTCAAAATCGACGGCGCTGCGCTGGAGCGGAGTTTCCTTGCACTGCAGGCGCAGGTCCATCCCGACAAATTCGCCCATCTTTCCGAGGCGGAACGGCGTCTCTCCATGCAATGGGCGACGCGCGTGAATGAGGGGTACCAGACCCTGCGCAATCCCCTGAATCGCGCGCGCTACCTGTTGTTGCAGCACGGCGTGGATACGCAGGAAGAGAGCAACACCGCGATGCCCGTCGATTTCCTGATGCAGCAGATGGAATGGCGCGAAGCGCTGGAAGCCGCGAAGCCGGCAAAGGACAGCTCGGCGCTGGATGAGCTGGAACAGCGCATGCAACATGAAGTGAGGATTTTGCAACAACAACTCAGTACCGATATCGACGACACTCACGATTACGCGGCCGCTTCCGGTATAGTGCGCAAGCTCAAATTTCTTGAGAAACTGGCGGAAGAAATCGGATCCGCGTTCGACGAACTAGATTCCTGAATATGGCACTGTTGCAGATCGCAGAACCCGGCCTCAGCGCCGCTCCCCACGAACACCGGCTGGCGGTCGGTATCGACCTCGGCACGACCAATTCCCTTGTAGCGACCGTACGCAACGGTATCAGTACCGTGCTGAACGATATCGAAGGTTGCGCACTGCTGCCTTCGGTTGTGCGCTATGTACCTGATGGCAGCGTGCAGGTCGGCCATGCGGCGCAGGCCGTGCAGAGCGACGACCCGCAAAACACCATCGTCTCGGTCAAGCGATTCATGGGGCGCAGCCTGAAGGATGTGGGCGAGGTGAGCAATCTGCCTTATCGCTTCGTCGATGCCCCTTCGACAGGCTCAGGACAGGCCCCGGGCATGCTGCAATTGCGCACGGTCGCCGGTGCGAAAAGCCCGGTCGAGGTCTCGGCCGAGATACTCAAGGTGCTGCGCGAACGCGCGGAACTTTCGCTGGGCGGCGAACTGGTCGGTGCCGTCATCACGGTGCCCGCCTACTTTGACGACGCACAGCGCCAAGCCACCAAGGACGCCGCCAGACTTGCCGGACTCAACGTGCTGCGCCTCCTGAACGAACCCACTGCCGCTGCCATCGCCTACGGGCTGGATAACGCCGCCGAAGGTGTGTATGCGGTGTTCGACCTGGGCGGAGGGACCTTTGATATTTCCATCCTGCGGCTTTCCAAAGGCGTGTTCGAGGTGCTGTCCACCAACGGCGATTCGGCGCTCGGCGGCGACGACTTCGACCACCGCATCTACTGCTGGATGCTGGAAAACGGCGGCATATCTGCCCTGAGCGCGCATGACACGCGCCTGTTGCTCACGAATGCGCGCACCGCCAAAGAGCAACTTACCGAGTATCCGCAGGCGAAGATCACCGCGATATTGGGCGGCGGCGACCTGGTGGATCTGACGCTCAAGCGCGAGGCGTTCTACGATATGACGCAGAATCTCGTTGCCCGCACCCTGCAGGCGACACGCCGCGCTTTGCGCGATGCAAAACTGAAAGTCGAGGACATCAAGGGTGTCGTGATGGTGGGCGGTTCCACCCGCATGCCGCAGGTGCAGCATGCGGTGGGCGAATTCTTCGGACAGGCTCCCCTGAACAATCTCGATCCGGACAAGGTCGTGGCGCTGGGCGCCGCCATACAGGCGAACGTGCTGGCCGGCAATCGCAGTGCGGACGACTGGCTGCTGCTGGACGTGATCCCGCTCAGCCTGGGCATCGAGACGATGGGCGGACTGGTGGAGAAGATCATCCCGCGCAACAGCACGATACCCAGTGCACGCGCGCAGGAATTCACGACCTACAAGGACGGGCAGACCGCAATGAGCATCCATGTGTTGCAGGGAGAACGCGAACTGGTGAGCGATTGCCGTTCCCTGGCGAAGTTCGAGCTGCGCGGCATCCCGGCCATGGTGGCCGGCTCGGCGCGTATACGCGTCACCTTCCAGGTGGATGCCGACGGACTGCTCAGCGTTTCGGCGCGCGAGATGGCCAGCGGAACGGAGGCCAGCATCGTGGTGAAACCTTCCTATGGACTGAGCGACGAGGAGATCACCCGCATGCTGCAAGACTCCGCCCGGCATGCGCGCGACGACATGGTCGCCCGCGCATTGCGCGAACTGCAGACCGAAGCGGCACAATTGCTGGATGCCGTGGGGAATGCCCTGCAAGAGGATGGTGACGCGCTGCTCGATGAAATCGCGCAGGCGCGCATCCGCGGCAGCATGGATGCATTGCGCGCGGTGCTTGAGGGGGAAGACCAGCAGGCTATCAAACGTGCGGTAGAGGCATTAAACACGGCTTCCACCGAATTCGCGCAACTCCGCATGGACAAAAGCGTGAAACATGCCCTGGCGGGGCACAAATTGTCGGAGCTTGAGGACTGATATGACCCAGATCATTGTCTTGCCGCATGTGGAGTTGTGCCCCAAGGGCGCACTGTTCGAGGCCGAACCCGGCACCTCCATCTGCGATGCGTTGCTTGCGCACAATATCGAGATCGAGCATGCCTGCGAAAAATCCTGCGCCTGTACCACTTGCCACGTCATCGTGCGCGAAGGTTTCAACAGCCTGGCGGAAGCGACAGACCTGGAAGAAGACCTGCTGGACAAGGCATGGGGGCTGGAAGCCAACTCGAGACTGAGTTGCCAGGCCATCGTCGGCAAAGGGGATATGGTGATCGAGATACCCAAATACACCATCAATATGGCGAAGGAGGGGCATTCGAAATGAAATGGATAGACGTGCGCGACATCGCGATCGCGCTGGCTGAGAAACATCCGGATATCGACCCGAGCAAGGTGCGCTTCGTCGACCTGCACAACTTTGTCGTCGACCTTGACGGCTTCGATGACGATCACAGTCGTGGCGGCGAGAAGGTGCTCGAAGCCATCCAGACCGCATGGATGGACGAGGCCGAATGACATGCTGAAACGCTGGAACAGTATTTCCAAACGCTGGCTGTACCTGATCGGCGCGTTGATCGTGGCCATCCTGTTCTGTTCGGCACTCTATCTGCAATATGTGCTGCATCAGGATCCGTGCCCCTTATGCATGGTGCAGCGGGTCATCTTCATTGCCATCGGTGCGCTTTTCTTTATCGCCGCCCTGCTCAATGCAGGTCCGATCGCAAGCCGGATCTATTCGATTCTGATCGCGTTCCTTGCCCTGGGCGGCGTGGCTGCAGCTTCGCGGCATATCTGGATACAACATCTTCCCAAAGACCAGGTCCCGGCCTGCGGTCCCGGTCTGGATTTCATGCTGAAGCACTTCCCGATGTCCGATGTATGGCAGGAACTGATGCACGGCTCGGGCGAATGTGCCGCGAAGGGATGGACGTTCCTGACGCTCGGCATCCCGGAATGGTCGCTGGTCTGGTTCGTGTTGCTGGGAGTGTTTTCTATTCTGGTCGGCTGGAAAAAGCGCTGATCACACGGTGATCCGGGCTACCACACGCCGCACGAAAGGCGCGACCACCAGCACGGAAGGGAAGGCGACAGGCCACGCCGTGATGAATCCCCTGAACCAGCGCGTGAAGAAATGCGGGTCATATCCCTGATTGATGAGCGTCACTGTGCCCGAAATGATGGTGACCATGATGATGGAAAGCATGCCCCCGAAAAGCAGGTTGCTGTAGCGCGCCGGAATCTTCATCTGATATTTCCTGTTAGAGTTTGCCAAGGTGCCGGGTCGTGTGTCACGGCCACGCTTACGATGTAAAAGAACACCATTTGTGCCGCCAGCCACGCTGTGAAACGGATCCGCTTCGTCCTGCCGCGTTTCAGCGCGTAAGCACCGATAACGATATAAAACAACAGGGCAATGATCTTGGCTCCCAGCCAAGGAGCGGCGAGCGGCGAAATCCCGAGTTGCCACGCCAGTGCAATGGCGCTTGCCAGCAGCAATGTGTCGACCATATGCGGCGCGATCTTGACCCATCGCTGTTGCAGCAAGGAAGAGTCGCGCAACATCCATATTCCACGCAGAAAAAACAACGAGTAACTGAGAGCCACACATGTGAGGTGGAGATGTTTGAGCATTGAGGTATCCAAATTACCAAAGGGCGGCGATCATGCCGCGCGGTGCCAAATGTGCAAGAACGGTTTCTAGAAGCGCCTGACCATGATGCGGCGCAGCAGCTTGTCTTTCACGACGAACTGGTGGTACAGCGCCGCGGCGACATGGAACGCAACCAGCAACAGCATGATGCCGATGAACAGTTCGTGGAATTCCTTGGCATCGACCTTGTCGAAGTCCGGAATCAGGTTGGGGTCGCCCTTCTTCAGCGCTTCGATCACGCCGGAGGTCGCGGCAGTTGCGACGCCTGAGACCGCAACGGCAATGAGCGAAAGATTCAACAGCACATGGGTTCCTGCTGCGATCTTGTTCAGCAGGGGATTTGCGTTGGCAGGCGCGGGTTCTCCGTCCCTTTTCCTGAAATAGATGCGCAGCAGGACAAGCAGCAATACCAGGTCGCCGATCAGGAAGTGCACCGGAAACATCGAAAGCTTCTGCGCGGTGTTCTTGCTTGCATCCAGCTCATGGCCGAGATAAAGGGCAGCGATCACGAGCAGGAAGATCAGCCAGTGTATAAAGGCGGTGCGTTTGCTGTATTGCTTCATGATTCTGTCCTTTTTGAGATGGCTTTTTCGCATTGTAGCGCATGGGTGCATTTAGCCAAATTCAGGGAACGTCACAACGCCGGTTCCGGCGGAGATCGCAGCCAGTCCAATGTCCCGTTGCCTGCGGCGTAGCCGCTGGCAAGACAGGCGCTGAGCAAATATCCCCCGGTAGGCGCATCCCAATCGAGCATTTCGCCCGCGCAAAAAAATCCGGGCATTTGCTTGAGCATCAGTCTTTCATCCAGCGCCTCAAAAGCGAGGCCGCCAGCCGTGCTGATGGCCTCGTTCAGCGGGCGCGCGGCAACGAGGCACAGCGGCAGGTCTTTGATGGTCTGCGCCAGCAATGCCGGGTCGTGCATCTGTTCCGCACTTAATGCCTCGCGCAGCAAATTGGCTTTCACGCCTTTCAAGCCAAGGCGGCTTTGCAGATGGCTGGACAGCGAGCGCGAGCCGCGCGGATGCGACACTTCGTCCTGCACTCGTTGCGGTGGCCAGTCAGGCAACAGATCGAGATGCAACGTGGCGTGGCCGGCGCGCTCGATCTCGTTGCGCAGTGCGGCGGAGTGCGCATAGATCAAGCCGCCTTCGATGCCATGTTCGGTAATGACGCATTCGCCTTGTCTGCGCACGTCGCCAAAAGTGGCGGCGACGGACTTGAGGGGTTCGCCGGCAAAGTGTTCACGGAAGTATGTGCTCCACTCGACATCGAAGCCGCAGTTGGCAGGCCGCAGCGGTGCGATCGGAATGGCGCGCTGTGACAGCAGGGGTACCCATGCGCCGTCCGAACCAAGCTGTGGCCAGCTGCCTCCGCCCATGGCCAATACCACGGCATCGGCATCTATGACGTATTCGCCATCCGGCGTCGCGAAACGCAACTTGCCCTGATCGTCCCATCCGCACCAGCGATGCCGGACATGGAAGTGCACGCCGCTTTCCCGCAGACGATGCAGCCACGCGCGCAGCAGGGGTGCGGCTTTCATGTCGGCGGGAAAGACCCGGTTGGACGTGCCGACGAGCGTGCCGATGCCCAAGCCATGTATCCATTCGCGCAACGCATCGGGCGGGAAGCCGCGCAGAAGCGGTTCGATATCCGGGCGGTGTGCGCCATAGCGGGTCAGAAAGACATCAAACGGTTCGGCATGGGTGATATTCATGCCGCCTTTGCCGGCCATCAGGAATTTGCGCCCCAGGCTGGGCATCGCGTCATATACGTCGACGCGCATGCCGCCCCGGGCGAGCACCTCGGCTGCCATCAGGCCGGCAGGCCCGCCGCCAATGACGGCGGCGACAGGGACGGGTAAGGGATTGCTGGAGGTCATGTGCGGGAAGGTCTTGTAATGGCAGGCGATTATAGGGCTTAACGGCTGCCCCGGCCGGTATCGGCGCAGGAGCGTATAATGTGGCATCCAAAGCCCCGAATAATACGAAGAGAACGATACATTGAACACCGTAAGTTTTGCCGATCTGAAGCTGGCGCCCCAAATCCTCAGGGCACTCACCGAATCCGGTTACACCACACCCACTCCGGTTCAAGCCCAGGCCATCCCGGTGGTGCTGGAAGGCCATGACCTGATGGCGGGTGCGCAGACGGGCACGGGCAAGACCGCCGCATTCGCGCTGCCCATGCTGCAAAAACTGCTGCCTCACGCGAGTTCCAGCACGTCACCGGCAAAGCATCCGGTGCGGGCCCTGATCCTGGTGCCGACGCGAGAACTGGCGATCCAGGTGGAAGAGAGCGTCAAAACTTACGCGAAGCATACCAACCTGCGTTCGCTGGTGGTGTTCGGGGGCGTGGATATCAAGACCCAGACGCCGCACCTGAAGACCGGCGTGGAGATCCTGGTGGCGACGCCGGGACGATTGCTGGATCACATCGAGCAAAAGACCGTGCAACTGAATCTGGTGCAGATGCTGGTGCTCGACGAAGCGGATCGCATGCTGGACATGGGCTTCATGCCGGCGCTGAAGCGCATCCTGGCCCTGCTGCCGCGGCAGCGACAGAGCCTGATGTTCTCCGCCACATTCTCGAACGAGATCAAGAAGCTCTCTGAAGATTTCATGAACTACCCGACCTTGATCGAGGTCGCGCGCAGCAACGCTTCGGCCGAGAACATCACGCAAAAGGTCTATCTGGTCGATCACGCCGACAAGCATCAATTGCTTGCGCAACTGTTGCGCGGCGACGATGCGAAACAAGCCATCGTGTTCACCAAGACCAAACTGACTGCCAGCCGTCTGGCCAAACAGTTGCAGCGCGAAGGCGTCTCTGCCGATGCCATCCACGGCGACAAGAGCCAGCTGGAGCGCATGCAGGCGCTGGATGCCTTCAAGCAGGGCAAGATCGCCGTGCTGATCGCCACCGACGTGGCCGCACGCGGATTGGATATCGACAGCCTGCCGATGGTGATCAACTACGAAATACCGCATGCTGCCGAAGACTATGTGCACCGCATCGGCCGTACCGGCCGGGCGGGTGCATCGGGCACCGCGATCTCGCTGGTGTCTCCGGAAGAAGAAAAATACCTGGCGGATATCGAAAAACTCATCAAGACACAGATACCGAAAGAGCGTGCCGACTTGCCCGAGCATGCCGCGAAGCCGCTTCGTGCCCCGCGCGCCGAACATTCGGAGCGCAGCCGCGAGCACCATGCCCCGGCACCGAAAAAGCCCAGCCACGACCCCTGGTTCGACAAGCCTTACGAACCGAGCGCCAGTGCACCTGCACCCGTAAAGAAGCCTGCCGAACCCTCGGCGAACAAACCCAAAGCGCAGATTCCCGCGTTATTCGTGCGCCGCTCGAGCTGATTCCGCTGCTGGAATGTTCGTCGCACAAACCATCGTTCCGATATTCCTGCTGATCCTGCTCGGCGTTGCCATGCACCGCTGGTTCGGCATGCGCGAAGATTTCTGGCCGCAGCTGGATCGCGTGATCTACTACGTTTTCTTTCCCGCGCTGCTGTTCAATTCCCTCTCGCATTTCAAGATCGATCTGGGTGCGGCGACGCCGATGCTGATCGTTGCCATGCTGTACATGCTTGCCGGTATCGCGCTGGGCTACGCCGCAAAGTTCCTGTTTCATGCGCCGTCCAAAGTATTCTCGGCAACCTTCCAGTCCGCATTTCGCTTCAATAGCTATGTCGGCCTTGCCATCGCGGGAGGTCTGCACGGTCAGGAAGGACTCGCGGCCATTGGCTTGCTGATGGGCTTCATGGTCCCCGTCGCAAACGTCGCGGCGGTGCTCGCGCTGGCGCGCCACAGCGAAAGCCACTGGCTCAAGGAGATATTGAGCAATCCCCTGATCCTCTCCACCGCGAGCGGGATCGCCCTGAGCTTTTCGGGCCTGGCATTGCCGGTGCTGCTCAACACCACGCTGGGCCTGTTGTCGCAGGCCTCGCTGCCCATGGGACTGATCGCCGTCGGTGCGGGACTGCGCCTGCAGGGATTGCACAGCCATCCCGGTACCTTGTGGTATGGGGTGGCGGTCAAACTGCTGGTGTTGCCTGCCATCGCCTGGGGATTGGCCAGGGCGTTCGGACTGAGCGGCGTGTATTTCAATATCGCGGTATTGATGGCGGCGCTGCCGGTATCCACCGTGTCCTATGTGCTGGCCAGGCGCATGGGCGGCGACGGAAACACCATCGCCGCCCAGGTGATGCTGAGCACCTTGCTGGCGGCGTTGACGCTACCGCTGTGGTTGCTGCTAATGGGGTTGTGAGCAAGAAAGCCAGCGCAACAACGTTTCAGTCTGCAGCAGGCATCCTGATCTCCTGCTGATTGTGCCGGGTCTGTTCTTCCATCACCAGCAGTGCCAGTTCCTTCTTGAGGTCGTTGAACTCGACTGAACTCGGATCGCGAGGACGCGGGATCGCGACGCTCACATCTCTCTTGATCGTACCCGGGCGATAGGTCATGACGACGATGCGGTCGGCGAGATAGATGGATTCTTCGATGCTGTGCGTGACGAAGATGATGGTCTTCTGAAATTCCGTCCAGATTCGCAGCAGTTCGTCCTGCAGGTTGCGCCGGGTCAGCGAGTCGAGCGCACCGAAGGGTTCATCCATCAGCAGGATCGGCGAGTCCAGCGCGAGCACCCGGGCGATTGCAACGCGCTGGCGCATGCCGCCGGACAGGTCTTTCGGGTAGCGGTCGCGGAAGTCCTGCAGCTTGAGCATATCCAGGAGCTCGCTCACCTTTTCCTTGATCCGGGCTTTGGGCTGTTTCTTGATCTCCAGGCCGAAGGCGATGTTCTTCTCCACGGTCATCCACGGGAACAGCGCATATTCCTGAAATACCATGCCGCGATCCGGTCCCGGCGTTTGCACCGCGCTGCCGTCGACGATGATGCTCCCGGCGGTGGGCGGCGAGAAACCGGCGATGGCATTGAGCAGGGTGGATTTGCCGCAGCCGGAGGGGCCGAGCAGGCAGATGAATTCCCCGGGGCTGACTTCCAGATTGATGTCATCCAGCGCAACGACTTCGCGGCCGCCTGTGCTGAATACCTTGTTCACTTTGCTGATATGGATTTGTGGCTGCATGGTCAATTGTTTTCGATTCCTCTGTGCCACTTGAGCAGATAGTTGTTGAGACGGTTCATGCCCGAATCGATGGCCAGACCGAGCAGGCCGATCGTGAACATGCCGGCGATGATCTTGTCCGACCAGAAGAACTCGCGTGCCTCCAGGATGCGGTAGCCGAGGCCATTGTTGACCGCGATCATTTCGGCCACGATCACCACGATGAAGGCGGTGCCGATGCCTATACGCGCCCCCGTCAGGATATAGGGGGTCGCGGCCGGCAGCATCACGCGCAGGAACATGGTGGTCTGGCTCGCGCCCAGGCTCCGGGCGGCGCGGATGTAGATGCCGTCGACGTGGCGCACGCCGGCGATGGTGTTCATCAGTACGGGAAAAAATGCGCCGATCACGATCAGGAAGATCGCGGGCGGGTTGCCCAGTCCGAACCAGAGTATCGACAGGGGAATGAAAGCGATGGGCGGGATCGGACGCAGGATCTGGATCAAGGGATTGAACAGTTTATAGATGCGCTCGTTCGCTCCCATCAACAGCCCCAGCGGCAGGGCCAGGGCAGTGCCGACCAGAAAGCCCACCACGACGCGATACATGCTGGCGTAGGCATCGCGGATCATCTCGCCGGAAAAGAGCCAGGCCAGGTAGCCGGATTGTGACGGATCGAAAGCTTCCGTCGGCAGCAGATATTCCCACCATTTCGCGATCACTGCCGTGGGCGCGGGCAGTATCTGCGGATTGACGATCGCGTGTGTGGACAGGTACTGCCAGATCGCCAGCAGAATGACGGGCACCAGAAGTCCCTGCAGGGACGCATATAGTCTTGCCAGTATATTTTTCATCGAAGGTTTCGCCGGGCTACTTGATCTTCATTTCTTTTTTTGCCTGGTCGAGCAGGTCAAGGCGTACCCAGTCTTTCGCGGCCGGCACGATTGCCAGCTTGCCAACGCCATATTTCTTCATCAGGTCGGCAGTGACTTGCACATGCTCAAGGCTGACATCGTATGTGAATGACGCGTTGCTCATTGCATCCTGGTAGTCTTCATGCGTGATCTGATTCTTGAACATCTGCTCGCGCACATACTTCTCCGCCAACCCGGGATTGGCCTGGAACGTCCTGGTCGCTTCCACGAACAGCTTGAGCACCCGTTCGGCGACATCGCGCTTCTCCTTGTACATCTTCTCCGTCATCACCAGGACCCGCACCGGCTCCCCGATCGGCGTGTCGTAGGGTTTCACCACTTCCACGCCGTAGCCCTTGTTGATTGCCTGCGAGGATTGCGGCTCGGACTGGCACATGGCGTCGATATTCTTCTGCATCAACGCCTGGTTCAGGTCGGCGAACGGCATGAAGAAGATCTGCACATCCTTGCCCGGCTGGTCGGACCAGGTCAGGTTGTACTTGGACAACTCGGCGGCCAGCAGCAGCTCTTGCGCGCCACCGCGCGCCACGCCCACTTTTTTGCCCCTGAGATCGGCCACCGTTCTGATATTGAGGTCTGGACGGCCGACGATGCGTGCGCCACCCTTGGCAAAGCCGGCGACCACATAGATAGGCACTCCGCTGGCGCGTCCCGCGACCGCGGCATCAAGCGCACTGGCGGCGATATCGATCTCGCCCGCGATGGTTGCCGGCAGGATGTCGAGACCTTTGGCAAAGACCCTTTCCTCGATCACCAGGTTGTATTTTGAAGCAATCTCTTTCATGTAAGAGACCGCCCCGTAATGGGCGAACTTCAGGTTGCCCAGCCTGACGACATCCGGTGTCGCCTGTGCGCCCAGCGAAAAGAATATCGCACATGCAATTAGAATTATTTTTGAAGACTTCATGTAACCCCCTGGAAAAAAGGGAGCGCACCGCTCCCCACTTGAAAATTATACCTTCAGCGCAGTTGCTGATCGGGGGAGTCTCCCGCCAGGTTCGGCGTTTAAATGACAGGGTTATTGCGACGTGCGACGTGGGTCTTGCATGATGCAGTGTCGACTACAGGTGGTGGCAAAACGCACGGCCAAGCGACGCGTCGCACATTCCCGGGGTTGCGACGATGCAATTGCAGAGCATGCTGGTGATAAGGAAAGTAGAAGGCAGCTATTTAAGTTGTCTCCTCTGGGAGACAAGGCAATTTTGTTAAGTTTCATTTGTTTAACCTGAATCCATGAATATTTCCGGCCCTCATGTCGTCGGCAGGCGACAGGTGATCTTCGAATAAAGGAGAGCAGGACCGGTTCTTCCTGGATGGATGGCAATAACATATCTATAAATCAACAGGATGGGGATTTTTCCAGAAGGCGGCATGATAGTTGCTCGCCTAGAGGTCGTGATAATGACTGCGTGACCTTACAGATGAAACCTTGCGACATCCCGAACGTAATCAGGTCAACGAAGACTGCTCCTCCGCTTCGCCGTGGCAGCATGGTGCCGCGCCCCTGGACAGGATTCTGGCGCGGCCTTTGGCTGGCGCTGTCCGGTGCGGCCGTTTCGCAGCCGGGTGTAGACGCACCCGCGTGGCAAGCCGCCGCTTCCAGACGGCGGGCAGCTTTGGTGGCCATCGTGTTCGCGAGTACCGCGGTGGCGGCGATCCTCCTGTTCTGCACCCAGACCGCGAGCAGCAGTCACCCGGTTCTGCACTTCATCCAGCTTGCCTTGTTCGTCGTACTGTTCGGCTGGGTGACGGCCGGATTCGTGACCGCGATGATGGGATTCAGGGTGCAGTCTCGTCCGGACCCGCACGCGCTGCCGCTCGCCGGACTCGATCCGCGCACCCTGGATCGCGATGCGCGCACTGCCATCATCATGCCGATATGCAATGAACCGGTCTCTTCCGTGTTCGCCGGATTGCGCGCGACCTGCGAGTCGCTGGCAAAGAGCGAAGCGGCCGGCCTGTTCGACGTCTATGTGCTCTCCGACACGTATAACGTGGATTTGCGTCTGCAGGAGTTGGCCGAGTGGTCGACCTTGCGTGAACAACTGGGTGACCGTTGCCGTCTCTATTACCGGCTGCGCCAGCGCCGCACGCGCCGCAAGGCAGGGAATGTGGCGGACTTTTGCCGCCGCTGGGGGCGTAACTACCGCTACATGGTGGTGCTTGATGCCGACAGCGTGATGACCGGCGAATCGATCACCACGCTGGTATGCATGATGGAAGCGAATCCGCAGGCCGGGATCATCCAGACTGCGCCTCGTGCTTGCGGCGTGCAAACGTTGCATGCCCGCTTGCAGCAATTCGCCGGACGGGTGGCCGGTCGCCTGTTCACCGCCGGCATGCAGTACTGGCAATTGGGCGAATCCCATTACTGGGGGCATAACGCCATCATCCGCGTCGAACCGTTCATGGAACATTGCGCGCTGGATCTGCTGCAGGGCCAGGGCGGACTCTCGGGCGAGATCCTTTCGCACGATTTTGTGGAAGCCGCTTTGATGCGCCGGGCGGGTTACCACGTCTGGCTCACGACCGACCTGGAAGGCAGTTACGAGCAGCAACCCTCCAACCTGATGGAAGAATTGCAGCGCGATCGTCGCTGGTGCCAGGGCAACCTGATGAACTTCCGCCTGATCACCGAGCCGGGTTTCCAGGCCGTCCACCGAGCCATGTTGTTCACGGGCGCCATGTCTTATGTATCCGCTCCTTTGTGGCTCGGTTTCCTGCTGGTCAGCTTGAGCCTGCGGCTGCTGGAACCGCAGACCTCAGTCGCACTGATGTTCCCTTGGCTGGGCATTTCTTCCACGCTGGAACTGCTGTGGGCCCTGACGCTGACCTTGTTGTTCTTGCCTCGCGTCATGGCAGTGGTGGCGATCCTGAAACGCGGCGAGCAGGCGGCATATGGAGGCAGCGCGGCATTGGCCAAAAGCGCGGCGCTCGAAGCGGTCCTTTCCGCCCTGCAAGCCCCGATCCGCATGGTCGCCCATACGCTGTTCGTCGTCACCGCGCTGACCGGGCTGGGTCTGGAGTGGAAGTCCCCGATGCGCGAAGCGCAGTCGGTTCGCTGGGGCGATGCGTTGCACCGTTTCATGCCCATCATGGCCGCGGTCGCTGCCGCGCTGCTAACGATATTTCTATTCCATCGCAATGCGGTATGGTGGTTGCTGCCGGTAGGTGTGCCACTGCTGCTTGCGGTTCCGATCACGGTGCTGACGAGCGAATCGGGGCTGGGTCTTTCCCTGCGCCGCAAACTCTGGCTGCTCACTCCCGAGGAGCGTACCGTTCCCAACATACTGGTGCGTGCCTGGGCATAAGCTAGAATGCCGGTTCTTACCGGCATTTCCGAACAAGCAGCGAGATCTCCATGTCGTCAGAATTCGATCGCAGAAAATTCCTTGGCCTGCTGGCTACCGCAGCCGCTTCTGCAGCGCTTCCCTGGTCCAATGTTTTGGCCGCCGAATCGGGATTGGCGCTGGGCAAGGCTGCCGATTTTTCCTGGGAAGGCTTGATCGAGGAAGCCAGGCGATTGTCGAAACAGCCTTTCCAGCCGGAGCTGCAACCGGATCGGGATATTCTGGAACAGATCGATTGGGAGGCTCACGGGAAGATCCACTTCAAGCCCGATGATGCGCTCTTCGCCAGCGGCCCCGGGCAGTACCCCGTCCAATTCTTTCATCCGGGATGCTTCTTTCAGAACTCGGTCAGGATGTACCGGCTGGACAAGTCATCAAGCGCAAAGCAGGACCATAGACTGGCGCGCGAGATCCTGTTCGACAAGCGTAATTTCGACATGCCAGCGGACAGTCCCGCCCAACGCCTCGGGCCGCAGACGCACTTCGCCGGCTTCCGCATCCAGGAAAGCCGTCTCGGCGATCAGTCGCACCTCGACTGGCAGCACAACGACTGGGTCGCGTTCCTGGGCGCCTCCTATTTCCGTGCCATCGGCGACGAGTACCAGTACGGCCTGTCGGCACGCGGTATCGCCATCGATACGGTGGAATTCGGCAAGACGGAGGAATTCCCGGCTTTCACCCGCTTCTATTTTGAATCCGCCAGCGGCATATCCAATTCGGTGGTCGTCTATGCGTTCCTTGACGGCCCGAGCATCACCGGCGCCTACCGCTTCGTCCTGACCAGGGAAAAAGGAGTGGTGATGGACGTCGAAGCAAACTTGTTCATGCGGCGGGACGTTTCCCGCTTCGGCATCGCTCCCCTCACTTCGATGTACTGGTTTTCCGGAAAAGACAAGACGAAGCAGACGGACTGGAGACCGGAAGTGCATGATTCGGATGGCCTCGCACTGTGGACCGGCGCCAATGAACATATCTGGCGTCCGCTCAACGCACCTGACGGCATCACCGTGTCGGCCTTTGCCGACAACAATCCACGCGGATTCGGCCTGATGCAGCGCGAACGCGAATTCGGCGAATACCTGGATGCCGTTCATTACGAGCGCCGCCCCGGCTTGTGGGTCGAGCCGCTCGAAGGCTGGGGTGAAGGTTCGGTGCAACTCGTCGAACAACCCACCGACGAGGAGCTTTACGACAACATCGGCGCGATGTGGGTCCCGCGCGAAAAAGCGACCGCAGGCTCCAGTTACCGTTTGCGCTATCGTCTGCACTGGACGGCGCAAGAGCCGTTCAAGACTTCCCTTGCGCGTTGCGTGGCTACCCGTATCGGACGAGGGGGCGAGCCGGCGAAGCGTCCACCGGGAGTGCATAAATTCGTGGTCGAATTCAAGGGCGGAGCGCTTGACCAGCTTGCCTCAGGTGTCATTCCCGAAGTGGTTGTGTCGGCCACGCGCGGCAAGCTGAGCCGGATCAGGGCCGAGGCTGTGCCCGACGGGATGCCGGGGCATTGGCGCACATTCTTTGATCTGGGAGAGTTGGGCCCGACAAAAGAGCCGGTTGAAATACGTCTTTTTCTCCGAAGTGGAGATCAGACAATCACCGAAACATGGCTATACCAGTTCCAGCCCGCCTGACGTCGGGCCTCGCTCAAGTTCGATTCAATGGCGCAATCTTGAAAAATGACGATCGGCAATGGCCTTCTGTTCCGGAGTCAATGCCGCATAAAGCTGCTTGAGCGCGTCGTCCATCTTTTCGAAGTTCGCCAGGCGGTTCCTCATCAATTGGATATGGCGGTCGAAGCGCTCAGGCGCCGTCTGCGGCTGGTCATGCATCGCTTCAATCATCCGGTCTCTGATGTCTTTGACATTGCTCTTGGTCTTTTCAGCATAAGCATCCCAAACCTGTTCCTGGTCGCCTGTGATGTTCAGTTCCTTTTTGAAAGCCGAAAGATTTTTCTCCGAATTGGCAACAGGGTCGGAATGTTGGCGTGCCTTGCAGCCGGATTCGGTATTCGATGCCTGGTCCTCCGCATATGCCGGTACGGCCAGGCTTGCCAAATACAGGGATGACATCAGCATTGTCGCAAGTTGCATTTTTTTCATGAATAACTCCTTCAGAATTTATAAAGTGACGCCTCATACGCCGGGGTACAGATGACTGTCCCGGATTCAATCGTCGTCGCCCATTCCTCCAAAACCACCGTCGCCGAAGCCACCAAAACCGCCATCATCCATTCCTCCAAAGCCATCGTCATCCATGCCTCCGAAACCCATACCCGGAAAACCCATGCCGCCGAAGCCCATCCCGAATCCGCGATAACCGGATTCATAATTGCCGTATCCATTACCCATGGACATGCTTCCGCAACCGGCCAGTACCAGCACCAGCGCGCTCATCAATATCAATTTATTCATTTGGCACCCCGCAGTTAGAAAGAAAATTGATCGTCCCCAGACTGGTCGCATGCGACACGGCTAATATAAGCACTACCGTGTCAGCCCGTTATTAATAAAATTTTATTTCTCGGATCCGGTTCGGCACCTGCGGGCGAGAAACCATAGCATCGCGAGATTAGGGGATTTGTGTAGGCGGGAGCGCCCGAATGAATCAAACGACTGGTCTCTGTCGTCGCGGCTCAGGAATTTTCCGCTTTGAATCTATCCGAAGGGGGGCGTTACGAGATTTGCAGCCTGACTCAGGATAGAAAATTACCAAATGGCTGCTTGAAATTGGATGCCAAAGAGAATAATTTTCTCGTACTAAATATCTTTTCACTGTTGCCGGAATGCAAGCCCTGCTAATGTTGATGCTCAGTGTGGAAGTCTTTGCACTGAATGCTGAAGGAAAGCGCTTGGCTACCATTTCATGACCGAGCATAAGACGACAATGACACCAGCACCGAATGGAGTTGAATTCGAGCCACCATCGCCCTTTTCACGAAACGTACAGTTATTGCGTATGTTGTGCCTGGCTGCGGTGGTTGGAATACTTGGTGCATTGGCGGTACTGGCATTTCATCAATTACTCCTTGCACTTGAGGCGGTGCTATACGGTTCCCGTCACGGGTTGGTGGCTGACGCAGCGCGTCTGCCTCCTGTAATACGTGCTGTCGTACCAGCGTTGGGCGGCCTCGTTGCCGGGTTGGTGCTGCAATACGTTCTCTGGCGAGGAAACAATGAAACTGGTGCGGATTACATGGAGGCCATCGCTGCCGGCAGCACAATTCCTTTGCGCTCATCGCTGCTGAAATCAGCAGCATCCGCCGCGACGGTTGTTTCGGGCGGCTCGATCGGACGTGAAGGATCCATGGTGCAACTGGCGGCATTATCCGGCGGTCTATTGGGAAAAGTCATGCATCTTTCCGCTGTTGAAGGCCGTTTTGCGGTGGCCTGTGGTGCGGCAGCAGGGCTCGCCGGTGCTTACAACACGCCGATTGCAGGTGCCCTTTTTGTCGCCGAGATTGTCCTCGGCGGCATCAGCGTAATCAGCTTCGGCCCTCTGCTGCTGGCGGCGGCGATTGCCGATTCTGTGGTGCGCAACGTGAGCGGCGTTGGTCCCATTTTTGCAGCGTCTCCCGGCGTTCTGCAAAGCCTGCCGGAGCTGTTGCTGGTTGTTGCTGTCGGTCTCGCCGCCGGCCTGTTGGGGCCTGTGTTTATTGTCGCATTGAATTATACGCACCGGAATCTGGCTCAACTGCGTATGCCTTTGTGGCTGAAGATGGGGCTTGCCGGATGGGCGGTTGGCGGACTTTCGGTAATCCGCCCGGAAGTGTGGGGTAATGGTTACGCAGTTGTGAATTCATTGTTGCATGAGTCATGGTTGTGGCAGAGCGTACTGCTCATCCTGGTGTTAAAAGTCATTGCCACCGTGTTGACTTCAGGTTCCGGAGCGGTGGGGGGGGTATTTACGCCCACGCTCTTCGTTGGTGCGGCACTTGGCACACTTGCCGGTGGCGTGGCACAGCTTGCATTGCCCGGCGCATCGATGACGGCTTTCACACTGGCCGGCATGAGCGCTTTCCTCGCCGCCGTCACCCATGCGCCGCTCACGGCGGTGGTGATGATCAGCGAAATGACCTCCGGCTACGGCCTGGTGCCGGCTCTCGTGCTGGCAAGCCTGGCCGGATACTACGTGTCGTCGGTGATACATCCCGGTTCGATTTATGCGCGCTCGATTCCGCAAAATCATCCAACACAAACTCGACCAATGACTCATTTGTGACCCGGTATGCAGTGATGCGTGGACGTGCAACCACCGGCAGACCGGAATAAACGTTCAGCGTGACATCATTCGAGTGTCGAATTCTTCATGCCCGGATGAACATATATCGTCAACATGCTTCTGAAGAATTAATGCTATGGAATTGGAACAAGCGGCACATCGCAAAAGTGCTTTTTGCACCAGATGGGGAAAGGATAAGTAAATGAACATAAATGAAACGAATGCCCAAACCCCAACTGCCTTGGCCGCAACAGCACGCCTGCCATGTGACATTCCCGATACAGAGTGGGGAGTATCAAGCTATCCGATAACGAGGGCGCTATTTCTCGTTTTTGCTATTTCTTCAGCCACTCCGGCGATTGCGGCAACGGATTGCAATCAATCAACGGCTCAATTGTATGAGTCAAAGTCGCCAGCGGTAGTTCGTATTACGGCGCTGACGATCAATCCTTATCGTGATGAAGATCGCATCCAACTTTCGACAGGATCGGGATTCATTATCGACAATCATGGCTTGATATTGACTAACTCGCATGTGGTTTTCGGAGCCCAGGTCCTGAATGTGACGTTGGACGACGGTACGACCTTGCCTGTCAAATTATTGGGCTCTGATCCAATCTATGATCTTGCCGTCCTCCAAATTCCAGAACCCAGTCGCGGGACGCTTCCAGTACTGGAACTGGGAGATTCCGATGCCATTCGCCCGGGAGATGCGGTAATCGCGATTGGGAATCCGATGGGGCTCGGTCAGACGATCACCAGCGGTATTGTCAGCGCGATTAATCGTATCCTTCCTGACCGTCCTCGTCTGCTCGCTCAGCCAATGATTCAGACTGATACGCCGATCAATCCCGGAAGCTCGGGAGGGCCGATCCTTAACCGATGCGGGGAAGTCATAGGCATCGCAAGCGAAATCCTGGGCAATGCACAAAACATCGGTTTTGCCATCCCGTCCAATCTGGCCCGCTCAGTTGTTGGTTCTCTCATCAAGGATGGCAGGGTCATTCGTCCATGGTTTGGGATCGATGGAAGCATGATCGACGGAGAGCTAAGACAAATTTTTGCCTTGCCACTGACTGATGGATTTCTTGTCGAGTCGGTCGAGCAAGACAGTCCCGCGTATATGGCTGGAATCTCAGGGGGGCGCCTACCGGTGAAAGTCGGGTTACGTTCCCTGATTCTCGGTGGCGACATCATTGTCGCCATCAACGGTATTGAGGTTAAAGATGGCGAAAGCTTGCAGCGCGGACTGAATACGGTGCATATCGGAAAAAAACTTCATTTGAAGATATTTCGCATGGGGAAGATTGTTACATCTGAATTCATGATTACCGAGCGCCCGCTTCAGCCTGGCGATGTGCCCGAATCGTCCCAGACATTTTCGGTATTTAAGGATAGGGGCGGAAAGAAACAGGACTGAATCCTGCGCGCCTGGTAGAGGCTACGCCTGTCGCCGGAGGAATCTTCCAAGGGCCATAGCCTGTCACTGCTCATTCCGGTCGCTGAACACCTGGGGCTGATCAATGAAATCTGCGATTGGGTTTTCAAGCGGGCCGTTGACGCGGCAAAGTGCTGGAATGGCTCGCCAGGTTGTAATGCCGGCGGCCAAGGTGATGTGCTTCAAATTTGTGTAAACAAATCACCCCGCCATTCCATCACCTGCACACACAAATTTAACCGCACGCTCCAATCGCGCCGCAACTTGTGCAGAATTCGCAGCCGTCCTTCTTGATCAGCGTGGCGTTGCCGCATTCCTTGCACACTTTGCCGACGATCGATTTGATGCCGGTAGGTTTGATCTGTCCTTCCGGGATCTCCAGCACGCCCATTTGTTGCACCGGGTAGCCGTGTTCGTCGAGGATGCCGAGCATCGAATAGCGGTGGATGATGAGCTTGGCGACGTAGGAGACGGTCGAAGGGTAGCTTTCCATCTTGTTGCTGCCGGGCACGCGTGCCATGAAATCGCCCAGCGGTTCGCCGAAGTTGAGCAGCTTGCGCAGCTTCATGCCGATCCAGGCCGGATCGATCACGCGCATGTCCAGGCTTAGCACCTTGCACAGTCCGTCGAGTGCGCGCGGATACACGCCGGACAGCCACATCGAGTAGGGGCGGCGCTGTCCGTCCGGCAGCACCAGTTCCTTCAACCCGAGCACGAAGTCGTCGCCGCTGCCCGCGTTGGAAATGTCCACCGTCCAGCTCATGGTGCCATCGGTACCTGTCTTGGGTTCTTTCTTTGCGAACAATGCATCCATCATCGGCGTGGTCACCCCATCGGTGACTTCCAACGCCCCCAGCGCTTCGATGCGGTATTTCAGCAGATGTGCGAATGCGGCCACCAGGCTGGGCATGCGTTTCACTTCGCCATCAGGCGGCATGGGCATGTCGAAGGCATCGTCGCCGGCGGTTTTCATCAGCATTTCCAGTTTCATGCGCACCCATACCGGGTCGCGCGTGCGCATATCCATGGACAGCGATTTGGCCAGCGCGCCGAGTCCGCGCGGCTGCTCCGAACCGTTCACCCAGACTTCAAATGGATGGTTGTGACCGTTGGTCGTGTGTGAAACAAAGGTGACAAAGCTGCCGAGCGGATGCTTCACCACCTGTGACACCCAACCCTCGCTGCCGGCGGTGAGATTGGGGCGCCCGGGCCAGCGCAACGAGGCGAGGGCGGGGTTGGGCGCAGCATCCAGCACGATGCGCCTGTCCTGGTCGAACACGAAATCCTGCGGCTGCTCTTCTTTTTTCTCGGGGGTGACTGAAAGTACCGAACCCAACACACTGTTGGGGCGATAGGTCGCCAAGCCTTTCAGTCCGGCTTTCCACGCCTCGGTGTAAAGGTCCTTGAAATCCTCGTACGGATAATCGGCAGGAACGTTGACGGTCTTGCTGATCGAGGTGTCGATGTAGGGCGCGACGGCGGCGACCATCTTCATGTGATCGATGGCGGTGATCTCCAGCGCCGTGACGAAGGCCGACGGCAGCTTCGATACATCGCCGCCCTGCTGCTTGAACACGCGCCAGGCGTGGTCTTCCACCGAGTAATCCTTGGTCGAGCCGTCCATCATGCGCTTCTTGCGCGTGTAGAACCACGAAAAGGCCGGCTCGATACCGTTGGAGGCGTTGTCGGCAAAGGCCAATGAGATGGTGCCGGTAGGGGCGATGGAAAGCAGGTGGCTGTTGCGGATGCCGTGCTTGCGTATCTTGCTCTTGATCTCGTCCGGCAGGCGCGATGCGAAGCGCGGTGCGGCGAGATACTTGTCGGCGTCCAGCAGCGGGAAAGCGCCGCGCTCGATAGCCAGGTCCACCGAGGCGAGATAGGACTCGTCGCGCATGATGCGCGAGATGTCGGCGGCAAAGGCGCGCGCCTCATCCGTGTCGTAGCGCAAACCCAGCATCACCAGCGCATCGCCCAGACCGGTGAAGCCCAGGCCGACGCGGCGCTTGTTCTGCGCTTCCTTTTGTTGTTCGGGCAGCGGCCAGGCGGTCACGTCCAGCACGTTGTCCAGCATGCGCACCGCGACGCGCACGATCTGCTTGAAAGGCTCGTAATCAAAGCCGGCATGCTTCGAGAACGGATTCTTCACCATCCGCGTCAGGTCGATGGAGCCGAGGCAGCAGCAGCCGTAGGGCGGAAGAGGTTGTTCGGCGCAGGGATTGGTCGCCTCGATGATCTCGCAATAGGACAGGTTGTTGTCGCGGTTCATCAGGTCGATGAATAGCACACCCGGCTCGGCATGGTCATAAGTGCTGGCGATGATCTGTTTCCACAGATCGGCGGCGCGCACTTTGCGGTATACCCACTTGCCGTCGTCGCGCCGCGTCGCCCCCGCCTCCTTGATCGCCGCAGAAGGTTCGGCCAAGTGCACGAGTTCGAAATCCTGGTCATTTTCCACCGCCTGCATCAAGGCATCGGTCACACCGACGGAGATGTTGAAATTGCGCAGGTCGCCCTGGTCCTTGGCGCTGATGAATTTCTCGATATCCGGGTGGTCGCAGCGCAGCACGCCCATCTGTGCGCCGCGGCGCGCGCCGGCGGATTCCACGGTCTCGCAGGAACGGTCGAATACGCGCATATAGGAAATTGGGCCGCTGGCGCGCGAATTGGTGCCTTTGACATGTGCGCCTTCGGGGCGGATGGAAGAGAAGTCGTAGCCGACTCCGCCGCCGCGGCGCATGGTCTCGGCAGCTTGCTGCAAGGCGTCGTAGATACCGGGCTTGCCGTCGTTGGTGCCGGAAATGGCATCGCCTACCGGCTGCACGAAGCAATTGATCAGCGTGGCTTGTATCTTCAGGCCGGCGGCGGAGTTGATGCGGCCGGCCGGAACGAAACCATTTTCCTGTGCTTCAAAGAAAGCCTGTTCCCATTTCGCGCGTTGTTCGGGCTTTTCGGCTTGCGCCAGACCGCGTGCTACACGGCGACGCACGTCCTGCACCGATTTCTCGTCGGCTTCCGCGTATTTTTCCAGCAGCACTTCGGTGCTGATCTCTTGTGTCATTGCTGTGTTCCCTTCGGAAGCCGGGTTTTCTTTCAGGTCTTTGGCCGGCTTGTGCGACCCTTTCCCACTCATGGCAGCACCCTCGGCCCCGGCCTGGGCCGGTTTGTTCTTGTGTCGTTCTGGATCATGACTGGTCGTTGTACTGCTTTCTGGATCGCTGTGGGAAGAAATTGAGGGCGAAACGCTTTCGGTATCGAACATTATATTACTCCCTGTGATGGCGCTGCCCGCGGGGCAGGAAAGGCAAAACCACTATATCTAGTGGTTGGTCGGCTGATTTGCGACTAACTGTAGTGCCATGGGAGATTTTTTTCAAGTGGATTATTAATTGAAACATTGCTGAAATGGATTGACTTGAGTCGGGAGCGTGGTTACTGCAGCGCACATGCCCATTTCAAATAGAGGGTCAAAAACCAATTTAGGCCATCCATATCAGATACTTCGCCTGCATCAGCGTTTGGGGTCGGCCGGGCCGCCCGGCCGATCTCTTCCCCTGCGAGTGCCGCAGGGAATTCGTCGAGTTTATGGTGGAATTTCAGTTGGCGCAGTTCAACCGCAGTTTGTCGTTCTTGCCGGTGAGGCTGGACAGGGCTGCGGAATAGACCGCATTGCCGCTGCCGCATTTCCATTCGGCCGCAAAATCCTTGCTGCAATTCGGGGCGGGGTCTTCCAGTACCGAAGTGTCGATGCTGAAATCGCAACTGCCGCGGCCGTCGCATGCCTTGGATAGCGGAGCAGTCGCATTGCCTGCCTTGGCGTTGCAGTTGCGGCCATAGGTGCCCGAGAGAACCTTGATGGTGGTCGTTTCGACATTGGCGGGCGCGCTGGCGGGGACGGAGATGACAGTTTGCGGAGGAAGGGCCGCGATCATGTTTGGCGGCAATTTGGCATACACATCATGCGTTTCGCCGTATTGCATCATGATCCCAATAGCGATCAGGACAACGCCAAGGATGGCCGAACCAATGCGACCGATGCTGCCCGGTTCGATCTTGCCCTCGATCTTGCCCAGCACCGCGATCATCAGGAAGATGATGCCGGCCAGAACGAACATTCGCACCATCGGTACATCCACCAGCTTCAAGATCACGTCCTGCATGACTATCCTTTCTGCCAAGGTTGAGAATTTCCCTGCACTCTAGCACGCCCAAACCCGGTTGAAATCCCGTGATCCGGGCAGTCTAGTGGTCCAGCAGATTGACTAGTCCGTCCAGCCCGACGAAGTTCAGCGAATAGCTGGCGTGCTCGCGAACGACAGGCTTGGCGTGGTAGGCAATACTGACGCCCGCCTGCGCCATCATCTTCAGATCGTTCGCGCCGTCGCCCATGGCGATGACCTGTTCCTGCTTCAATCCCAGCTCTTCGCGCACGTGGTTCAGCCAGTCCGCCTTGCCTTGCGCATCCACGATCTTGCCGGACACCTTGCCGGTAAGCTTGCCATTCGCGATCTCAAGTTCATTGGCATGGGCGAAATCGAGGCCGAGACGGGCTTTCAGGCGCTCGGTGAAGAACACGAACCCGCCGGATACCAACAAGGTCTTGACGCCGTGCCTCTTCAGTCCCGCAAGCATGATCTCCGCGCCGGGATTGAGCTTCAGCCGTTCGTCATACACACGCAGCAAGGCGCCTTCGTCCAGCCCTTTCAACAAGCCCACGCGGCGGCGCAGGCTCTCCGCAAAATCGATCTCGCCGCGCATCGCCGATTCGGTGATCGCCGCCACTTGCGGCTTCAGTCCCTGCATGTCGGCGATCTCGTCTATGCACTCGATGCTGATCAGCGTCGAATCCATATCCATCACCATCAGGCCGAAATCGGACAAACGCTTGTCCCGGGGCACAAAGCCGTAGTCGAGCTGGTTTTGAAAGCAATAGGCAGCGATATCGGCGTGCGGTTCTGCTTCGCGCAGGCGATACAAGTGTGGTGCGATCTGCTCGATGCGTGAGGCATTGGAAAGCTGGGCGAGATGTTCGGCCTGAGAGGAAGGGATTTCGTGGATGGCTTGAAGGATGAGGTTCATGTTCAAATGGTTTCCCTTGCGGGAGCGGTTCAATCAAGATCGAAAGCGGTGCATTTTAATTCAAGCCGGAGGTGAAATCCCGAATCCGGCACAAGAATGTTCTTGCACGGATTCGGGGTGGGATTGCGGTACCGGTGACTGTGGGGCAGCGGCTTTGCGGGTTCGGGCAGCGAACCGAAGAGGTCGACGAGTTCCTGCTGCATGCCCTCCGGTATGCCTGCGTGCTGGAATGTCGAGGGCTGAGTTAGGTGGGGGGCAAGAAGAACATCCCGGCTCAGACCGCACGTTTTTGTTGCGCAGTCATGATCTTCGGCAGATTGATCTCGATCCAGTCGGTCAGCGACTCCACTTGACTCCCGACCCCTTCTCCCAGCGGGGTTAGCGTGTACTCGACATGCGGCGGCACCACCGGATGCGAGACGCGGTTGATGAAACCGTCCTGCTCCAGTTGTTGCAGCGTCTGCGCCAGCATTTTTTCGCTCACACCGCCCACCTTGCGCCGCAGGTCGCTGAAACGGTGCGTGCCTTCCATCAATGCAACCAGTACCAGCACGCCCCAGCGGCTGGTCACATGCTTGAGTATGTCGCGCGATGGGCATTCCACTGCGAAGATTTCCCCCCGCCGCATCTTGGCGCCCAGTTTTCCGTTATCCATTCTGGCCATGTCACTTACCTTTTTGTGCGTACTTACTAAAAGTAATTGTAATGGATATGCTTCGCTTCCCCAAATCAATCATCATCAAAGAGAGGAAGCATCATGATCGTCGTTACTGGAGCCACCGGCCAATTGGGCCACCTGGTTATCAAGGCATTGTTGAAGAAAGTCCCCGCATCGAGCATCGTTGCCGCAGTGCGTAACGTGGAAAAGGCCAAAGATCTTGCCGCATCGGGCGTGCAGGTGCGCCACGCCGATTACAGCGAGCCCGCAAGCTGGGAGGCTGCGCTGAAAGGCGCGGACAAGGTATTGCTGATCTCATCCAGCGAGATCGGGCAACGCGCGAAACAGCACCGCGCCGTCATCGACGCGTCCAAAAAGGCGGGCGTGAAGTTGTTTGCCTACACCAGCGTATTGCGCGCCGATACCTCGCCGCTTGGTCTTGCCGCGGAACATAAAGAGACAGAGGACTATATCCGTGCATCCGGTGTTCCATCCGTATTGCTGCGCCATGGTTGGTACACCGAAAACTACACGGCGGGCATTCCTGGCGCACTGGCGCACGGTGCCGTGTATGGCTGTGCGGGTAATGGCCGCATTTCATCGGCTACGCGCGCCGACTATGCCGAAGCCGATGCGGCGGTGCTGGTCGCAGACAACCAGGCCGGGAAAGTCTATGAACTGGCGGGCGATACCGCTTATACGCTGGCCGAACTTGCGGCGGAGATAGCGCGCCAATCTGGCAAGAACATCGGCTACGTGAACCTGCCGGAAGCGGAATACAAGAACGTGCTGGTCAAAGTGGGATTGCCGGAAGTGGTTGCTGACTTGCTCTCCGATTCCGACACGGGCGCTTCCAAAGGCGGGCTGTTCGATGATGGTCATCAACTGAGCAAGGTCATCGGCCGGCCGACGACGTCGTTGGCAACGGTGGTTGCGGCGATGATCAAGTGAGCGGGGTTTTATTTTTCGTAGGTTGGGTTAGCGGTTTTATCGCGTAACCCAACATCAAAACAAAAACCGTCGGGGGTAGCCCGACAGCTAGTCACTTTTTCTTGCTTCGCCAAAGAAAAAGTAACCAAAAAGAAGGCGACCCCGGTTTGCCGCCCCTTCGAGGTTCCCTCGATATTTCGCCAACAAGCGGGGCTGCGCAACTCGCCCTGGTGGGGCACACAAAACATGCCCCACTGCGGAGCTCGGACAGTGCTCGCCTAAACCCCCGCTTGTTGGCGAAATATCGAGGCGGCGCACAGGGGAGGGGGAGGAAAAGTCAAAGCCTGAAGCCACTACGTGGGCACTTCGTGCCCACGTAGTGGCTTCGATATGCCCAACGGCCATTGGCCTATGTCTTGACTGCAAGTTTGAATCCTCCTATCGTGGGATCATTAACTTTTAAAGGAGTCAGTCATGTCAGCCAAACTTGCAGAACTACAAGCACAGGCTAAACAGCTAGGTTCGGAAGAGCGTGCACAGCTCGCAAGCTTTTTGCTTGAGACCCTTGAGCCAACCGATAGCGGCGATGTCAGCCAAGAATGGGAAGCCGAGATCAAAGCACGCTGGGCAGAGATCGAACGAGGTGATGTTAAATTGATTCCCGCAACGGAAGTATTTGCCGATATCCGCCGCAAGCTTTCGTGAACCAACCCCAGTTCCACCCCAAGGCCCGTGCCGAATTCGAAAGATCGGCACTTTTTATGATGGTAGATTTCCGGGGCTGGGTTTGGAATTCGCTATCGAAGTGCAAGCCGCAGTTGCGTTTGCATTTTCTCACCCAGAGATTGGTGCGCCAATTTCAGATGGATTCCGCCGCGTTGTCGTCCGCCGATTTCCATACTCAGTCGTCTATCGCAGCAAAGGTGAGCGTATCTACATCATCGCCGTAGCACACCAGCGGCGGCATCCAAACTATTGGAATGATCGAACATGAGCAAGAAAAACTTCGGTAGCAGCTTTGATGAATTCCTGTCCGAGAACGCCACACTGGACGAAGCGACCGCAGTCGCCGTCAAGCGCGTCATCACATGGCAGATCGTACAGGAAATGAAAGCGCAAAACCTGAACAAGGCCACGATGGCGAAAAAGATGCACACCAGCCGTGCCGCGCTGAACCGTCTGCTGGACGAGAATGACACCAGTCTCACATTGACCACACTAGCGAGTGCGGCGGCGGTGTTGGGGAAGAAGTTGAGTGTTGAGTTGTTGGCGGCGTGAAAACAATCCGAACATGAGCCCTTAAATTCCTTTATGAGCACACCCGTTAATTCTTCCGCTACAGAACTGTATTTTGAATACTACGAAATCCATGTGTATTGGCACGGAAGGAAAACCCCAGCTTATCTTTCTGCTGAGAACAAGATTGTATTTTCTCAGTTCGAAGCGAATTGGTTTGAAACTGCTGCCGAGGCCTACCGAAAGATCAAGCGTCTGCCTAAAGGCATGGGTTTGTTTGTTGTTGAGAAAATCATCGAATACCCGGACCTTGGCCCACCAACCGGCCCATGCCCTGACTTCATCAAGAAAATCCTTAATGACATACCTTTGCCTTACTCACTTACGGCTGTTAGTTGGTACGAAGGCATTGATGTAAGAAGAGAAGCTGTTGTCTTTGGCACATTACCCAAGAGCACATATTACCGGCACAGAAAAAAACTGTTTGAGTATGGCATCGATATCAGCAAGAAATGCACAGTGCGTCTGATTCGCTAAGTGGTATCGAAGCAAAGTCCAGACCCTATCCCTTACGTCGTTCATTAGTGGAAAACCCATATGAGCTTAACTAGTCAGCTTCGCTATAAAGATTCACCAGTTCGTCAATTTTTTATGAAATACGAAGATAAGGCTGGTGCTAAGGAATGCCTCAAATGGATTCAAAGTTCAAAAACTCCTATCGAGCCATTGTTAGAGTCTCCATCCCGCTCGTACTTCCAGTACGTGGGTATTACTACTGATTACCTGATTCGATACATTGCAAATAACAACTTCTTTGATTTCAGCTCAGTTGAACGCAGTATCCGCATTCCCATCGGTAGTGAGGGTGGCATCGAAAGCACTGCATTTTGTGAATATATATTGTTTGAAAAAATAGCTCGTATTTATTTGGATGGACGACCTGTCGATGAACTCGCCATATATTCAGCTACTGCATTAGCTATGGCGATCAGCTTATATCGTTCAGGTCGGTTGCCACGTCTTTTCTGGCAGGAAATATCGTATGAGAAGAAGAAATCAATTGGAAATCTACGCTGTGGCTCTGACGCCGACGAAAGAACCGTGATGTGGTTGTTCGATGAATATTGTTTCGAGAAGTTGAATTGGGATTTATATGTTCAAGATGTGCTAGCAATAACCCGTATTTTTATTGATTCATCAAATAATCATGATGGAGAGCTGCGCCATTCGAAGTTTACTGTTAACGGTAAAGCGCTGGCCAACCAAGGACTGGTCGATGGTGCCGACTTCGACTGTGTGATTCAACAAAATGAAAAGAAAATACTGACCGATATTAAGGCCACGGTTAAACCATTGGTGATGGAATATCTTCGTCAGTTGATTGGCTACGTCTTGCTTCACGATGAATCATTAGACGCATTTGAAATAAGCGATGTCGGAATATATTTCTCCCGTACTGGCGAATTCCGGTATTTGCCGGTTGAGGTTTTGATCCAAAAATGTCTGCCAAGCTTTAAGTCGATTGCAGAGGCCAAGGAAGCATTTAGGAGGGAAGTTCGATATTGGTAGGTAACTCTCACATAGTCAGGACGAACAGCCCGCCATATGTTTTGTATGCTTCCGGTGCAATGCGCTACGTTTATTGCACAAACTACTTCAACTCACCAAAGAAATTCCTGACCGCCAGCACCCGCTGCTGCAAATCCCCATATTTCAATTCGATCCGCAGCTTGTCCTGTCCCGCCATCTTGATATGCCGCTTGCTCTGGATCAGGGTGATGACCTTCATCGGGTCGATGGGCGGGTTGGGCACGAACTGGATGACGATGGCCTCCGATGATGCATCCACCTTGCTGATGCCGAGCGGCTTGGCGAGGATGCGCAAGCGGTGGCTGTCGAGCAGTATCTGTGCGGGTTCGGGCAGCAGGCCGAAGCGGTCGATGAGTTCCTGCTGCATGTCGTCCAGGTCTTCCTGCGTGTTGCAGTTTGCGAGTCGCTTGTAGATTACCAGACGCTGGTGGATGTCGCCGCAGTAGTCGTTCGGCAGCAACGCAGGCGTGTGCAGGTTGATCTCGGTCGTGACCCCCAGCGGGTGCGCCATGTCCGGCTCGTGGCCTTGCCTGAGCGAGGAGATCGCGGCACTCAGCATATCGTTGTAGAGGCTGAAGCCAATCTCCTGCATCTCGCCGCTTTGCGATTCGCCCAGCACTTCGCCCGCGCCGCGTATTTCCAGATCGTGCATGGCGAGGAAGAAGCCGCTGCCCAGTTGTTCCATCGCCTGGATCGCTTCGAGGCGTTTCTTCGCCTGCGCGGTGAGGCCGTCCATGCTGTCCACCAGCAGGTAGGCGTAGGCCTGGTGGTGCGAACGGCCGACGCGGCCGCGTAACTGGTGCAACTGCGCGAGACCGAAGCGGTCGGCGCGATTCATGATGATGGTGTTGGCCGTGGGAACGTCAATGCCGGTCTCGATGATCGTGGAGCACAGCAGAACGTTGAAGCGCTGGTGGGTGAAGTCCCGCATCACCGCTTCCAGGTCGCGTTCGCCCATTTGCCCGTGTGCCACGCGGATGCGTGCTTCCGGCAGCAGGGTCTCCAGCTTCTCCAGCATGTTGTTGATGGTGTCGACTTCGTTGTGCAGGAAATACACCTGCCCGCCGCGCTTGAGTTCGCGCAGCACAGCCTCGCGGATGATGCCCTGGCTGAAGCCGCTGACGAAGGTCTTGATGGAAAGGCGGCGCTGCGGCGCGGTGGCGATCACCGAGAAATCGCGCAGGCCTTCCAGCGACATCGCCAGCGTGCGCGGAATCGGCGTGGCGGTGAGCGTGAGCACGTCCACTTCGGCGCGCAGCGCCTTGAGTCGTTCCTTCTGCTGCACGCCGAAACGGTGCTCCTCATCCAGGATGACCAAACCCAGGTTGTGGAACTTCACGTCCTTCTGGATCAGCTTGTGTGTGCCGATGACGATATCCAGCTTGCCTTCGGCCAGATCTTTCAATGCTTGCGTCACTTCCTTGGCCGAGCGGAAGCGCGATAACTCAGCGATCTTGATCGGCCAGTCGGCGAAACGGTTGGAGAAATTCTGGAAGTGCTGTTCGGCCAGCAGCGTGGTGGGTACCAGCACCGCGACTTGTTTGCCGTCCATCACCGCGACGAAGGCGGCGCGCAACGCAACTTCCGTCTTACCGAACCCCACGTCGCCGCAGATGAGCCGGTCCATGGGTTTGCCGGACTGCAGATCGAGCAGCACGGCTTCGATCGCGGCGGCCTGGTCGGGAGTCTCCTCGAAACCGAACCCGGCGGCGAAGGCTTCGTAGTCGTGATAGGTGAGCTTGAAGGCGTGGCCCTTGCGCGTGGCGCGCTGGGCGTAGATGTTCAGCAACTCGGCGGCGGTGTCGCGCACCTGCTGCATGGCGCGGCGCTTGGCCTTGTCCCACGCGCCGCTGCCCAGCTTGTGCAGGGGAGCGGCTTCCGGCGCGCCGCCGCTGTAGCGACTGATCACGTGAAGTTGCGATACGGGCACATACAGTTTGTCGCTGCCCGCATATTCCAGCAGCAGGAATTCGTTCTCTCCCTCGCCGAGGTCGAGGTTCACCAGACCCTGATAGCGCGCGATGCCGTGCTGCTCGTGCACCACCGGATCGCCCGGCTTGAGCTCGGACAGGTCGCGCAGCATGCCTTCGACGTTGCTCTTCTTTGCGGCGCGCGCGGCGCGGCTTCTGGGCTGGGCGGCATACAGTTCGGTCTCGGTGACGATGGCGAGCTTGTCGTCCGGCAGGCCGAAGCCGATCTGCACCGGGCCGACGCCGAGCATGAATTTGTCCTTGCCCGCCAGGAAGGATGCATAGTCTTCGCACACCGCAGGCGTGAGGCCGTACTCCTTCAGGTAGCCGGACATGATCTCGCGGCGTCCGAGACTGTCGGCGAGCAGCAGCACGCGTCCGGTGTAGGTCTGCAGGAAGCTCTGGAAGGCGTGGGTGGGGACTTCGGCCTTGCGGTCTACGGCGATAGGGGGAATTGCGCTCGTAGAGCAAGAGGTTACGTTTTTCGCCGTGTTTGCTGCTGACTCTTTATTAAGCCGTTCGTGCTGGGCCTGTCGAAGCATGGACGGTGTTTCACCAATTCCGTGCTGTGCGCCGTTCGTTCCTTCGACAGGCTCAGGACGAACGGGATTGGGGAGTGTTGAGCAAACGGTTTGCAGATTGTTGGCGACGATATCCACCCGCGCAAATTCTTTCGCTCTGATAAAAAACTGCTCCCCATCCAGGAACAGTTCCCTCGTCTCCAGCAACGGCCGCTGCGGATCGCCACGCAGCAGGTTGTAGCGCGAGGCTGCGTCCTTGCCAAAACTGGCGATCGCCGCATCCACATCGTGATGCAGGCACAGCGTGGCGTTCTTGGGCAGATAGTCGAACAGCGTGGCAGTTTTCTCGAAGAACAGCGGCAGGTAATACTCGATGCCTGCCGGAGCGATGCCCTTGCTTACATCCTTATATATGCGCGACTTGGACGGGTCGCCCTCGAAACGGTCGCGGAAATTCTGGCGGAAGCGCGCCTGTCCGGCTTCGTCCATCGGGAATTCGCGTGCCGGCAGCAGGCGTATCTCCGGTACCGGGTACAAGGTGCGCTGGGTATCTACGTCGAAGGTGGCGATGGTCTCGATCTCGTCGTCGAACAGGTCGATGCGGTAGGGCAGCAGGCTACCCATCGCGAACAGGTCGATGATGCCGCCACGCACGCAGTATTCGCCGGGGGTGAGTACCTGCTGCACGTGGTTGTAGCCGGCCAGCGTCATTTGCTGGCGGAAGGCGTCGAGGTCGAGGCGTTCGCCCTTTTTCAGGAAGAAGGTGTACGCCGCCAGATAGGACACCGGCGGCAGCGGGTAAAGCGCGGTGGTGATTGGCACGATGACGATGTCACTGGCATTGCTGCGGATATGGTGCAGTGTGGCGAGGCGCTCGGAGATCAGGTCCTGGTGCGGCGAAAAGTGGTCGTAGGGCAGCGTTTCCCAGTCCGGCAGCAGGTGTACGCGCAGTTTGGGATCGAAGAACGGGATCTCTTCCACCAGCCGCTGCGCTTCCAGCGCATTTGCAGCGATTACGACGAGCGGGGAATGCTCCGGCGCGTATTGTGCCAAAGCCAAGGCGTCCGACGAGCCTTGCAGGTTCGTATAGCGCGGGCGGGAATTTTTTGATGCGAACAACATGGAAACAAGCCTGAAACAGAGGCGCGCATTATAAGCCACCCGGCCGGCATTCCTGTTTTACAATTCGGTTATGTCTGAATTCCACGCTTTAGTCCCGGCCGCCGGTTTCGGCGCACGCATGGGCAACGAATTGCCCAAGCAATATCTCGATCTGGCCGGTCGGCCCATGATCTGGCACGCGTTATCCACCTTGTGCGCCAACCCCAACATCAAGACCGTGTTCGCGGTGCTGGCGCCGGACGACGAATATTTCGCGCGCTATGACTGGTCGCATTGCGCGGGCAAGCTGGCGCCGTTGTATTGCGGCGGAAAGACGCGCGCCGAGAGCGTGGCGAACGGCCTGTTGGTCTCCGAGCTGGAACCGGACGACTGGGTGCTGGTGCACGATGCCGCACGCCCGTGCCTGAGCGCGCATTTGCTGGCGCGCATGATCGCCGAGCTGCGCGACGATCCGGTCGGCGGCATCCTTGCCGTGCCGGTAGCGGACACCCTGAAGCGTGCCGATGCCCGGCAGCGCATTGCCCATACCGAGCCGCGCGAAGGCCTGTGGCAGGCACAGACGCCGCAGATGTTCCGTGCCGGATTGCTGGCAGAAGCGCTGTCGCTCAGCCAAAACGTCACCGACGATGCCTCGGCCATCGAAGCGATGGGGCTGCAGCCCAGGCTGGTGGCGAGCGATACCAGCAATTTCAAGGTGACCTATCCGCAGGACATCGAACTGGCGGAGTTGTTGTTAAATAAAAACAGGTAGGGTGGGCTTAATATGCGTATCGGACAAGGTTTTGACGTTCACCAACTGGTTACGGGACGCAGACTCATCATCGGCGGGGTGGATATCCCTTATGACAAGGGGCTGCTCGGCCATTCCGATGCGGATGTGCTGCTGCACGCCATTTGCGACGCGCTGCTTGGCGCGGCGGCGCTGGGCGATATCGGCAAGCATTTCGCCGATACCGACGCGAAGTACAAGGACATCGACAGCCGGCTTCTGCTGCGCGACGTCGCGCGCAAGATCGAGGCGGCCGGGTTCCGCATCGGCAACGTGGATGCCACCATCATCGCGCAGGCGCCGAAAATGGCGCCGCACATCCCTCTGATGATCACCAACATCGCCGGCGATCTCGGCATCGCGCATCACGCCGTGAACGTGAAGGCGACGACGACCGAGCATCTCGGTTACACGGGGCGCGGCGAAGGGATCGCTGCGCAGGCAGTGGCGCTGCTGCTGGTCTGATGGATATCCTGGCGATAGAGACCTCCACGGAGTATTGCTCTGCCGCGCTGTGGCGGGACGGCAAGGTCAACGAACGCTGCGAACTGGTGGGCCAGAAGCATTCCGAAGTGCTGATCGCGATGCTGGATGCGTTGCTGCAGGATGCGGGATGCAGGATTCAGGATGTGGATGGCATCGGATTCGGCAAAGGCCCCGGATCTTTCACCGGCGTGCGGATCGCCTGCGGCGTGGCTCAAGGTTTGGCATTCGGGGCCGATGTGAAAGTTGTCGGAGTGTGCACGCTGGAAGCGCTGGCGCAGTCCAGCGGACGAGATAAAGTCGTCGCGGCGCTGGATGCGCGTATGGGCGAGTTGTATCTCGCCGCGTATGAGAAGCGCAACGACGGATGGATCGAGGTGATCGCGCCCTGCCTGTGCAGTGTGGACACGGCCCCGAACCTCACCGGAGATGGCTGGTTCGGCGCGGGTAACGGGTTTGCGGTGAACGAGGCGGCTTTATCGGCACGTTACGGTATGCAGTTGTCGGGCACGGATGCGCAGATCGTGCCCCGGGCCGGTGCCGTCGCTCAGATCGCGGCTATCGAATTCGCCAAGAGCAATGCGGTGGATGCCGCGCTGGCGCTGCCGCTCTATCTGCGCGACAAGGTTGCGCTGAAGACCCGGGAGCGCGAGGAAGCGCGTGCCGGGGCGGCGGCCGCGCAGACGGGTCTTTGATGCTGCTGCGCGACATGACCGGGGCCGATCTGGATGCGGTGCTGCGCATCGAGCGCGAGGTGCATGCGCATCCCTGGACGCGGGGGAATTTCAGCGATGCCTTGCGCAGCAAATATCAATGCAAAGTCTTCGAAGCGGACGGGAACATGCTCGGTTATGCAGTGCTGATGCTGGCGGTGGACGAGTCCGAGCTCCTCGATATCGCGATCGATGCCGCGCGTCAGCGCCAAGGCTGGGGACAAAGATTGCTGGACGAGATGATGGTGCTGGCGCGCCACTTCGGCATGCACCGCATGGTGCTGGAAGTGCGGGCAAGCAACAAGGCGGCGATCGCGCTGTATCGCAAGGCCGGGTTTGGCGATATCGGATTGCGCAGGGACTATTATCAGGCAGAGAATGGGCGCGAAGATGCGATTCTGATGGGGCGGGAACTGTGAATATTCGAGACGAAGCTGTTCTGCGCGAGCTTAATCTTTATCCACTGTGGGTGCGGCGCGGGACGCCTGCAACGGTTGAAGCCGCACCCGTGACATCTGCTCCAGAGATGGAGTCGCAAGCTGTTGGCGCGATTCCAGACGAAGTAATCAGCAAGCCGGCCGAAGGTCCTGCCAGTATCCGACTGCCCGCGACTGCTTATGTGGAGCCGGTCCTGAGTGCCGACGAAGGGCTCACCCCGTCGGGCACAGGCCACCTGAACTGGGCCGAACTCAAACAGAAAGTCCGCGACTGTTCCGCCTGCACGCTGCGCGCCGGTTGCAAACAGACAGTGTTCGGGGTGGGCGATGAAAACGCGGAGTGGCTGTTTGTCGGTGAAGGTCCCGGCGCCGACGAGGATGCGCAGGGCGAGCCGTTCGTGGGGCAGGCGGGCAAGTTGCTCGACAACATGCTGGCGTCAATCCGGCTGAAGCGCGGCAGCAACGTCTATATCGCCAATATCGTCAAATGCCGCCCGCCCGGCAATCGTACTCCTGAGCCGGACGAGATCGCCACCTGCCTGCCCTATCTGCAACGGCAGATCGCCCTGATCAAGCCGAAACTCATCGTCGCGTTGGGCAAGACCGCCGCCACGTCGCTGCTGGGACGTGATGCCTCTCTCGGCTCATTGCGCGGCGCAATCCACGACTATCATGGAACGCCCCTCATCGTTACCTATCACCCCGCCTATCTGCTGCGCAGTCCGGCTGAAAAGGCCAAGGCGTGGCAGGATCTGTGTTTTGCACGACAGAGGATGGCGACATGAAATTCAGCGACATCAGCCTTTCCGCGCGCATCACCTTCTGGGCTTTGCTGCTCGTGGTGGCCGGTGGGTTGCTGTGGATGAACAAGGATCTGGAAAACGATCGGGAGGCGTACCTCAGCGAGCGCAGTGCCGACCTCAAGATGGACATGCATCTTGAGCAAGCGCGCCTGACCCAGTCCATCGATTCGCTGCGTCAGGATGTGCTGTTCCTGGCTGCTCTGCCTTCAGTCTCCGGGATCGTGCGCGCCAGCTCGAACAACGGGATCGACCCCCGCGACAAATCGACCTATGCCGAATGGGAAGCGCGCCTGCAAGATATCCTTGCCGCCTTTCTGCGCGCGCACCCGGAATATTGTCAGGCGAGCTATATCGGTGCGGCAGGCGAGGGGCGGGAACTGGTGAGTGTGGAGAGCCGTGACGGTCATGTCGCCGTGGCGCCGCACGATGCATTGAAGGCCAGGGGCGATCGGGATTATTTCAAAGCCGGACTGATGCTGACTGCCGGTCGTGTATATCTTTCCGAATTCGCTCCCGACGCGGAACTGGAAGGGAAGCAGGGGGCGCCGCGTCTTGTTTTGCACGCCGTCACGACGGTGTTCGATGCGAACGGCCGCGTTTTCGGCATGGTGGTGATCGACAAGGATGTGCGCTCGTTGTTTGCCTCGGTATCGGAGGGCCTGCCGCCGGAAGTGCGGAGCTATGTCGCCGATCAGTTCGGACATTATCTGTTCCGTCCCGATGCAGGACGCGAAACGGCTTCCGAGCCGGGCGGCAAGGACAGCATCGCAGTGGACTTCCCGCCGCTCAAACCCATGCTCGAGCCGCGGATCAAGCACAACGAATCCCCATCCCGGACGGTCAGCGATGGCAATGGCGGTTATCTTGCAGCAGAACGTGTGTACTTCGATGCCAGCGATCCATCCCGATTCCTGTTGCTGCTCTGCCATCTCCCGGCGAATGCGGCCACCCAGGGATTCAGGGACATTTCGCAGCCCGACCTGGTGGGTACGGCGCTGGTGATGCTGCTGGTGGGCATTGTGTTCATGCTGGTCTTGCGCCGCACCTTTGCTCCGCTCAACCGCATAACGGTTGCCGCCCGCGAGATCGCTGCCGGAAACCGGAGTATTCGCCTGAAAGAAGCGGGCAGGGACGAGATAGGCAAGCTTTCCAGGGCACTGAATACCATGCTGGACAAATTGTCGGACAGCGATCAGATCAGGCAGGAGAGCGTGTTTCGCAAAGAGCTGATCGAAGCGCTGCCCGGTGTTTTTTATATGATCGACGCGCAGGGACGTTTCCTGCTGTGGAACCACAATCTCGAGCAGGTGCTGCAACTTGGGCCGGAAGAGATGGCGGCAAGCCACCCGCTGGACTTCTTCTCGGGTCCGGATAAAGCCAATATCGAGAACACGATCCGTCAGGTGTTTGCGAAAGGTGACGGGGAAGTGGAAGCGGAGTTGATCGCGAAGGACGGCACCAGGATGCCATATCATTTGACCGGGCGCCGCGTGGAACGGGAGGGGTTGCCGGTGCTGGTCGGGCTGGGTCTGGATATCACCCAGCAACGCGAGAACCTGCGCGAGGCGAAAGCGCTGTTGCGGCGTAACCAGACACTGATGCGGAACTCGATGGAAGGCATCCATGTGCTGGATATCGATGGAAATGTACTCGAGGCCAACGACGCCTTTTGCGACATGCTGGGCTACACGCGTGAAGAGATCCTGCAGCTCAACGTGCACGATTGGGACGTTCATTTCTCCGCGGAAGAGTTGCGCGCACGGATCAGTTCGTTCATCGGCAAGAGCGCCATGTTCGAAACGATGCACCGACGCCAGGATGGCACCGTGATCGACGTCGAGATTTGCGTCAACGGAGTGCTGATCGACGACAAGGCCTATCTGTTCGCGTCCAGCCGGGATATCACCGAACGCAAGAAGCTGCAGGCCGTTCAGCAAAGGTACAAGCAGGTGATCGATGCCGCGATGGATGGCTACTGGATGGTCAACATGGAGGGCATTCTGGAGGAAGTCAACGAGGCTTACGCCAACATGTCCGGCTATACCATGCGTGAGCTGGTGGGCATGCACGTCACCCGGCTGGAAGCGAATGAAAACGAGGCCGAGTTCAGGGAGCATGTCGACAAGGTCATGATGCAGGGATACGGCCGCTTCGAGACGCAGCACCGGCGCAAGGACGGACGGGTAATCGATGTCGAAGTCGCTGTCACCTTCCTGCCGGACGCGGGGAAGTTCTTTGTGTTCAGTCACAACATCACTCTGCGCAAGCAGGCCGAGCAGGCACTGCGCGTGGCAGCCGCGACATTCGAGATGCACGAGGCCATCCTCATCACCGATGCCCAGGCCAGCATCGTCCGCGTCAACAGCGCGTTCACCGACATCACCGGTTATTCGTCCGAGGACGTGATCGGCAGGAATCCGCGCATCATGAGTTCCGGTCGCCATGACAAGGCGTTCTACGCCGCACTGTGGAAGCAGATACTGGATATCGGTTCCTGGGCGGGAGAGATCTGGGACAAGCGCAAGAACGGCGAAATCTACCCGAAATGGATGACCATCACCGCCGTGAAGAACCAGCGCGGCGAGACCACGCAATATGTCGCCATTTTCAGCGATATCACCGAACGCAAGCGGGCGGAGGAGGAGATACGCAACCTGGCGTTCTACGATGCGCTGACGCAACTGGCCAACCGCCGCTTGTTCATCGAGCGTTTCCAGACCGCACTGGCAGCGTCGGTACGTTACGGCGGGCATGGAGCGATCCTGTTCGTCGACCTGGACCGCTTCAAGCATCTGAACGATACGCTGGGCCACGACTATGGCGACCTGTTGCTGATCGAAGTGGCGGCGCGCATCAAGTCGTGCGTGCGGGAAGTGGATACGGTGGCCCGCTTCGGCGGGGACGAATTCGTCGTGCTGCTGGAGAATATCGGGGGGGATGGCCTGGAAGCGTCCCACAAGGCGGGAGGCGTGGCGGAGAAGATACGCGAGGCACTGTCCCAACCCTACCACCTGAATGGGCAGGAATGCCTGAGCTCGCCCAGCATCGGCATCAGCCTGTATCACGGCAATGAAGAGTCGATGGAGGTCCTGATCAGTCAGGCCGATGCGGCGATGTATCAGGCCAAGGAGGCAGGGCGCAATAACGTGCGATTTTATGACGCGCAGATGCAGCAAAACTGGGAGTCGACGCGAGGCTCGCAGCCCTTGATGCTTCCCGATTAGTCCCTGACGTCATATACATACATGCGGGGGGCGGCGTTTCCGCTTTATAATGTCCGAAAACAACAGAATGGTCGGGCATGAAAAAAAGAACAGACGCTCTCAAAGTGCTGGTGGTCGAAGACAGCAAGGTCACGCTTAAAGTCCTGTGCAATTTCCTCGAACGGATGGACATCAGGCATCCGTTGACCGCCGAGACCGGTGCCGCTGCCATCGAGCTCTATCGCAAGGAACGTCCCGATATCATCCTGCTGGATGCGCAACTGCCCGACATCGACGGGTTCGACATCGCCAAAGAGATCCGCGCGACCGAGCGGAAGGACGACTGGACCGCGATCATCTTCCTGACCAGCATGACCAAGGATGCGGATCTGGCACGCGGCATCGAGGTGGGCGGCGATGATTACCTGATGAAGCCGGTAAGCGAGGTGGTCCTGCATTCCAAGATACGCGCCATGCGCAGATTGATCGATATGCAGCGTTCGCTGGTCGATGTCACCCATCAGCTGAATGCCGCCAACAGGGAATTGCAGCGCCTTTCCACCACCGACGGTTTGACCGGAATTCCGAACCGCCGCATGTTCGACGAGTTGTCCATACGCGAATGGCGCCGCTGCGAGCGCATGAAGAAGCCCATCGCGCTGGTGATGCTGGACGTCGACAATTTCAAGCTGTTCAACGATGAATACGGGCATCAGGCCGGAGACGAGTGCCTGCGCGCCGTGGCCGGCCAGGTGGCGCGCGCCGCGCCGCGTGCGGCGGACCTGGCGGCGCGCTATGGCGGCGAGGAGTTTGCACTGGTGCTGGGCGAGACGGACGCGGATGGCGCGCGCTGGGTGGCGGAGAACGTGCGCCAGCATGTGAACGAACTGCATATCCTGCATGCCACCCCGAAACGCCACGTTACCCTCAGTTGCGGTGTGGCGTCGGTTCTACCGGCAAGCGGCCTCTCGTTTGAAACGTTGCTGCGTTCCGCAGACCGGGCCTTGTATCAGGCAAAGGCTGACGGGCGCGACCGGGTGGTGGTGAATCAATACGGACAGGTCTGATCGCTAGCGCGTGTAGTCAGCCCAGTTGTTGGGTGTTTCGTAAAGGCGCACGCGTTCCAGCTTCAGATGGTTGCCGTAAGTGTCGTGGTAGGCATTCGACAGCAGGTCAAAAGCGACCCTGGCCAGGTTCTCGGCCGTCGGGATGACTTCCAGCACCACGGTCTTGTGGCCCGGCAAGGTGTTCAGGAAGTCCAGGACTGCCTTGTCCCCGCGGTACACCAGAAAGGCGTGATCCCACGCATCCACGACCTGCTCCTTGGCGATGCGCTTCACATCCGAGAAATCCATCACCATCCCTTGTTCCGAGACACCTTCGACGGTGATGACATCGCCTGCCAGTGTGATGTCCATGATGTAGCGATGGCCGTGCAAATGTTTGCACTGGCTGTTGTGGTTGGGGATGCGGTGTCCGGCATCGAATTCCAGGCGGCGGGTGATCTGCATGATAGGCTGCTTGATTGTATGAGGCGCGGATTATAGCTTGAAGGCGCGCACCGCATTCCCGAAAGCGGCCAAGCCATCCTTTCCGGCTTCCCCGCCATAGCGCAGCGACGCATAGCGCGCCGCAAGGTCATGGATGTCTTCACTCAGCTCCGGTCGTGCGGCGGCAATGCGTGCCGCGTAATCCATTGCACCCTCATGCGGCGCGCGCGGCAAGCCGGCTTTCTCCAGTTTGCGGCAGGCTTTCAGCCATATGGCCTGTACCGCATCTGCCGGGTGCGCGGAGAGGCGGCGCAGCATGATGAGCGTGAAGATGCCCACCAGCAGGGCGACGCCGGACAACATGTTGACCGCCAGTTTCTTCCAGGTGATGTCTTCCATGCCCAGGCGCGTCAGGAAGGCGAACTGGCGTTCCGTGTTGTAGCCCAGGACCCACTGGTTCCACTGGTTCGTCAGCGCGTCGAGATTGAAGCGCAGCTTGAGCAGGAGCGGCGACTGGGTGCGTGCGAGGAAAGGCAGGGTGGCATTGTTCGGCAGGGCGGCGTTCAGGCCGCTTTGTATCCTTGCCGGTGCAATCGCCGCAGTCGGGTCGATGCGCACCCAGCCGCGTTCACGCAACCAGACTTCCGCCCAGGCATGGGCATCGTACTGCCTCAAGATGTAATAACCGCCCAGGTTGTTATATTCGCCGCCCTGGTATCCGGTCACCACTCGTGACGGCAAGCCCGCCGCGCGCATCAGGAACACGAAGCTGCCGGCGTAGTGTTCGCAGAATCCTTTTTTGGTGGTGAAGATGAAATCGTCCACACTGTCGGTACCGAGCAGCGGCGGTTCCAGCGAGTACTCGAAACCGTTCCGGTTGAAATAGTCGAGTGCAGTGCGCACCAGTGCCATATCGCTGTCGCTGCGTGTGCGCCATTCCGCGGCGAGCTTTCTGGCTTGCGGGTTGTACCCTTGCGGCAAGGCGAGTGCGCGCTGGAGTTGTTGCGGCGGTTCGCCGAGGTTGGCGCGATAGGAAAGCAGCGAAGTCGCGCTATAGCGTGTGCGCGCATTCACCGGCGTTCTGCTGAGTACCTGGAAGTCCGGTGCGAGATCGGCCGGGATGGAAATCTTCGCCGGCATGTCGAGTACGAACAGCCAGGGTTTGTTGTGTGCTTCCAGCGTCACCGTGTAGTCGACCGGTGTGGTTGCATCGGTAAGTACAGGACGTAGCAGCGTTGCATTGCGTCCGCGCTTCCAGCTTGTGCCGTCGAAGTCCCACAGCACCGGTCCGCGCCAGTACATCTGGTCGGAAGGCGGTGCCTTGCCGTTGAAAACCACGCGGAACGCCACTGCATCGGACAGGGACAGTCTGCTCAAGCTGCCCGGTGCCATCGAGTCGGACAGGCCGCTGCTGGCATAGGCATCCTGCGGCATTCCCCAAAGCGGTCCCTGCACGCGCGGGAACAGCACGAATATGATGAGCGACAGCGGGATCGCCTGCAGCAGCAATATCCCGGCGATGCGCAGGCGCGGCTTGAATGCGAGATCGCCTGTTTGCATGTGTACCCAGGTTGCCATGATGACCAGCAAAGTGACCAGCATGAACAACGCGGTGGGGATGCTCTGCGAATAGAAGAAGTTGGTGATGATGATGAAGCAGGACAGATAGATCAGCACCGTGACATCGCGCACTGCGCGTATCTCGAGCAGCTTGAGCGTCGCGAGCAGGATGAGCAGTGTGACGCCGACTTCGCGCCCGAACAACGTGTGGAAAGTGGCGGCGATGGCAAGCACGCAGGCAAAGGTGACGACGAGCAGAAGCCAGCGCGCCGGCAGGGGGTTGCCGTTCCAGGTAAGGTAGGCGCGCCACGCCAGCAAGGCCGAACAGATTGCGCTGACCCACAACGGCAGATGCCCCGCATGGGGTGCACTCACCAGCAGGATACAGGCGATGAGTCCGTAGATGAGCGGGGCGGTGAGCTTCATGTTTCACCCAGTCCGTACAGCGCCAGCCTGCGCAGGCATTCGGCGCGATGTGCAGCGCCATGCTGCGGGAGCAGTTGCCCCGGCGCAGTGCCTGTGCCGGAAGGCTCCGTCCCGCCGTGCCGGAGCGGCACTTCGCCTTGCGGCAGGCGCAGGCCGTACATCAAGCCCAGTGCATCGGCGTCCAGCACCCAGCGCGTGAGCAGTTCCAGCTTTGCTTCGGGCCCGATGTCCGGCAGCAGCGACCAATCCAGCCATAGCTCCTGCCCCTGAAAAGCGGAGAACTGTTTCACCTGCAGGCCCTGTTCGCGCGCCAGTGCCTTCCATGCGATGCGCGGCATGGCGTCGCCCGCTGCATAGTTGCGCAGACCGGAGAAATCCTCGTCGCCCGCCGCCGTCACCTTGCCGACCCCGTCCTGCACGGATGCGGAAGGCAACGGCTGCGATGCGGACGGCTTGGGATAGACCAGGCAGCGCACGTCGAAATGGATGTATGTCCATGCATAGAACAGCCCGAGCGGGTAACGCGTGTACAGCGTCAGTCGTCCGCTATCCAGCCAGCCGCGCCGGGGTGCAGGGATGGCGAGCTCCACCTGGGTGGAGCGCTGCGAGGGAAGATCGAATACGGTGTGGTGCCCGTCGTCATCGTGCAGATGGAGATGGTGGCGATCCAGCCGGCCGGGGTTGTTGAAATGGAACACGAACTTTGCCCGTTCCCCGGCAAACACCGATTCGACGTAGCCGGCGTGTATCTCCAGCTGTGCCATGTTGCGGAATGCGTGCAACATGGACATGCCGGCAGTCGTGGCGAGCAGGAAGGTGAGGATGTAACCCAGGCTCAGGTTGTAATTGATGTCGCCCAGCAGCATCATCACCAGCACAAAGGCAAAGCCGAATCCCTGGCTGGAAGGAACGATGTAGATGCGGCGCTGGTTCAGTACCAGCGTGCCGGTCTCGACGCCGCGGCGGAACGCCCAGTTGCGGAATAGCTTTCTGAAAGTGGCAAGCACAGCTTTAACGAGAATCCCGCGCAGCGGTTCGGTCGCCTGGCTCCGCCCCCCTCGCTTCGCTCTCCCCGCAAGCGGGATAACCAGCGACTTGCCCGCTTGCGGGCGTAGTCGATTGGCTAGTAGTTCTACCAGAGGATTGCACCCGTAAAGGGTAGGCCGTAGTTGTAAAGCCGACAAATCGGCAACAACTACGCACAGGTGAGGGGGCGGGCACGGCAATTTTCATATTGAATGACGGCTAATTGTCGTGCCTGTTAGGGGATGGCTACCGCCTCGATCAGTTCGCGCGCCAGGTTATCGCCGCCGGAAGTCTGCACATCCTGCACGCTTTGCAGACGATGGCTGGCGACGCCCGGCAACACCGCCTGGATGTCCTCCGGGATGACGGCGTTGCGCCCGTCCAGCAAGGCCCAGGCACGGGCGGCGGCCAGCAGCGAGAGTCCGGCGCGCGGAGAAAGCCCGTGCACGAACCGCGCCGATTCGCGGGTGTGGCGCAGGATGGCCTGCACGTAGTCGAGCAGGGCGGGCGAGACGAATACCTGCCGGACCTGTTGCTGCAGTTCCATCAACTCGGCGGTCTCCATCTGCGGCGCAAGCTTGGCGATAAGGTCGCGCCGTTCAATTCCAGAGAGCAGGCCGCGTTCGGCCTGGGCGTCCGGATAGCCCAGCTGGATGCGCATCAGGAAGCGGTCGAGCTGTGATTCGGGCAAGGGAAAGGTGCCGATCTGGTTGGTGGGGTTCTGCGTGGCGATGACGAAGAATGGCGTGGGCAGCGGGCGGGTCTCGCCTTCGCTGGTGACCTGGTGTTCTTCCATTGCTTCAAGCAGCGCGCTTTGCGTCTTGGGCGTGGCGCGGTTCACTTCGTCGGCGAGGATCATCTGCGCGAAGATCGGTCCCGCGTGGAACTTGAACTCGCCGCTGTCGCGCTGGTAGATGGAGACGCCGAGGATATCGGCCGGCAGCATGTCGCTGGTGAACTGGATGCGCTGGAACTGCAGGCCCAGCGTCCTGGCCAGCACATGCGCCAGCGTGGTCTTGCCCACGCCGGGCAGGTCCTCGATGAGCAAATGGCCGCGCGCCAGCAGGCAGGTGAGTGCCAGCCTGATCTGGCGCGGTTTGCCGAGGATGACCTGTTCGGTCTGGGTAATCACTTTATTGATGGCAGTGTTCATTGATTACCTTCTGTTGTTAATAGTACTGAGTGCTGAGTCGAAGCCGATCCCACTCAGTACTCGGAACTCAGCACTCGGCACTCTCATATGAGAATCGCCGCGATCACTTTGCGGTCTTCGGTGACGAGGATGTTGTAGGTACGGCAGGCGGCGGGGGTGTCCATGAATTCGACGCCGATGCGGGCCTTGACGAGTTCGCGGTACAGGTTGGGATGGGCGAACTGCTGTTTCGCACCGGTGCCGAGCAGCAGCACTTCAGGCTTGAGTTCGAGAAAATACTCAAAATGCGTCGCAGTCAGCGCGGCGAAATCCTTGGCGGCCCAGTCGGTACGGACTTCTCCGGCCATCACGACTACGGGCTGCTGGTAGCGGTGATTGTTGATCGCGACATAACCTTCGCCGTGTCCGGTGAACAGGTTGAGATTGGTATTTGTGTTCAGATGCAGCGCCAAAGAGATGCCTCCATTTGCGGCGGGCAGCGGCGGCGCGGTAGAATCGCGGCCTTTGCAACGCCTTGTCTGTACGCCGGTGATTCTACCATCGGCACCAGCCTGGCAGATTAGGAAGCACTCAAGTGAAATCCGAAAAAGATATCCCCACCGTCAAGCCGGTATTGAAATCCGCCAAGCTGGCCAACGTCTGCTACGACATCCGTGGCCCGGTGATGGCGCGCTCCAAGCAGATGGAGGAGGAGGGGCAGCGCATCATCAAGCTGAACATCGGAAATCTCGCCCCGTTCGGCTTCGACGCGCCGGAAGAGGTGCAGCAGGACGTGATCCTCAATCTGCCGAACTCTTCCGGCTACTCGGATTCCAAAGGCCTGTTCGCCGCGCGCAAGGCGATCATGCATTACACCCAGTTGAAGAAGATCGCGGGCGTCACCATCGACGACATCTATATCGGCAACGGCGCTTCCGAGCTCATCGTCATGTGCATGCAGGGGTTGCTCAATCCCGGCGACGAGGTGCTGGTACCGGCGCCCGATTATCCGCTGTGGACGGCAGCGGTGACGCTGGCGGGCGGCACGCCGCGCCATTACATCTGCGACGAGGCCAATGAGTGGAATCCCGACCTCAAGGACATGCGCAGCAAGATCACGCCGAATACGCGCGCCATCGTCGTGATCAACCCGAACAACCCGACGGGTGCCGTGTATTCCAACGAGATACTCAGGGAGATCATCCAGCTTGCACGCGAGCATCAACTGATCATCTTCGCCGACGAGATCTACGACAAGGTGCTGTACGACGGCATCACGCACACGTCCATTGCATCGCTGGCGGACGACGTGCTGTTCGTCACGCTTAACGGCCTGTCCAAGAACTATCGCGCCTGCGGCTATCGTTCGGGCTGGATGGTCGTCTCCGGTGCGAAGAAGACTGCGCAGGATTATCTGGACGGCCTGAACATCCTCGCCTCGATGCGTCTGTGCTCCAACGTGCCGGGGCAGTATGCCATCCAGACCGCGCTTGGCGGCTACCAGAGCATCAACGACCTGGTCGCGCCCGGCGGACGTCTCTACAAGCAGCGCGAGCTTGCCTGGAAGCTGCTCACCGCCATTCCCGGTGTGACCTGCGTCAAGCCCAAGGCCGCGCTGTACCTGTTTCCGAAGCTCGATCCGAAGATGTACCCGATAGAGGACGACCAGAAGTTCATCCTCGAACTGCTGGAGCAGGAGAAGGTGCTGATCGTGCAGGGCAGCGGTTTCAACTGGCCGCACACCGACCACTTTCGCGTGGTGTTCCTGCCCAATTCCGACGATCTGACCGAAGCGATCGCGCGCATCGCACGTTTCCTGGAGAGCTATCGCAAGCGGCATGGGACATGAGGGTCGTTGAGGTATTTGCGGAAGGTGGCCGGGTCGTCGGCGCTGAATGGTTGGCGCGGGCAGAAGCCGTGCACCGCCAGTTGCGTCCGCATCTTCAGGCCGACTATGCTGCAAAGATGGCGCGCGTATTGAAAGATGCGCACATGGCGTTGGCGATTGAAGACGATGCGGTGCTGGGCCTGGCCGTCTATCGCTGGCATGAGAATACTTTCGATGGCTTGAAGTTCTACATCGACGATCTCGTCACCGACAGTGCCCGCCGATCGAAAGGAGTAGGTCATTTTTTGATCGCGCATCTGGAAGAGGTTGCCGGAAAGCTGGGTGCAAGCGGCCTGATGCTGGATTCCGGCACGCAACGCACGCAGGCGCACAAGTTCTATTTCCGTGAAGGTTTTGTCATTCCCGCTTTTAACTTTAAGAAATCATTCTCATGAAACCAATCAATGTAGGTCTACTCGGTATCGGCACAGTCGGCGGCGGCACCTTCACCGTATTGCAACGCAACGCGGAAGAAATCACCCGCCGTGCCGGCCGTCCCATCCGCATCACGGTGGTGGCGGACAAGAATGTGGAGCTGGCGAAAAAAGTCACGGGTGGAACATGCCGCGTGACGGACGATGCGTTCTCGGTCGTGGCCGACCCGGAAGTGGATATCGTCATCGAACTGATCGGCGGCTATGGCGTCGCGAAGGAACTGGTGCTGAAGGCCATCGCCAACGGCAAGCATGTGGTCACCGCGAACAAGGCCTTGCTGGCCACGCACGGCAACGAGATTTTCAAGGCGGCGCAGGACAAGGGCGTGATGGTCGCGTTCGAGGCCGCTGTGGCGGGCGGCATTCCCATCATCAAGGCGCTGCGCGAAGGGCTGACCGCCAACCGCATCGAGTGGATCGCGGGCATCATCAACGGCACCACCAACTTCATTCTGTCCGAGATGCGCGACAAGGGACTGAGTTTCGACACGGTACTGAAAGAGGCGCAGCGTCTCGGCTACGCCGAGGCCGACCCGACCTTCGACATCGAGGGCGTGGATGCGGCACACAAGATCACCATCCTGTCCGCACTGGCGTTCGGCATCCCGATGCAGTTCGACAAAGCCTATATCGAAGGCATTTCCAAGCTGGATGCGACCGACATTAAATACGCCGAACAGCTCGGCTATCGCATCAAGCTGCTGGGCATCACCAAGCGTACGCCGGAAGGTGTGGAGCTGCGCGTGCACCCGACACTGATCCCGTCCAAGCGCCTGATCGCCAACGTGGAAGGCGCGATGAACGCGGTCGTGGTGCAGGGCGATGCCGTCGGCGCGACGCTGTATTACGGCAAGGGCGCAGGTGCGGAGCCGACCGCCAGCGCGGTGATCGCCGACCTGGTCGACGTGACGCGCATGGCAACCTCCGATCCGTTGAATCGCGTGCCGCATCTCGCGTTCCAGCCCAACGCCATGGCCGACCTGAAGATATTGCCGATGGACGAGGTGATCACCAGCTACTACCTGCGCCTGCGCGTGCAGGACAAACCCGGCGTGCTGGCCGACATCACGCGCATCCTGGCCGACGAGCAGATCTCCATCGACGCCGTGATCCAGAAGGAGCCGGGCGAAGGCGAAGACCAGACCGACCTCATCATGCTCACCCACCAGACGCGCGAGAAGCGCATCAAGGCGGCCATTGCGAAGATCGAGGCATTGGGCGTGGTGGCGGGCAAGGTGACCAAGCTGCGTCTGGAAGAATTGGGTAAGTAAGCTGTCATTCCGGCGCAGGCCGGAATCCAGTTGATTCAATAGCCCCGCGTAGCGGGACAAATGCTAGTTGTCGGCTTCGCCGGATTTTATTTTCGCTGGATTCCGGCCTGCGCCGGAATGACGGATATAGAGAGCAATACGATGAAATACATCTCCACCCGCGGCAACGCGCCCGCCATGACTTTCACCGAGATCCTGCTGGGCGGCCTCGCGCCGGACGGCGGGCTGTACCTGCCGGAACAATACCCGCAGGTGACACGCGCCGAACTGGATGCCTGGCGCGAGCTGTCGTACGCCGATCTCGCCTATGCGGTGCTGTCCAAGTTCGCGACCGACATTCCGGCGGCAGACCTCAAGGCCATCGTCAACAAGACCTATACCGCACAGGTGTACTGCAACGGCCGCGCCGACAGCGATGCCACGCAGATCACGCCCTTGCGCAAGCTGGCCGATGGCGTGTACATCCTCGAGCTTTCCAATGGCCCGACGCTGGCGTTCAAGGACATGGCGATGCAGCTGCTCGGCAACCTGTTTGAGTACGCGCTGGCAAAGAAGAACGAAGAACTGAACATCCTCGGCGCGACTTCCGGCGATACCGGTTCCGCCGCAGAATACGCGATGCGCGGCAAGCGCGGCATCCGCGTGTTCATGTTGTCGCCGAATGGCAAGATGTCCGCCTTCCAGCGTGCGCAGATGTATTCGCTGCAGGACCCGAATATCCACAACATCGCCATCAACGGCATGTTCGACGATGCGCAGGATATGGTGAAGGCGGTGTCCAACGACCACGCGTTCAAGGCCAGATACAAGATAGGCACGGTCAATTCGATCAACTGGGCGCGCGTCTCTGCGCAGGTGGTTTACTACTTCAAGGGCTACTTCGCGGCGACCAAATCGAACGACGAGCAGGTCGCGTTCTCGGTTCCCTCCGGCAACTTCGGCAACATCTGCGCCGGCCACATCGCCCGCATGATGGGTCTGCCCATCGGCCAGTTGATCCTCGCCACCAACGAGAACGACGTGCTCGACGAGTTCTTCCGCACCGGCGTGTACCGCCCTCGCGGTACCGACCACACCTACGAGACCAGCAGCCCGTCGATGGATATCAGCAAGGCATCCAACTTCGAGCGCTTCGTGTTCGACCTGGTCGGCCGCGACGGGGCGAAAGTGCGCGAGTTCTGGAGCAAGGTCGACGCAGGCGGCGCGTTCGACATCAAGGGCACTGATTACTGGAATGCATTGCCGAAATTCGATTTCGCGTCCGGCAAGAGCTCGCACCAGGACCGCCTCAAGACCATACGCGAGGTGTGGCAGGAATACGGCGTGATGATAGACACGCACACTGCCGACGGATTGAAGGTCGGGCTGGAACAGCGCCGTCCCAGCCTGCCGCTGATCTGCCTGGAGACCGCGCTGCCGGCCAAGTTCGCCGAGACCATCCGGGAAGCATTGGGGCGCGAGCCCCAACGCCCCGTGGCAATGGAAGGGATCGAGAAGCTGCCGCAACGCTGCGAAGTGATGGATGCGGACGTGACGAAATTGAAGGCGTACATTTCATCGAATATCCCGCAGTGATCGCGCGTTGCGCAAAGCGGCTGCATGAATAACCTCATCCTCCTCATTCTCTGCTTCATCGCAGGCATGTTGCTGCACCGCTTCAAGCGCATGCCGGTCAATACGCCGGCAGTGCTCAACTCCTTCATCCTGCATGTCTCTCTCCCCGCGCTGACGCTGCTGTCCGTGCACGGGCTGAAGATCAGCGGCGACGTCGGCCTGATGGCGGCAATGGGATGGTTGACCTTTGCGTTCTCGGCCGGCTTCTTCTGGCTGGTAGGACGCTGGCTGGTTCTGCCGCGTTCCACCGTGGGCGCACTGACACTGACCGGCGGCCTGGGGAATACCGCCTATTTCGGACTGCCGATGATCGAGGCATATTACGGCCACGGGGGACTTGCCAGCGGCATCATCGTCGACCAGCTCGGCTCGTTTCTGGCACTGTCTACCCTGGGCATCACCTTTGCCGGCATCTATTCGTCCGGGCGTCCCGGTGTCGCTGAAATGGCGAGGCGTGTCTTCCGGTTCCCGTCGTTCATCGCATTGCTGGTCGCGCTGGTGCTGATCCCCTTCGAATACCCGGAATGGCTCACGATCTTGCTCAAGCGCCTGAGCGATACGATGGCACCGCTGGCCTTGCTCGCGGTCGGCTTCCAATTGCGGCTGGGCCACCTCGCCGGCAACGGCAGGAACCTGGCCATAGGCCTGGGCTTCAAGCTGGTGCTGGTACCGCTGGTCCTGTTCCTGTTATATGTGCCGCTGCTGGGCGCGCAGGGTCAGGCCATACAGATCACCTTGTTCCAGGCGGGCATGCCGCCGATGATCACTGCCGCGATCCTGGCGACCGAGCATGACCTTGACCCACCGCTGGCGACACTGATGGTGACCGTGGGGCTGATGCTTTCATTTGTCACGCTGACCGGCTGGTGGTGGCTGATGCAGGGTGTGTAAGGCGGATAGCTGCCGGACGCGATTTCCGGCGCGGCAGAGTTTCCGATACCAGTTGATAATGGCGGCACAGTGCAAGTCTTTGCTTGTCGGGTTCTTCGCTGCCGTACTTTGAGTTGATCGAGAATGAATAACGAGCAAATAAATCCACGCGAGTTGCTGCAACAGATGTTCGCCGCCGCGGTTGCCGCGGCGCAGCCCGGCATTTGCATTCCCCGGTATATGCCGCAGCCGCCGAGGGGGCGTTTGATCGTCATCGGTGCCGGCAAGGCCTCGGCGGCGATGGCGCGCGCGGTGGAAGATTGCTGGCCGTCGCGTCTCGAAGGGCTGGTCGTCACCCGCTACGGTTACGCCGTGCCGTGCAAGCAGATCGAGATCGTCGAAGCCGCGCATCCGGTGCCGGACCAGGCGGGAGAAACGGCCAGCAAGCGCATGCTCGAGCTTGTGTCCGGGCTCACAGCCGACGACCTCGTGCTGTGCCTGATCTCCGGCGGCGGCTCGTCCCTGTTGCCGCTGCCTGCAGCCGGACTGTCGCTGGAAGACAAGCAGGCGGTCAATCGCAACCTTCTCAAGAGCGGCGCGACCATCGCCGAGATGAATTGTGTGCGTCGCCACCTGTCGGCGATCAAGGGCGGCCGTCTGGCTGCCGCCTGCCATCCGGCCCGGGTAGTGAACCTGATCATCTCGGATGTGCCCGGGGACAATCCGGCCGACATCGCCTCGGGGCCGACCGTTGCGGACAAGAGCACATGCGCCGAGGCGCTCGCCATTCTGCGTCGCTATGCCATCGATGTCCCGCAGCGAGTGATCGATCTGCTGGAAAGCGGCGCGGGCGAATCGATCAAGCCCGGGGATGCGCACCTGCCTGTGATAGAAACGCACCTGATCGCGACACCGCAGATGGCGCTGGAGGCGGCCGCCAGTGTGGCCGGCGATCACGGTATCGCGTGCCATATCCTGGGCGATTCGATCGAGGGCGAGGCGCGTGACGTGGGCAAGGTTATGGCGGGGATCGCGTTGCAGGTGAGCCGGCGCGGGCAGCCGTTCAGGCCGCCGTGCGTGCTGCTGTCCGGCGGCGAGACCACGGTGACCGTGCGCGGCGATGGCCGCGGCGGGAGGAACGTCGAGTTCCTGCTGTCTCTCGGCATCGCCCTGCAGAGCGAGCCGGGGGTCTACGCGATCGCCGGCGATACCGACGGCGTCGACGGAAGCGAGGAGATCGCGGGTGCCTATCTCATGCCCGACACACTCGCGCGTGCCTGGGGGCAGGGCATCCGTCCGGCAGACAGTCTTGCCCGCAATGACGGGCACGGCTTCTTCAGGGCGCTGGGCGATTCGCTCATCACCGGGCCCACGCTGACCAATGTGAACGACTTTCGCGCCATCCTTATCACAAAGTAAATGTCGGCAGGAGGGCCCTGATGCGCGCCGGTCGAATCAGGCAACCAGGTACCGGTTTGCCGCATCCAGTGCAACGCCGCTCCGGATCGGTGCCTTCATGCGGCCGAGCACATCGTCCAGCGCGCTGAGGCAGAGCCGTACGTTGCGCGGGTTGCTGGCGTGTCCCATCAGGCCGATGCGCCACACCTTTCCGGCCATCGCCCCGAGGCCGGCACCGATCTCCAGCTGATAGTCCGACAACAGCAGCGCACGCACCGCGGCTTCGTCCACGCCTTGTGGCACTGCGATCGCGTTCAATTGCGGCAGGCGTTCGTTTTCCGGGACCACGAAATCCAGCCCCATCGCTTCCAGCCCGGCGCGCAGCGCCAGATGGTTGCGGTGGTGGCGCTCCCAGGCGTTTTCCAACTCTTCCTCCTGCAGCATCACCAGCGCCTCGTGCAGGCCATACAGCGCATTGATCGGTGCGGTGTGGTGGTAGGCGCGCTTGGTCGCGCCACCCCAATAGCCCATCACCAGGTTGAGATCCATGAACCAGCTCTGGATCTTGCCTTTGCGGTTCCTGATCCTTTCCTGCGCTTCAGGGCTGAAGCTGACGGGCGAGAGCCCGGGCGTGCACGACAGGCATTTCTGCGTGCCCGAATAGATCGCGTCGATGTCCCATTCGTCGACCTTGACCGGCGAGCCGCCCAGCGAGGTGATCGCGTCGACGATGACCAGGCAGCCGTGCCGGTGCGCGACCTCGACCAGTGTCTTCGCATCGGACAGCGCGCCGGTGGAGGTCTCCGCGTGCACGAATGCGACCATTTTGGCATCCGGGTTGGCTTTCAGCGCATCCTCCAGCTTTTGCGGATCGACCGCGCGTCCCCAGTCGTCCTGCACCATCACCGCGATGCCGCCGCAGCGTTCGACGTTCTCTTTCATGCGCCCGCCGAACACGCCGTTCTGGCACACGATGACCTTGTCGCCCGGCTCGACCAGGTTCACGAAACAGGTCTCCATGCCTGCCGAGCCGGGTGCGGAGACCGGCATGGTCAGTTCGTTTTCGGTCTGGAACGCGTATTTCAGCAGGGATTTCATTTCATCCATCAGGTCCACGAACCTGGGGTCGAGATGGCCGATGGTGGGGCGAGCCATCGCAGCCAGCACGCGCGCGCTGACATCGGAAGGTCCGGGTCCCATCAGGACGCGCTGGGGTGGATGAAATGATTTTATCTTCATGCGTCTGATCCTTTTTGTTGTCAGGGTTAAGGGCGGGATCGTGCGATCCGGTTATGCCGGATGATAACCGAGCAGTGTCGAAAGGCGCCCGGCAGTTTCCACGACATGTGCGATCCATTCATCCTTGCGGCGTTCTATGGGGGCGGATACCGAGATGCCCGCGACAACGCTGCCGCTGGCATCGCGCACCAGGGCGCCTATGCACCCCACGCCAAGCTCGGCTTCCTCATTGTCCAGGGAGTAGCCGCGGTTCACGGCTGCGACACAATCCTGCACGAGTTCGGCGACCTTGGTGCGGGTATTGACGGTATAGGCGGGCAACTTGCTGCGCTTGGCGTAACTGCGGCAGGCCGCCTCACCCTGGTCGCCCAGCATCATCTTGCCCACCGCGGTCACGTGCAAGGGTGCGCGGCTGCCGATCACCTGTTCCACCCGTATCATGCGCTTGGCCAGCGAGCGCTCGATGTATACGACTTCATCGTCCTCGCGCACGGTCAGGTTGACCGTCTCGTCCAGCTGGTCGCGCAGTCTTTCCATCAGCGGCAGCGCGATCTTCCGGATGTCGACGCCGGTCCGGACGCGGCTGCCCAACTGCATCAGCTTGATGCCCAGCTGGTAGTTTCCCCTCGTGCTGCGCTCTACAAAGCTTTGTTCGGCCAGCGAAGAGAGGATGCGGAAGGCGGTGGATGGATGCAGCCCGGTTTCGGCCGACAGCACCTTGAGGCTCACCGGCTCTTCATGTGCGGCAATGACGTCCAGCAATTGCGCCAGTCGTTCGATGACCTGAATGGAATTGGAAGCTTCTTTCATATTTCGTATTGTGAAATCGATTGTGTATTGCGAAATTATAGTACAGCAAGTATTCTCCTATCAAATAATTCAACTACCCATTCATCGAATTATGTGTGGCGAGGATTATGAATCGTCACCCGGTAATGCAGCACCCATTTTTCGGAATCAACTTTAAGGAACAATCGTAATGACAAGCGCATCCGCTACGCCAGAATTTTGCAACGGTATTCAACATTTCGGACCGGTTTGGGAGGGCTTTTCACAGCACGCCAAAGCTGCGGTCATCAAGGAAGGCAAGTCGGCGATCAGCGACCCGCATGCGGCGGATGCCGCGTACCAGACACTGCTGATGGCGGATGCCCTGCGCTACCTGACCCTGCAGACCTGCGGATCAAAAGGCTCCGGCCATCCGGGCGGATTCGCCAGCAGCGCCGAGGCGTACGCCTCGCTGGTGATGCTGGGCCACACCAATATCGTGACTGAAGTCGGGCACCATGCCCCCGGTTTCTATAGCGCGATGTTCCTCGATACGTCGCTGGAAGAGATGGGCATCAAGACCGTGACCGACCTGATGGCGCGCTTCCGCGAGAAGCACGGCCTGCTCGGTCACTTGTCGGGCGCCATCCCCGGGCTGCTGGCGCCCGCCGGTCCGCTGGGCCAGGGGCAGCACTTCGCGATGGCCGGCGCGCTGCTGCATCCCGGCAAGCTGTTCCCGGTCACCATTGGCGACGGCGGCATGGGCGAACCCTACGTGCTCAATTCCATGCTGCACTTCAACACCGCGTATCCCAAGGTGACCAACTTCCTGCCGACACTGATCTGGAACGGTTACAGCCAGGAGCATCATTCCATGGTGTCGCGCTTCACCAACGAAGAGATGATCGCCTACTGGAAGGGTCACGGTTTCAAGGAGGTGGTGCTGGTCGATGCGAAGGAATTCGACGACACCAACCAGGCCAGCGCCTATGCGGACAGTTCCTATTTCTCCCACAAGCAGCGCCTGGCCTTCGCCGGCGCCGTGCTCGCGGGCGTGGACAGGGCGGCCAAGTCTGCCCTGAGTGGCACCCTGACCGCTTTCATCATCAAGCAGATGAAGGGTACAGGCGTGCATACAGTGGGCGCCAAGTCGCACAATCTCTATCCGGCCGACAGCCTGGACAAGCCGCACATGATAGACGGATTGAAGCGCCGCGCCCTGCATCCCGAAGCGTGGTCCATCGTGCGCGAGAACTTCGTGCGCGCCGGCGGCGGCCCTGCAGCCAAGACTGCCGTGACCGAACATGTGCTGGAGATGGCGCCGCTGGGCAAGATGCCCGTACATGAATTCCCCAAGGGCGAGAAGGCGGTGCCGGCAACCGCGATGGGCGCGCTGGTGGCCTATGTGGGTACCCAGGACAAGCGTTTCGTCGTGACCAATGCCGACGGCAACGAAGCGTCGGCGATGAAGAACATCAACGACGCGCTGAAGATCCGCCACCCGACCGTCGACCCGCTGTACAACCAGGAGCCGGAAGGTCAGGTGTACGAGCCGCTGAACGAGGATGCCTGCGCCGGTCTCGCGTCGGCCCTGACGCTGTTCGGTTCGCGCGCATTGTGGCTGTCTTACGAGAGCTTCGCGATCAACGGCTGGCCCATCGTGCAGACAGTGACCCAGGCGATGGCCGAGTTGCGCCGCCCTACGCCTTCCATCGTGACCATGTTCACGGCGGGTGCGCTGGAGCAGGGCCGCAACGGCTGGACGCACCAGCGCCCCGAGATCGAGAACTATTTTGCCGCCCAGATGCGCAACGGCAACACCTACCCGTTGTTCCCGTGCGATGCGAATGCGATCCAGGTGGCATACGAGTACGCCACCAACAGCTTCAACAAGTGCATGGTGATCATCGCGTCCAAGAGCCCGCTGCCGGTCTACATGAGCGTGGATGAGGCAAGGCAGGCGATGGAAGCGGGTGCGTCGATCATTTACGAAAGCAAGAATGCGGGCAAGGCGACCGTGGTGTTCGGAGTGACCGGCGACATGGTTTTCCTGCCGGTGTTCGAGGCCAGGGACAAGCTGGAAGCCGAGGGTTACAAGGTGCGCATCGTGGCCGTCGTGAATCCGCGCCGCCTGTATCGCCCGACCGACATCGCGTGGGATACCGTGGCGGAGCCGGACAACAAGTTCATGGACGACGCGCATTTCAACGCCTTGTTCGACGGCGATGTGCTGCTGGCTGTCAGCGGCGGACCGAGCGCGGTGCTGGAGCCGATCCTGCTGCGTACCCGCGCAGGCAAGCGCGACACGTTCGCCTGGAAGCGCGGCGAAACGACCGCCAGCCCGGGCGAGATCATGGAGTTCAACGGATTGACCGCCGAGGCGATGACCAAACGCGTCAAGTCCATGGCGGGTTGAATATAACGATGACGCCAGGCTCGCGAGCCTGGCTTTTTTGGGTAACGATACATGTCAGAAACAAAGATCATCGTCCTGGATGACGACCCCACGGGGTCGCAGACAGTACACAGTTGTCTGCTGTTGACGCGCTGGGATGCGGCGACGTTGCGCGAGGCCATCCTGGATGAATCTCCGCTGTTCTTCGTGCTGACCAATACCCGAGGTATGGCGGCCAAACCCGCGGCGGATATCACGCGCGAGGTGTGCCGCAACCTGAAGCAGGTGCTGGCCGAACTGAAGCAGGGCGGGCGCGACATCAATCCCATCCTGGTCAGCCGTTCGGATTCTACGCTGCGCGGCCACTACCCGGTGGAGACCGATGTGATCGCGGAAGAGCTGGGGCCGTTCGATGCGCACTTCCTGGTACCCGCGTTCTTCGAGGGCGGGCGCGTCACGCGCGACAGCGTGCATTACCTGATGGTGCAGGGACAGCCGGTGCCGGTGCATGAGACCGAGTTCGCGCGCGATTCGGTGTTCGGCTATCGCCACAGCTATTTGCCCGATTACGTCGGGGAAAAGACCGGTGGCCGCATCAAGCCGGAACAGGTGGAGCGCTTCCTGCTGGCGGACGTGCGCGGCGACAGCCTGCCGCGCCTGATGCAGTTGCATGGCAATGCCTGCTGCGTCGTGGATGCCGAAACGCAGGGCGACCTTAACCATTTTGCGGAGCAATTGCGCCTGGCGGCCGGTCAGGGCAAACGCTTCCTGTTCCGCAGTGCCGCCAGTCTGCTGACTGCGCTGGCGGGCCTGCCTGTGCAGCCCGTGGCTGCACAGGACATGGCGCGCTATGTGCGCGGCGGCAAGCCGGGCGCGGTGATCGTCGGTTCGCACGTCAAGAAGACCACCGCGCAACTTGAACAGCTGCTGAAGATGCCCGGCGTCACGCCCATCGAAGTGAACGTTGAGCAGCTGCCGGCCGGCCGCGATGCGCTGCTGGCCGAGATCGTGCGGTCATGCGAGCAGAGTCACGCGGCAGGCCATACGCCGGTGGTCTTCACCAGCCGCCTGGAAAAGGCGTTTGCCGACCAGGCCACACGTCTGGCATTCGGCGAGATGGTTTCAGCTTTCCTGATGGATGTGGTGCGGAACCTGCCCAGGACCCTGGGCTTCCTGATCAGCAAAGGCGGAATCACTTCCAACGACGTATTGAGTTCCGGGCTGGCGTTGCGGACATCACGCGTGGTCGGGCAGATATTGCCGGGGTGTTCGGTGGTGTGCTGCCCGGCAGATCATCCGCGTTACCCGAACCTGCCCGTGGTGATTTTCCCGGGCAACGTCGGCGATGACCAGGCGGTTGCTACGGCCTACGCAAGACTGACCGGTAAAGCGGAGCATTCGATATCGGGATCAAATTTTCTGACAGCAAAGGCATAGGCAATCAGGTCGACGGCCAAATATCGGGGGAGAAAATATGGACGAAGTCGCTGCGGCAATAGAAACCAAAGTTTCGCAACAAAAGCATTCGATATTTGCTTCCGCATGGCCGCAGCTAGTCATCGGCGTCATTTGCATGGTGATGATCGCCAACTTGCAATATGGATGGACGTTCTTTGTACCCGATATCCAGAAGCACTTTGGCTGGGACAGAAGCGCCATCCAGATCGCCTTCACGCTGTTTGTGCTGTTTGAGACCTGGCTGGTGCCGGTCGAAGGATGGTTCGTGGATCGTTTCGGTCCGCAGATCGTCGTGTTCATCGGAGGCCTTGCCTGCGCATTCGGATGGGGCATGAACTCCTACGCCACCTCGCTCGGCCAGTTCTACTTCGCGCAGATCGTCGCGGGTGTCGGTGCCGGTGCCGTTTACGGAACCTGCATAGGCAACGCCCTCAAGTGGTTCCCGAGCCGCAGGGGCATCGCCGCCGGATTGACCGCTGCAGGATTCGGCGCGGGTTCCGCACTGACCGTCATTCCGATCCAGGCAATGATCAAGAGCGAAGGGTTCCAGAACACTTTCCTGTATTTCGGCCTGGGGCAGGGGGTCGTGATCTGCCTGTTCGCTTTCGCGATGGTGGCCCCAAGGGTGGGTCAGCTGGGTGCTGCGGTCGTCAAGCATGCCGCGTTCCACAGCCTCAAGGAGATCTCCGGCAGGGAGATTATCGGTGCGAACCGGTCGTGGCTCATCGCCGCCGCGGTCGCGCTGGCCGGAGGCCTCACGATGTGGTCCATGGGCCTCAATTTCTACATCCCGCTGGCGCTGGCCTTGTATATCTTTATTGTCGGCGGATCCATTGTCTGGAGCCAGGGGCAGCCCATCTTTACGCTGATGTACTTCATGTTCGTGATCGTCGGCGCGGGCGGACTCATCGTTACCGCCAACCTGGCGCCGATATCGCTGGACCTGAAAGTGGGAACGGTGCCGGTGACCCTCGCCTGGATGACGCTACCTGCGCTGACTTTCGCCGCCACGCTCGACCGCACCCTGAACGGCCTGACGCGGCCATTTTTCGGCTGGGTGTCCGATCACATCGGCAGGGAGAACACCATGTTCATCGCCTTCTTTCTGGAAGGCATCGGCATATTCATGCTCTATAAGCTCGGCTCGGACCCGGTCTGGTTCGTGATCCTCAGCGGCCTCGTGTTCTTTGCCTGGGGCGAGATATACAGTCTCTTCCCCGCGACCTGCACGGACACCTTCGGATCGAAGAACGCATCGTGCAATGCCGGTATCCTGTATACGGCAAAGGGTACCGCCGCGTTGCTGGTTCCCTATGCCAGCACTATCGAGAAAAGCACCGGAAGCTGGGATATGGTATTCATCCTTGCCGCCAGTGCAAACATCCTGGCTGCGCTGCTCGCGATCGGGGTACTCAAACCCTGGCGGCGCAAGGTCATTGCGGGGTTCAATGACATCGTCCATAAGAACCAGCTCTGATCAATTTTTTGCGGGGAAATCAATGGCACAGTGGATAGCATTCACCCATCAAGGAAAGTCCGGTTTCGGCCAGGTCGAAGGTGACCAGGTCGTTGTTTACGAGGGAGACATGTTTGCCGCGCCGCGCAGGACGGGCGCCAACCTTGCATTGGCCGATATCAGCGTAGATCTGCCGTGCCGGCCCGGCAAGCTGATCGCATTGTGGAACAACTACCACGCGCAGGCGGCCAAGCAGAACCTCGCGATCCCGGCCGAGCCGCTGTACCTGATCAAGGCGCCCAACAGCTACTGCGCGCACGAGCATGTGGTGCAGCCGCCGGCCAGCTACGACGGGCGGGTGGTCTATGAAGGTGAACTGGGCATCGTGATCGGCCGGAAGAGCAAGGGCCTGGATGAGGAAGAGGCGCGGCAAGCCATATTCGGTTTTACGTGCATCAACGATATCACCGCGCTGGACCTGATCAACAGGGATGCCGCGTTCGCACAATGGACCCGGGCCAAGAGCTTCGACGGTTTCGGTGTCATCGGCCCGGTCATCGCGACCGGACTCGATTGGAGCACCTTGTATGTCAGAACCAGAGTCAACGAACGGGAACGCCAGAACTACCCATGCAACGACATGATCTTTTCGCCGGAAAAGATAGTGCAAGCCCTCAGTCAGGACATGACCCTGGAGCCGGGCGATGTGATCGCCTGCGGTACCTCGCTGGGTGTGATGCCGATGAAGCCTGGATCGGTGGTCGAGGTCTGTATCGATGGTATCGGTACGCTGCGCAACCAGTTCGGGGCGGCAGGCCCGGTTTGATGCTTTGATTAAATAAAAAAGGCAATCATGAAGATTTGTATCGTAGGAGCAGGTGCCATCGGCGGCATGTTGGGAGCCAGGTTCGCGCAGGCGGGACACGATGTGACCCTGATCCTGCGCGGGGCGAACCTGGCCGCGGTGCAACAGAACGGACTGAAGCTGATCGAAGAAGACGGCACCGAGTTGCTCGTCAAGCCGATCAGGGCGACCTCGGTCATGGCGGAAGCCGGCATCCAGGATGTGGTGATCCTGACGCTCAAGGCGCACCAGGTCGCCGCCATCGCGGCGGAACTCCCGGCGCTGATGCATGCCGAGACCCGGATCATCACGATGCAGAACGGCATTCCCTGGTGGTACTTCCACAAGTTGCCCGGCGAGCTCGGGCAGCGTTATCAGGGTACGCACGTGAAGGCCGTCGATCCGGACGGCATCATCGCGAAATACATCGACGTCGATCGTGTGATCGGCAGCGTCGTCTATCCGGCGAGCGAAGTCATCAGCCCGGGCGTGATCAAGGTGATCGAAGGGAACCGCTTTTCGCTCGGCGAGATCGACGGCAGCGACACGCCGAGCATTCGCGCGATCAGCGAAGCCTTCAAGGGCGCCGGATTCAAATCGCCGATCTCGAACGACATACGTTCCGAGATCTGGCTGAAGTTATGGGGCAACCTGAGCTTCAACCCGATCAGTGCGCTGACGCATGCTACCCTGGAAGATATCTGTGTGTTCCCCGCCACGCGTGAACTGGCCGCCAACATGATGCGGGAAGCGCAGGCCATCGGCGAGAAACTGGGTGTCCAGTTCAAGGTGAGCCTGGAAAAACGCATCAATGGCGCGCAGGCGGTGGGCCAGCACAAGACCTCCATGCTGCAGGATGTGGAGCTCGGCCGGCCGCTCGAACTCGATGCCCTGGTCGGTTCGGTCATGGAGCTGGGCCGGATCACCGGGACTCCGACCCCGAACATCGATGCCGTCTATGCACTTGTGTCGCTGCTGGCGAATAAATTGCAGCAGCACAAGGGCACCTTGCGCATCTCCTGAACCCATGACCTTTCCAATCCGGACTTACCAGCCATGAAAAAATTCACCACTCTCTCGGAAATGATCGCGATCCACGCAAAGGACACACCTTCCGCGATCGCGATCACGGCGCCCTCGGCAAAGCCCCTGACCTACTTGGCTTTGAACACGCTTGTGGACGATACCGTGAAGACGCTAAACCGGCTGGGTGTGGGCAGGGGAGACCGGGTCGGGATCGTGATGCCCAACTGCCCCGAAATGGCGACGGCATTTGTCGCAGTCGCGAGTGGCTGCACGGCGGCTCCCCTGAACATGGCCTACCGGGCGGACGAGTTCGAGTTCTATCTCGGCGATCTGAAAGCCAAGGCGCTGGTCGTCGCGAGCGGAAGCGAGACTCCGGCCCGCGCCGTCGCGGCAAAACTGGGCATCGCGATCCTGGAACTGACACCGACTCCCGAAAACGGCGCGGGCAGCTTCTCCATTTCCGGCGCGGTCACTCCGGGCGCGTCCGGTGCAAATGCCGGGCTTGCACAGACCGACGATATCGCATTGATCCTGCATACTTCCGGCACGACTTCCCGGCCCAAGATCGTCCCGCTCACCCACAAGAACGTATGCGCCTCCGCGCGCAACATCAGCGCGACGCTCGCTCTCCGGCAGGAGGACCGCGAGCTGCACGTGATGCCGCTGTTCCATATCCACGGACTGATCGCGGGGGTCCTCGCCCCGATGGCGGTGGGCAGCCAGATATTCTGCACGCCGGGATTCAACGCGCTGAAATTCTATGCATGGATGAAAGAATGCAGGCCGACCTGGTATACCGCCGTCCCCACCATGCACCAGACCATCCTGTCCCGTGCCGCGGGCAATATGGATGTCATTGCAGCCAACCCGTTGCGGTTCATCCGCTCTTCGTCTTCGTCGATGCCGACGCAGGTCATCGCCGAACTGGAAAAGACATTCAACGCCCCGTTGATCGAATCCTACGGAATGACGGAAGCGGCCCACCAGATGGCGAGCAATCCCTTGCCGCCCGCCAAACGGGTTCCCGGCTCGGTGGGCATCGGGGCCGGCCCCGAGATCGCCATCATGGACAGCGAAGGCAAATTGCTCAAACCCGGCGCGATCGGGGAGGTCGTGATCCGCGGGGAGAACGTGACGCTGGGTTACGAGAATAACCCCAAGGCGAACGCGGAAGCTTTTGTCAACGGCTGGTTCCGCACCGGCGACCAGGGCTCGCTTTCGGAAGACGGGTATTTGACCCTGACCGGCCGTTTGAAGGAGATCATCAACCGGGGCGGAGAGAAGATATCCCCGCTGGAGGTCGACGAAGTCCTGATGCATCACCCCGCCGTCATGCAGGTTGTCACATTTGCCATGCCGCATGAAAAATTGGGCGAAGATGTGGCCGCGGCGGTGGTATTGCGGGAGGGTTTCAGCTTGGACGAACAGGAATTGCGCGAATTTGCGGCGACCAAGCTGGCGGCTTTCAAAGTGCCCAGAAAGATCCTGTTCATGGCCGAGATTCCGAAGGGTGCCACGGGTAAATTGCAGCGTATCGGCCTTGCCGCCAAACTGGGATTGAATGCATAGTTTCCATGTAATATTCGATCCGTCTTTTTGCCTCGTTTTGCCTTGTGTCAGCTCCCTGTCAGGTTCAAACGCGATAATTCCGCATAGTGGCGGATATTTCGCGTAAGTAAATTTCAGGCAGTCATCGTTATAAGTTGGTTCAGTGGTGTGCAGGTGTTTTTGTTGTTGAGTGTTTTTTTTGATTGACCATTACCCGGGAGAGAAATATGAACATCAAATTGAAATCCATAGTCGCCGCGATCGCTTTTGCGGCGTCATGTTCCGCATTCGCCGCCGATACGATCAAGATCGGCGTTTCCGGCCCGTATACCGGTGGCTCCAGCCCCATGGGCGTTTCCATGCGCGACGGTGCAAGATTGGCGACCGCCGAGATTAACGCCAAGGGCGGTGTTCTGGGACGCAAGATCGAGCTGGTAGAACGCGACGACCAGGCTGAAAACGGACGCGGCGTGCAAGTGGCACAGGAACTGATCAACAAGGAAGGTGTGGCTGCCACAGTGGGCTACATCAATACCGGCGTTTCGCTGGCCTCCCAGCGTTTCTACCAGGAAGCCAGGATCCCGGTGATCAACAACGTTGCGACCGGCTCGCTGGTGACCAAGCAGTTCCTGCCTCCGGAATTCGCGGACAACTACATCTTCCGCAATGCTGCCAACGACTCCATCCAGTCCGCGATGATCGTCAAGCAGGCCATTGACGTGAACAAATACACCAAGGTGGCGATCCTGGCCGACTCCACCAACTACGGCCAGCTTGGACGCGCCGACCTGGAGAAGGCACTGGCGGCCAAGAACATCACCCCGGTCGCAGTGGAGAAGTTCAACATCAAGGACGTGGACATGACCGCACAGCTGCTCAAGGCCAAGGAAGCCGGCGCACAGGCGATCCTGACCTATGCCATCGGTCCCGAGCTGGCGCAGATCGCGAACGGCATGGAGAAGCTGGGCTGGAAAGTCCCGATGATCGGAAGCTGGACGCTGTCCATGGGTAACTTCATCGACAACGCCGGCAAGAACGGCGAAGGCGCCCATATGCCGCAGACTTTCATCCAGGAGCCGAACACGCCGAAGCGCAAAGCCTTCATCGATGCGTACCTGAAAGCCTACAACCCGGCCAATGGCCGTATTCCTTCGCCCGTTTCCGCAGCCCAGGGTTACGATTCCATGTACATCCTGGCTGCTGCCATCAAGCAGGCGGGAAGCACCGATGGCGTGAAGATTCGTCAGGCGCTGGAGAATCTGCAGGACAAGGTTGAAGGTGTGGTGACCACGTACGACCATCCGTTCACTCATGACGATCACGAAGCGATCACCATGAACATGGTGGTGATGGGCAAAGTCCAGGACGGTCATGTGGTGTACGCCAACGCTGCCGACAAGGCCAACGCGGTGCGTGAAAAAGAGATGGGCAAGGCCAAGAAATAATCGGCCCGGACCGCAATGTTTTGGTAGTCGTGATTTGGGCCGGGCAGTCGCCGGCCCAATTCGCAAACAGAAGGAGTAATGCATTATGGAAATCCTCGCGCAACTCATAGTCAGCGGCATCGCGCTCGGGATGATTTACGCTTTGATAGCATTCGGTTATCAGCTGACTTTCGCAACATCGGGTACATTGAATTTCGGCCAGGGAGAAGCACTGATGCTGGGTGCACTGGTCGGCCTGACATTGGTCGGGCACATGAGCTACTGGCTGATGATCCCCCTGGTGCTGGTGTTCGGGGCACTGCAGGGCATATTTGTGGAACGCGTGGGCGTGCAGCCCGCGATCAAGACGAAATCCGAATTCGGATGGATCATGACCACGATCTCGCTGGCGATCATATTCAAGAACGTCGCCGAGAACGTCTGGGGCCATGACGACATCACTTTCCCCTCGCCGCTGCCAACATCGCCGCTGCAATTCATGGGTATCCGTGTGCTGCCGATGGAGATCCTGGTGGTCGTGGGCGCGCTGGCGATCATGCTGGCCGTGGAGTTTTTTAACCGCAAATCCATCTACGGAAAAGCCGTTGTGGCGACCTCCAATGACCGCGACGCGGCTGGCTTGATGGGCATCAATACGGGCATGGTGATCACTTTTTCCTACGCACTGAGTTCCATGACGGCCGCCTTTGCCGGCGTACTGATCGCCCCTCTCACGCTAACCGGCTCCACCATGGGCGCGGTACTTGGCCTCAAGGCGTTTTCTGTCGCCATCATCGGCGGGCTGAACAGCGGCATGGGCGTGATCGTGGGTGGCCTGATCCTCGGCATTGCGGAGACCACCACCGGTTATTACATCTCGACCGGATACAAGGATGTACCGGGGTTGTTGCTGCTGTTATTGGTATTGGCGATCAAGCCGTCCGGTATATTCGGCAAGTCTGTCATCAAAAAGGTATAGCATGAGCGCGGTCAAAAACATTTCCATTGTTCTCGCCATTGCGGTAGCGGCATTGCTGCCCACGCTCTGGCCCAACCCCTACTACATCCACCTGATGGTGGTGATAGGCATCTACGCGATCCTGCTGCTGGGGCTCGATATCGTGGTCGGCTATGTGGGCGAAGTGTCGCTCGGCCATGCCGCCCTGTTCGGCATCGGTTCCTATACCGCCGGCGTGCTGCATTTCCAGCTGGCCGTGCCGTTCCTGCTGGCGGTGCCGGCGAGCATCGCCGTCACCGGCCTGTTCGGTGCGATACTCGCCTTGCCGGCGCTGCGCGTGAACGGTCCCTACCTGGCGATGGTGACCTTGGCATTCGGCACCATCATCCAGATATTGATCAACGAGATGACCTTCCTCACCAACGGGCCGCTCGGTCTGTCGGTGCGCAAGCCGATATGGTTCGGTCACCAGATCACCGGTACCGACTATTACTACATCGTCCTGGTCGCCCTGGTACTGGCCCTGATCGTCGTGCAGCGCGTACTCAAATCGCATCTGGGGCGCGCGTTCGAGGCCTTGCACGACAGCCCGATCGCATCGGACTGCATGGGTGTCAGCGTGTACGCCTACAAGGTCTATGCCTTCGTCCTGAGCGCCGGTCTGGCGGGTCTGGCGGGCAGCCTGTTCACGTATTCGGAAGAATATATCTCGCCCAATACCTATAGCTTCGAACTGACGATATTGTTCCTGCTGGCGGTCATCATGGGCGGGCGGAAGACCCGCACCGGTCCGATCCTGGGGGCGATCATCATCGTGATGCTGCCGAATGTGCTGTCCGATATCGATCTGTTCCGCAAGATATCCACCGGCATCGCCGTCATTGCGGTCGCGTACTCCGCTTACGCCCTGGCAGTCAGGATGCGCACGCTGAAACAGGTGACGATCCCGGTGCTCGTGACTGTCACCCTGGCAGTGTCCGGTTACGTGATGGACAACATCACGGACCAGCGCCTGACGATATTCGGCGTGATGATCCTGTTCGTTGTGTATTACCTGCCGAACGGCATCATGGGTTTCGTGCGCAGCCTCATCGTGCGGTTCAGGCCGCAATGGGTACACCGGCATGTGGCGATCCTGGAGCAGGGCGACAAGCAGCATGTCTGGTCGGTGCCAGATCATCCGGTCACGGCCAACGGATTCCTGCTGGAAGCGCGTAATATCGTGATGCAGTTCGGCGGCCTGAAGGCGCTGAACGAGGTCAACCTGCAGATCGCCAAGGGTTCCGTGCACGGCCTGATCGGGCCCAACGGTTCCGGCAAGAGCACCACCATGAACGTGCTGACCGGCATCTACAGCCCGACTGCGGGCCAGATCGAATTCAACGGCAAGATCATCACCGGCGCGACGCCTTCTTCGATCGCCGGAGAAGGTATCGCGCGCACGTTCCAGAACGTGCAGCTGTTCGGCGAAATGACCGCCATCGAGAACGTGCTGGTCGGCCTGCATCACACGTATAAACACAGCCTGATCGATGTGGTGTTCCACACTCCGCGCTGCCGCAGGGAAAAGCACGCTGCGGAAATTCGCGCCGCCAGCCTGTTGCAGTTCGTCGGCCTGGCCGATCTCGCCAACGAGGAAGCGCGCAACCTGCCCTACGGCAAGCAGCGCCTGCTAGAGATCGCCCGCGCACTGGCTCTGAACCCGAGCCTGCTGCTGCTGGACGAGCCGGCTGCCGGCCTGACCGCGCCGGACATCAAGGAATTGATCGCGATGATCAAAAAGATACGCGGCCATGGCATCACCGTGATACTCATCGAGCATCACATGGACGTGGTCATGAGCATCTGCGATACCGTGACCGTGCTCGATTTCGGCCAGAAGATCGCCGAGGGTACGCCGGCGAATGTTCAATCCGACGAAAAAGTCATTGAAGCCTATCTTGGCGGCAGCGCCAAGGAAGCGTGAGGAGTTAACGATGTTACAGATCCAGAATTTGCATGCCGCCTACGGCAAAGTGGAAGTGCTGCACGACATCTCGCTCGAGGTGCCGAAAGGCAAAGTCGTGACCCTGATCGGTTCCAACGGCGCGGGCAAGACCACCACCATGCGCGCGGTTTCCGGCATGATCAAACCGACAGGTGGAAGCATCAGCCTGAACGGTAAAAACATCACCGGCCTGACCTCCAACAGGATCGCCCGTGCCGGATTGGCCCATTCGCCCGAGGGGCGGCGCGTGTTCGCCACACTGCCCGTGACCGACAACTTGTTGCTGGGCGCGTTTCCCCGCCTGACCTTCGGCCGAGAGCGCGGCGATGTGCAGGGCGACCTTGAGCGGGTGTTCGAATTGTTCCCCCGCCTCAAGGAACGCGCCACCCAGCAGGCGGGCACCCTTTCCGGCGGCGAGCAGCAGATGCTGGCCATGGGGCGTGCGCTGATGCTGAATCCCGAAGTGCTGCTGCTGGACGAACCCTCGATGGGACTGGCGCCGCTGCTGGTGAAGGAAGTGTTCCGCATCATCGGCGAATTGAAAGGGCGGGGCATCACCATGCTGCTGGTCGAGCAATTTGCCGCAGCCGCACTGGAAGTCGCAGACTACGGATACGTGCTGGAAAACGGGCGCATCTCCTGCCACGGTCCGGCGCAGCAATTGCAGAACGACCCGGCGGTGAAGGCGGCTTATCTGGGCGCATCACATTGATTCCCGGCTGCCATCCGGATATTTCCGGATGGCAGGTGTGGCAACCGTGGAGATGCGACCCGGTTTCGGCGGCTGATTTTTGATTTCCATTTAATGCAACACGTATTCGAACCATCATGAACACCAGCGGGATCCACCCCCTTATGCGCGGCGTGCAGTACGGTTGCCGCAGCGAAACCTCTCATTACTTCAGGAGAACCAAATGACCAAGCCGACCCTATCGTTATGGATCAACGGCCAGCGCGCGCAGAGCGCGAGCAGCCGTTTCGCGGACGTGACCAACCCGGCCAGCGGCGAAGTGATCCGCCAAGTGCCGCTGGCCAATCGCGCCGACATTGATAACGCAGTCGCCGCCGCCAAGGCCGCATTCCCGGGCTGGCGCGACACGCCGCCGCTGCGCAGGGCCCGCATCCTGAACAAGTTCCGCGACCTGCTCGAAACGCACCGTGCCGAACTCGCGCAACTGGCGAGCGAAGAGCACGGCAAGACGCTGGAAGACGCGGCCGGCTCTGTGCAGCGCGGCATCGAAGTGGTGGAATTCGCGGTCGGCGCGCCGCATCTGCTCAAGGGCGAACATGCCGAGAACGTCGGGCGCGGCGTCGATTGCCATTCCATGCTGCAGCCGATAGGCGTATGCACCGGCATCACGCCGTTCAATTTCCCCGCGATGGTGCCGATGTGGATGTTCCCCATCGCCATCGCCTGCGGCAACACCTTCATCCTCAAACCTTCCGAAAAAGTGCCGTCCTGCAGCTTGCGCATGGCCGAACTGTTCAAGGAAGCCGGACTGCCCGACGGCGTGTTCAACGTCGTTCCCGGCGACAAGGAAGCGGTGGATGCATTGCTCGTCCATCCCGATGTGCGCGCCGTGTCCTTCGTCGGCTCGACACCGATCGCCAAATACATCTACGAGACCGCGGCGCATCACGGCAAGCGCGTGCAGGCCCTGGGCGGTGCGAAGAACCACGCCGTGGTGCTCCCTGACGCCGAACTGGATTTCACGGCCGACGCCATCATGGGCGCGGCTTACGGTTCGGCCGGCGAACGCTGCATGGCGATCTCCACCGTGGTCGCGGTAGGCGATGTGGCCGATACGCTGGTAGCCAAACTCAAGGCACGGGCCGAGAAGCTCGTGGTCGGTCCAGGCAACCGCAAAGGCGTCGACATGGGCCCGGTGATCTCGGCCCCGCATCGCGACAAGATCGTGGGTTATATCGACAGCGGCGTGAAGCAGGGCGCGAAGCTGGTGACGGACGGACGCGGCGTCAAGGTGGAAGGCTACGAGCGCGGCTTCTTCGTCGGCCCGACCCTGTTCGACAACGTCAGCACCGCGATGGACATCTACCGCGACGAGATATTCGGCCCGGTGCTGATCGTGCTGCGCGTCTCCAGCCTCGATGAGGCGATCCGCATGATCAACAGCAACCCCTACGCCAACGGCACGGCCATCTTCACCACCTCCGGTGCGGCGGCGCGCCGCTTCCAGAACGAGATCGAAGTCGGCATGGTCGGCATCAACGTGCCGATCCCCGTGCCGATGGCGTTCTTCTCGTTTGGCGGCTGGAAGGCTTCGCTGTTCGGCGACCTGCACATGCACGGCATGGAAGGCGTGTACTTCTATACCCGCACCAAGGCGATCACAACACGCTGGCCGGAGGTGGCGGAGCGCAGCGCATCCACGCTGACGATGCCGACGCTGGGCTGAGCCGAGACCGGATAGATGTCATGAACCTGAATCATTTGTCCAAGCTGGCGATCGAGGTGATGATGCCGATCTCCATCCTGGTCGGAGCCGGCGCGATATGGCCGGTCTATTTCAGGGAGATCTCCGGCAAGACGCTGCGCATCCAGCTCAACCGGCTGGTGCTGAACCTGTTCTACCCGGCCATCCTGTTTTCCATCGCCGCCACCACGCCGATCACGCCGGAGCTGCTCTCGGTTCCGCTGCTGGTCGGCATCGGAACGCTGTTGTCGGGCGCCGTGCTGTATATCCTGCTCTATCGTTCCCCGCTGGGGCGCGGGATGAACAACGGCACCCGCGCCGCGCTGACGGTGAGCGGCATGTTCGGCAACACGTTCTTCGTCGGCGTGCCGGTGCTGGTCTATTTCTATGGCGGGGAAGCGTCGCGTTATGCGGCGTTCAACGACATGCTGATGACCATGCCCATCATGTGGAGCCTGGGCGTGTGGATATGCACCAAGCTGGGACCGCCCGAATCGGCCAGGCTGCACCCGCCGATCTGGAAATTGATGATGGGCATCCCGCCGATCTGGGCATTCGTCGCCGGGGCCCTGATGCAGATGAGCGGTTTCGTGTTCGAGCCTCTTGTACATGCCGCGCGCCTGATCGGTCAGGCGACCATCCCGGTGACGATGTTCGTGCTGGGACTGTCCATCCCGTGGCGCAACCTGAAGCCGCGCATGGCGATCCTGGGCGTGGCCGCGGTGAAGATCGGGCTGATGCCGCTGATGGTGGCCGTTGCCGCCTCGCTGCTGTATGTGCACACGACAGAACCCCAGCAGGCGGCGGTGATCGAAGCAGGCATGCCGACCATGATGTCGGCACTGATCCTGTCCGACCGCTTCCACCTGGATACCGAAGCGGCGGCGCTGATGATAGGCTGGACTACGGTGTTGTACTGGTTTGCCCTGCCGGTGACGGCCTGGCTGATGCACTGACGATTAAATAAAAATCACTCTGGAGGAATTTATGACGATCAATATCGGATTCATCGGCCCCGGCATCATGGGCGGCCCCATGGCACTCAATCTCATGAAGGGCGGGCACAAGCTATGGGTCTATGCGCGCCGCCCCGCCGCCGCGCAGACGCTGGTCGCGGCCGGCGCGACCGCCTGTGCGTCCCCGGCGGAAGTGGCAAAACATGCAGACGTGATCTTCACCATCGTGGCCGACACGCCGGATGTCGAGAGCGTGATCTTCGGCGAGCAGGGCATCGCCCTCCAGGCACGCCCCGGCACGGTGATCGTCGACATGAGCACCATCTCGCCCACGGCGACCAAGTCCATCGCCGAACGGCTCGCCAGGCAGCGCGTCGAGATGCTGGATGCGCCAGTTTCCGGCGGCGAGACCGGCGCGATCAACGGCACCCTGTCCATCATGGTAGGCGGCAAGCCGCAGATATTCGAGCGCATCAAGCCGCTGTTCGAGTGCATGGGCAAGAACATCGTGCACATCGGCGACAACGGCGCCGGGCAGGTGGCGAAGGCGTGCAACCAGATCGTGGTGGCGGTGACCATCGAGGCGGTGGCGGAAGCGCTGACCTTTGCGCGCAAGAACGGCGCCGACCCGGCCAAGGTGCGCGAGGCGCTGATGGGCGGCTTCGCCGGCAGCAAGATCATGGAAGTGCACGGCAAGCGCATGCTGGACAACGACTTCAAGCCCGGCTTCAAAGTCGGCCTGCACCAGAAGGACATGCGCATCGTCATGGAAACGGCGCACCAGCTGGGCGTGGCACTGCCCGCTGCGGCGCTGGTTACCCAGCACCTGAATGCGCTGATGGGCACGGGCGACACCAACCTGGATTCGGCTGCCGTGGTGAAGGTCATCGAACGCATGTCCGGCATGGGCGGTAATTAAGATCATGGAAAAGATCGTGTTCCTCGACTCGGCGACCATCATTGCGGACGTGCGTCCGCCGGCTTTTGCGCACGCATGGAAAGCATATCCCGCCTCCACTGCCGAACAGGTCGTGGCGCGGCTGCAGGATGCGACCATCGCCATCACCAACAAGGTGCCGCTCCGCCGCGACTCGCTGGAACACCTGCCGAAGCTCAAAATGGTCGCGATCTCCGCGACCGGTACCGACAATGTCGATATCGAGTACTGCCGCGAGCGCGGCATCGTGGTGTCCAACATCCGCAACTATTCGGTGCACACTGTGCCCGAGCACGTGTTCATGCTGATGCTGGCACTGCGCCGCAACCTGATGGCGTTCCGTTCCGACGTGCGCAACGGGGCATGGCAGAAATCCGAACAGTTCTGCCTGTTCACGCATCCGGTGTACGATCTGCACGGCACCACGCTCGGCATCATGGGGCGCGGCGCGATCGGCAATGCGGTGGCGCAGATCGCAACGGCATTCGGCATGAAGGTATTGTTCGCCGAGCACAAGGGGGCCACCGCGGTCAGGCCGGGCTACACCGCTTTCGACACGGTGCTGCAGGAAAGCGACGCGATCACCTTGCACCTGCCGCTGAAAGAGCAGACCCGCCATCTGATCGGCACGGACGAGTTCGCCTGCATGAAACCCCAGGCCCTGCTGATCAATACGGCGCGGGGCGGCCTGGTGGACGAGGCCGCATTGCTGGAGGCGCTGCGCTCGGGCCGCATCGCCGGCGCCGGATTCGACGTGCTGGGCAAAGAGCCTCCGACAGCAGGACATCCGCTGCTGGACCTGGACATGCCCAACTTCATCATGACCCCGCATATCGCCTGGTCGGGCAGGGCGGCGATGCAGACGCTCGCCGACCAGCTCATCGAGAACATCGAAGCGTTCGTGGCTGGCACTCCCAACAACCGCGTCGCTTGAGGAATCGTTTTAAGGAGAACCATCATGACTTACCCCGCAGGAATAGAAATCAATGCCAGGCCCGTTCCGGAGCAAGGCAGCATCCTCACTCCGGAAGCGCTCGCCTTCATCGCCGGACTGGCGCGCAAGTTCGAGTCGGTGCGGCAGTCGCTGCTGCAGAACCGGGTACGGCGCCAGGCCGAACTGGATGCAGGCAAGAACCCCGACTTTCTCGCCGAAACCGCCGCCGTGCGCAACGGCGACTGGACCATCGCGCCGGTGCCGGACGAGCTGCAGGACAGGCGCGTCGAGATCACCGGCCCGGCCGAACGCAAGATGCTCATCAACGGCCTCAACGCCGGCGCGAACGTTTACATGGCGGACCTGGAAGATTCCATGACCCCGACCTGGCACAACGTGGTCGAGGCACAGATCAACCTGCGCGACGCGATCACGCGCACCATCAAGCACGTCAACCCGGACGGCAAGACATACCAGCTGAACGAGAAGACCGCAGTGCTGTTCGTGCGTCCGCGCGGCTGGCACATGATAGAGAAGCACATGACCGTGGACGGGCATCCCGTGTCCGCCAGCCTGTTCGACTTCGGGCTGTACGTCTTCCACAACGCGAAAGCGCTGATGGCCCGCGGCAGCGCGCCCTACTTCTACCTGCCCAAGATGGAAAGCCATCTCGAGGCGCGCCTGTGGAACGACGTCTTCGTTCATGCGCAGGAACAACTGGGCATCCCGCGCGGCACGATCAAGGCGACCGCACTGATCGAGACGATACTTGCCGCGTTCGAGATGGACGAGTTCCTGTACGAGTTGCGCGAGCACTCTGCCGGGCTCAATTGCGGCCGCTGGGATTACATCTTCAGCTGCATCAAGAAGTTCGGGGCGCGCCCGAACTTCATCCTGGCCGATCGCGGCCTGGTGACGATGACCTCGCCTTTCATGCGCGCCTATTCGCTGCTGTCGATCAAGACCTGCCATCGCCGCAACGCGCACGCGATGGGCGGCATGGCGGCGCAGATACCGATCAAGTCCGACCCCGACGCGAATGCCGTCGCGCTCGCCAAAGTGCGCGCCGACAAGGAGCGCGAAGCGAGCGACGGCCACGACGGCACCTGGGTCGCGCATCCGGGTCTGGTGCCGGTGGCGAAGGAAGTGTTCGACCGGCTGATGCCCACGCCTAACCAGTTGCACAAGCAGCGTCCCGACGTTCACACGACGGCGGCGGACCTGCTCCAGTTCGAACCGCAAGGCCCGATCACCGAGGCAGGCGTGCGCATCAACATCGAGGTGGCGCTGTGCTATCTCGGTGCCTGGCTCGCCGGCACCGGCTGTGTGCCGATACACAACCTGATGGAAGATGCGGCCACCGCCGAGATCTCGCGCTCGCAGGTGTGGCAGTGGATACACAGCCCGCACGGCGTGCTGGACGACGGGCGCAAGGTGACGCTGGGCATGGTGCGCGCGCTGATGCCGGGCGTGTTTGCCGGCATCGTTGCCGGTGTGAAGGAGAAGCGCTTCATCCCCGGCGATTATGAACAGGCCACGACGGTGTTTGACCAGTTGATCGCCAAACAACCCATCGTCGAATTCCTGACCAACCATTGCTACGACGTCATGGAATGACCCATAGCGGCAACGAGAACATGAAAAAACAAGAGCTGATAAGACAGTTTCGGGACATCCTGCCGGCGGAGTCGGTGTTGTTCGAGCAGGAAGACCTCAAGCCGTTCGAGTGCGACGGGCTCTCTGCCTATCGCCAGGTACCGCTGGCGGTCGTGCTGCCCGAGACCGAAGAACAGGTGCGCGAGATATTGCGCACCTGCCACCGCGAGAACGTGCCGGTGGTCGCGCGCGGTTCCGGCACCGGGCTGTCGGGCGGTGCGTTGCCGCTCACGGACGGCGTGCTGCTGAGCCTGTCGAAATTCAAGCGCATCCTGTCGGTCGACCCGGTCGCGCGCATCGCCCGCGTGCAGCCCGGCGTGCGTAACCTCGCGATCTCCGAAGCGGCCGCGCCGCATGGCCTGTATTACGCGCCCGACCCGTCCAGCCAGATCGCCTGCTCCATCGGCGGCAACGTGGCCGAGAACGCGGGCGGCGTGCACTGCCTCAAATACGGCCTCACCGTGCACAACGTGCTCAAGGTGCGCGCCTATACCATGGACGGCGAATTGCTGGAGCTCGGCTCGGAAGGGCTGGATTCGTCCGGCTACGACCTGCTGGCGCTGTTCACCGGCAGCGAAGGCATGCTGGGCGTGATCACCGAGGTGACGGTCAAGCTGCTGCCCAAACCCGAACTCGCACGCGTGGTGATGGCCGCGTTCGGCACCGTGATGGAAGCGGGTGCCGCCGTGGGCGAGATCATCGCGGCCGGCATCATCCCGGCCGGGTTGGAGATGATGGATAAACTGATGACGCGGGCGGTGGAAGATTTCGTCCATGCAGGCTATCCGCTCGACGCCGAAGCCATCCTGCTGTGCGAATCGGACGGCACGCCGGAAGAGGTCGCCGAGGAGATCGCCAGGATGGAGGCGATCTTCACGCGCTGCGGCGCGATCTCGTTGCGCACCTCGGAGAACGAGGCGGACAGGCTCAGGTTGTGGGCCGGGCGCAAGGCCGCGTTCCCGGCCGCCGGCCGCATCTCGCCCGATTACTACTGCATGGACGGCACCATCCCGCGCCGCGAACTGACGCATGTGCTGAACAGCATCGAGGACTTGTCGCGCGAATACGGCCTGCGCGTCGGCAACGTGTTCCATGCCGGCGACGGCAACCTGCATCCGCTGATCCTCTACGATGCCAGCCAGCCCGGCGAACTCCACCGCGCCGAGGAACTCGGCGGCAAGATACTGGAACTGTGCGTGGAAGTGGGGGGCACCATCACCGGGGAGCACGGCGTCGGCATCGAGAAGATCAACCAGATGTGCGCGCAGTTCAAGCCGGAGGAGTTGCAGCGGTTCCGCGAAGTGAAGCTGGCGTTTGACCCGTCCGGTCTGCTCAATCCCGGCAAGCTGATCCCCACCGCGCACCGCTGTGCCGAATTCGGAGCGCAGCACGTGCACCACGGACAGGTCCCGTTCCCCGACCTGCCGCGTTTTTGAGCAGCCGTTTTTGTGAAGACAGATAAAACCATGCAGAACATCATCGAGCAATTGAGGCAGACCGTGCTGGCCGCCGGTCGCGATCACCGCCCCCTGCGCATCGCCGGTTCGGGCAGCAAAACGTTCTACGGTCGCACTACGCAGGGCGACGCGCTGGACGCGACGCAATATCGCGGCATCGTCTCCTACGAACCCACCGAGCTGGTCATCACGGCACGCACCGGTACGCCGCTGGCGGAGCTCGAGGCGGTACTGGCGGCCAAACGGCAGATGCTGGCGTTCGAGCCGCCGCATTTCGGGCCGGGTGCGACATTGGGCGGCTGCATCGCCGCGGGGCTGTCCGGACCGCGACGTGCCTATACGGGCGCGGTGCGCGACTACGTGCTGGGCGTGCGCATGATCGACGGCAAAGGCGATGTGCTGAACTTCGGCGGCCAGGTCATGAAGAACGTCGCCGGTTACGACGTGTCGAGACTGATGCCGGGCTCGCTGGGCACGCTGGGCCTGCTGCTCGACGTCTCGCTGAAAGTCCTGCCGATACCCGTCGAGGAATTGAGTTTGCGTTTCGACATGGCAGAGCGCGAGGCGATCGAGGCAATGAACCGCTGGGCGGCACAACCGCTGTCGTTGTCTGCGACCTGCCATCACGATGGCGTGCTTACCGTGCGCCTGTCGGGTGCCGCCGCCGCGATACGCTCGGTGCGGCAGAAACTCGGCGGAGACGTCGTGGCGGATGCCGATGATTTCTGGCGCAGCGTGCGCGAACAGCAGCATGCGTTCTTCCAGGCGGCCAGCGGCCGGCAGGGGTACGCGTTGTGGCGCTTGTCGCTGCCCTCCACCGCGGCCGCTCCGGACCTGCCGGGACGCCAGCTGATCGAGTGGGGCGGCGCCCTGCGCTGGCTGGCGAGCGATGCTCCTGCAGCGGACATCCGCCGGGCAGCGGTTGCGCTCGGCGGGCAGGCCGCCGTGTTCCGCGGCACCATGCCCAATGTCGAACCGTTCCATCCCTTGTCGCCATCCTTGTTGCAGTTGCACCAGCGTTTGAAGCAGACCTTCGATCCGCACGGCATCTTCAATCCCGGCCGCATGTACTCGGAGTTCTAACGCCATGCAAACCAATCTTCTCGACGCATTCAAACACACGGCCGACGGACAGGAGGCGGAGTCCATCCTGCGCGCCTGCGTGCATTGCGGATTCTGCACCGCGACCTGCCCCACTTACCAACTGCTGGGCAACGAACTGGACAGTCCGCGCGGGCGCATCTACCTGATCAAGGAGATGCTCGAAGGCGCCGCAGTGACGGAAAAGACCATGCTGCACCTGGACCGTTGCCTCACCTGCCGTTCCTGCGAAACGACATGCCCCTCGGGCGTGCAATACGGCCGCCTGGTGGATATCGGACGCGGCTACGCTGAAGAAAAGACCGAGCGCAGCATGGGCCAGCGCATCCAGCGCGGACTGCTGCGCCGGGTGCTGCCGCGCCCGGCCGTTTTCAATTCCCTGCTGGCAGTCGGACGACTGATGCGCCCAATGCTGCCGGGCGGTGTGGCCGGGAGCATTCCCGTTGCACAGAAGACGACAGCACGTCCGGCTGCGCGCCATGCCCGCACCATGCTGGTACTGGAAGGCTGCGTGCAGCCGGGGCTGGCGCCCAACACCAATACCGCGGCAGCGCGGGTGCTCGACAGGCTGGGCATCTCGCTGGTCAGCGCCGAAAAAGCCGGTTGCTGCGGTGCGGTCAGCTACCACCTGAACGCGCATGAGGACGGGCTGGACTATATGCGCCGCAACATCGACGCCTGGTATCCCCTTGTGGAACGGGGCGCGGAAGCGATCGTCATGACCGCCAGCGGCTGCGGCGCGATGGTCAAGGAATACGGGCACCTGCTGCGCAACGACCCGGCGTATGCCGCGAAAGCGGAACGCATCTCCGGGCTGACGCGCGACCTGAGCGAGATACTCGCCGCAGAGAAGGACGGTCTGCTGAACCTGCTCCCACCGGCGCAGCGCGGCAAGGTCGCGTTCCATGCACCCTGCACGCTGCAGCACGGACAGCGCATCGTCGGCGTGATCGAACAATTGCTGACCCGGGCCGGCTATGAACTGACGCCGGTAGCGGACAAGCATCTGTGCTGCGGCTCGGCTGGAACCTATTCGATCCTGCAGAAGGAGTTGTCGCAGCAACTGTTGCGCAACAAGCTCAACGCGCTGCAAAGCGGAAAGCCCGCACAGATCGCCAGTGCCAATATCGGCTGCCAGACCCATCTGCAAAGCGGAACCGACATGCCGGTGCGCCACTGGATCGAGTTGCTGGACGACGCCTTCGCATCTGCGACAGGCGGAAATTGAGCGCATCGCCTGGGCGTGTCGTTGGATACGCACAGGCCCGCAGCAGCAGGAAATGGGCGATTGCAGAAGTACAGAAAAATAAACTTTGATCCGGGGAGTGCACATGACGAGTGTCTGGGATGAACGTTACGCCGGCGATGAATATCATTTCGGCACCGAGCCGAATGCCTTCCTGGTCTCGCAGCAAAGCTTGCTGAAGCCGGGGATGTCCTGCCTTGCCGTGGCCGATGGCGAAGGGCGCAATGGCGTGTGGCTTGCCGGGCACGGGCTGGACGTGTTGTCGGTGGACGCTTCGTCCGTTGCGCAGGAGAAAGCCAGAAAGCTCGCGCAACAGCGCGGTGTCGCGGTGAAGTTCGAGCAGGTCGACCTGTCTCAATGGGCATGGGGCGAGAACCGCTTCGACATGGTCGCGGCGATCTTCATCCAGTTCGCCTCGCCCGAGCTGCGCGAGCAGATGTTCGCCCACATCAAGCGCTGCCTGAAGCCGGGTGGCTTGCTATTGCTGCAGGGTTACACGCCGCGCCAGTTGCACTACCGCACCGGCGGGCCGTCGCAAGCCGAGAACCTCTACACCGAAGCGCTGTTGCGCAATGCTTTCGAAGACATGCAGATACTGCACCTGCGCGAGCACGACGACATCATCAGCGAAGGCTCGGGACACAGCGGCATGTCGGCTTTGATCGACCTGGTTGCACGCAAGCACCGCTGATCAATCTGCCCGGCCGACATGCAGGAACAGCGGCCACTCGATCCGGCAAGTCTTTCCCTCGGGCCAGTGCGCGCCGATCTCTTCGGCGAGTTCACTGACCGGGTCGTAACCTTTCGCGGCCTGGAACCTCCCCACCGCCGACCAGCTGCTCAGGTAGCCCAGCAGGTGCTCGTGCGTCCACTCCTTGCACAACGAGAATGCCGGAGCGGCGATGCGTGAAAACGGAAATGGAAGGTCGCGGTATCCGTTCTCCACATGCACACGTTCGGGCGGCCAGTAGGCGGCTATGGTCTCGTCGTAGAAACGGTCCACGATACGCTGTACCTCGGCGTGGCCGATCAGCAACCGGTTGTAGCCCCATGCCGCGATGATGCCGCGCGGTCTCAGTACGCGTTGCGTCTCGCCATAAAACTTGGGCAAGTCGAACCAGTGCAAGGCCTGGGCGACGGTGACGACATCCACACAGTGATCCGGCAAGCCGCTGGCCTCGGCAGGCGTCACACGGTACTCGACGTTGGCACGCGCCGGTGCAGAGCTCAGTTGCGCGCTGCTGATGTCGGTCCCCAGCACCTGTGCGAAACGCGAGGCCAGCGCGACCGCCGCCTGTCCGCTGCCGGCACCGCAATCCCATGCGAGCTCGCGTTGCGGCGCGATGCCCGCCAGCCAGTCGAACAGCGCGTCGGGATATGACGGCCTGAACGCGGCATATTGTCCGGCAACCTGGGTGAAGTGATCTGGGTTCATCGCGTCTGTGCAGTCTTTATAGATCCGGCAGGATGAAGTATGGACCCCGTTCACCTTTCGACAGGCTCGAGGCGAACAATGGGATGGACTCCACCTCACCTAAACGGCATCAACGTGCCAAACTGGAGTTGTGACACAACCAGTTAAACGGGAGAGGAGTCCACCATGAAGATTATCCGAGTTGGGGTAGATTTGGC
>MLJW01000078.1_pt1 | contig 116783 bp, 110 predicted proteins | sample 888231 | NCBI WGS metagenome assembly MLJW01 (sample SAMN05788063, study PRJNA343431) | mine drainage metagenome | isolation source: sample collected from the inflow into an acid mine drainage treatment plant... | place: Germany: Lusatia, lignite mining district | reverse complement strand
CTTACCGAAAATCGACGGTGACCACCCGATTTTACGGGCGTGCCCGGTCATGACCCCTCCGGCCGCTACGCGGCCTTCAGCGTCATGACCGGGCTGTTGCTGTTACACCACTCGGTGGGACACGACCCGCCCCTGCGTGAGGGGCGACGTGCAGATTTACGATAAGTGTAAAGAGATTACGGTTTCGATCCACGCCCCTGCGTGAGGGGCGACCACATCTGGGGGCGCCGTCCTCGACCTGTACGGCGTTTCGATCCACGCCCCTGCGTGAGGGGCGACTCGGCCAGTTCGAAGGCCGCCGCTTCGATTGGCGGTTTCGATCCACGCCCCTGCGTGAGGGGCGACAGCTCTCGCCCAGCATCGAAGCAACGCCGTGCCTGTTTCGATCCACGCCCCTGCGTGAGGGGCGACCCGGTGGACAACAGCGTTTGCTGATCCGCCTTGGCGTTTCGATCCACGCCCCTGCGTGAGGGGCGACCGGGCGCAGATGGCTTTCGCACTGTTCTCGCGGGTTTCGATCCACGCCCCTGCGTGAGGGGCGACTACTGAATTTTGCGCTTGAGCGAGGCACCTTAAAGTTTCGATCCACGCCCCTGCGTGAGGGGCGACGCGTGGCCGTGTTGCTGTAGCAGGGCTGCGGCATTGTTTCGATCCACGCCCCTGCGTGAGGGGCGACTACGGCCTGGTGCTGCGCCAGGTGGCCGCCATTGTTTCGATCCACGCCCCTGCGTGAGGGGCGACGCGGCGTCGTGGACACTCACCGGCCCGTTGATGGTGTTTCGATCCACGCCCCTGCGTGAGGGGCGACGATCCGGCTTCGTTGGTTGATCTCTCTACTGCTCTGTTTCGATCCACGCCCCTGCGTGAGGGGCGACTACAGGTGCGGCGTGTCAGGATGTGACTGTTATGTTTCGATCCACGCCCCTGCGTGAGGGGCGACTCGGACATCACACCACCTTCCTAATCTGCTTGATGTTTCGATCCACGCCCCTGCGTGAGGGGCGACTCCAGCCCAACATCTGCAACGTCTCGAAGGCCAGGTTTCGATCCACGCCCCTGCGTGAGGGGCGACCACCACGCCATCCCACCAGGAGGGATCGGGCTTGTTTCGATCCACGCCCCTGCGTGAGGGGCGACGCGGCGATCTTCTGGTTGACGCTGGTGAGAAAGGCGTTTCGATCCACGCCCCTGCGTGAGGGGCGACGTTGCCATTTTCGCCTCACGCCCCAAAATTCAAGGTTTCGATCCACGCCCCTGCGTGAGGGGCGACCCACCCTGCCATCACCATGGCCCACCGCCCGAAGTTTCGATCCACGCCCCTGCGTGAGGGGCGACGCCAGAGCATTTGCGCATGCTGCGGCAACATCATGGTTTCGATCCACGCCCCTGCGTGAGGGGCGACGCGCTATGCCGAGCGCAAGCGGCCAGGCAAGATTACGGTTTCGATCCACGCCCCTGCGTGAGGGGCGACCAACGACGACGGCACGTGGGAGGCCACCGGCTGGTTTCGATCCACGCCCCTGCGTGAGGGGCGACACGGATCGTATGCAGGCGGCGTGATTCATCTGTGGTTTCGATCCACGCCCCTGCGTGAGGGGCGACAAGAGCGGGTTTTCAAGTGTCCGGGTAGAGCAAGCGTTTCGATCCACGCCCCTGCGTGAGGGGCGACCCGGTCCATTCGTCAGCTGCGGAGTATCTACACGGTTTCGATCCACGCCCCTGCGTGAGGGGCGACGCTCTTGCTGCGCAGCAGCTCGGAGTATCCTCGTTTCGATCCACGCCCCTGCGTGAGGGGCGACCTTTCTCCGCATCCGGGTAAAGGTCTTGGGCATGTTTCGATCCACGCCCCTGCGTGAGGGGCGACAGGTCTCTGATAGCACTTGGAGGATATTGGGGAAAGAGGAGCGATGGCGCGAAAGGGCATCTCCTGCGCAGGCCCAGTCCGGCCCGTGGTTCTGAAAAATTTATTTCATTCACGATGTCAAAGACTTGGGCGCGGTGCGAACCGGCCGGGGGATGCGGTACGCTTGGGGTTCGCGCCCGGGGAGGGGGATTGGAAATGGTCGGGTTTTAGAGAAGCAGAAGCCCGTGCAGGTCGGTTGTCGGCTTGGCGCCGGTATGTTCGATTTTGCGCTGCCAGTTCGAGCCCAGATAATAATAGCGCAGGCTATCGTGTTCCGGGTCAATGATGCTTTGCAGCCGGGCTTTCAAAGCGGTCCACCCTGCCGGGTCCAGTTCTATTTCAAACACCGAGTTCTGGACCCGCTGACCATAATCCTGGCAGGCCCTGGCCACATGCCGCAGCCGGCGGGCGCCTCCGGCTTCCACCGTGTTCACATCGTAGGTGACAAGAACCATCATGGTGGGCCTCCTATTTCCAGAACCAGGGGGGATAGGCGTCGAGATCACCGCGCAGGTGGCGGGCCAGTAATTGCGCTTGTAAATGCGGCACCAGCCCCAGGGGGGCGGTTTCTTCAAGGAAGGGGTGGCGGCGCTCCTCCTTCTTGCGGTCTTGCCATGCCGCCAGAACGGTTTTGCGGGCGTCGTCGCTCAGACTTACAGCCCCGCCGTCGCGGGTTTGAAAATCGCTGGCCCGCACTTGCCGCCGGTTGATCAGCGACAGCGCCAGACGGTCGGCCAAAACCGGGCGAAGCTCCTCCATCAGGTCCAGCGCCAGGCTGGGGCGCCCTGGGCGGTCCCGATGCAGGAAGCCAACCGCCGGGTCCAGTCCCACGCTTTCGGCGGCGCTGCGGCAATCGTGGGTCAGCAGGGTATAAAGGAACGATAACAAGGCGTTGACGGGATCGAGCGGTGGCCGGCGGGAGCGGCCGCGAAAGCGCAGGGCGGCGTCGGGCGGGCGGATCAGGCTATCGAAGACGCCGAAATAAAGGGCCGCCGCCTCGCCTTCCAGGCCCCGCAGCGTATCGGTATTGTCCGTAGAGGCATCAAGCTTGCGCAACAGATGGGCCATGCGCCGGATGGCGGCCTCAAGGGCGGCGGCCTGTTCGGGGGTGTAGTCGCCCCCATGATCGCGCCAGGCGCGCATCAGCACGGAGCGCTGGTTGGCGATTTTACCCAGGAGCAGGCTTTTCACGATGTCTTCCGGCTGATCCGAGGCCTTGTATTGAGCCCGGCGCAGCAGAACATTGCCGCTTAGCGGTCCGTCGATTCGGGCCTGAAACCGCCCGGCCCGATCCAGAAGCACAAGGGTGATGCCGTGGGTGGCGCAGGCCTGCATCAGGGCCGGCGAGACGAAAATGCCGCCGAACACCACGACCGATCCCAGCATATGCAGCGGGACACGGCCTTTTTCGACTCCTTCGATCTCGACCACCAGGTTTTCGCCCTCCTTACGCAGGCCGGCTCCCTCGGTGGCGACATAGAGGGTGTTCAGAAGTTTTTTCATGCCGAAGCCTCGTCGTCGGACAGCAGGGCGGCGAGCCTGGTTTCCCGCCAGCGCCGCGCCGGTTTGATCACCGCTTTCGGGCGGCACAGCTCCAGCAGGGAGCAGGCGCGGCAGCGTTCGGCCCTGGCGGTTGGCGGAGGTGTGCGCCGCGACGAAAACACCGCCCGCATCTCCTGGATGGTCTGTTCGGTCAGGGCGCGCAAAGCCGCGTCGAACGGCACGACAAGGCGCCGCTTGGTTTGCGCGTAATAAAGGGCGCCCTCGGGCACGGGATGGCCGGTCATCTCCTCCAGGCACAGGGCCTGGGCGCAGAGCTGAACCTCGTCGGCGCGGTGCGGTTTGGCCTTGCCGCGCTTGTATTCAACGGGATAGGCCGTTTCGGCGCCATCGCCGTTCGGGCGGAATTCAACAAGATCGGCCACGCCGGCAATGCCCAGGCGCCGGGCGGCCAGGGGCAGCGCCATCACCCTGCGAACGCCGCGCTGCCTGTGGCCGCCCATCCGGTCGGCCGTGATATGCAAAACGTGGCCTTCGGCGGTGAAGCGGTTTTCCTCCCACACCCGCTCCAGATGGATCAGCGCCGCCTGCCGCAGGCAATAAACCGCGTGCTGCAAGGCCGAAAGCGGGATGGCGGCACCATCCCGTTCGTCGTCCGGCCAGAGCGCGTCGGCGGTGGGCATCTCAAGGCCTACAGCCGCTCGATGATCTCCACGCCGTCCGGCAGGCCGGCCCGGTCGATAACCACCTGGTAGTCGGCGAAGCTGCGGGCCGGGGGGCGGTTGTCGAGGGCGGGATCATCGACGGCGCGGAAGGCGCCATCGATATCGCGCCCCACCCGGACACGGTCGAACAGGGCATGGGCCGGCGCCTTGCCCAGGGGGCAGTCGTGGCGGAAAACGATCAGCTTGCGCACCGCCATTTCCCCCCGTGCGGCGGAGCGGTCATGCTCAAACATGTTTTCCACCGCCTCCAGCAGCAGATCCAGATCGGCTTCGGAGAAGCCGGTGCGCTCGGACAGTTTGGCCGAGACGAAGCCATGGGCGCGATAAAGACCGTAGGGCACGATATGCTTGCGGCCCATGGTGCGGTTTTCGGTGCGCTCGCTGTTGTCGCTTCCCTCTTTCTGGGCGGCCTTTTCCTTTTCGTTGGTGGCGGCCATGCGGGTAATGGAAATTTCCAGCGGCACGATGGGTTCCACCGAGGTGGCGAACGAGAACTGCACCGGGCCGCGGACCTGGCCGCAATTGATGCCGGTGCTCATCACCGCGCCGAAACTGCGGACATCGAAAAAATTCGCGCACATGAAATCGCGCAGGGTTTTGGCCTCGTCATCGGTGTGCGGGTTCAGGGATTTGTCGGTGGCAACCTTGGCGTCGTTGGGGCGCAGGGCGGCATAGGCCTTGCGGTGCTGTTCGTTCAGAATGGCGCCTTCCCGCACGTAAATGTGGAACCCGTCGCGCTCCTCCCTGGCCAGTTCCACATAGTTGCGGATTTTCCGCTTCAGGCTGACATCGGACACCAGGCCGTGGCTGGTTTCCGGATCGATGCGGGGCATGTTGCCGGCGTCCGGGTCGCCATTGGGATTGCCGTTGGCAACATCGAACAGAACGACGAAATCATGGCGCTGGGTCAGGTGGCTCATGGGGTGTCTTCCTTATGATCGGCGGCGTCTTTGGCCTTGGGCCGGAAAAATTCGTTGCGTTGATGGTAGTAGCCCAGGCCGAACAGGGCCTGCTGCTGGCTGGACAGGGCGGCGGGGAAGGGATCGTCGGACGGCGCCAGCATCTCCATGAGCGCGCCGATCTGGCGTTCCAGCGAAATCCGCAATCCCGGGGCCTGCTTGCCGATTTTCGACAGGTGATTGGCCGATCCACGGTCCAGCAGATGGAAAACCTTGCGCGGCTGCGCCGAGGCCGAACCGTAGAATTTGTCCTTGATGGTGGCGTTGACGTTGCGGCCCAAAGCCGTTGTCTGCACCTGTTCGTAAAGGGCGAACAGGCGGCCAAGCAGATAGCCTTTGTCGGTATTGTCCGGGTCGAGTGCCACGGGAGCCTCCTTGTGACCGAAATTCCGGATAAGAACGGCCTTGAGCAAGGCCACGCGAAGCGCCGAAACCTCCTTGTCGGAGCGCAGGCGCAAAAGCACATTGGAGAGCAGTGTCGCCGGGTAGCGGTTGCCGGTCAGGATCGCCCGCATGCAGTCTCCGGCCAGAGTGGGCGGAATGTTCTCGCGCTTGCCCAAAACGGCGGTTTCCAGCAGGTATTTCCAGAGCGGCGGATGAGGATCGTGGGGCGGCGGTTCAATCCGGGTTTCGGTCTGATACTGCCGGTAATGCTCGGCCAGATGCCCGAAATCGTCGTCCAGCCAGAAGCGGATCGAGACCCGCGCCGCGTTGGGGGCCAGCCCCAGAACATGAAAGCGCACGCCCTCGCCAAGATCGGGGGCGAAGTCCCGAACCGGCCGGCCTTGGCGGATCTGCTCCAGGAGCGCGCCCACGGCGCCGGCCTGTTTCCCCTCGTCGATGCCTTCGAACATGGCCTGGAACATATCCTCGGCCAGTTGGGCGGCGGGGGCGGACGAGGCATCGGCCCAGAACACCGTCGATGCGTCCCCCAGTTGGATGCGGTGGGAACTGCCGCTTTCCAGAAACGTGTTCAGCACCGTGGTATAAGCGAAGGCGGCGCTTTCCGAGATGGGGGCGTTGTCGCCCTGGATATGGCCGTAGGATTCGAAGGCCTCCTTGTTGTAGGACACCAGGGATACCCCGGAGGTTTGTCCGCCCCACACCCCCTTGATGGCGGGGTGCAGACGGGCGATGGCGGCGGGTTCGCCGCTGATCAGGCACACCGCCCGGCTCCGTTCGCCGCTGGTGGAGAGCGCGGCCCACAGCCGGCGCGCTTCCGGCCGGTCGTGCAGATAAAGGCCGTCCAGCCGTTCGTTTTCCAGGGCGAAGACGATGTTCTGATCCTTCATCTCCTCGGGCCAGCCCAGGTCTGCGAAATGGGCGGGGGACCAGGTCCGCAGGAAGGTCAGGAAAGCGTTCAGCCCCGGATCGGCGCTGTTGCCGCAAACACGTTCATGCAATTGCACGAACGCGGCATGCTCATCGGCCAAGCGCTTGCCGTCGCCGGTTGTCACCCCCAGCACATAAGAGCTTTTGTCCCACAAAAAGTTTGGGGCAACCCCCGAGGTTCGCTTCACCGGCTGCGGCACCACCATCAGCGGCGCCAGGCGTTTTTTGCCTTCATCCCGGCGCAGATCGCCGATATTGGCCACCGAGCCATCCGCGTTCAGTGAAATCACGAAGCCGATCTTTTCGTTGGAATACCCGAACGGCGGCACCTCGTGGCGTTCGGCCATCCGCTCATAGGCTTTGGTCAGGGAGGCGAGAAGGGTCATCGCCGGATCTCCTCCGAGCCGGGGGGCGGCACCCGCAGCACACCCCGCTCCAGACGGGCGCGGAAAAACATCGAGGCGCGGTCGCCGCCATGGTCGATGTCCCACAGCATGAAACCCAGGTCGCGGCTGTCGGGAATGGCCTCGGGGAAGGCGGCATCGGCCTCCACCAGTGTGAAACGCGCCGGAAATTCCCGCGTGCCCAGGCAGGGCTGATGGAAACATTGCCCCTTGCGGGCGCGGCGGTTGAAAATATCCAGATGCTTGCCGGGATTGTCCTCGGTGCCGGCCCTGGCCGTCAGATCGAAATGCGCCTCGATGCCATAGGCCACGTCCACCAGCAAAGTGGCGGCCCGCTGCTGGCGGTCGGCGTCGGCCAGCAGATGCACCCCCTCCAGGCTGCCGCGCTTCAGGGCCGTTTTGACCTTGCCGGCGGAAATCTTGCTGCCAACCTCGTTGCGGCGCAGGCTTTGAAACCGGATCGGCTTCAGCACATGAATGGCATCGATGATCCAGGTGATGGCCGGCTTCCAGTGGATGGCCTCCAGAATGCCGCGCGCCGCCGATGGCGTTATCACGTCGTAGGACACCCGCTCGGCCTTCATCTCGGGCCGGGTGAAACAGGCATGCGCGCCCGAAACCAGTAATTTGACGCCCTGGGGCATGCGTTTGGCCTTTCTAGAAAATCGTTTGCTCCAAACCCAGATATTCGGCGTCGTCCCACAGCAGCCCGGTTTCATCCTGGTACAGGCTGGGGGTGCGCAGCACCGCGAACTGATCGCCGAACAGGTCTTCCCGCTGAAAGGCCACATGGCCGCTGGCCAGCAGGCGGGCCCGCGCCTGGGGCGGCACCAGCACCAGAAACGGCTGCAGCCGGCCGGCCACGCCGCCGGGGGAAACGCCCTTCCACCCCAGCAGATCCAGGGCCTTTTGCGCGTCGTCCCGCTCGGGGATGATCACCGGCAGCAGTCCGCTGTCGATCATGCGGAAACGCTCCGCCACCGTGCGGTAGGAGATCTCCAGGCCGGTGCGGTCGGCGGCGAAACAGTCCAGGATATGATGGCGGTCCAGATCGCCGCCCTTGCTCCAATAAACCTCGCGGAAATACTCCTGGAGGGCGGCGGGGCTGAAATGGTCGGCATGGCGGGCCGCCATGCGGGCATAGGCCGCCGATAGCTGGGCGATGTCGCGCGGCGGCGGATCATCGGGGGCGGTGAAAATGGTGACGATGCTGTCGTCGGCCGGACGGGATCCCTCGCGGTTGCAGCGGCCCGCCGCCTGGGCGATCTGATCCAGTCCGGCTTCGGCCCGCCATACCCGGGGAAAATCGAGATCCACCCCGGCCTCCACCAGCGATGTGGCGATCAGGCGGCAGGGGGCTTGCGTTTTCAAAGCGTGGCGCACGCCGGCCAGAATGTCGCGGCGATGGGCGGCGTAATGGCGGGTGCTGAGATGCGTCAGCCCCTCCAGGCCCGCCCGCCGCGCCGCCTGAAACAGCGCCAAGGCATGTTTGCGGCTGTTGACGATCACCAGCCCCTGGGGATGCTCCCGCAGGGCCAGAATCAGCTGGTCGTCGCTCAGCGGGCCGCTTGCCCGCAGAACCACCCGTTTCAGGCCGGCCGCCAGCGTCTCGGGATCGGGGGCCAGTTCCCGTCCCGCCAGATCCAGCCCCATGCCGGAATCGGGGGGGAAATGCCGTTGGTCCAAAGCCGGCTGGGTGGCGGTGCACAGCACGAGCGAGGCGCCGTAATTGCGGGCCAGTTCGTCCATGGCCGCCACGCAGGGCTTCAGCAGCGGCAGTGGCAAGGTTTGCGCCTCGTCCAGAATGATGACGCTGTCGGCCAGATGGTGCAGCTTGCGGCAGCGCGACGAACGGTTGGCGAACAGGCTTTCGAACAGCTGAACATTGGTGGTGAGAATGATCGGCGCCGCCCAATCCTCCATGGCCAGACGCAGCTTGTCCCGCTGTTCCAGGCGGGAGGGATGTTCTGTCTCGATGGCGCTGTGGTGTTCCAGGAGAACGTCCGGGCCCAGAACCTCGCGGAAGATCGCCGCGGTCTGTTCGATGACCGAGGTGAAGGGAATGGCATAGATGATCCGTTCCAGCCCATGGCGTTTGGCATGTTCCAGGGCGAACCCCAGCGAGGCCAGGGTTTTGCCGCCGCCGGTGGGCACGGTCAGGGTGAACAGCCCGGGGGCCATGTCGGCCTTGCGGCGCAGATGGGCCAGAATCTCGCGGCGCAGCCGGTTGACGTCGGATGGGGGAGGGCCGGCCTGTTTGGCGGCCATATAGGTGTCGAAGGCGCTGATCAGCGCGCCGATGATGGCCTGCAGGCGCGGCCAATCCCGATCGGAGAAATGCCCCTTCGCCTGATCGTAGAAGCGTTCGGTATCCTTGTAATCGGCATCGACCACACAGGAAAAGAGCATCCGACCCAAAAAACCCAGCTGGAAGGCGGCGCGACGGGGGCTGTGGGGACGCAGGGGCGGTTTCAGTCCGCGCGCATCGAGCGGAAGCTCATTTTTCCAGACGGGGTCCAGGGGCAATGCCAGGTCTTGCACCCTGGCGCGCAGGTCCACGCCGTTGGGCAAGCCGGCATGGTGCCCGGCCACGGCATAGGCCGCCAGTTCCGCCATGATCCGGTCCCAGGAGTCCGGCATTTCCGAGGCCATGGCCAGCAGTTCGGCGGCGCCCGCCGTGGCATGATCGACCGGCTGTGTCGCCCCTTCCAGCCTGGCCTGAAAAGCGGCGGAATATTTGCCAAGATCATGCAGCGATCCGGCCAGCCTCGCCGCCTTCTCCGCCCCGAAGGGATGGGCGAACAGCGCGGCCAAACGCCCGGCCTCCTGCAAGTGATCGGGTAGCTCCTGCCAAAGCGCCTTATCATTGCTTTCAAGGCTGTGGGCGTAATGCATTTTTGGGATGATCTTATGATGATTATTTCCACTAAATGCTTATCCAAACGGATGGGGCTGTCAACGCCTTCCCGCACCGGCGCGGCAGGCCGCTTTTCATAAAAAAACGCCCCGGAGCCAGGGGCTCCGGGGCGCTGAACGGGAAACCGCCCGGTTTTTTACTTGGCGTAGACGTATTTGCCGTCCTTCCACATGTAGAACACGTAGCCGGGGGCGGTCACGTCGCCCTTGGCGTCGAAGCCGATCTTGCCCAGCACGGTATCGAACTTGTTGGCGCGCAGGCTTTTTTCCACCTTGGTGCTGTCGATGCTGCCGGCCTTCTTCACCGCCTGGGCCCAGGCCTGGATGGCGCCGTAGGTGTAGAGGGTGTAGGCCTCGGGTTCGTAATGCTGGGCGCGGAAGGCCTTGACCAGGTCGGCGTTGGCCGGGTTCAGGCGCGGGTCGGGGCCGAAGGTCATCAGGGTGCCGTTGCCGGTGGGGCCGGTGATGGACCAGAAATCCTGCGTCACCAGGGCGTCGCCGCCGATCAGGGTGGCTTTCAGGCCCTGTTCGGCCGCCTGGCGCACGATCAGGCCGCCCTCGGTTTCATAGCCGCCGAAATAGATGACATCGACCTTGATGTTCTTCAGCTTGGCGATCAGCGGGCTGAAATCCTTGTCGCCCACGGTGATGCTGTCGTTGAACACTTCCTTCACGCCCAGGCTGTGCAGTTCCTTGGCGAACTCGTCGGCCAGGCCTTTGCCGTAGGCCGATTTGTCGTTCAGCACCGCCACCCGCTTGCCCTTGAAATGCTCGGCCACATACTTGGCGGCGGTGGGGCCTTGCGAATCGTCGCGGCCGCACACGCGGAACAGATCGGGCATGCCGCGATCGGTGTAAACCGGATTGGTGGAGCCGGGCGAAATCTCGATGACGTTGCTTTCGGCGTAAACGCTGGAGGCCGGGATGGACGAACTGGAGCAGAAATGCCCGATCACCACCGCCACGTTCTTCGAGACCAGATCATTGGCCACGTTCACCGCCTGTTTGGGATCGCAAGCGTCGTCCTCCACCGCCAGGGACAGCTTCTGCCCCAGCAGTCCGCCCTTGGCGTTGATGTCTTCGATGGCCTTTTCCGCGCCACGGCGATACTGCTCGCCGAAGGCGGCGTTGCTGCCGGTCATGGGGCCGGCCACGCCGACGATGATATTGGCCCTGGCGGCGCCGGCGCCCATGGCGGTCACGGCGACGGCGGCCAGAAGAGCGGTCTTGAGGCTGGACATGGATAGAAAACTCCCTGCTGCGCGTGAGCTGATACCGGCGCGGGCATCCTTGCCCGTGCCGAGCCTCCGGCCAGCCCCTCGGGCGGCCCGGATCAAGGGGGCGGGGCCACCATGGCCCGCCCGGTCAGGTGCGGCCCGCCGTCTCCGGCCCCAGGGCGCGCCAGCCGAACAGGCCGCGCCGCTCGTAAAGCCAGGGATATTGCGTCACCATCTGGTGGGCGCGGGTCATGCGGTAGGCGGCCAGGGATGCGGCGCACAGCACCAGGGCATCGAGGACATAGCCCCGCCCCGACAGCAGCGGCCCCTGGAACAGGGCATAGCCCAGGAAGCGGTCGGCCAGGCCCAGCAGCAGGGCATAGGGCACCGCCTGCCACATGGGCCGCCAGGTGGAGGCCAGGGCCTGGCCGCTCATGAAGGCGCAGCCGCCCATCAGCACCAGGGTGATGCCGATGAACACGCCCGGCGCGCTGCCGGTCAGGGTGGCGAAGGGGCTCATGGCGCGGTCTCCTGGGCGGGGCGGGCGGGCGGCGCCTCGTGCCCGCCTTCCAGATAGGCGGCGCGCACCCCGGCATCGGCCAGCAGCTCGGCGCCGCTGCCGCTCATGGCGATGCGGCCGTTGACCATCACATAGGCGCGGTGCGCCAGCTTCAGGGCGTGGAAGGCGTTCTGCTCCACCAGGAACACCGTCACCTTCTGCTGGCGGTTGATATCCTGGATGATGTCGAAGATCTGGCGCACCACCAGCGGCGCCAGCCCCAGCGAGGGCTCGTCCAGCAGCAGCAGCCGGGGGCGGCTCATCAGGGCGCGGCCGATGGCCAGCATCTGCTGCTCGCCGCCCGACAGGGTGCCGCCGCGCTGGCCGATGCGCTCCTTCAGGCGGGGGAACAGGGTCAGCACCCGCTCCAGGTCGCCGTCGAAATGTTTGGGGTCCACCGTTACCGCGCCCATCTGCAGGTTTTCCAGCACCGACATGCGCGGAAAGATGCGCCGCCCCTCCGGCGCATGGGCGATGCCGCGCCGCACGATCTGGTAGGTGGGCAGATGGGTGATATCCTCGCCCTCGAAAGTGATGCTGCCGGCCCCGGCGCGGGGCTTGCCGCACAGGGTCATCAGCAGGGTGGTTTTGCCGGCGCCGTTGGCGCCGATCAGGGTGACGATCTCGCCCGCCGCCACGTCGATATCGACGCCGTGCAGGGCCTGGATGCGGCCGTAGGAGGCCTGAAGATTGCGGATGCTCAGCATGGGGCGCCCTTTCCTTCGGCGGCCAGATCGGCGGCGACCTCGGCGGGCAGGGCCTCGTCATCGGCGGCGCCCAGATAGGCGCGGATCACCGCCGGATCGTTGCGCACCGCCTCGGGCGTGCCCTGGCTCAAGGGGGCGCCGTGATCCAGCACCACCACATGATCGGAAATCTGCATGACCACGCTCATATCATGCTCGATCAGCAGAATGCCGATGCCGTGATCGCGGCGGATATCCTTCAAAAGGGTGTTGAGTTCCAGGGATTCGCGCGGGTTCAGGCCCGCCGCCGGCTCGTCCAGGCACAGCAGTACCGGATCGGTGCACATGGCGCGGGCGATTTCCAGGCGGCGCTGCGAACCGTAGGGCAGGTTGCCGGCCAGGCCGTCGGCCAGATCGGTCAGCCCCACCTTGTCCAGCCAGTAGCGGGCCTTGTCCACCGCCCGCCGCTCGGCCTGGCGGTAGCGCGGCAGCCCGAAGAGGCCGGCCAGGGAATAGGCCGAGGCCCGCATCAGGCCGTTATGCTGGGCCACGATCAGGTTTTCCAGCACGCTCATGCCCGAAAACAGCCGGATGTTCTGGAAGGTGCGCGCCACCTTGGCATCCTTGGTGATGCGAAAGCCCTCCATGCGTTCCAGCAGAAAGCTGCCGCCGGCCGGCGGCGTCAGGGTCAGGCGGCCGACGCTGGGCTTGTAAAAGCCGGTCAGGCAGTTGAACAGGGTGGTTTTGCCGGCGCCGTTGGGGCCGATGATGGCGGTGATCTCGCGCTGGTGGGCGGTAAAGCTGAGATCGTTCACCGCCAGAAGGCCGCCGAAGCGCATGCTGAGATGCTCGACATTGAGCAGGGGGGCGCGGCTCATGGCGCGGCCTCCACGGGGGCCGGATGATCCGACAGCCGGATGGTGGGCTCGCGGTGCGCCAGCAGGCCGCGCGGCCGCCACAGCATGATCAGCACCATGGCGCCGCCGAAGGCCAGCATGCGGTAAAGCTGCAGATCGCGGAACCATTCCGGCAGCCCCACCAGCAGCACGGCGGCCAGCACGATGCCCACCTGGCTGCCCATGCCGCCCAGCACCACGATGGAGAGGATGATGGCCGATTCGATGAAGGTGAAGCTTTCCGGGCTGATGAAGCCCTGGCGGGTGGCGAAGAACGATCCGGCGAAGCCGGCGAACATGGCGCCGATGGCAAAGGCCGAAAGTTTGGTCTTGGTGGGGTTGATGCCCAGGCTGCGGCAGGCGATCTCGTCTTCGCGCAAGGCTTCCCAGGCCCGGCCGATGGGCAGGCGGCGGATGCGCAGGGTGAAAAGGTTGGTGCCCAGGGCCAGGATCAGGATCAGGTAGTAAAGGAAATAGATGCGCTGGTTGGGCGAATAGGCCAGGCCGAAAAACTGGGCGAAGGTTTGGTGCCCCTCGGGGGCGAAGGCGGAAAAGGGCAGGCCGAAGAAGCTGGGGCGCTTGATGTCGTAAACGCCGTCGGGGCCGCCGGTCAGGCTTTGCCAGTTCAGCAGCACCACGCGGATGATCTCGCCGAAGCCCAGGGTGACGATGGCCAGATAATCGCCGCGCAGGCGCAGCACCGGAAAGCCCAGCACCATGCCGAAGCTGGCGGCCATCAGTCCGGCGATGGGCAGGCACAGCCAGAAGCTGAGGCCGAAGGCCTGCGACAGCAGGGCGTAGGAATAGGCCCCCACGGCATAGAAGGCCACATAGCCCAGATCCAGCAGCCCGGCCAGACCCACCACGATGTTCAGGCCCCAGCCCAGCATGATGTAGATGAGCAGCAGGGTGGCCTTATCCACCAGATTGCGGTCGCCGAGCGGTGTCAGGGGCAGCACCACGGCGAAGCCCACCAGAACCCAGCCCGTCAGGGCGCGGCCACGGGCGCCGGCCAGCGGCCGGCGGCGGGCGGCGGCGCGGGGCGGGCGGGCGGCCAGGCGGCGGCCGAGGGCGGCCCCGGCCAGGGTGATGAGCAGGCGCCCGGCGAACACCAGCCCGGCCGACCACAGCACCAGGGGGAAGCGGGTATCCAGCACCAGGCCATGCGCGGTGTCGGTCATGCGGAAGCCCAGCAGCGGCAGGGCCAGCAGGGCGGCCACCAGGGCGGCGGCGGCGCTGTCCTTCACCATCACGGCGGCGGGGCTTTTCGAGGCGAAAACCGAGGCCATGGCGTCAGACCTTCTCGATCTCGGGTTTGCCCAGAAGGCCGGTGGGGCGGAAGATCAGCACCATCACCAGAATGGCGAAGGTGGCCACATCCTTGTATTCGATGCTGAAATAGCCCGACCAGAAAGCCTCGATCAGGCCGATCAGCAGGCCGCCCAGCATGGCGCCCGGCAGCGAGCCGATGCCGCCCAGCACGGCGGCGGTGAAGGCCTTCATGCCGGCGATGAAGCCGATATAGAAATCGATGACGCCGTAATAAAGCGTGACCATCAGCCCGGCCACGGCGGCCAGGCAGGCGCCGATGATGAAGGTGGCCGAGATGATGCGGTCCACGTTCACCCCCAGCAGGGTGGCCATGGTCATATCCTGTTCGGTGGCCCGCTGGGCCCGGCCCAGCGGGGTTTTGGTGATGATCCACGAAAACACCGACATCAGCCCCACGGTGAGCAGCATGATGAGGATCTGCAGCAGCGACAGCGAGGTGTGATGGCCGGGCTGCAGCGACAGATCGAAGCCGCCCTGGATCAGGGGCTGCATGGGCTTGACCCGCGCCCCTTGCGCGATCTGCACGTAATTTTCCAGCACGATGGACATGCCGATGGCCGAAATCAGCGGCGCCAGCTTGAAGGAGCCGCGCAGGGGCCGGTAGGCGATGCGTTCGATGGCCCAGCCGTAAACGGCGGTGAACAGCATGGCCAGCACCAGCACCAGGGCCAGGGCCAGCGGCACCGAGGTGATGCCCAGCAGCGCCAGCAGCATGAAGCCGATCATGGAGATGAAGGCGCCCACCATGTAAAGGTCGCCATGGGCGAAATTGATCATGCCGATGATGCCGTAGACCATGGTGTAGCCGATGGCGATCAGGCCATAGATGGAACCCAGGGTCAGGCCGTTGATCAGTTGCTGGAGAAAATAATCCATGAAGTGCCGCTGCCCTCGTTTCATGCTCCTGTCACGAGCCTAGCGGCTCTCCGGCCCCTGTCAAGCCGCATGATGGCGGCGAAAAAGCCGCTTAAGGTCTTGATATCTGCCCTTTTCGGCGGCAATTGCCCGGATCCTCGGCAGGCGGGGGCGGCAAAAGCCCGTTCTGGGCGGCTAGGGCTTAAATCCTTGCCGTTTCGCAGGGGGAAGGCTGCTTAAAATTGTGTCATCGGCGTTGGGGCGGGGGCGGGGCGCGGAAATTTTTTTACTTCCCGTCGGCGGCGGCGCCCGCCATCCTTGGCCGGGAAGGCAAGGTTCGAGGAGGGGCCCTAATCATGGCCGAAGCCGATCTTTACGCCGTCTGCCGGATTTTGCTGGCGGCGCTGCCGGGCGACGACGCCCTGGCCCGCCTGGCCGAGCATCTGCGGTCTCTGGCGGAGGTGGAGGGCGTGCTGGCCCTGTGGGGGCGGCGCCGGGTGGCGACGCCCGCCCAGACGGCCGGGGCGCTGCTGGGCCTGGCCGAGGAGGGGCTGCGCGACGGCGCGCCGCGGCGCCAGGCCGGAGCCGTCGCCCTGCCGCTGCGGGCCGAGGGGCGGGCGCGGGGCGTGCTGGCGGTGGCGGCCTCCTCCGCCTGGCTGGCGGCGCAGGCGGAGTTTCTGGAGCGGACGGCGGCGCTGCTGGAACAGGCGCTGGCGGCGCAGGCCGCCCTGGAGGCCGAACGCAACGCCCTGCGCCGCGATCTCTACAGTTTGCAGAAGCGCGCCGGCGACTGGTCGGCCCTGCCGCAGGTGGTGGCGGTGAGCCGGGCCATGCAGGATGCCCTGGAGCAGGTGCAGCATCATGCCGGCGGGCGGGCGCCGCTGCTGTTCTGCGGCGAGGCCGGCACCGGCAAGGAGCTGCTGGCCCGGCTGACGCACGGCCTGGGGCCGCGCAAGGACGGCCCCTTCGTGGCGGTGGATTGCGGCGAGCGCCCCGAGCCCACCCTGGTGCGCCGCCTGTTCGTGGATGGTTTCGACCGCGCCGGCGGCGGCACCCTGTTTCTGCAGGATGTCACGGCGCTGCCCGCCGCCCTGCGCGAGCGGCTGCTGCGGATGATGCAGGAGGCCGAGCCGGGCGGCCGGGGCGCCCGCCAGGAGGCGCGGCTGCTGTTCGCCGCCGCCGATCCCGACGACGAGGCCATGGCCGCCGATCCCCTGCCGGCCGAGATCATCGCCCGTTTCGGCGGCGTGGCCATCCGCCTGCCGCCGTTGCGCGCCCGGGCCGAGGATATTCCGCTGCTGGTGGACCTGATCCTGCAGGGCTTCAACGCCGAGCATCAGTGCCGGGTGCGCATGGCGCCGCCGGCCCTGGATGCCCTGCTGTCGCGGCCTTTTCCCGGCAATGTGCCGGAACTGAAGCGCTGCGTGCGCCGGCTGGCGGCGGCGGCGGGCGGCGAACTGGTGCGGCTGGAGGATGTGCAGCGGGAAGGGGCGGCGATTGATATCCGTTAAAGAACCGGGCGGCGCGCTGTGCTAAAGGTGGCGCCGTGCCGCATCCCCCTTATGGAATTACCGGGGGGAGATGGAGTATAAATGGCGAACCGGTGGTTCCGGCCGCCGGAAAATCAAGAGGAGTGGGATCACATGTCTTACAAGATCGTGGCGGACCAGTGCACTGGCTGCGGTGCTTGCGAATATGAATGCCCGAACAAGGCCATTTCCGAAAGCGGTGGCGTGTTCGTGATCGATGCCGGCAAATGCACCGAATGCAAGGGCTTCTTCGACAGCGCCCAGTGCGCCGCGGTGTGCCCGGTGGACGGGACCTGCATCCCGGCCTGAAGCCTGGACCATCCGTACGAAAACGGCCACCGCGTTGTTCCGGTGGCCGTTTTGCTTTTGGGGAGGCGGTTTACGGCGCCTCGGCGGGCGCGGGTTTACTCGCCGTCGTCCTCGCCGTCCCACATGTCGTCGTCGCGCGGCTTGGGGGCGGGCATGGCTTCGCCCGGCAGCGGCAGGCGCAGCTTGACCACGCCCTTCACATCGTCGGGGTGGATGGGTTCACCCTTGCGCACGAACATCAGAGCGCCGGAGCGGGCCATGAAGGTGGCCTGCTGCTTGATGGCGTTCATGTAGCGGCGCCAGGCGCTGGGGCCGTCGCTGGGTTTGGCGCGGGTGGCATGGAAGGCGCGCGCCAGCTCGTGCGGCGCCTTCAGGGAGCCGTCCGCCAGCGCCGACAGCAGGAACAGGCGGATGGGATCTTCTTTCTTTTCGCTCATGCCGCTGGGTGTAGCAGATTGGCGCGGGCGCGCCAATCCTCTTCGCATCGGGTTTCGATGCGTGAATAAAAGCTCCCCCCTTAACCCTGTACGGAGGTGATCCCCGCCGCCGCAGACGATGTGCCGCAGGCAAGCGCCGTCCTGGCCGGGGCAAAGCCCGGCCAGGACGGCACAGAAACCCCGGATTACGCCGGCACGCAGGGTTCCAGGGTGTGCAGGGTGTGGATGGCGATCATCAGCTCCTCATCGGTGGGGATGACGTAGGCGGCCTTGGCGCCGGGCGGCGAGATGCGGCCCTCCAGGGTGGTGTTGGCCGCCGGGTCCACCGCGAAGCCCAGCCAGGACGAGCGTTCCAGCACGCGGGCGCGCACCGCCTGCGAACGTTCGCCGATGCCGGCGGTGAACACCACGCCGTCGATGCCGCCCAGGGCCGCCGACAGCGAGCCCAGTTCGCGGCAGATGCGGTAGATGAAGAAATCCACCGCCTCCTTGGCGTGGGGATCGTCGCTGGCCATCAGCACGCGCATGTCGTTGCTGAGGCCCGACAGCCCTAAAAGCCCCGACTGCTTGAACAGCAGGGTTTCGATCTCCTTGGCGCTCATCTTCTTTTCCTGCAGCAGGTAGAGGATGATGCCGGAATCGAGAATGCCGGTGCGGGTGCCCATGGGCAGGCCTTCCAGGGTGGAAAAGCCCAGGGTGGTGGTGACCGAGCGGCCATTGTCGATGGCGCACATCGAGGCGCCGCTGCCCAGGTGGCACACCACCACCTTGCCCTTGGCCAGGGCCGGATCGATCTCCTTCAGGCGGCGGCTGATATATTCGTAGGACAGGCCGTGGAAGCCGTAGCGGCGCACGCCCTCGTCCAGCAGCCAGCGCGGGATGGCGTAGAGGCAGGAAATGGGGTCGTTGGTGGCGTGGAAGGCGGTGTCGAAGCAGGCCACCTGCTTCAGGCCGGGATAAAGCCGGGCCAGGGTGCGCATGGGGCTGATATTGTGCGGGGCGTGCAGCGGCGCCAGCGGCGTCAGCTTTTCCAGATCGGCCAGCACAGGCTCGCTCACCACCGTGGGGGCGCGGTAGGCCTGGCCGCCATGCACCACGCGGTGCCCGGCCCCCAGCAGGCGGGCGCCGCCCAGCTGGCCCTTGATCCAATCCATCAGATGGGCGAACAGGGTTTCATGGGTGGCCTCGGCCCCCCAGCGCTCGCTGGCCAGGGGGGTGCCGTCGGGGGCCTTGGCGGAAAATTCCGGCGCCACGCCGATGCCTTCCATCAGGCCCTTGCACAGCAGGTCGGGGTCTTTGTGGCCGTTCTTCAGATAAAGCGAGAATTTGATGCTGGACGAGCCGGCATTGATGACGATGATCCCGTCGCTCATGGGACGTTTCCTCCGGTAATTCTGGGATGCCGGTTTTTTTTACTGGGCGGCGATATGCAGGCGGGTTTCGCGGCGCCGGGCGAACAGCACGGCCACGGCGCAGGAGGCCAGGCGGGCCTTGGCGCTGTCGGCGCGGCTGGTCAGCACGATGGGCACGCGGGCGCCCAGCACGATGCCGGCGGCGTCGGCGTCGGCCAGATAGGCCAACTGCTTGGCCAGCATGTTGCCGGCCTCCAGATCGGGCACCAGCAGGATGTCGGCCTTGCCGGCCACCGGCGAGTTGATCTTCTTGATGCGGGCGGCCTCCTCGCTGATGGCGTTGTCGAAGGCCAGCGGGCCGTCCAGCAGGCCGCCGGTGATCTGGCCGCGGTCGGCCATCTTGCACAGGGCGGCGGCCTCGATGGTGGAGTTGATCTTCGGGTACACCGTTTCCACCGCCGACAAGAGGGCGCATTTCGGCTCGGGGATATCCAGCACATGCGCCAGGTCGATGGCGTTTTGCAGGATGTCCACCTTGTCTTCCAGGGTGGGATAGATGTTCACCGCCGCATCGGTGATCAAAAGGGTGCGGGGATAGGTGGGCACATCCATGATGAAGACATGGCTGATGCGGCGGCTGGTGCGCAGGCCGGTATCCTTGCGGGCCACCTCGCGCATCATCTCGTCGGTGTGCAGGCTGCCCTTCATCAGCACTTCGGCCTCGCCGCTGCGGCACAGGGCCACCGCCTTCTCGGCGGCTTCCAGGCTGTCGGCCACATCGATGATGCGATAATCGGCCAGGGCGATGCCGTACTGGGCGGCCACCGCCTCGATCTTGGCCTTCGGCCCCACCAGCAGCGGCACGATCAGGCCGGCCTCGGCGGCTTCCACCGGGCCGCGCAGGGAGACCTCGTCGCACGGGTAGCAGACCGCCACCGACACCGGCTTCAGGGCGGCGCCGCGCGCCACCAGCTGCTCGAACACATGGCGGCGGCGGCTCAGCTTCACCTCGGGCAGGTCCACCCGCTCTTCGCGGCGCTTGTCGGTGGCGGCGTAAACCTCGGCCACACCGGTGTAAACCACCTCGTCCTTCTGGTTGCGGGCCTGGCAGTCGAAGGTGATGGATTTGTCGGCGTCGTTCTTGGCCGTCACGGTGATGGTCACGGTGATGGTGTCGCCCAGCCCCACCGGGGTTTTGAAGGTCAGGGTCTGGGATTTGTAGAGCGCCCCCGGACCCGGCAGCTCGTTGCCCAGCAGCGCCGAAATCATCGAGGCGCCCCACAGGCCGTGGCCGACGATGCGGTGCTGGCGGCCGGCCTGTTCGAAGTGGCTGGGATTGACGTCGCCCGACATGGCGCAGAACAGGATGATGTCGTCGTTGGTCAGGGTCCGCTTCAGGGTGGCGGATTGCCCGATGGTAATCTCGTCGTAGGTGATGTTTTCGATCGTCGGCATGGTGACCCCTACAAAATGCGGGCGCCGGAAAGCGCGCGGACGCACTTTGGCGGCGATCCTGCTGAACATGGTTCCAAGGCGGAGTTGTTTTTGTTCAACGTACCTTGCTCTTGCGGTAAAAACCGCAAGGCTTCAAGGGAGACTTGCATGACAGACGCCTGTTTCGCTGAACTGTCACCGGGCGGCGGGGTGTTCCTCCCTGATTGGACCCCGCGCCTTCCCTGGAAATTCGGTGCCGCCGTCCTCCGGTTCTTGGCCTGCATGAGGGTAGCAAGGCAGCCCCTTGATCGCAACCAGGGGCGCATTAGAATGCCCTTACTTCCCCCGATTTCTCCCTGGAGTGGCAATGACGGGCAAACGCGCGCGGGATGAAAGCTTTCCCGTGGGATCCTGGCTGATCGCCCGCCCCCTGCGGCCGCATATCCATGCCTTCTACCGCTTCGCCCGCGCCGCCGACGATGTGGCCGACGATCCCGGCCTGTCGGCGCAGATCCGTCTGGAGCGGCTGGCGGCCTTCGCCACCGCCCTGGGCGGCGGCGAGGGACCGCGCCCGGCCCATGCCATGGCCCGCTCGCTGGCGCAAAGCGGGCTGTCCCCGGTATTCTGCCTGGAGCTCCTGGAAGCCTTCCGCCGCGATGCCGCCGGAGCGGTGACGGCCGATTGGGCCGCCCTGCTGGACTATTGCCGCTATTCCGCCATGCCGGTGGGCCGCTATCTGCTGGCCCTGCACGGCGAGGACGAGGCCTGCCGGCCGGCCTGCGACGCCTTGTGCGCCGCCCTGCAGATTTTGAACCATGTGCAAGATTGCGGCGCCGACTACCGCCGCCTGGGCCGCATCTATCTGCCGGCCGATTGGCTGGCGGCGGCGGGCCCGGCCAGCCTGGGCCGGCGCGCCTGCTCGCCGGCCCTGCGCCGGGTGCTGGACCGCTGCCTGGAAGGCTGTCTGGCACTGTTGGACCAGGCGGCGGCGCTGCCGGGGCAATTGCGCCGTCCGGGCCTCAAGGCCGAGGCGGCGGTGACCATCGCCCTGGCCCGGCGCCTGTGCGGGCGCCTTGCCAGAACCGATCCTTTGGCGCACAAGGTGGGGCTGACGAAAATGGACAAGCTGGGCGGCCTGCTGACGGGGCTGATCCTGGCGATGAGGGGATGATGGCGGCGGGAGGAAGCTCTTTCTATTGGGCCATGCGGCTGTTGCGGCGGCGGCAGCGCCGCGCCATCTTCGCCCTGTACGGCTTCTGCTGCCTGCTGGACGATATCGCCGATGTGGGCGAGGCGCCGGCCTATGAGCGGCTGGCGGCGCTGGAGTTTTGGCGGGCCGAGATCGGCGCCCTTTTCGACGGCGTTCCCACCCGCCCACCCACCCGCGCCCTGCTGCCGGCGGTGCGCGACTACGGCCTGGCCCGCCAGGATCTGCTGGCGGTGACCGATGGCGTGGCCATGGATGTGCAAGGCGTGATGCGGCGGCCCTCCCAGGCGGCGCTGGATCTTTATTGCGACCGCGTGGCCAGCGCGGTGGGGCGCCTGTCCATGCCGATTTTCGGCGAACCGGGGCCGGAAGGCGCGGCGCTGGCGGCGGTGCTGGGCCGGGCCCTGCAGCTGACCAACATCCTGCGCGATCTCGGCGAGGATGCCGCCCTGGGCCGCCTTTATCTGCCCGACGAGCTGCTGGCCCGCCACGGCATCATGAGCGACGATCCGGCCCAGGTGCTGGCCCATCCGGCCCTGGCCGCCGTCTGCGACGCTCTGGCCGATCAGGCCGCCGCCGATTACGAGCGGGCCTGGACCCTGATGCGGCGGGGCGACCGGAGGGTGATGCGCGCCCCCGGCCTGATGGCGGTGGGCTATCAGGCCCTGCTGGGCGAACTGCGCCGCCGCCGCTGGCCGCTGCGGCGGCTGCGCCTGGCGGCGCCGCGCAAGGCCTGGCTGGTGCTGCGCTATCTGGCGCGCGGGCACTGAATGCCGCCCCGGAGCGGGCGGATTTATACCACGGCTGTCCGGTTTAATTTTCTGAACTGAGCGCATGGTGTTGATTCTACGCGTGTTCCAGATGTTGACGCATCTACCGGACACGAAAACGGAGCAACACCGTGCGGCACCAGAATAGCGTTTTCCACGCTGTCTTGAAGCATGCTCCTTGGGCGGCGAGGCCCCTTTGTCGTCGTCCGCAGGGCGGCATCCCCCTCTTGTCGTCATGCGCGGGCTTGACCCGCGCATCATAGACGGCGTCTCCTCCCACAGGGATGGCCGGGTCAAGCCCGGCCAAGACGGCTTAAGGGAGGGACTGTGGCGCTGAGGCCCCTTTGTCGTCGTCCGCAGGGCGGCATCCCCCTCTTGTCGTCATGCGCGGGCTTGACCCGCGCATCATAAGACGGCGTCTCCTCCCACAGGGATGGCCGGGTCAAGCCCGGCCAAGACGGCTTAAGGGAGGGACTGTGGCGCCGAGGCCCTTTTGTCGTCGTCCGCAGCGCGGTATCCCCCTCTTGTCGTCAAGCCCGGCCAAGACGGCTTAAGGGTCCCGTCCCTCGCCAGGCGGCGGATGCCGCCGCCTGGCGAGGGACGGGACAACCGGTCAATTCATTGGCCGGTTGGTTAAGAGCCCGGCCTTACGCCAGCAGCAGATAGGCGGCGCTGGCGGCGCCGGCGATCCAGCAATAGAAGGCGAAGGGGTTCAGGGCCTCGAACTCGTGCTTGCGGAAGTAGTGCATGAGGAAGGCGATGGAGGCGAAGGCGGTGACCCCGGCCACGGCGCCGCCCGCCAGCGACACCTGCAGCATGCCGGGAGCGGCGTGGGTCTTCAGCAGTTTCGGCACTTCCAGCACGGCGGCGCCCAGGATCACCGGGGTGGCGATCAGGAAGGAGAAGTGCGCCGAGGCGCGGTGATTGAGGCCCGACAGCAGCCCGCCCACCATGGTGGCGCCCGAGCGGGAAATGCCGGGGAAGAAGGCCAGGCACTGGCAGAGGCCGATGGCCAGGGCGCCCTGCCAGGACAGAGCGGCCAGATCGCCGCCGCCCTGGCCGGCCCGCTGGCTGCCCTTGCGCAGCCGTTCGCCGAAGAACAGCAGGAAGCCGTTGGCGAACAGGAACAGGGCGGCGATCAGCGGCACCCCGAACAGCGCCTTCAGCTTATGCTCGAACAGGGCGCCCAGCAGGGCGGCGGGCAGGGTGGCCAACACCACCAGCTTGAGCACATGGCGGTTTTCGGCGCGGGCCGGGGTGGCGGCGCCGAACAGGCCGGTCAGGATGTTCAGCCAGTCCTTCCAGAAATAGGCCAGCAGGGCGGCGGCGGTGCCCAGATGCAGCACCACCAGGAAGGGCAGGAACTCCGGCGCCTTCTGGTCGATGCCCAAATGCAGGATGCCGGGCAGGATCACGGCATGGCCCAGGCTGGACACGGGAAACAGCTCGGTCACGCCCTGCACCAGGGCGATGAACACGGCCAGCAAGATCGGCATGGGAAAACTCCGGAAAGAAAAGCGGGCGGGAACGCTCCGTCCTATAGCAGCCGGGCGGGATCAGGGCAACCAGCGGGCCAGGGCCGCGCGCAGGCGTTCGACATCGATGGGCTTGGCGAGAAAATCGTCCATGCCCGCCTCGGTGCATTCGCGCACCTCGTCCAGGGTGGCGGCGGCGGTGAAGGCGATGATGGGGGTGCGGTGCGGCGGCGCCTCCTCGGCGCGGATGGCGCGGGCCAGGGCGAAGCCGTCCATGTCGGGCATGTGGCAGTCGGTCAGCAGCAGATCGTAGCGGCCGGTGCGCCAGGCGGCCAGGGCCTTGCGGCCATCCTCGAGGATTTCGGCGTCGTGGCCCAGCAGTTTCAGCAGGCGCTGGATCACCAGCCGGTTCACGGCATTGTCCTCGGCCACCAGAATGGCCGGGGCGGCGGTGCCGCGCGGCTGGGGGGCGCAGGGGCTGTCGGGCTGGCGCGTTCCGGCGGGCTTGGCCACGCTCTGGCCCAGGGCGGCGCGGGCGGCGCGCAGCAGGGTCATGCGCCGCATGGGGCGGGGCACCACCACCAGGCCGGCGTTTTCCTCGCCCGGGGGCGGCTTGCGCCGCGACAGCAGCACCGTGGGCTGGCCGGGGCGGCGAAAGGCGGCGGCGGCATCGGTCACCATCAGCTCGGCCCCGGCGGCCCCGGCGGCATCGTCGGCGGGCAGGGCGCCGGCGGCGCGCAGATAGCGGTGCACCGCCTCGGCCTCCACCGGGTTGCTCAGCTCCACCGCCACGCGCCGGCCTTCCAGGCGCGGCAGATCCGGGGTGTGGGCGGGCGGGTGGACCATGCGTTCCAGGGCCAGATCCACGTGGAAGGTGGTGCCGAGGCCGGGCTGGCTTTCCAGGCTGATGGCCCCGCCCATCAGATCCACCAGATGGCGGCAGATGGAAAGCCCGAGGCCGGTGCCGCCGAAGCGGCGGGTGGTGGTGGCGTCGGCCTGGGAAAAGGGCAGGAACAGGCGGGCCCGCACCTCTTCGGAAATGCCGATGCCGGTATCGGCCACGGTCAGGCGCACCCGTACCCGGTCGGCCAGGCTTTCCAGCAGTTCGGCGCGCACCGCCACATGGCCGCGCTCGGTGAACTTGATGGCGTTGCCCATCAGGTTGAACAGGATCTGGCGCAGCCGCACCGCATCGCCCGACAGCCAGGCCGGCAGGGCGGGATCGACCATGGAAACCAGGAACACGCCCTTTTTGGCGGCGGTGGAGGCCAGAACATCCACCGAGCTTTCCGTCAGCTGCAGCAGCGAGACCGGGGCGTTTTCCAGCACCATCTTGCCGGCCTCGATCTTCGAGAAATCGAGAATATCGTTGATGATGGTCAGCAGCGAGGCGGCGCTTTCGCGCACCACCGAAACCAGATCCTGCTGCTCCTCGTTCAAGGGGGTGTGCAGCAGCAGGTCCAGCATGCCCTGCACCCCCGTCATCGGGGTGCGGATCTCGTGGCTCATGGTGGCCAGAAACTGGCTTTTGGCCCGGCTGGCGGCCTCGGCCTGGGCGCGGGCGGCGATCAGCTCGCGCTGATGCAGGCGGTCGTCGGTCACGTCGAGGCACAGATAGACATGGCCGCCGCCGTCCATGGGGGTGCGGCGCAGCTGCACGAAGCGGCCGTCGTCCAGCTCGATTTCCTGGGTGGCGTCGTCCTCCAGGGCGGTGCCGGCCATGGCGGCGATGCGCCGTTCGATCTCCTCGTGGCCGTGCTCCTGGCCGGGCGGCGGCACCGGCTGGCCCAATAGCTCCAGGGCGCGGCGGTTGTGCACCACCAGCAGGCCCTGTTCGTCCACCGCCGCCAGGCCGTCGCTCATGCCGGCCAGGGTGGCCTCCAGCAGGCGCGATTTCTCCTGGGCCTCGCGGGCGCGCTCCCGCACCTGCTGCTCCAGGGTGTTGTTGAGGGCGGTCAGATCCTCGTAAAGGCAGACATTGTCGAAGCCGATGGCCACCTTGGTGCAGAACACCTCCAGCAGGGTGCGCTCGTCGGCGGTGAAAGGCTCGGGGCGGCGCAGGAAAAACACGTTGGAGCCGTGATCATGGGTGCGGAACACCAGAATGCAGCGGTCCTCGGCGAAGAGGTTCTGCCGGGTGTGGAAGGCGGTTTCGATATCGGCGCAGATCTCGGGCGGCAGGCAGGCGCGCAAGGGGCGGCCCACATGGGGGGCGAAGCCGCGGGTGGCGGCCAGGATGATGATTTCGTCGGCGTTGGCGTGGCCGTCCCTGGCCTGGCAGCACAGCACCGAGCCCTCCTTGCCGCGCAGCAGGGCCTCCAGCTGGATGATGGCGCCCTCGACGAACTCGCGCATCGAGCGCTTGTCGAACAGCGTGGCCGAGGCGTTGAGGATTTTTTCCAGCCCCACGCGGTTGCGCTCGATGGACACGATATCCTGATAGGCGCGCAGATTGGCCACCATGGTGGTGAACAGGCGCTGCGCCGTCAGCTCGGTCTTGGCCTTGTAGTCGTTGATGTCGTAGGTGAGGATGACGTCGCGCTCGGGGGCCTGGCCGGGCTGGCCGGTGCGCAGCACGATGCGCACGCGCTTGTTGCCCATCTCCTCGCGGATCACCGGCACCAGTTTCAGCCCGGCATCGTCGGATTCCATCACCACGTCCAGCAGCAGCACGGCGATATCGGGCCGTTCGGCCAGGATCCGCCGCGCCTCGGCGGCGCTGGTGGCCGACAACAGCTCCAGGCCGCGCCCCTGAAACACGAACTTGCGCAGCAGCATGCGGCTCATGTCGTGCACCTGGGGATCGTCGTCGGCGATCAGCACCACCCAGGGATCGAGATAATCCACCGCCCGGGCGCCGCCGTTCCGCTCCGGCTGGGGCGGATCGTCGCCGGCAAACAGCAGATCGTCGTCCTTCGTCATGGCGTCCCCAGGTCCGCAGGCCCGCTTTGCGGCGTGATGCGCGGAAAGTCCACCAGGAAACGGGTGCCCTGGCCGGGCGCGCTCTCCACCGCAATGTGCCCTTTCAGGCTGCCGGTCACAATATTGAAAACGATATGCAGGCCCAGCCCGTTGCCGCCCTGGCCGCGCCGGGTGGTGAAGAAGGGATCGAAGATGCGGCCGCGGATGTCGTCGGCGATGCCGGCGCCGTTATCCTCCACCGTCAGGCGCACCATGTCGGCGGCATCGAGGCGGGCGGCAAGGCGGATGCGGCCGCCCCGCTCCTCGCCGAAGCCGTGCAGCAGGGCGTTCAGCACCAGATTGGCCACGATCTGCGACAGGGCGCCGGGATAGCTGTCCAGCTCCAGGCCGGGCGGGCAGTCGATCTCGGTTTCCGTGCGGGTCTGGCGCAGTTTCGGGCTGAGGCTCAGCAGGATTTCGTGCAGATAGTCGGCCAGGCGGAACCGGCGGCGCTCCTCGCTGGTCTGATCGGCGGCCACCTGCTTGAAGCTGTTGATGAGCTGGGCGGCGCGTTCGCAGTTGCCCTGGATCAGGGCGCTGGCCTCGCGCGCCGTGGCCAGATAATCGGCAAAATCGCTTTTGCGCAGCTGCCCGTCCTCGAACAAACGCCCCATGGCCGCGGTGGCGTCGGCCAGATGCGACGACGAGGCCAGGGCTATGCCGACGGGGGTGTTGATCTCGTGCGCCACACCGGCCACCAAAGCCCCCAGCGAGGCCAGCTTTTCCGCCTGGATCAGGCTGTCCTGGGCCTCCTTCAGGCTGGACAGGGCCTGTTCGGCCTCGGCGCGGCGGCGCTGCAGCTCCTGATTGACGGCCGAGAGCTGTTCCTGCTGGCGGTCGGACAGGCGCATCAGGCGCCGCTGTTCGCGCACGCTTTTGCGGTAGGCCTCCAAAAGCCGGTCCACGCCGTCGCACAGGGGCGGCGCGGCGTTTTCCGCCCGCAGGCGGGCGCTCAGGGCCTGCCCGCTTTCCAGAACCTTCTCTTCCTGATCGAACAGGTTGAAGGGGACGGCCGCCGGGTCCGACATCGGGGGGATCAGGAGGCGGGCAGGGGGCAGAGGGTGAAGCGGACATGCTGCAGATCCTCGGCGAAGTCCTCGCCGAATTCCTCCATGATGTCGTCATCCTCGCTGAAGCGCCAGTTGATGCTGACGCTGTTGCCGGCGGCGCCGGCCTTGTCCAGCATCAGAAACAGGTTCATCAGCGCCTTGGCCGAGGAGGAGTTGAAATAGACCAGCTCGATATCCAGGGTCAGGGCGCTGCCGCTCCGCCCGGCCAGCCAGCGGTCGAGGGCGGTGAGCAGCGGGCCGTAGAAGGCGGCCACGTCCTCGGGGTAGGATTCCCCCTTCAGGCGCAGATGGCTGTTGGCGAAATCGAAGGCCACTTCGGGCGACCGCTCGGTGGCGGCGTGGGTGATGTTGTCCATTATCGCTCTCAGATGAAGGCCTTCAGGCAGAAAAAGGCCGAGGCGCCGCCGACCTCGATGAAATCATAGTCGATGGGGGCGCTGGCGCGGCGGGCGATTTCGATCAGGCCGATGCTGGCGCCCTTGCTGTCCATCTCGGGATCTTCGCGCAGCTTTTCCTTGTAGAAGGCCTTGATGCCCTCGCGGTCCAGGCTTTTGATATGGTCCAGCCGCTCTTTCAGCCGTTCCATGTCGGACAGGCGGACCATGTTGGCGCACACCACGAAAAAGCTGCCGCCTTCCTGGCCCACGGCGATCATGCCGGAACTGAGCTCCACCGGCTTGCCGATATCGCCGGTCATGCGGTCGGCGGAATAGCGGATGATGTTCTGCACCTGCTCGACGAAGATCGAGAACACCTTGCGGGTGACGTGATGATCCGTTTCCTCCAGGGCCATTTTCTGCTTCAGGGCATCGCCCAGGGCGAACAGGATGCCTTCCGAGACATAGCCGCTGAAGGAGAAGATGATGCCCTTCTGCCCCAGGATGGTCTTGAAGCCCAGATACTCCTCGGCCAATGCGCCCATGCTGTTCCCCTGTGCTGGACCGGATTGCCGCGCCGGGTTTCCCGCGCCGGTGCGTAGAAGCATCATACCAGCGGCCAGGAAGGGCCGCAATAATGCGGCGGTTACTGAAAAAAAGGGAAAATATTCAACCATCCCTTGTCGAGATGCGGCGTCTGTCGAATAATCGCCGCCGCTCGGCGGATTTTGTTAAATTTGTAACGTTGCGGGCATGAAAACTGGATCTTAAAAGCATGTTTTCCGGACTGGTGTATAAACAGGCGCGCACCGTGGCGCTGATTGCCCTGGCGCTGGGGCTGGTATCGGCCCTGCTGGTGCTGACCGCCGACTGGCGGGCCGAGCGGCAGACGCTGCGGACCACCACCCAGCAGTTTCTGGCCATGGTCAACGGCTCGGCCGCCGAGGCCGCCTTCCAGATGAACCCCGAGCTGTCGCAGGATCTGGCCAAGGGGCTTTTGCATTACGAGGCGGTGCGCTCGGTGACCTTGCGCGATAATTTCGGCAGCCAGATGGCGCATGTGGAGCGGGCCCCCGGTTCGCATCCGCTGTCGTGGCTGGCCGATCGCCTGTTTCAGGGGGTGACCGACTACAGCCTGCCGCTGATCCATCATGCCCCCGACGGCCGCGCCGAAACCGTGGGCGAGCTGGATGTGCGCCTGGATGCCGGCACGGTGGCCGGCGGCTTTTTCGAGCGGGTGATCCTGTCCATGGGCTCGATCCTGGCCCAGGTGGTGGGCATCAGCCTGCTGCTGGTGGGGGCCTTCTACTGGATGATCACCAAGCCGCTGCTGAAGGTGACCGCCGGGGTGGCGCGGGTGGATCCGGCGCGGCCGGGGGAAACGCCGCTGCCGGTGCCGCCCCGCCACGAAGGCGACGAGCTGGGCCTGCTGGTGCACACCCTGAACGGGCTGCTGGCGGCGTTCCAGAGCGGGCTGGCCGCCCGCGACGAGGCCGAGGGCAAGCTGACCGACCTGGCCCGCACCCTGGAAGAGCGGGTGGATCAGCGCACCCTGGAGCTGGAACGGGAAAAGGAAGGGGTGGAGCGGGCTTTGGCGCAGCTGAACGCCGCCCATGCCGAACTGAACAAGGTGAACCGCCGCATCAATGAAAGCATCCGCTACGCCAGCCGCATCCAATCGTCGCTGCTGCCCGATGCCGCGCAACTGCCCGATCTTTTCCGCGATATCGCCGTGGGCTGGCAGCCGCGCGACGTGGTGGGCGGCGATTTCTACTGGATCGGCCGCTTTGCCGGGCGCTGCCTGGTGGCGGTGATGGACTGCACCGGCCACGGCGTGCCCGGCGCCTTCATGACCGCCATCGCCGCCTCGGTGCTCGACCGCATCCTGCACGAGCATTGCCACGATGACCCGGCGCAGATCCTGCAACTGCTGAACCGCCTGATCAAAACCTCGCTGCGCCAGGACGGCCGCGACCAGACCCCGGAAACGGTGGGCTCGGACGATGGCCTGGATGCCGCCGTCTGCCTGGTGGACGAGGCGGCGGGCCGCCTGATCTTCGCCGGGGCCAACATTCCGCTGCTCTATGCCAGGGATGGGGTCTTGCATGAAATCAAGGGCGACCGCCACAGCCTGGGCTACCGCTCGTCCCTGGCCGATTTCACCTTCTCCAACCATGAGATCGGGTTGGAGCCGGGCATGGCCTTTTATCTGGCCACCGACGGCGTGACCGATCAGGTGGGCGGCGAGCACCGCCGCCTGTTCGGCCGCCGCCGCCTGCGTCAGGCTTTGGAAGGCGGCCTCGATCTTCCCATGTCGCGGCAGATGGAGCGGCTGTTTGCCATTCTCGCCGCGTATCGCGGCGGGGAAAGCCGCCGCGACGATCTGACCTTTATCGGTTTCACGCCGCTGTAGCGGCGGTTATCCCTTGGCGGCCGGATGGGCCTTGTGCATCTCGTATTCGGCGATGCGGGCCTTGCGGTAGGCGTCGGCGATGCGTTTGGCCTCGGCCCGTTCGGCCAGGCTGCGCACCTCGGCCTTGGAGGGCTGCACGGTCACCCCGTGCAGGCGCGGCGCGGCGGCGCGGGCCGGGGCCGGTTCGCGGAAGGCCGCCTGGGCCAGGGCCGGCATGTAAAGCCCCATGGGCGGCTGGTTGTCGCGGCTGCTGAAGGCGGCCAGCTGCAGGCGGTCTTCGCCGTGGCCCTTCATCTGGTTCCAGGTGGCCAGCAGCTTGGCCTTGTAGGGCGCCGCCTCGCTGGGGGTTTGCGAATGGTAATAGGCCCCGGCGGTGGGCCAGTTGTGGGTGGATTGGTAAAGCCCCAACAGGAAACGGGCGGCATAGGCCACGTTGCTGGCCGGATCGAAGGCTTCGTCCAGGGTGGCGAAGGCATCGGGATGCGCCTGCAGATTAACCTGCATGCAGCCCACATCGATGTTGCGCACGCCACGGGCCTGCAAGGCCCGCACTTCGGCGATGGCGGCGGCCTTACTGGGCAAAAAGCGCCCCTGCCCCTCGGCCATGATGGTCCAGGGCCAGGCAATTGTTTCCCGGCGCTGGTCGCTCCAGCGGCCGGATTCCACTAGGGAAATGGCGTGCAGCAGGCGATCGGGGATGCCGGTGGCCCGCTCCTGGCGGATGGTCTCGGCGCCGCAAACCCGGCTGTCTTCAAGGGCTTGCGCCGGCGCGGCGGACAGGGCGATCCAGGTCGCCAGCAATCCTCCCAGCATGATGATGATCTTCCGCGCCATGATGGTCCTCGTTCTCCCGTGGGGTGGCGGCGGGATCTATGCGATTTCCGTGCCAGTTTTTCGGCATCCCTGCGGCGCGGCGGGCTGTTTAATTTCTAACCAGTTGCTTTTTATGGCTAAAATTTAATCTGTGCAAAAAGGCGTAATTTTCTTCTTGCCAGAGGGGCGCCAGGCCCGTATATTTTGCAGTGCAGCAAACGGACAGTCTCTTGATAGTCCACTTGTCTGCCTTTCTTGGACGTTTCCTCCCTAAACTTCAGGGCCGGTGCTTGCACCGGCCCCTTTCTTTTGCCGGCCCGCCACCATGCCCCGCGGGGGAATGTGCCGGTGAATGGGCATTTTTTCATCGCGCCGGGGTGGAAAATCCTGCCGTTTGGGCGAGGGGATTGTAATATTTTTCGCTGGCGCGGCGCCGCTCCAGCCGGTTTGCGGCGGGTGCCGATAATATTCTGTCGCGATCCGCCGTAATGGCTTATCCCCCTGCATCAGGTTGGCTCGCCGATGCGTCTGTTTCGTCACCCTCGGGCTTGACCCGAGGGGCCACGTGGCCCCGTCTGGCCGTGTGCCAAGCGGAAAGACGTGGATGGCCGGGTCGGAGCCCGGCCAAGACGCGGTTGGAAAGGCAGGCGTTTCGTGGCGCCGGAACCATAGGGATAAGCCAGCCGCCGTATTATGCCAACCGGCCAACCCGTCACGTCAACGGTTGGCCGGTCTTGTTTAAGGGGTCAGGGCGTGAAGATCTTCATGCCGGTCTGTTCCGGCAGGGGCAGGCCCATATCGGCATTGCCCAGGGGGCGGTGCATGATCACGGCATCGATCCAGCGGCCGAATTTCAGGCCGATGCCGCGCAGCACGCCTTCCTGACGGAAGCCCATCTTGCGGTGCAGGCTGATGGAGCCGAGATTGGCGGAATCGCCGATCACCCCGATCATCTGGCGGTAGCCCAGGGCGGTGCAGCGCTCGATCAGGCTGCCCAGCAGGGCGCCGCCAATGCCGCGCCGGGCCACGCCGGGGGCCACATAGATGGAATCCTCGATGGTGTAGCGGTAGGCCGAGCGGAAGCGGAACGGCCCGGCATAGGTATAGCCCAGGATTTCGCCATCGGTTTCGGCCACCAGATAGGGCAGGCCCCGTTCCAGGGTGCGGGCGCGGCGGGCCTGCATGTCCTCGACGCTGGGGGGGATTTCCTCGAACGAGGCGCAGCTTTTGGTGACATAGAAGCTGTAGATGGCCTGAATGGCCGCCATGTCCTCGGCGGTGGCGTCGCGGACGGTGACGGGCAGGGGGGCGGTGATCATGGAAGCAGGTCTCTTGCCGGAAAAGCCGCCAGGGCGGCGATCAGATGGGTGAGGTCGGTCCGCAGGGAGGAAAAGCCGGGGGTGCGGATGTGGGTGGCCTCATCCATGTAAAGGCCGCGGTCCACCTCGATCTGCAGCGCATGCACGCCCAGATGGGGTTTGCCGTAATGGCGGGTGGTGAAGCCGCCGGCATAGGGGGTGTTGTGCAGCACGCGATAGCCGCGATGGCGCAGCGCCGCATCGACGGTGCGGGTGATGTCCGGATGGCAGGCCGAGCCGAAACAATCGCCCAGCACGAAATCCACCCGGCCCTCGCCCTGCGGCTGGCTGGCCCCCGGCGACGGCATGGAATGGCAATCCACCAGAATGCAATAGCCGAAGCGCTGGCGGGTTTTGTCCACCAGATCGCTCAAGGCGGCGTGATAGGGGCGGTAAAGCTCGCGCACCCGCCGTTCGGCCTCGGCGAAGGACAGCTTGCGGTTATAGATCTCGGCCCCCGACGACACCAGCCGGGCAATGGTGCCCAGCCCGGCCCGCACGCGGGGGCTGTCGGTTTTGACATACGCGGGCAGGGCCTCGTCGAACATGGCGGGGTCGAGCTCGTAGGGTTCGCGGTTGACATCGAGATAGGCGCGGGGAAACAGGGCCTTCAGCAGCGGCGCCCCCAGGGCCGGGGCGGCGGCGTAAAGCTCGTCGACGTAAGAATCTTCCGAGCGGCGCAACATCACGGGATCAAGCCCCGATTGAGCCAGAAAGGCGCCGGGATAGTCGCGGCCGCTGTGCGGCGAGGCAAAAACCAGCGGCACGCGCTGAAGCTCGGGGCAGAGGATCTCCAGCGCGGCGGCGAACGGTTCATGCGGCGACAGACTGTTCATGTCTTCCGGTTTAGTGCAAAACATCCGTGCTGTCATCTGTTCCCCCGGCAGGGCTGCCACCAGGGGGCGGGAAGAATTTTTCCCCCGCCCTTTTTTGCTCTTGCCAAGGGGCAAAGATGCGGCTAAAAGCACACCCCTCGACGGCACCAGCCGGCGATCGGGCGCTTAGCTCAGCGGGAGAGCACTTCCTTGACATGGAAGGGGTCACAAGTTCAATCCTTGTAGCGCCCACCACCGAAACCCCCAGGGAAACCTGGGGGTTTCGTCCGTTTTGGAGGCCGTTCAAAGGGCTGCCGCCACCTCGGGGTGGTTCCGCCAGTCCTCTTCCGTCATCTCCACCCCATGGAGCAGGAAGGCGCTGCCCTTCGGGCTCACGATGGCCGGCCCCAGGGGGTTGCCGATCTTGTCGAAGCGGCCTTTCCCGGCATCCCACTCCTTGATCACCACGGTTTCGCCATCCTTGGAGTAGAGGGCGCGATGGCTGCCGCGTGGGAACGGAGGTGTCTGGACCTTCGGCGTCAGATTTTCCCGCCAGGCCAGCAGGACGCCGCGGACGATGTCCAGGCACGGCCCCATGATCGGCTCAAAGGCCGGAGCGGCATCCACTTTATCCGCCAAGTCCCGGCCCAGGATCGGCTCGATCTCGGCCAGCCGGGCGTCGAGATCGTCGAGATGCGTCAGGTTGAGCCAGGGAAGGATGGCGGCGACTTCCTCCGGCTCGGCGAAGGCGGTACAGGCCAGATCAAAGACGTCGCGCGGCTGAAAGGTGCGACCGCGATAGACGATCTTCTTGGCCAGGATCTCCCTGGGGCGTTCGATCAAAACATCCCGTCCCAGCAGGGTGGCGGGCTCGACGGCATCATCGGTGATGACGGGAGCGACGGCGATGATGTCCACCTCCTGCAGTCCGGTCACCAGTTTGACCGCCGTGGCCTCCTCGCCGTAATCGGCAAACAGGTCCGCCGCCGCCTCGTTGACGCGCGGGGAACACCAGCGGACCAGCCGGGCATCGGTGACGAAAAGGTCGAGATCCCTGCTCTTGCGGTGCCCGTAGCGCCGCAGCAGCATCGACCCGCCGCCGATCTGGATGGGGAATGCGACTCCATGTTCGCGGACCACTTCGTCCACCACGGCGAAGCAGGCGGGCAGCAAGGATTTCCAGGGATCGTTGTGCGGCCCGTCAGGCAGCGGGTACGAGGACATTCAGATGTTCCTCCAATTCGGGGCGCCGCAAGGCCAGTTCGGCGCTATGGCCGCGGACGAACCGGGCCAGGGCCGGGGCTTTGATCCCGTGCCGATCACAGAAACGCAGGATGCTGACCAGCGGCACCTCCCCGAGGAACCGCCCCAAATGTCCGGCCCAAACAGCGGGGACGGTATCGCGCCGGATGGCGTCGGCCAGACTTTCCGCGCTGATGGGGTGGGGAAACGGCACGTTGACGCTGGTGATCACCAGGGTGTCGATGTCTGACGGCTGCGTGTAGCGCCGAGGCTGAGTGCGGCAGGCGGCGCGAACCTGGGCGACAATCGAGGCCACGTCGATAAGGGGTGTTTTGGCGCGGCGATGCTCGTCCCGCAATTTGGCGGCCAAGGCCAGAATCTGGGCGCGCCCCTGCGGCGGCACCAGCGTTTCGACCTTGACCAGATCCGCCGCCGCGCCCGACGTCTTGTAGCGTTCCTGTCGATCCCGCTTGGCCATCGCACACCGTCCTTCCGACAAAGATAGCGTCTCCTGGAGACGCGTTCAAGCCGAGGTTCAGGATAGAGGGCATCTCGGGGCACTGGAGGACGAGCCCGCGCGCAACACGCAGATGACTCGAGGGCGGAGACGTGAACATCTCGCGGGCGGGGCGGTAGAAGCCCGTTTCCTTAATTTCTTGATTTTAAGTGCGTCATTGCCGCAGTATAGGTGCCATGGCACGCGCCCTCATCACCGTTGTGGAAACTCCGGCCTTTGCCCGGCGGGCGGCCCATCTGCTGTCAAGCGAGGAAAAGGCCGAACTGATCGCCTTCCTGGCCGAATGCCCAGAAGCCGGAGACGAAATTCCCGGTACGGGCGGGGTACGCAAGGTGCGCTTCGCCGCCCAGGGGAAGGGGGAATCCGGCGGAGTTCGGGTGATCTACTACGTTTTTGACCATGACAACCCGCTTTATGCGGTTTTCATCTACGGCAAGGGCGAGCAAGCCAACCTGACGGCAGAGCAAAAGAAAGCGGTTTCGGCTTTTGCCGCTGGCATCAAGGCGGCAGCCAAGGCGCGGAGGATGGAATGAGCGACAGGAAAAATATCGGGAATGACTTGGTGGAAGCGATGGGCGAGGCTTTCGCCATTGCTTCGGGCCAGGCTGAAGCGGCAGCCGTTCATCGGGTGGCGGTGGAGCGGGATATCGACGTTCGCGCCATTCGGACCCGCCTTGGCCTATCGCGGGAACAATTCGCCCAGCGGTTCCATTTCCCCGCCCGCACGGTGCAGGAATGGGAACAGGGCCGCCGCCGTCCGGATCAATCGGCCAGGGCTTACCTTACGGTCATTGAACGCAATCCCCAGGCCGTGGAAGACGCCCTGTCGATCTGATCCCCTTAACCCCACGCACGGCATCGGACCAATCCTTGCCGCGCCCATCATCGAACCCCTAGGGAAACCTGGGGGTTTCGTCCGTTTTGGAGGATCCCCAGGCGGCGGTCCTGCGCGCGGTTCTAAAGGCTCTCTTCAGGCTGGATCGCCAGAAGCCGCGCCAACGCGAGGGTTGCCGCGTCGTCGCTGGGAGGGGCCTCGTTTCGGTAGAGCCCGAGCGGGACATGACGGGCGCCGCCTCTCTGCAGCCGGAGCGGATGCATGGATCCGGTTTGAAGGTCGGCCTCAATAAGGTGCAAGGGGAGCCAACCGTAACAGAGGCCGTGCCGCACGGCATCGATGGCGGACTCGACGGTGCTCATGCGCCAGCAGCGGCCTTGTCTTGTCTGTTTGCCATCGGCGGCATCGTAGCCTCTGATCTCGACGAAGGGGTATTTGGCAAGCGCCGCCCGCGTTGGCGGGCGGGTGTGCGCGCTCAGGGGATGCGTTGCGGACGCAACGGCCACGAGACGGATATCCGCGATTCTGTCGACATCCGCCGCTCCCGGTTCGATCACCAGGATCGCCAGATCAAAAGACTCGGCAGGCAGGTCCTGCACGGTGAGGCGGACGGTCTCGACCAAATGGACTTCGGCATGCGGATAAAGCTTGGCTATGCGCCCAAGCGCCGCAAACAGGCGCTCTTTCGGGAACAGCGTATCGACGAGCAGGCGTATACGCACCGCATCGCCGCGCGCGATCCCGCGTCCACGCCGCTCGACCCGGACCAGATCCTCGATGAGCGGCGTCACCTCGGCAAGCAAGGCGGCGCCCGCTTCGGTGAGAACGGCGCGTCTGCCGCGATGTTCCAAAAGGTCGATGCCGACGGCCTCGCGCAATCTGGCGATCGCATAACTGATCGAAGACTGGCTGCGGTGGAGCGCGGAAGATCCGCGGAAGACGGTGTGTTTTCAGAACGAGCATCTGGACGAGATGCAAGCCTATCGTGATGCGGGTCCGACCTATCCGAAGCTGGTGATCGACGAGTTCGCCGACATTACGTTCCTCGAAGAGTGCGGCGCGAACGATGAGACGGTCATCGCCTGCGGCCCCGCAGACCTGCCGAAGGGCTACGCCGCGCGGCGGAACTGACCGACTGTTCGCTCGTTGTCCAGAGCGCCCGGATTGAAGTGAAGGGCGCCCCCGCCGCGCACCGTCTTTATCGGCCAAGATAGCGTCGCCAGGAGGCTTGTCTGGGGGCTGGCGTTCCCCTACCATGGAAAGGGAAATGGATAGAGCCTGATTTAAGATGCGCCGGTTAACCGTGCGCCGGGGGGGTCGCGGTGGGCGAGGTCGATGCAGCAACGTCTTCCCTGAAAAAGGAACGCGACCGCTACGTGTCCATGGCGTTCTGCTGGGGCGATCTTCTCTTCGAGCTGGACCGCGATTTGAAGATCGCCTTTGCCGAGGGGGCGGTGCAGGCTTTTTTCGGTAAAACCGCCGCCCAGCTGCGGGGCGTGTCCTTCCGCGATCTGGTGATGGCCTCCGATGTTCCCTTGGCGGGGCAGATCCTGAAAGCGGTGCTGAAGCCGGGGCGGGTGCACGACAGGCCGCTGCGCCTGAAGCTGGCCAACGGCCAGGCGCAGCCGGTGATGATGTCGGCCTATTGTCTGAACGCGACCGATGCCCCCATCTTTCTGGCTCTGCGCCGGGGGGCGCCGCCGCCCGCCGCCGTAGCCGCCGCCGGGGGCGATGCGGTGCCGCCCGGACGGGCCTTCGCCGATCTTGCCGCCAGCCGTCTTTATCAGATGCGTCAGGCCGGAGAGCCCGCCGAACTCTCCCTGGTGTCGCTGCCCGGACTGGAGGGGCTGCAAAGCCGGTTGGCCCCCGAAGGCGCCGAGGCGATGATCGGCGAGGTGGATCAAGTCCTGCTGGCCCATTCGGTGGGCGGCGATGCCGCGGCGAAAGTGGCCGATGGCCGCTATTCCATCGTGCATCCGGCGGAGATCCGCGCCGAGGATCTGGCGCGTCAGATCGAGGCGGTAACGCGGAAGTTCGATGTGGACGGCATCGGCCTGGCGGTGGAAACGGCCACCCTGAGCATGGAGGACGCCGCTGGCATCAGCGAGGAGGATCTGGCCAAGGGGCTGCTGTACACCCTGGGCAAATTCTGCGGCGCCGACGGCGGCGGGGCCAGCCTGAAGGAAATCTCGGCCAACATGACGGCCCTGGTGGGCGAGGCGGTGGCCGAGGTCAACCATTTCAAGCAGGTGGTGGCGCAGCGGGATTTTTACGTGGCCCTGCAGCCCATCGTGCATATCGCCACCGGCGAGATCCATCATTACGAGGCCTTGTGCCGCTTCGACCGGGCCGCCAAGGAATCCCCCTTTAAAACCATCACCTTCGCCGAGGAAACCGGGCTGATCCACGATTTCGACTTCGCCATGGCCAGGAAGGTGGTGGAGTGGCTGGGAAAATTTCCCCGCAACAACGACCGCTACCGCGTGGCGGTCAATGTGTCGGGCTATTCCATCGGCAAGGAGTCTTACGTTCAATCCCTGCATGCCCTGCTGCGGGACAATGACTGGACCAAGGGCAAGCTGATGTTCGAGATCACGGAATCCTCGCGCATGAGCGATCTCGATTCGGCCAATGCCTTCATCAAGTCGCTGCGGGATGCGGGCTATCACGTCTGCCTCGATGATTTCGGCGCCGGCGCCGCCTCGTTCCAGTATCTTTCCGTGCTCGATGTGGATGTGGTGAAACTCGATGGCTCGGCGGTGAAGAACGCCCAAAAGGCCGACAAGGGGCGGGCCTTTCTTTCGGCCCTGACCGAGCTGTGCCGCCGCATGGGCGTGGAAACCATCGCCGAAATGGTCGATACGCCGGAAACCCTGGAATTCTGCCGTGAGTGCGGCTGCAATTACGTGCAGGGCTATCTGTTCGGCAAGCCGTCAAAAGAGATTTTGGATTTTTCGCCCTTGCCGCAGATCAACCTGTTTAAAAACGGGCAGAAGCCCAGGTGTTGAGACTAAAGGGCATCTTGGTTTTTCTCGCGATGTCTTGACAACAGTCAAAGTAGGGATTGCGTTGTCATGGGACTATCGTCGTCGCAATCGTGAGCCTTCTTATTTCGGATGATTGCCGAAGGGCCGCCACGAACCCCGGCGGACTCTTCCTGTTTCGACCTTGGCGCCTTCCCGTTCCCCCATGGGAAGGCGCCTCTTTCGTTTGGGGGTGCGGGAGATCAGGCAAATGACGGCAAAACGGCTGGCCGTGGCATCCCTGGTGCTGTGGTGTGTCGGCGCGGCCGGGCTGGGCCTGCTGTTCGTGCGCGGGCAAACGCGGCCCGGCGGCGACGGACGCACGGCCATCGTGCTGACGGCGGGGGAACGGGATTTCGTGCTGGGTGAGATGCGCGGCCTGCTGGCCGCCGAGCAGGGCGTGGCCCAGGCCCTGGCCGACGGCGACCGTGCCGCCCTGATCCAGGCGGCGCACGGGGCGGGCATGGCCGGGGTCGGCGCCGTGCCGCCGGCCCTGATGCTGAAGCTGCCGCTGGAGTTCAAGCGGGCCGGAATGGCCATGCATGCCGGCTTCGACGATGTGGCCGCCGCCGCCGCCCAGGGCGACGGCTGGGCCGATTTGCGCAGCCGCTTCGCCGCCCATCTCGGCCATTGCGTGGCCTGCCATCAGGCCTGGCGGCTGCAGGCGGCCCCCTGACGGATCAATGGCTGGTGCCGGTGGAATACTCCAGCTTGTTGCCCACGTTGTATTTGCCGATGGGCTTGACCATGGGAATGCGTTTGACCTCGCGCAGGGTTTTGGCGTCGTAGACGATCAGGGCGCCTTGCATCTCCATGTCCGACAGCAGGGCGTAGCGGCCGTCGTGGGTGAACTCCACATGGCCCACGGTCTTGCCGGGCGCCGGCTGCAGGGTTTTGACGATCTTCAGGCTGTCGAGATCGATCACCTGCACCTTGTCGTGCGCCGGGCTGGCGGCATTGTCCACCCAGGCATAGCGCGATTTTTCGTGGCCGCGCAGGAAGAAGCCCGGCCCCAGGGTGTTGATCACCGCCACGGTTTTCCAGCTGGTCATATCGATCACGCTGACCTTGCCCTCCTTCAGGTGCGGCGTGGCCATCAGCCAGCGGCCATGGCGGCGGAACACGATGCCGGAGCCCAGATGCGGCATGCCCGACAGATCGAGAGTGGCGATGGTATGGCCCACATCCAGATTGACCACTTCGCCGGGGCGGCCGTCGCGGGCGGCGGCCATGACGTTGTGATAGCCGGGATCGAAGAAGAAATCGTCCAGAACGTCCTCGGTGGCGATCCGCCGCACCGGGAACGGCCCCTTGCGGCAGGCCGGGCTTTCCATGCCGGCATCGTAGGTGCGTACCGCGCCCTGGCAGACCTCGGCCCCCGGCCGGGTGGGAATTTCCCACAGCTCCTTCACATCCTTCAGGGCCACGATGAAGGAATGGCGGGGCGGCGCCTCATAGACAGCCGACACCCGCGAGGCATGGCCGGCGCGGTCGGCCACCGGAATCACCTTCACCGGCAGCATGGTGGCGGCATCGAGGATCACCAGGGTGCGGGGCAGGGTATTGCCCACGGCGATCCATTTGCCGTCGTCGGAAACGGCGATATTGCGGGTGTTGATGCCGGCCCGCACCTCGGCGGCCATGGTCAGGCCCCAGAGATCGTATTTCTGCACCCAGCCATCGCGCGAGGCCAGATAGACATAGTGGGCATCGGGCGAATATTTGGCGCCGCCGTGCAGCGAGGGCCTGGTCTTGAAGCGGGCCAGCGGGGTGAAGCTGTCGCCGTCGAGGATGATGGCGTGGTGATCCCCGGCCTCCACCACGGTGAACAAGTTCATCAGATCGGCCTTGAACACCGGATGGGCGGCGGGATGGGGCTCGAACACCGTGCGGCTGGCACGGATGTCGGCTTCGCTCCAGTGCGGCTCCACCGCCAGGGGCGAGGCCACATAGGCCGCCAGGGCGGTGATCTCGCCGGCGGTGAGGCGGCCGGCGAAGGCGGGCATTTCCGTCTGCATGCGGCCATGGGCGATGGTGGCGGCCAGCTGGGCCGGCTTCAGATGCCCCACCGTTTCCGGGATCAGGGCCGGGCCGATGCCGCCCAGGCGGTCGGGGCCGTGGCAGGCGGCGCAATGCCCGGCATAAAGGGTGGGCGCCTCCTGCCCCCAGGCCAGGGCCGGGGCCAGCATCAGCAGAAAGGGCAGCGTGCGGCGGATCATGGCGCGGAGGGGCATGGCGCATCCTGTGGGGCGGCGGAAAGGGGGGCGGTTTCGGCGTCGGTCAGATAGCAGCCGGGGTCTTCGGCCCACAGATCGCCGCTGGTCTGAAAGGCGCGGGTGCGTGTGTTGCCGTTGCAGATGGCCAGATGGCGGCAGGCGCCGCAACGCCCGGTCACCGGGCGCGGGCGCTGGTTGAGGCCGGCCATCAGGGGATCGGAGCGGTCGCGCCAGATCGCCGAGAACGGGCGGTCGCGCACAGTGCCCAGGCTATGGGTCCACCACATGGTATCGGGATGAACATGGCCGAGGTTGTCGATATTGGCCACGTTGACGCCCGAGGCATTGCCGCCCCAGGCTTCCAGGCGGCGGGTCAGGGCTTCCAGCCGCTCGGGGAAGCGCCTCGCCGCCCACAGCAGGAAATAAACGCCGTCGGCATCGTTGTTGCCGGTCACCCAGTCGCGGGGATCGCCGGCGCGGGCATCGGCCAGGGCGGCCTCGAACAGCAGGTCCATGGCCTGGCGGGTGGTGGCGGCGAAGGCGTCCTCGCCCCGGTTGCGGTTGCCGCGCCCGGCATAATTCAGATGCGAAAAATAGAATTTGCCCGCCTGTTCGCGCCGGGTCAGCTCCAGCATGGCCGGCAGATGGGCGGCGTTGGCCTCGGTCATGGTGAAGCGCAGCCCGGCCTTGATGCCGGCCTCGCCCAAAAGGCGCAGCCCGGCCAGGCTGGCGTCGAAGGCGCCGTCGCGGCGGCGGAAGGCGTCGTGGGTGGCGCCGATGCCGTCCAGGCTGATGCCGACATAATCGAAGCGGGCCGCCGCGATGCGCCCGGCCATGGCGGCGTCGATCAGGGTGCCGTTGCTGGACAGCCCCACGAAGAAGCCCTGGGATTTGGCCAGGGCGGCGATCTCGAACAGATCGGGGCGCAGCAGCGGCTCGCCGCCCGAAAGGATCAGGGCCGAAACCCCGCAGGTCTTGAGATCGGCCATCACCGCGGCCACCTCGTCGAACGACAGCTCGCCCTTGAAATCGGTGTCGGCCGACAGCGAATAGCAATGGCGGCAGGCCAGATTGCAGCGGCGGATCAGGTTCCAGATCACCACCGGCCCGCCGGCACGGCGCGGCGGCGGCGGCGGCGGCGCGGCGGCCCCGGCGGAGGGCACCAGAACGCGCATCATGTGGGACAGGCGGAACATGGCATCCTTCCTGAAAAATCAAACACCGCGTCATCCTGCCGGGAGGATGGCGGCGCGGCTTTGAGTTCGGTCAAGCGCCGTGGCCGCCGCCCAGGCGCAGCCCGGTCTTTTTCAGAATGCGGCTGGAAAACAGCACCTGATGGCCCCGGTCGGCAGCGCCCAGCAGGCGGGCGATGGCCTCCACATGGGCCAGGGCGGTGTCGCGGTCGCGGCCATGCACCATGGCGAACAGGGTATAGGGCCAATCGGGCGGATGGCGGGGGCGCAGATAACAATGGCTGACGAAGGGCAGGGCGCCCACGGCGCGGCCCAGCGCGCGGGCCTGGGCGTCGGGCACGTCCCACACCGTCATGCCGTTGAAGCGGTAGCCCAGGGCATAGTGGTTGGGCACGGCGCCGATGCGGCGGATGCGGCCATCGGCCCGCATGCGCTCCAGGCGGCGCAGCAGCTCGGCCTCATCGATGCCCACCCGGCGCGCCACCTCGGCATAGGGTTCGGGCACCAGGGGCAGGCCTTCCTGCGTGGCCAGCACGATGCGGCGGTCGATGTCGTCGAAGGGTTCTGTGGTCATGACGGCGGTCCTCCCGCAACCAGATCGAAGACGATATCGCCCAGGGCGGGATCGCGCCCCAGACCGGGCAGCAGCCACAGCCGCCGTCCCGCGGGCGCGGCGGCGGCCAGGGCCGGCAGATCCCGTCCGGCATGGCGGCCCTCGGCCAGCAGCAGCGGCAGCAGCAGCACATCCCGGGCCGCCACCAGGGTGGGCCAGGCCGTCAGGAAGGGCGGCTGTTCCAGATAGCCCGCCGCCACCTCGGCGAAGCCGGAGCGGCGGGCCAGAACGGCGGCGATCCCGGCCGCCGTGCCGGGCGGGGCGTCCGGCCGGGGCGAGCCGTGCGCCGCCAGCAGCAGGGCGGTGTGTTCGGGGGGAAGCCCCCGGGCCCGGCAGAAGGCGCGGGCGCGGCGGGCCAGCAGGGCGGGGATGGCCGGATGGGCGCCCACCGGAGGGCTCAAGAGCACGCGCCGCCCGGCAACGCGGCTCTCCGGGCCGCAGAGGCCCAGGCGTTCGGGGATGATGCGGCGGGTAAACACGCCGTCGCCGCTGAACACCGGCACCACATGCACGGTGGGGCTGCGCACCAGATCCAGCGAGGCCAGCGGCGGCTGGCGGCAGAAGCAGGGCTCCACCTCGGCGAACAGGCGGCGGGCGCGCAGGGCGGCGGCCAGGCGGCGCAGGCCCTCGCCGCCATCGGCGGCAGCGGCGCCATGCCCCACCAGCAGCAGGGCCGCGCTGTGCAGGCCGCTCATGCCTCGAACCTTAAGGACAGGGAAAACTCTTCCAGCTTCGGCATGTCGTACACGGCCAGACCGCTATCGGCGGCGATGGCCTCCAGCACCGCGCGCACCTGTTCGGGCCGTTCGGTGGCCACCACGAACCACATGTTGAGGGCATGCTCGCGGGCGTAATTGTGCGCCACCTCGGGGTGGGCGTTGACCATCTCGGCCACGGCGGCGAAGCGGTCTTCCGGCACCGCCATGGCCGCCAGGGTCAGGCCGCCGCCCATGGCCTCGGCGTTGAACAGCGGCCCGAAGCGGGTCAGCACATTGTCGGCCCGCAGCCGTTGCAGGCGGGCCAGAAGCTCGGCCTCCTCCAGCCCCAGCCGGGCGGCGGCGGCGGCGAAGGGGTGCGGCGACAGGGGAAAACCCTCCTGCAGGCCGTTGATGATGCGCCGGTCGATCCCGTCCATCTCAGGCCGCCTTGCCGTAACGGGCGCCGCATTGCTTGAAGCAGCGGCTGCTGAACAGGATCCGATGCTCGTAGCCGTCCAGATCCAGGCGGCGGGCCAGGGCGGCCACCTGGGCCGTCACCGTGTCGCGGTCGCGGCCATGCACCATGCAAAACAGGGTGTAGGGCCAGCGTCCGGGCCGGCGCGGGCGGCGGTAGCAAAGCCGCACCTCCGGCGCCGTGGCCAGGCGCCGCCCGGCTTCGGCCACCTGGGCCTCGGGGATGTCCCACACCACCATGGCGTTGGCGGTGAAGCCCAGGGGCCGGTGGCGCACCACCACCCCGAAGCGGCGGATGACGCCGCCCTCCTGCAGGGCGGCCAGGCGGGCCAGCACCGTGGCCTCGTCCAGGCCCAGGGCGGCGGCCAGATCGGCGTAGGGGCGTTCGCTCAAGGGCAGGCCCTCGGCCAGGGCGGCCAGCAGGGCGCGGTCGGATGCGGTCAGGTCCATAGCGGAAATCCCAGATCGATGTGGAAATCCTCCAGCAGCGGCAGATCCAGCGGCTCCAGCCCGCTGGCGGCGGCGATGCGCTCCAGCACCCGCGTCACCGCCGGGCGGCTGTCGGCGCAGACCACGAACCACAGATTGAAGGTGTGCTCGCGCTGGTAATTGTGGTTCACCTCGGGCTGATCGCTGACCAGGGCGGCCACCCGGTCCAGATCGGCGGGCGGCACCGCCAGGGCGGCCAGGGTGCTGCAGCCCGCCGTGTGCGGCCGCACCACGGCGCCGATGCGGCTGATCAGGCCCTGGTCGCGCAGGCGGCCCAGGCGGCGGCGCACCTCGTCCTCGGTCACGCCCAGCCGCCGCCCCAGCGCGGCATAGGGCCGGGCGGTCAGCGGGAAGCCGCGCTGAAAATCGTTCAGCAGGCGGCGGTCGGTATCGTCGAGCGGCGGCATGGCCTAAAGCCCGATTTTGTGGGCGCGGTCGCTGAAGAAGATGCCGCTGGGACTGGGCATGGGCAGCTGGCCGACGACTTTGCGGCTGGCGGTGTCGAAGATCAGCACCTTGTTGTCGTCGCGGGCGCTGACCCACACCTGATCGCCGCGCGGCGTGAACTCCATGTGCAGGATGGCGCGGCCGGGATGCAGGGTATCGATCACGGTATCGCTTTCCAGATCGATGACCTGCAGGGTGCCGTTGTCGGGGAAGGCGAAGTTGACCCACACCTGGCGGTGATCGGGGCGGGCGATGACGAACACCGGCTGCCCGGCCACCGGAATGCGGGCCTTTTCCGTCCAGGTGTCGGTATCGATCACCAGCACCTCGTGGTGGCCCACGGCGGGCACCAGGATCTGGCGCCCGGCCTGGGCCCAGCCGCGCAGATGCGGCATCTTGTAGACCGGCAGCGGCGGATGGCCCTCGCCGTAATGATCCAGGATGCGGCGCACCCCCCGTTCCGGATGCCACATGTCCAGGAGATCGAGGCCGTCCTCGCCGAACAGGCCGGCGATGTAGTAGTGGCCGTCCGGGGTGATCAGACCGTCGTAGGGTTCGCGGCCCACATCGGTGAAGCGGGTCACCTTGGGGTGGCGCGGATCGGTGAGATCGGCCAGCCAGATCTCGCCGGTGTCGAACAGCGAGAAAACAAAGCGCTGGCCCGGCGCATCGGCCAGCCCCACCACCCGGCTGTGCGTGACCAGAGACGACAGCGGCGCCAGGGTGTCGGCGTCGAAGAAGCGCACGCCGCCGGGCTTGTAGTTCTGCACGGCGATGATGCGGCCATCCTCGGAAATGGACAGGCCGATGCTGTTGCCCGCCTGCAGGATCCGCTTGACGATGCGGCCCCGCAGCAGATCCACCTTGGTCAGGCCGCCGTCGCGCCCGGCCACATAGGCGTAGCGTTCGTCGTGGGAATAGACCGCCGAGGCATGGCTGAGGTCGCCCAGGCCGTCCACCATGGCCAGGGCGCGGCGGTGATCGTTGTCCACCACCATCACCTGTCCGCTGGCGCGGCCGATGACGATGCCGAGAGCGCCGGTGCCGCGCAGGCCCGGACCGCCGCTGTCGGCGGGGGTGCCGGCGCAGGCGGTCAGCAGCAGCAGCGCGGCGGTCAGGCCGCCCCGTAAAAACGCATGTTTATTCATCTTTTCCTCCCCGCCGCAGATAGCCCACCAGCCAGCGGGCCTCCTCTTCCGACAGAAACGGCCGCCAGGGCGGCATGGGGGTGCCGGGGCGGCCGTCGAGAATGGTTTTGACCAGGGTGTCGTCATCCAGGCCGGCGATATCGGCGGGCAGCAGCGAGCTGCCCAGCCCGCCCTTCAGCCGCATGCCGTGGCAGGCGCCGCAATCCTGGCGCAAAAGATGCACCAGCTCGGCCTGCCGGGCCGGGCCGGGCGGCGCGGCGGGAGCCGATGCCGCCGGCGCGGCGCAAGCGGGCGCCGCCAGGGCGGCCAGCAGCGGCAGGGCCAGCAGCGGCGGCGGTCTCATTCCGCCGCCTCCGTCCAGGCGGCGGGCAGGCCCAGCTGCCCGGCCAGGGCGGCCACCCGGCCCACGATCAGCAGGCTGGGCGGGCGGCAGCCGCGCGCCGCCTCGGGCAGTCCGGCCAGGGTGGTGCGCAGCAGCCGTTGTCCGGGCTGGGTGCCGCGTTCGATGATGGCGGCGGGGGTGGCGGCGGGCAGACCGGCGGCCAGCAGCTTGGCGCTGATCAGCGGCGCCGCCGCCAGCCCCATGTAAAACACCAGGGTGCAGGCGGGATCGGCCAGGGTGGGCCAATCGAGATCGGGGGCGCCGTCGTCGCGGCCATGCCCGGTGATCAGGCGCACGCTGGCGGCCAGGCCGCGATGGGTCAGCGGCAGGCCGACAGCGGCGGCGCAGCCGGCGGCGGCGGTGATGCCGGGCACCACCTCGCAGGGGATGCCGGCCCGGGCCAGAAACAGCGCCTCTTCGCCGCCGCGCCCGAAAATGAAGGGATCGCCGCCCTTAAGGCGCACCACGGCCAGTCCCTGGCGGGCCAGTTCGGCCAGCAGCGCGTTGATTTCGTCCTGGGGGATGGGGTGGTGGCCGCTTTCCTTGCCCACGCAAAAGCGGCGGGCGCCGGGCGGCAGCAGGGCCAGAATGGCGGGGGAGACCAGGCGGTCGTGGACCACCGCGTCGGCGGCGCCGATCAGGCGCAGCGCCTTGACCGTCAAGAGATCGGGATCACCCGGTCCGGCGCCGACCAGAAAGACCTGTCCCGGTTTGCTCATGCCCACCTCCATGCACACACGTGGTTTCAGGGTGTCCGTCCCCGTCTTCCGGACGGAGAGCCGGAAAACGGGGAGGACGGGCCGCCAAACCGCAACCTCATGGCGGCCCAAAGCCTCTTCGCCGAAGGCGAGGCGGATCAGTAAATGTCGTGCTCGGTGTTGTTGACGTTGAACTTGCCGGTGGGGGTGATGATCCGGGCGTCCTTGATCACCGCCTTCAGGCCGAGGGTCTTGTCGTCCAGCACCACGATGGCCGAGGGCTGGTTTTTCTTGTTCCACACCGAGAACCACACCTCGCTGCCGTCCTCGTTGTATTCGGGCTGCACCACGCGGGCGCCGGCTTCCTTGTCGAGACCGGCCAGCTTGGCGATGTCGATCTTCTGGAAACCCTTGTCGAGATGCCGGATATCGAACACCGCCACCGAGTGGTGGATGGCGTCATCGGGGTTCAGCGGATCGTCCACCCACAGGTTATGGGAGTGGGGGTTGGTCTTGATGAACAAGGCGCCGCCGCCCAGGCCGTCCAGGGTGCGCACCACCGTCCAGGCCTGCTTCTTGTGATGTTCGGGGTCGGTGCCGATCAGCCAGATCTTCTCGTCGCCGAGATCGCTGGTGGCCCACACCGGGCCGAACTTCGGATCGACGAAGTTGGCGCCGCGGCCCGGATGGGGCTTGCTGCCGACCTCGATGATCTTCACCAGCTTGTCCTTCTTGGTATCCACCACCACAACCTTGTTGGAGGCGTTGGCGGCCACCAGGAAGTAACGGCCGCTGGCGTCGAAGCCGCCGTCATGCAGATAGCGGGCGGCGTCGATGGTGGTGATCTTCAGGTTGGCAAGATCGGAGTAATCCACCAGTTCGACCTTGCCGGTCTCCTTGACGTTGACCACGAATTCCGGGTGATAGTGCGAGGCCACGATGGAGGCGACGCGCGGTTCGGGGTGATAGTCCTGGGTATCGACGGTCATGCCGCGGGTGGACACCACCTTCAGGGGTTCCAGGGTTTCGCCCTTCATGATCACGAACTGCGGCGGCCAGTAGGTGCCGGCGATGGCGTATTTGTCGTCCCAGCCCTTGTATTTCGAGGTTTCGACCGAGCGGGCCTCCATGCCCACCTTGATCTCGGCCACCTTGTCGGGAACCTTCATCCAAAGATCGATCAGATCGACGCGGGCGTCGCGGCCGATGACGTAGAGATAGCGCCCCGAGGCCGACATGCGCGAGATATGCACGGCATAGCCGGTCTTGATGATGGTGACGATCTTCTTGCTGGCGCCGTCGATCAGGGCCACTTCCCCGGCATCGCGCAGGGTGACCGAGAACAGATTGCCGAGATCGAGGTTGTTTTCCTTGTGGGTGGGGCGCTGGGCCACCGGCACGAAGACCTTCCAGGTCTTCTTCATGTCGGGCATGCCGTATTCCGGCGGCTGCGGCACATCCTGCAGCACGTAGCGGGCCATCAGGTCCACCTGATCGGGGCTCAGTTCCCCCGAGGTGCCCCAGTTGGGCATGCCGGCCGGCGAGCCGTAGGTGATGAAGGCCTTCACCGCGTCGTACCCCAGCGGGCGGGTAACCTTCGGGGTGATGTTGGGGCCGGTGGCCCCGGTGCGCAGCACGCCGTGGCAGCCGGCGCAGCGCTCGAAGAAGATTTCCTTGGCTTTCTGGAATTCCGCCGGGGTCATGCTGGGCACGGCGGCCTGGGCCTGGCCGGAGTCGGCGGCCATGGCGGGGCCGCCGAGGCCGAGGCCGATCAGCAGCGCCCCCGCCATGACGGCCCGATGGGTACGGTAAGTGGACATGTGTCTTCGTCTCCCCCTGGAGTGGATGGAACGGACACAGTCTAGGAAGGTTGTCGGACCCGCTCCTTACCCCAGGTCAAGCCGTGACGGCGCGGGGCAATTCATTCCCCACCTGACCAAAGTCAAGTTGCCGGGCCGCGGGCGTGCCTACTCTCACCCATTGCCACCCGTGGCACCCGGCGGGCGGCGTTCTTTGAAGGGGGCATCCGACATGCAAGTCAAAGAGACTGTTGCGCGCGCCGATCAGCGGCGCGCCCTGGGGTTAAGTACCATCGCCTTCACCTGCTGTTTCGCGGTGTGGACCATTTTTTCCATCATCGGCATCGCCATCAAGAAGGAGCTGGGCCTGAGCGAGGCCGCCTTCGGCCTGCTGGTGGCCACGCCGGTGCTCACCGGCTCGCTGACCCGTCTGGTCCTGGGGATTTTGACCGAACGGTTCGGCGGGCGCCTGGTGTTCACCTCGCAAATGCTGCTGACCGCCGCCGCCACCTGGATGCTCACCTGGGCCTCCAGCTATCCCATGTATCTGCTGTCGGCCCTGGGCATCGGCCTGGCCGGCGGCTCGTTCATCATCGGCGTGGCCTATGTTTCGCGCTGGTACGATGCCGGGCGTCAGGGGACGGCTCTCGGCATCTTCGGCGCCGGCAATGTGGGGGCGGCCTTCACCACCTTCGTGGCGCCCTTCGTCATGGTGGCCTTCGGCTGGCACGGGGTGGCCCATGCCTGGTCGGCGGGCCTGGCGGTGATGGCGCTGCTGTTCCTGCTGTTCTCCAAGGAGGATCCGGTGCTGAAGGCGCATCGCGCCGCCGGGGCGCGCGGGCCCACCCTGGCCGAGCAGTTCGCGCCGCTGAAGAACCTGCAGGTGTGGCGCTTCTCGCTTTATTATTTCTTCGTGTTCGGCGGCTTCGTGGCCCTGGCGCTGTGGACACCCCACTATCTGGTGGAGGTTTACGGCATCGATATCCGCACCGCCGGCATGGCGGCGGCGGCCTTCGGCCTGTCGGCCTCGCTGTTCCGCGCCTATGGCGGCCATCTGAGCGACCGTTTCGGCGCCCGCAAGGTGATGTACTGGAGCCTGGGCTTCGGGGCGCTGCTGCTGTTCATGCTGTCCTATCCGGCCACCGATTACGTCATTCACGGACGCGGCGGTCTCATCACCTTCTCCACCCGCATGGCCTTCGTGCCGTTCGTTCTGGTGCTGTTCGTGCTGGGCTTCTTCATGAGCCTGGGCAAGGCGGCGGTTTATAAGCACATTCCGGTCTACTATCCCGACCATGTGGGCGCGGTGGGCGGCCTGGTGGGCATGATCGGCGGCCTGGGCGGCTTTGTTCTGCCCATCGTCTTCGGCGTGGCCCTGGATGTCTCGGGCATCTATACCTCGTGTTTCGCCATCCTGTTCCTGGTGGTGGCGGTATCGCTGGCCTGGATGCATCTCTCGGTCCGGGTGATGGAGCGCGCGGCGCGCGGCACGGCCCTGGACGATCTGCCGGCCCTGCCCGAGATGCAGTCGATCCATACCCCGGCCATCGCCCGCCAGACCGCGGCCAAGCGGGCCTTGAGCCATTGGGCGCCGGAAGATCCGCATTTCTGGGCCGACAAGGGCCGCGCCGTGGCCCGGCGCAATCTGTGGATTTCCATCCCGGCGCTGCTGCTGGCCTTCTCGGTGTGGATGGTGTGGTCGGTGGTGGTGGCCAAGCTGCCGGCCATCGGCTTCAAGTTCGATCCCGGCCAGCTGTTCTGGCTGGCGGCCCTGCCGGGGCTGTCGGGCGCCACCTTGCGCATCTTCTACAGCTTCATGGTGCCGATCTTCGGCGGACGGCTGTGGACCACCCTGTCCACCGCCTCGCTGCTGCTGCCGGCCATCGGCATCGGCTATGCCGTGCAAGATCCCGCCACGCCTTATTTCATCTTCCTGGTGCTGGCCCTGCTGTGCGGCTTCGGCGGCGGCAATTTCGCCTCGTCCATGGCCAATATCGCCTTCTTCTACCCCAAGGCGGAAAAGGGCAACGCCCTGGCGCTCAATGCCGGTCTCGGCAATCTGGGCGTTTCGGTCATGCAGTTCCTGGTGCCGCTGGTCATCACCTCGGGCGTGTTCGGCGCCCTGGGCGGGGCGGCGCAGCCGCTGTCGGCCGGCGGCCAGCTGTGGATCCAGAACGCCGGCTTCATCTGGGTGCCGTTCATCGTGGTCTCCACCATCGCCGCCTGGCTGGGCATGGACGATATCGCCGACGCCAAGGCCAGCTTCGCCGAGCAGGCCACCATTTTCAGCCGCCGCGACAACTGGATCATGTGCATCCTTTATACCGGCACCTTCGGCAGCTTCATCGGCTATTCGGCGGGCTTTCCGCTGCTGACCAAGCTGATGTTCCCCCATGTCAACGCCCTGCAGTTCGTGTTCCTGGGGCCGCTGGTGGGGGCCTTGTCGCGGGCCGGCACCGGCTGGGTGTCCGACCGTTTCGGCGGCGGGCGCGTCACCTTCTGGACCTTCGCGGCGATGATCGCCGCCACCTTCGGCGTGATCTTCTTCCTGGGCATCCGGGAACAGCCGGGGGCGTTCTGGGGCTTCTTCTCGTCGTTCATGGCGCTGTTCCTGCTGACCGGCGTCGGCAACGCCTCCACCTTCCAGATGATCCCGGCCATCATGGGGCATGAGATCCCCCGCCTGATGCCGCAGCTGGATGGGCTGGCGCGCCAGCGCCAGGTGGAGCGGGAAAGCGCCGCCATCATCGCCTTCACCAGCGCCATCGCCGCCTATGGGGCCTTCTTCATCCCCAAGGCCTACGGCACCTCCATCGCCATGACCGGCGGACCGGTGGCGGCGCTGTGGTCGTTCCTCGGCTTTTATGCCGTGTGCCTGGTGCTGACCTGGCTTTTCTACACCCGCCGCAACGGCCTGCTTCACGATCTGGAACGCCGGCGGACCCTGGCCGCCCGCGCCGCAGAATAACAAGGACACCGTCATGAGCCATCTGCTTGACCGGCTGAATTTCCTGCAGTCGAAACAACTGGATACCTTCGCCGATGGTCACGGCCAGGTGACGCGGGAAAGCCGGGACTGGGAGGACACCTATCGCGGCCGCTGGCGGCACGACAAGATCGTGCGCTCGACGCACGGCGTGAACTGCACGGGCTCGTGCTCGTGGAAGATCTACGTCAAGTCGGGCATCGTCACCTGGGAAACCCAGCAGACCGACTATCCGCGCACCCGGCCCGGCCTGCCCAACCACGAGCCGCGCGGCTGCGCCCGCGGCGCCAGCTACAGCTGGTATCTTTATTCCGCCAACCGCGTGAAGACGCCCCTGATCCGGGGGCGCCTTCTGAAGCTGTGGCGCGAACTGCGCAAAAGCCGCTCGCCGGTGGCGGCCTGGGCGGCCCTGCAGTCGGATCCGGCCTTGCGGGCCGAGTATGTGGCCATTCGCGGCAAGGGCGGCTTCGTGCGGGCCGGCTGGGACGAGGCGCTGGAACTGGTGGCCGCCGCCAACGCCCACACCATCAAGGCGCACGGCCCCGACCGCGTTTTCGGCTTTTCGCCGATCCCGGCCATGTCCATGGTGTCCTACGCCGCCGGGGCGCGCTATCTCAGCCTGCTGGGCGGGGTGTGCCTGTCCTTCTACGACTGGTATTGCGATCTGCCGCCCGCCAGCCCGCAAACCTGGGGCGAACAGACCGACGTGCCGGAAAGCGCCGACTGGTACAACGCCAACTACCTGATCCTTTGGGGGTCGAACGTGCCGCAAACCCGCACGCCCGACGCCCATTTCTATACCGAGGCCCGCTATCGGGGCACCAAATCGGCGGTGATCAGCCCCGATTATTCCGAAGCCGCCAAGTTCGGCGATCTCTGGCTGAACCCCAAGGCCGGCACCGATGCCGCCCTGGGCATCGCCTTCGGCCACGTGATCCTGCGCGAGTTCCATCTTGAGCGGCAGGCCGGGTATTTCACCGATTATTGCCGCCGCTACAGCGACATGCCCATGCTGGTGCGCCTGGACGAGGCCGACGGCCGTCTGGTGCCGGGCCGCTTCCTGCGCGCCGCCGATCTCGACGGCGCCCTGGGCGAGGACAACAATCCGCAGTGGAAAACCGTGGCCATCGACGAGGCCGGCGGCGGCCTGGTGGCCCCCAACGGCGCCGTGGGCTTCCGCTGGGGCGAAAGCGGCAAGTGGAATCTGGAGCCCCGCGCCGCCGGCGCCGAAACCCGGCTGCGGCTGTCGCTGGCCGAGGCGCATGACGATGTGCGCGGCGTCGATTTCCCCTATTTCGGCGGCAAGGCCTCGGCGGCCTTCACCACCGGCGACACCCGTCCCGAGGTGCTGACCCGCTCGGTGCCGGTGCGCCGCGTCGAAACGGCGGCGGGGCCGGCCCTGGTGGCCACGGTGTTCGATCTGTTCTGCGCCGCCTACGGCCTCGATCGCGGCTTCGGCGGCGACTGGGTGACCGACGACTATATGGCCGACATGCCGGGCACCCCGAAGTGGGCCGAGATCATCACCGGCGTGCCCGCCGCCAACATCATTCAGGTGGCGCGCGAGTTCGCCGACAATGCCGAACGGAGCCACGGCAAGTCCATGGTCATCATCGGTGCCGGTATGAACCACTGGTACCACATGGACATGAACTACCGCGCCGTCATCAACATGCTGGTGATGTGCGGCTGCATCGGCCAGTCGGGCGGCGGCTGGAGCCATTATGTGGGCCAGGAGAAGCTGCGGCCGCAAACCGGCTGGCAGCCGCTGGCCTTCGCCCTGGACTGGAGCCGTCCGCCCCGGCACATGAACGGCACCTCGGCCTTCTACGCCCATGCCGACCAGTGGCGCTACGAAACCCTGTCGGCGTCGGAGATCCTGTCCCCCACGGCGCCCAAGGGCGACTGGGCCATCTCGCTGATCGACTACAACATCCGCGCCGAACGCATGGGCTGGCTGCCCTCGGCGCCGCAGCTGGCGGCCAACCCGCTGGAGGTGGCCCGCGCCGCCCGCGCGGCGGGGCGCGATGCCCCCGCCTACGTGGCGGAAAAGCTGAAATCGGGCGAACTGCGCCTGGCCTGCGAAGATCCCGACGATCCGGTCAACTGGCCGCGCAACCTGTTCGTCTGGCGCTCCAATCTGCTGGGCTCGTCGGGCAAGGGGCATGAATATTTCCTGAAGCATCTGCTGGGCGCCGATCACGGCGTGCTGGGCGGCGATCTGGGCCAGGAGGGGCGGCCGAAGCCGGTGGAGGCGGTGTGGCGCGACGAGGGGCCCAAGGGCAAGCTCGATCTGCTGGTCACCCTGGATTTCCGCATGAGCACCACGGCGGTTTATTCCGATATCGTGCTGCCCACCGCCAGCTGGTACGAAAAGAACGATCTCAACACCTCGGACATGCATCCCTTCATCCATCCGCTGCAGGCGGCGGTGGATCCGGCCTACGAATCGAAGTCGGACTGGGAGATCTTCAAGGCCCTGGCCGCCAAGTTCCAGGAGATCGCCCCCGAGGTGCTGGGGGTGGAAACCGATATCGTGCTGCAGCCCATCCTGCACGACACCCCGGCCGAGATCGCCCAGGATCAGGTTCTGGACTGGAAGAAGGGCGAGTGCGACCTCATTCCCGGCAAGACCGCGCCCTCCTTCGTGGCGGTGGAGCGCGATTATACCGCCATTTACGATCACTTCGTCGCCCTGGGGCCACTGCTGGAAAAATTGGGCAACGGCGGCAAGGGCATCGGCTGGAACACCGCGCACGAGGTGGAGGCTTTGGGGAAACTGAACGGCCTGTGGCTGGACGGCGCCGCCCAGGGGCGGCCCCGCATCGATACCGATATCGACGCCGCCGAGGTCATCCTCATGCTGGCCCCGGAAACCAACGGCGAGGTGGCGGTGAAGGCCTGGGAGGCCCTGGGCCGCATCACCGGACGGGAGCATACCCATCTGGCCCGCCCCAAGGAGGAGGAGAAGATCCGCTTCCGCGATATCGCCGCCCAGCCGCGCAAGATCATCTCCTCGCCCACCTGGTCGGGGCTGGAAAGCGAGCATGTCTGCTACAATGCCGGCTATACCAACGTCCATGAGCTGATCCCCTGGCGCACCCTGACCGGACGCCAGCAGCTCTACCAGGATCATCTGTGGATGCGGGCCTTCGGCGAGGGCCTGGTGGCCTGGCGTCCGCCGGTGGATCTGAAGACGGTGACCGCCGCCGTCAACCGCGATGCCGGGGCCGGTCTGCCCCATGTGGTGCTGAACTTCATCACCCCGCACCAGAAATGGGGCATCCATTCCACCTATACCGACAACCTTCTGATGCTGACCCTGAATCGCGGCGGCCCGGTGATCTGGATCTCGGAAACCGATGCCCGCCGCGCCGGCATCGTCGATAACGACTGGGTGGAGCTTTACAACGCCAACGGCGCGCTGACCGCCCGGGCGGTGGTCAGCCAGCGCATCAAGGACGGCACCACCTTCATGTATCACGCCCAGGAGAAGATCGTGAACACGCCGGGTTCGGAAATGACCGGGCGGCGCGGCGGCATCCACAATTCGGTGACCCGCGCCGTCTTGAAGCCCACTCATATGATCGGCGGCTACGCCCAGCAGAGCTACGGCTTCAACTACTACGGCACGGTGGGCTCGAACCGCGACGAGTTCGTCATCGTGCGCAAGATGCAAAACGTCGACTGGCTGGACCGTCCGGCCCGCGGCAAGGAGGCTGGGGAATGAGAATTCGCGCTCAGATCGGCATGGTGCTCAATCTCGACAAGTGCATCGGCTGCCATACCTGCTCGGTCACCTGCAAGAACGTCTGGACCAACCGCGACGGCGTGGAATACGCCTGGTTCAACAACGTGGAAAGCAAACCCGGCACCGGCTATCCCAGCGATTGGGAAAACCAGGCGCGCTGGAACGGCGGCTGGGTGCGCTCGCCGTCGGGCAAGCTGCGGCCGCGCCAGGGGGCCAAGTGGCGCATCCTGGCCAATGTCTTCGCCAATCCCGACCTGCCCGAGATCGACGATTACTACGAGCCCTTCGATTTCGATTACGACCATCTGAAATCCGCGCCCGAGCTGGAGGCCTTCCCCACCGCCCGGCCGCGCTCGCGCCTGACCGGCGAGCGCATGGAAAAGATCGAGAAGGGGCCCAACTGGGAGGAGATCCTGGGCGGCGAGTTCTCGAAACGCTCGAAGGATTACAATTTCTCCGGGGTGCAGAAGGAGATCTACGGCGCCTACGAGAACACCTTCCTGATGTATCTGCCGCGCCTCTGCGAGCATTGCCTCAATCCGGCCTGCGTCGCCTCCTGTCCCTCGGGGGCCATCTACAAGCGCGAGGAGGACGGCATCGTCCTCATCGATCAGGAAAAATGCCGGGGCTGGCGCATGTGCGTGTCGGGCTGCCCCTACAAGAAGGTGTATTACAACTGGTCCACCGGCAAGTCGGAGAAATGCACGCTGTGCTATCCGCGCCTGGAAAGCGGCAATCCCACCGTCTGCTCGGAAACCTGCGTCGGCCGTATCCGCTATCTGGGGGTGATGCTCTACGATGCCGACCGCATCGAAAGCGCCGCCGCCGCCGCCGATGAGAAGCAGCTCTACGAGGCGCAGCTGGGGCTGTTCCTCGATCCCAACGATCCCGAGGTGATCGCCGCCGCCCGCGCCGAGGGCATTCCCGAGGATTGGCTGCGCGCCGCCCGCAACAGCCCGGTGTGGAAGATGGCCATGGACTGGAAGGTGGCCTTCCCGCTGCACCCCGAATACCGCACCCTGCCCATGGTGTGGTACATCCCGCCGCTGTCGCCCATCCAGTCGGCGGCCGAGGCCGGGCGCCTGGGCGCCGGCGGCATGCCCGAGGTGAAGAACCTGCGCATTCCGGTGCGCTATCTGGCCAATCTGCTGACGGCGGGCGACGAGGCGCCCATCGTCGCCGCCCTGGAGCGGATGATGGCCATGCGGGCCTATATGCGCGGCAAAACCATGGAGGGCGCCGCCGACGAGGCCATCGCCACCCGTGTCGGCCTGTCCGGGGCGATGATCGAGGACATGTACAAGGTCATGGCCCTGGCCGATTACGAAGACCGCTTCGTCATCCCCACCACGCACCGCGAACAGGTGGAGGATGCCTACGATCTGCGCGGCGGCGTCGGCTTCACCGACTGCAACGGCTGCTCCTCCGGCATCTCGTCGGGCTCGCTGTTCGGCAAGCCCCATCGTCCCTTGAACATGCGCGAGGCCCTGAAATGACCGCGAAGCCGCAGGATCGAACCTTGAAGGCACTGTCGCTGCTGCTGTGCTACCCCTCGGCCGAGCTGGTGGAGGCCCTGCCCGAGATCGGCGGCGTGCTGGGGGCCGAGCGCCGCCTGACCACGCTGCGGCGGGGCGATCTGGCCCGGCTGGCCGAGGAACTGCGCGGCGGCGATCTTTACGATCTGCAGGAACGCTATGTGGATCTGTTCGACCGCTCGCGCAGCCTGTCGCTCAGCCTGTTCGAACATGTGCACGGCGAGGGCCGCGACCGTGGCGGCGCCATGCTGTCGCTGCTGGAAACCTACCGCGAGGCCGGGTTCGAGCCCACCGGCTGGGAGCTGCCCGACCATCTGCCGCTGCTGCTGGAATTCCTGTCCACACAGCCGGCGCCGGCCGCCGCCGACATCCTGGCCTCGGCCGCCCATATCCTTGAAGCCCTGGCGGTGCGCCTGGAGCGCCGGGGCAGCGCCTATGCCGCCGTCTTGTCGGCCCTGGTGGACCTGGCCGGCGGCGCCGCCGACCGCGCGGCGGTGAGCGGCCTTCTGGAGCAGCCCGACAGCGATCCCGCCGATCTGGCCGCCCTCGACGCGGTGTGGGAGGAAAGCGAGGTGCTGTTCGGCCCCGATCCCGGTGCCGGCTGCCCGAGCGGCCGCGACCTTCTGGCCCGCATGGACCAGCCCCAACATGCCGCGTCCCTGCGGTCGGCATCCTGACGGAGAGACGCGATGCATCACTTCATCTTCGGCATCTACCCCTACATCGCCATGGCGGTGCTGCTGATCGGCTCGGTGGCGCGCTACGAACGCGATCCCTTCACCTGGAAAAGCTCGTCCTCGCAGCTGTTGCGCCGCCGCCTGCTGCGCTGGGGCTCGGTGCCCTTCCATGTGGGCGTGCTCACCATCTTCGCCGGGCATTTCTTCGGCCTGCTGACGCCCCTGTGGCTGATCGAGGCCTTGGGGATCAGCCACGCGGTCAAGCAGGTGCTGGCCATGAGCGTGGGCGGCGTGGCCGGGGCCCTGGCCCTGTTCGGCGGTCTGATCCTGCTGACCCGCCGCCTGACCGATCCCCGCATCCGCGCCACCAGCAGCGCCATGGATATCGCCATCCTGTCGCTGCTGGTGCTGCAGCTCTGCCTGGGCCTGCTGACCATCCCGGTATCGCTGCGGCATCTCGACGGGGTGGAAATGGTCAAGTTCATGCGCTGGGCGCAGGGGATCTTCATCCTCGATCCCCAGGCCGCCGATTATACCGCCGGGGCCTCGCCGGTGTTCCAGATCCATATCCTGACCGGGCTGACCCTGTTCATGCTGTTCCCGTTCTCGCGGCTGGTGCATCTGCTGTCGGCGCCGCTGCGCTATCTGTGGCGGCCGGGCTATCAGATCGTGCGCACCCGCCGCGCCGCGCTGCCGGACCGCCGCTGAGGCCGGGGGCGTGATGATCGATCCCCATGGCCGGGCCATCACCTATCTGCGGCTGTCGGTGTTCGACCGCTGCGATCTGCGCTGTCTTTACTGCATGGCCGAGAACACCACCTTTCTGCCCAAGGCCGAGGTGTTGAGCCTGGAGGAGATGGACCGGCTGGCCGGGGCCTTCATCACCCTGGGGGTGCGCAAGATCCGCCTGACCGGCGGCGAGCCGCTGGTGCGGCGCGGCATCGCCACCCTGATCGACCGGCTGGGGCGGAAACTGGCGGCGGGACGGCTGGACGAGCTGACCCTGACCACCAATGGCACCCTGCTGGCCCGCCACGCCGAGGCGCTGGCGGCGGCGGGGATGCGGCGGGTGAATGTGTCGCTCGATTGCCTCGATCCCGATCTTTTCCACCGCATCACCCGGCTGGGACGGGTGGAAACGGTGCTGGAGGGCATCCGCGCCGCCCGCGCCGCCGGTCTGGCGGTCAAGATCAACACCGTGGCCCTGCGCGGCCTCAACGAGGGCGAGATCGACCGCCTGATCGCCTGGTGCGGCGAAACCGGCTGCGACATGACCCTGATCGAGGCCATGCCCCTGGGCGATTTTCCCAATGCCCTGCGCGGGCGCGAGCTGCCGTTGCCGGAGCTGCGCCGCCGTTTGGAAACCCGCTGGAGCCTGCGCCCCTCGGATCATGTCAGCGGCGGCCCGGCCCGGTATGTGGAGGTGGCGGAAACCGGCCGCCGCCTGGGCTTCATCACCCCGCTCAGCGGCAATTTCTGCGATGGCTGCAACCGGGTGCGGGTCAGCTGCACCGGAGCCCTCAATCCCTGTCTGGGGCGCGAGGGCGCGGTGGACCTGCGCCCGGCCCTGCGCGGCTCGAAAAGCGATCTGCCGGTGCAGCAGGCCATCCTGGCCGCCTTGCGCCACAAGCCGCAGGGCCACGATTTCCTGAGCGCCGGCTACGAGCCGCCGCCGTCGCGCCGCTCGATGAATAGCATCGGCGGATGATCCGCCAGGAACGCGATCGGCGGATGATCCGCCAGGAACGGTATCGGCGGATGATCCGCCGGGACTCCCGAAGCCGGGTGATATTTCGCACTTGACCGAAGATAAGGAGAGTTCAGGACTCGGGTATTAGAACTGGGCGACGTCTCAATTCAAGGGGGATCGACCCATGGCCGAGCATCTGACGAAATCGGCGGCAAGAAATATCTTTTACGGCGGATCACTGTTCTTCTTCGTGATCTTCGTGGGGCTGGTGGCGCAAAGCGTGCATTACGCCATCGACAATGGGGGCAAAATCAGCGCCAGCGCGGCGGCGGGCAAGCGGGTGTGGGAACGCCACGCCTGCTTCGACTGCCACACCCTGTTCGGCGAGGGCGCCCGTTTCGCGCCCGAACTGGGCAAGGTCTGGCTGCGCTACGGCGGCGACAAGGATCCGCAGGGCGCCCGTGACGCCCTTAAGTCCTGGATCCGCAGCCAGCCCACCCGCATCGAGGGGCGGCACCAGATGCCGCAATTCAACCTGACGGACCAGGAACTGGACGAGCTGGTGGATTTCTTCATCTACACCAGCACCATCAATACCCAGAACTGGCCTCCGCAGCCGAAGACGGCGGGTTGAGCGTGGAAGGACGGATCAGATGAAATACGAATCGCAAAAGGTCGCCAAGCTCTACTTCATCGGAGCCCTGACCCTGTTCCTGGCCCAGGTGCTGTTCGGCCTGCTGGGCGGTTTTCTTTACGTTATGCCCACCGGGCTGCCGGATTTCCTGCCCTTCAGCGTTATCCGCATGATCCATACCAACGCCCTGGTGGTGTGGTTGCTGATGGGCTTTTTCGGCTGCACCTATTACCTGCTGCCGGAAGAGACGGAAACCGAGCTTTTCAGTCCGGCTTTGGCCAAACTGCAGTTCTGGCTGTTCTACATCGCCGCCGGCGCCGCCGTGGTGGGCTATCTGTTCGGCTACTATAATGGCCGCTCCTATCTGGAACAGCCGCTTTACATCAAGGTGGGCATCGTCGTCGTCGCCCTGATGTTCCTGTTCAACTGCAGCATGACCCTGCTCAAGGGCCGCAAAACGGTGATCAGCAATATCCTGATCCTTGGCCTGTGGGGCATCGCGCTGTTCTTCCTGTTCGCCTTCTACAACCCGGCCAACGTCATCCTGGACAAGATGTTCTGGTGGTGGGTGGTGCATCTGTGGGTCGAGGGCGTGTGGGAACTGGTGATGGCCTCCATCCTGGCCTTCCTGATGATCAAGCTCACCGGCGTCGACCGCGAAGTGGTGGAAAAGTGGCTGTACGTCATCGTCGGCCTGGCTTTGTTCACCGGCATTCTCGGCACCGGCCACCATTACTACTGGATCGGCACCCCCGGGTACTGGCAGTGGATCGGCAGCGTGTTCTCGGCGCTTGAAATCCTGCCCTTCTTCGCCATGGTGATCTTCACCTTCACCATGACCTACAAGGGCGGCCGCGATCATCCCAACAAGGCGGCGCTGCTGTGGTCGCTGGGCTGCTCGGTCATCGCCTTCTTCGGCGCCGGCGTGTGGGGCTTCCTGCATACCCTGGCTCCCATCAACTACTACACCCATGGCACCCAGATCACCGCCGCGCATGGCCACCTGGCCTTCTACGGCGCCTATGCCATGGTCAATCTGGCCATGTTCACCTATGCCATGCCACAGCTTCTGAACCGCGAGCCCTACAATCAGGTTCTGAATATGTGGAGCTTCTGGATCATGACCTCGGGCGTGGTGTTCATGACCGCCGCCCTCACCTTCGCCGGCGTGCTGCAAACCCATCTGCAGCGGGTGATGGGCTTCACCTACATGGACGCGCAGGCCCAGCTTGGGCTGTTCTACTGGATGCGCCTGGGCGGCGGCGTGGTGACGGTGACGGGCGTGCTGCTCTTCATCGGCTCGCTGCTGCTGCCGGGATCGGCCCGCAAGGTCCGCTAACCGCGCCGGTATTCTTGGAAGGGGATGCTCCGCTCCGGGGCATCTCCTTTCCCACTCTTGGGGGAGTTCGCCATCATGGCTCAACCATCCTTGCAGGCCGCACCCGTGGATGTGCCGTTCTATATGCCCGGCGGCAACGAATGCGCCCTGTTCGAACATGCCTTCCGCCGCCGCCTGCCGCTGCTGCTGAAAGGCCCGACGGGGTGCGGTAAAACCCGGTTCGTGGCGCATATGGCGGCCCGCTGCGGCCTGCCGCTGCACACGGTGTCGTGCCACGACGATCTGACGGCGGCCGATCTCACCGGGCGCTATCTTCTGAAGGGCGGCGACACGGTGTGGACCGACGGCCCGCTGACCCGCGCCGTGCGCGAAGGCGGCATCTGTTATCTCGACGAGGTGGTGGAGGCCCGCAAGGATGTGGCGGTGGTGCTGCATCCCCTGACCGACGACCGCCGCCTGCTGCCCCTGGACCGCACCGGCGAACTGCTGCGCGCCCCGGACGATTTCATGCTGGTGGTCTCTTACAACCCCGGCTACCAAAGCCTTTTGAAGGCCCTGAAGCCCAGCACCCGCCAGCGCTTCGTGGCCATCGAATTCGATTTTCCGGCCGAGGAGGCCGAGCTGGCGGTGGTCAGCCATGAAAGCGGCCTGGAGCCGGGCCGTTGCCGCCCGCTGGTGCTGCTGGGCCGCCGCCTGCGCGCCCTTAAAGGCCACGATCTGGAAGAGGGGGTTTCGACCCGCCTGCTGGTCTATTGCGCCACCCTGATGGCCGATGGCCTGCCGCTGGAGCAGGCGGTGACCGCCGCCCTGATCGAGCCCCTGACCGACGATCCCGTGGTCAAGGCCGGGCTGGTGGATCTGGCCCGCGCCGTTCTGGGCTGACGGCCATGCTGGCCTTTCTGGAACTGGAGGAACAGGTCGGCCTGCGCTGGCATCGCCTGGTGGGCGGGCGATCCTCGTGGAAAAACTTCCCCGAGGCCGAGGTGCGCCTGGAGGCGGTGCGGGGCGCGCTGTCGGTGCTGTTCCGCGGCCTGGGCGGCGCCTCGGGCGTGGTGCTGACCGGCACCGCCGCCGAGGAATCGGGGCACCGCCTGACCTGGCGCCAGCGCCTGGGCCAGGATGCGGAAAAGCTGGCCCGCCCCCGGCTGGACGGCAACGCCCTTTATCTGCCCTCCCGCATCGCCTGTTTTCCCGATCCGGCCCTGAACCGCGATCTTTATGTGTGGCTGGCCGCCTATTTCGCCCGCCTGACCCCCGCGCCCAAACCGGAGGGCGGCGCTCTGGCCGCCGATCTGGCCGCCCTGCGCCAGGCCCGGGAGGTGAGCGCCCAGGTGCTGGCGGCGTGCCCCGGTCTGGCGGCGCGGCATCAGGCGCTGACGGCGGCGGCCCTGGGTTTGCGGCCGCGCCGGAACCTGCCGGCGCCCGAGGCGGCGGTGGAGGCGGCGGTGCTGCGCCTGCTGGGCGGCGATGGCGACGGCGGGCCCCATTGGCCGTGGATCACGGCGGCGGACCCCGGCGCGGCGCCGCCCACCCCCAAGGGCTACCGGCCGTTCCTGCCGGTGCCGCTGTGGGGCGAGGCGGTGGCGGCCCAGCCGGTGCCGCGCGGCCCCGAGGGCGAGGCGGCGGCGGGCGGCAGCGATGCCCGCGACGGCGAAAGCCGCAAAGGCCGCCGTCAGCGCCAGGAGCGCACCGAGCGCAAGGATTATCTCAGCCTGAACCGCTACGAGAAAATCCTGGCCCTGATCGAAAGCCTGAATATCAGCCGCAAGGTGGATGACGACGACGAGGAGGGGGCGCGCAAGGCCCTGGAGGACGCCGACGAGGTGGTGGTGGGCAGCGCCCAGGGCAAGCCGGCCACCCGGCTGCGTTTCGATCTGGATCTGCCGCCCGAGGCGGTGGCCGAGGGCGCCCTGGCGGCGCCGCTCACCTATCCCGAATGGCATTGCGGCAAGCAGGCCTATCTTAAAAACTATTGCCGGGTGCTGCCCCGCCCCGCCGCCGAGGAGGGCGAGGACTGGCAGCCCGACGAGGAAACCCGGCGGCGCATCCGCCAGGTGCGCCGCCAGTTCGAGGCGCTGCGCCCGCGCCACGAGCTGCTGCGCGCCCAGATGGACGGCGCCGAGCTGGACATGGAGGCCCTGGTGCGGGCCCGCTGCGATCTGGCGGCCAGCGGCGCCGGTTCGGAGCGGGTGCATCTGGCCCAGCGCCGCCAGGGCCGCGATCTGGCGGTGGTGCTGCTGGTGGATGTGTCGCTGTCCACCGATGGCTGGATCGACAACCGCCGCATCCTGGATGTGGAAAAGGAGGCCCTGACGGTGCTGACCAGCGGCCTGGCCGCCTGCGGCGACGATCTGGCCATCCTTACCTTCACCTCGCGCCGCCGCGACTGGGTGCGGGTGGAAACGGTGAAGGATTTCGGCGAGGCCGCCGACGGCGCGGTGATGCGCCGCATCGCCGCCCTGAAGCCGGGCTTTTACACCCGCATCGGCGCGGCGGTGCGCCATGCCTCCCATGTGCTGGAGCAGCGGCCCAACCGCCATCGCCTGCTGATTCTGCTGACCGACGGCAAACCCAACGATGTCGATCACTACGAAGGCCGCTACGGCATCGAGGATAGCCGCATGGCGGTGCGGGAAGCCCGCCGCCAGGGCATTTCGGTGTTCGGCGTGACCGTGGATCGCGGCGCGCAGGACTATTTCCCGGCTCTGTTCGGGCGGGGCGGCTACGCCATCATCGATCGTCTGGCCCGGCTGCCCGCCGCCTTGCCCGGCCTTTACCGCCATCTGGTGTCGTAACCCCTTAACCGGCGCGAGGAGGGAAACCGCGATGACGCCCACCGTTCAAGCCCTGGATCCCGAAACCTTCGCCCAGCTGCGCCGCATGCCGCTGTTCCTGGGGCTGGCCGAGGACGATACCCGCATTCTGGTGGGCAGCGCCTCGGTGCAGTTCTATCCCGATTCGGTGCCGCTGTTCGACCGGGGCATGCCCGCCGACCGCCTGTTCCTGGTGCTGGACGGCCATGTGGAGATCTTTCTCGACGAGAACAACCGCCGCAGCATCCTGGAAATGGCCAAGTCTCCCGCCATGCTGGGCGAGGCGGCGCTGTTCACCGACGGCCGCTACGCCAACGGCGCCCGTGCCGCCGGCCATGCCCGGGTGCTGGCCATTCCCGCCGAGGCCTTCCGCACCGTGCTCGATACCCGTTTCGATCTGACCCAGCGCATGCTGGCCACCATGTCGATGCGGCTGCGCGGCATGATCACCCAGATCGCCGAACTGAAGCTGAAATCGGCGGCGCAGCGGGTGGGCGGCTTTCTGCTGGGCCTGACCGAAAGCCGCGATGGCCGGGCGGTGGTCAAATTCCCCTACGACAAGCGCCTGGCCGCCGACTATCTGGGCATGACGGCGGAAAGCCTGTCGCGCGCCCTGCAGCGGCTGTCGGCGGTGGGGGTGAAAAGCCGCGCCGACAATGTGGTGGAGATCGCCGATCTGCGCCAGCTGCACGATTTCTGCGTCGAGGACGAGGAATGACCCTGCTGCTGTCGCCCGCCGAGGAATCCCTGCTGCTGGCCTCGCCGCTGTTTTCGGCCATCGGCCGCGACGATGTGCTGGCCCTGCTGTCGGCGGCCTATGCCAGCAATCATCCCGATGGCGGCCTGCTGTTTTCGGCCGGCGATCCCGCCGACCGCTTCTTTCTGGTGCTGGCCGGCTGGGTCAATCTGTTCGCCCTGACCGAGGCCGGCGATCAGTCGATCCTGGAAGTGATCGAAGCCGGGCAAAGCTTTGCCGAGGCGGCGATTTTCGCCAGCCAGCGTTTTCCCATCAACGCCGAATGCCGCCCCGGCACCCGGCTGGTGGAAATTCCGGCGCGGCCCTTTCTGGCCCGGCTGTCCGACCGCGGCGGGCTGGCGGCGCAGCTGCTGGCCTCGCTGGGGCGCTGGCAGCGGCGCATGGCCGCCGAAATCGGCGAGCTGAAACGGCGCAGCCCCGGCCAGCGCCTGGGCTGGTTCCTGCTGACCCAGCTGCGCGAGAAAACCCCCGGCCCCCAGTGCGGCGAGGGGCATGTGCTGCTGCCCATGACCAAGGTGCAGCTGGCCAGCCGCATCGGCATCACCCCGGAAAGCCTGTCGCGGGCCCTGGCCCGGCTGAAGCCCCTGGGAGTGCGGTCCTCGGGGCGGGATTTCATGATCGCCGATATCGACCGCCTGCGCCGTTTCTGCGACGAAGGGTAGGGAAAAGCGGACTGGTGGTGCGGCGGGGGCCTGGCAAGAACCGCACGACCTTGGCAAATTTTGCCAAATACCGTACGATGGCAAGCCTCACGCCAGGAGATTTCCCATGCCCACCATGAATGTCAGCCTGCCGGACAATTTGGCTTCTTTCGTCGAGCAGGAGGTTTCCGCCGGAGGATACGCGACCCAGAGCGAGGTGGTTCGGGATGCCCTTCGCCTGTTCCAGCGGGAAAAGGCGGTGGAACAAGAGAAGCTGGAGATGCTCCGACGGGCCGTCATGATCGGGATCGAGGATTGGCGGGAAGGCCGTTTGGATGATCGCCCCATCAACGAGATTCTGGACGAAATTGACGGCGATCAGCCATGACGGCCTATCGGGTAACCGAAGCCGCCAAACGGGATTTCAGGGCGGTTCTCAAGGAAACCAAGGAGTATTTTGGGTCGCGCCAGCGGGAAATCTACAAGCGGCTGATCGCCAAAGGCGTGGAAATGGTTGCCGAGGCGCCTGGGCGTGGCGGCTCGTGGGATCGGGGAAGCATCCTGCCCGGCCTTCGGGCCTTCCACCTGGAGAATGCGGCCGGTAAGCGCGGCGCGGCGGCTCACACACTGTATTACGGCATGGAACGGATGCCCGACGGATCGCCGCGTGTCGTCATCCTGCGCCTCCTCCACGAGAGCATGGAGTCGCGGCTGCATCTCGCCCGCAGCAACGTGCGGGAACCTTCACCCACGCCGCCTGAGCCTGACGACGCTCCTCCAGCCGACGATTGATTCAAGTTCAGGTAATCGACGATCAGGCGGCGCTCCCCCCCGTTATCCCTTGCCCATCGGGTGCACCAGAAGGAGGGGGCCGGTTCCATCCGCATGGAACCGGCCCCGCCATCCGCCCCGGACCATCGCGCCGCTATGGGCTGATGCCGCGCGACCGGGGCGGTGGATTAATACCGGCCAACCATTGAAGTGACTCGTTGGCCGGTATCCGGCGAGCCTTGAGCGAGCGGCCAAGGCGGCGGATGCCGCCGCCCGGCGAGGGACGATACAACCGGTCAATTCATTGGCCGGTTGGTTTAATGCGCCAGCAGCGGCGCCAGCCCGGCGCAGCCCAGCACCAGGGCCAGGATCACCGTGAGACTGGCCAGAAAGGTGCCCTTCCACAGACCGCTGGAGCGGGCCAGCCCCAGGAACACCCAAAGGATCTGCCGGGCCTTGATCAGGGCCACCGCCAGCAGCAGCGTCACGCTGAGCAGCGGCAGCCGTCCCGATCCGGTGGGATCGCCCGCCGCCAGCAGAACGATGGTGAGGCCCATCAGGGTCAGCCATGTCAGCAGCAGGGCGCGGAACGAGGGCAGGGCGGCGGTGGTCATGGCGGGCCTCTAGCGGATCAGATAGACGATGGGGTACAGCAGCACCCAGATCAGATCGACCATGTGCCAGAAGGCGGTCATGGTCTCCACGGTGTCGGTGCTGGTCTTCCAGGCGGCCACGGCCAGCAGCACCAGCCCCAGCACCACATGCAGGGCGTGAAAGCCGGTCATCAGATAGAACAGGGTGAAGAAGGGGCTGCTGTCCATGGTGAAGCCCTGGGCCAGGGCGGCGGCATATTCGCTGGCCTTGACGGCCAGGAAGGCCAGCCCCAGCAGTCCGGCGGCCAGCAGCCACAGGCGGCAGGCCCGGCGGCGCCCTTGCGCCACGGCGCGGGTGGCGGCGGCGGCGGCGAAGCCGCTGGTCAGCAGGATCATGGTGTTGATGCCGCCCGACAGGCGGTCGAGATGGCCCTGATCGGCGGCGAACTGGGCGGCATGCCAGGCCCGCGCCGCCGAAAAGCCGGCGAAGAAGCAGCCGAACACCAGAAGCTCGCTCAGGATCAGCACCCACATCAGGGGGTTGCCGGGCAGATGATCGAGAACGCCCCAGCTGTCTTCGGGGGGCGGGGCCGGAAGGGGAGATGCGGTCGTCATGCCCGCACTATGACGAGGCCGGCGGGGCGGCCTCCTTAACTCTCATCAAGGGGCGGACATCGCCGGGGCGGTGGCGGTGATCTTGACCAGGATCAAGCGGATTTTCCGGCGGCGGCGCTACTCTTGCCGCGCAACTCTCCGGGGCATGCGAGGATCGAAGGCATGGAACAGGCGTTTCAGATGATCGATGTGGGCGGCAAGGCGCCCAGCCGCCGGGTGGCGGTGGCGCAGGGCAGCATTCATGTGGGGCCCGCCGCCTTTGCGCTGATCCGCGACCGCGCCCTGCCCAAGGGCGATGCCCTGGTGCTGGCCGAGATCGCCGGCATCCAGGGCGCCAAGGCGGCCTCCACCGCCCTGCCGCTGTGCCATCCGCTGCCGCTGGATCAGGTGGCGCTGCGCCACGAGCTGGACGCGGCGGGCCACAGCGTCACCCTGTTCTGCCTGGTGTCGGCCTTCGCCCGCACCGGTGTGGAGATGGAGGCCATGGCCGGGGTGCAGGCCGGGCTGCTGACCATTTACGATCTGGCCAAGATGGTCGAACCCACCCTGACCCTGGGCGACAGCTATCTCCTGGCCAAGGTGGGCGGCAAGAGCGGGGTTTATCTCAGCCCGCGCGGCGTGCCCGGCTGGCTGCGCACGCTGTTGCGCCTGGACCGGCCGCCGCCGCTGGCCGGCGTGACGGCGGCGGTGCTCACCTTGAGCGACCGCGCCGCGCAAGGGGTTTACGAGGATCGCTCCGGTCCGGTGCTGCGCGGCATGCTGGAAGAGGCCGGGGCCGAGGTGGTGCTGAGCCGGATCATTCCCGACGACCGCGAGACCTTGCGCCAAACCCTGGCCGATCTGGCCGCCGGTCCGGCGGCGCCGCAGCTGGTGCTGACCACCGGCGGCACCGGCATCGCCCCGCGCGACGTCACGCCCGAGGCCATCGCCGATCTTTCCCCCCGCATGGTGCCGGGGCTGGGGGAATTCCTGCGCCACAGCGGCGCCGCCTTCACCCCGCATTCCTGGAGCAGCCGCTCGGTGGCGGCGGTGCTGGAGCGCACCCTGCTGGTGGCGCTGCCCGGCAATCCGAAGGCGGTGCGCGAGGGGCTGGACAGCCTGCTGCCGCTGTTGCCGCATCTTCTGGATACCATCGCGGGGAAAAAACATGATTCCTTACCTCCACGCTAAAGAGCTGCTGCTGGCCCGGGCCGGCGCCGTCCGGCCGGTCATGCTGCCGCTGGACCAGGCGGCGGGGCGGGTGGCCGCCGCTCCGGTGGCGGCGGCGTTTCCGGTGCCGTCGTTCCATAACTCCGCCATGGACGGCTTCGCCCTGGCCGCCGATGCCGCCGCCGGGGCCAAACCGGAGCAGCCCCTCAGGCTGCCGGTGGCGGCGGTGGCCGCCGCCGGCGGCGGCCCCGCCCTGTGGCGGCCGGGCGCCGTGGTGCAGATCATGACCGGCGCCGCCCTGCCGCCCGGCCCCGATACCGTGGTGCCCATCGAAAACGTGACGGTGGAGCGCGGCGGCGACGGCGTGGCCCAGGCCATCACCCTGACGGCGCCGCTCCGTCCCGGCAGCCATATCCGCCGCCAGGGCGAGGATTTCGCCGTGGGCGATCCGCTGCTGGCGGCCGGAGAGCGCATCACCCCGCATCAGATCATGGCCCTGGCCGCCTTGGGGGTGGGGCGGGTCATGGTGGCGGCGGCGCCGCTGCTGACGGTGCTGGCCACCGGCGACGAGGTGCGCCCGGTGACCGCCGATCACGACGGCGCGCCGCCCGGCGGCGACGCCATCTTCAACGCCAACAGCCCCTATCTGCTGGCGGCGGCAGGGCTGTGGGGGGCCGAAACCGAGGATGGCGGCCAGGTGCCCGATACCCGCGCCGCCTTCGCCCAGGCCTTGCGCGGCCTCATGGCCCGCAACCGGCCGGGGCGGGTGGTGCTGTCCACCGGCGCGGTCTCGAAGGGCGAGTTCGATTTCGTTCCCGACGCCCTGGCCGATGTGGGGGCCGAGATCCTGTTCCACCGCGCCGCCATCCGGCCCGGCAAGCCCATTCTGTTCGCCCTGCTGCCGGGGGGCATTCCCTTTTTCGGTCTGCCTGGCAATCCCATCTCGGCGGCGGTGGGCTTCCGCTTTTTCGTGGTGCCGCTGCTGCGCGCCCGGCTGGGGCTGCCGCCCGAGATGCCGTGGCGGCTGCCGCTGGCCCGCCCGCACGCCGTCAAGCCGGGCTATACGGTGTTTCTGAAGGCCGCGCTGTCCATCGGCGGCGGCGGCACCCCCCGGGTGGAGATTTTGCCCGGCCAGGAATCCTTCCGCATCCGCCCCATGCTGGCGGCCAATGGCTGGGTGGCCTGGGGCGAGAGCTGTTCCGAACTGGAATCGGGGCATCTGGTGGATTTTTATCCCGCTTTTCCGCAAACCGTGGCGTGAGGACCGCATGCAGATCCGTTTAGCCGTTTTCGGCGCCTTCCGTGGCGCGCTGGCGCAGGGCGAGCTGGAGTTTTCCCTGCCCGACGATGCCCGCGTGCAGCATTTGCGCCAGGCCCTGAAGGCGCATTTGCGCCGCCTGCACCCCGAGGGCGGCGACGACGCCCTGGTGGACCGCTCGGCCTTCGCCGATGTCTTCGAGGTGCTGGACGAGGAGACGCCGCTGGCCGGGCGGCAGGGATTGGCGGTGCTGCCGCCGGTGTGCGGAGGCTGATGATGACCGATGGCCTCCATTGCGCCATTTCCACCGCGCCGCTGTCGGTGGAGGCGGCGCTGCGCTTCGTGTCCGCCCCCGGCAACGGCGCCGTCACCAGCTTCATCGGCCAGGTGCGCGATCTCAACCAGGGCCGCGCCGTGCGCGGGGTCAGCTACGATGTGTACGACGCCCTGGCCCTGCGCGGCTTCGAGCAGTTGGCCGCCGAGGCGCGGGAGCGCTGGGGCGGCGGGCTCTGCCTGTGGCTGGAGCATTTCAAGGGCCGCCTGGAGGTGGGGGGGATCAGCATCGTCATCGCCGTGGGATCGCCGCACCGCGACGAGGGCTTTCAGGCCTGCCGCTATCTGATCGAGGAGATCAAGCACCGCTCCCCCATCTGGAAACAGGAGCATTATCACGACGGCGACAGCGCCTGGGTGCAGGGCCATGCCCTTTGCCGGCACTGATCCGCTGTTCGCGCCGGCGGACTGCTGCGCCGGGCTGATCCTGGCCGGCGGCGAGGCCCGGCGCATGGGCGGCGGCGACAAGGGCCGCCACGGCGTGGCCGGGCGGCCCATGCTGCCCGATCTTCTGGAAACGCTGGCCGGGCAGGGCATCGTGCTGGCCTTGAGCGCCAACGGCCCGGCCCGGCGGTTCGCCGATCTAGGCCTGCCGGTGCTGGCCGATGCCGTGCCGGGGCTGGGGCCGCTGGGCGGCCTGCTCACCGGGCTCGACTGGGCGGCGGCGCAAGGCATGGCCTGGCTGCTGACGGCGCCCTGCGACACCCCCTTCCTGCCAAAGGATCTGCTGCCCCGGCTGGCGGCGGCGGCCAGGATGCGGGAGCGTCCGGCGGCGGTGGCCGCCTCGGGCGGCAGCCGTCATCCGGTGGCGGGGCTGTGGTCGGTGTCGTTGCGCCAGGATCTGCGCCGCTTCCTGCTGGAAGAGGGCGGACGGCGCATGGGCGGCTGGGCCGAGCGCTGCGGCGCCGCCGAGGCCGACTGGCCGGCCGAGCCGGTGGATCCCTTTTTCAACGTCAATCATCCGGCCGATCTGGCGGCGGCGGAAGGGCTGGCGGCCCGGCGCGGCGGGTTGGCCGGGGCGGTGCTGCTGCCGAAAGGGCAGTCGGGGCACGCCCTGCTGGCCGAATTCGCCGCCCGTCTGCGCGGCGCGGGGGAAACGCCCGGCGGCCTGCTGCAGCAGGGCGGCAAAAGCGAGGGCAGCGCCCCCGGCGCCGTGCGCATCCAGGCGCTGGACACCGGCGAGAGTTTTTCCCTGATGCAGGATCTGGGGCGGTTCGGCAGCTGTTCCGTCGATCCCTGGGGCCTCTGCGCCGCCTCGGCGGCGCTGCGCCGCGCCGTGGCGCGGGGGCAGCGTCCGGTGCTGGTCAACAAGTTCGGGCCGCTGGAGGCCGACGGCGAGGGGCTGGCCGACGATATGATGGCGGTGATGGCCGAGGGGCTGCCGCTGCTCACCACCGTTTCCATCACCCGGCTCGAAGCCTGGATGGCGTTTTGCGGCGGTCTTTGCACCCTGCTGCCGCCCCGGCCGGCGGCGGTGTGGCGCTGGTGGCGCGACTGGCCGGCCTGACGGAAAACGGGGCTTCCGGAAACGGTTCCGGAAGCCCCGCTGTTTTCAGGAGCCCTGGCTGTTTTCAGAACCCCACGGTGACGAAGGCCCACATGGCGTCGGTGTTGGCCAGGGTGCCGCCGCCGGTGCTGGTGTCGGCGAAGCCGCCGTTGCTGGCGTGGTATTTGGCGAACTGCACGCCGCCGTTGATGTGCTGGTTCAGGGGATAGGTGGCCGACAGATCCCATTCGTGGCCCAGATCCTTGTTCTGGTAGTCGGAACGGAAGCTGTAGTAGCGGGCCAGCAGGTCGACGCCGAACACCTTGGCGGTGGCGGTGCCGTAGGCGCTGCGCAAACCTTCCTTCGGGGTGGTCAGGAACATTTCCGCCCAGCCGTTGAAGGCGTGCTTGGTGGCCAGCGGGGTCTGGAAGCCGTACAGGCCGTTGTTGGAGCCCATCACCATGTAATCGCCGGCCAGGCCGAAGCCGTGCCAGTTCACCTTGGCGCCGCCGTGGCTGTAATCGGCGTCGATGGCGCCCGAGCCGCCATCATAAGAGCCCTGATGGGCCAGTTCGCCCACATAGGCCAGCTTGACGGCGGCGGGCAGGTCGAAGCTGCCGTGCAGACGGCCGCCCAAGGTGGCGCTGTTGCAGGCGCCCGGCGTGGTGGTGATGTAGCAGCCGGCGGCGCCGGGCAGATAGGCGTAGGTCTGATCGGATTCGTTGCCGTACCAGTAGCCGAAGGCATCCACCTGCAAGGCTTTGAACTTGGTCCAGTTGGCCTCGGTCAGATAGGAGTTCTGACTCACCTCCTGGTTTTCGATATCCTTCAGGCCCCACAGATAGGCGCCGAAGACCTTGATGTCGGGCAGGCTTTTGTTGACCACGCTGACGGCGTCGAAGGTCTGCATGTTCTGGCGGAAGCCGACATTACCCACGAAGCGCTCATCGTCGAGCTGGATGATCTGGCGGCCGGCGGCCAGGCGGGTGTTGTAGCCCTCGTAGCTGAGGAAGGCCTGGTTGACGTTGTCGCCCGCCGGATCGGCGATATTGGCGTAACGGGGGTGATTGCCGGCCAGGGCGGTATGGCTGCTCTGGGCGTACCATGCCGGCACATTGTAGTTGCCGGTGGAGTTCAGTACCGAAACGTCGATGAACTGCACGGTGGCGCCGAAACCGTCCAGCGGTTTGGTGCTGTAGCCCACCAGGGTCTGCACCGTGGCGGCCTGAGCCTCGGCCTTGTTCTGCTGCTGCACCACCTCGTAGCGCGGCCGCACCTGGATGCTGGGGGTGCCCTGGGTCACGGCCTGGCCCAGTTCGTCGGCCAGGCTGGCGCCGTCGTCGGCCAGGGCCTGTCCGGCCATGGCCAGCATCGCCGCCGTGGCGGTGGCGGCCAGCAGCGTCCGCCGCAAGGACTGTCTCTTCATTGCCATCATGCTCAACTCCTCCTGGCGCCGGATCCCACTGTGCCGGCGCGGTCCCCGCCCGGCGGAGGCCGGGCCTGAAGTCTTCCGGAAATAATCAGGTGTCATATTCCCCTTATTATTTCTGAGGAGACATTAGCGGGGGGCGGGCGCGTGGCTTTGACGTTGATCAAGCCAAGGGGCGGTTAAGCCGGAAAAGCGCCGGATCCGGGGCGGACGAAGGGGCGGCGCGCGGAGATGTGCAACAGGATAGGAACCCTTTGATCTTTCGGGTAAGCGCAAAAATGGCTACCTTGATGGCGGATCGGAGCGGGATAGGGTCCCGGCCGCGCGTTTCAGGGGAGGGAAGAGACTGTGAAGGGCCCGCTCTGTCATGCGGACTTCGACGATCTGACCGCCTTGCTGCGGGAGGCCGAGGCCGCCACCCTGCTGCTGGACGATACCGGCACCGTGCTGTGGGCCAACGCCGCCGCCGGGCGCGACTGGCCGGCCCTGGCCCGCGCCGGCCTGCGGCTGCCCGAAAGGATGCCGGGACTGGCCCTGGCCGGGCGCACCGCGCACAAGGTGCCGTGGGGTGCGGATGAGGCGCGGCTGTTGCCGCTGGCCTCCGGCTGGGCGGCAACCCTGCCGGCGCCGGCCTCGGCCCTGTCGCTGCGCCAGGTGATCGACGCCATCGCCGTGCCGCTGTTCTGGAAGGACGAGGCCGGGATTTACCGCGGCTGCAATCCGGCCATGGCGGAGATTCTGGGCCGTCCGGCGGAGGAGATCGTCGGCCGTTCGCTGGCGGCGGTGAGCGGGCCGGATCTGGCCGCCAAATACGCCGCCATGGACGAGGCTCTGATGGCGGAAGGGCCGGGCGGCACCCAGCGCTATGAGTGGGAATTGGCGCACAGGGACGGCAGCCGCCGGCAGGTGCTGTTCTGCAAGGCCAATATTCCCGATGCCCAGGGGCGGGTGCGCGGCCTGGTGGGCACGGTGCTCGATATCACCGATCTGCGCCAGGCCGAGCGGAAATTCTCGCAGCTTTTTAACCTTTGTCCCGCCGTCATCACCCTGACCGACCGCGCCAGCGGCCGCTATCTGGAGGTGAACGACGCCTTCGAAACGGTGACCGGCCATAGCCGCGCCGAGGCCATCGGCAGCACGGCGCTCGGCATCGGCATCTGGGGCGAGGAGACGGACCGCGCCGCCGTTCTGGCCGCCCTGGCGGCCAACGGCGGGCGGCTGACCAATTTCGAAACCCGCTTCCGCCGCCGCGACGGCAGCGTTTTTCCCGCCCTCATCGCCTGCGAGGGGATCACGCTTGTGGACCGTTCCTGCCTGATCCTGGTGGGCTGGGATATCTCGGCGCAAAAAGAGAATGAGGCGCGGCTGACCCAGGCGGTGGCGGCGCTCACCCGTTCCAACGCCGATCTGGAGCAGTTCGCCTATGTGGCCTCGCACGATCTGCGCGAGCCCTTGCGCACCATCAGCCTTTATATCGGCATGATGCAGCGGCGTCTGGCCGCCAGCGCCGACGCCGATCTGCGCGACTTCATGGCCTTCGCCCGCGATGGCGCCAAGCGCATGGACCGCATGGTGCTGGACCTTCTGGACTATTCCCGCGCCGGGCGGGCCCAGACACCGCCCGGCGCGGTGCCGATGGCCGAGGTGATCGAAGCCGCCCTGGCCATTCTGGCGGTCCGCATCGAGGAAAGCGGCGCCGTGATCCAAGGCCCCGCCGAGGATGCCCTGGTGCTGGGCCGGCGCGACGATCTGCTGCGGCTGATGCAGAATCTGCTGGCCAATGCCCTGAAATACCGCGACCCTGAGCGCAGCCCCCGCATCGCCATCACCGCCCGGCGCCAGGGCGGGGACTGGCTGTTCGCGGTGGAGGATAACGGCATCGGCATCGATCCGGCCTATCACGAGCGGATTTTCCAGGTTTTCCAGCGCCTGCATACCCGTGCCGAATATGACGGCACCGGCATCGGCCTGGCCATCTGCCGCCGCATCGTGCAGGAACGCGGCGGCCGCCTGTGGGTGGAACCGGCGCCGCAACAGGGCAGCCGCTTTTTGTTCACGCTGCCGGCGGCCTGAGAAGCTTCAAGGAAACTGCGGTTTTTTCGGGCGGCCAGCCGTGCTGTAGTGGCGGGGTTCGGTTTGATGAGGAGATCCCCTTTGACCTATATCGCCATGAACCGTTTCCGTATCGCCCGCGGCCGCGAAGAGGAGTTCGAGACCCTCTGGCGCGACCGCGACAGTCACTTGCGCGAGATGCCGGGCTTCGTGGCTTTCCATCTGCTGCGCGGCGCGGACGGCGACGAGCATACCCTGTTCGCCAGCCATACCGTTTGGGCCTCGCGCCGCCATTTCGAGGCGTGGACCCAGTCGGAGGCCTTCCGCCGCGCCCATGGCGGCGCCGCCCGCTCGGCCGGGCTTTATCTGGGGCCGCCGCAGTTCGAAGGCTTCGAGGCGGTGCAGGAGCTTACGGCCGAGTAGGGGCGGGGCGGCGGCGGGCCAGATAGGCCAGGGCCACCAGGGCGGCGGCCAGCCCGGCGGCCGCGCCCACGCCCAAGGCCCAGCGCGGGCCGAAACGGTCGGCCACCCGGCCGACGATGGGGGCGCCGATGGGGGTGCCGCCCATGGCCACGGCGATGCGGATGGCCATCACCCGGCCGCGCATCACCGGTTCCGAGGCCAGTTGCATCAGGCTGTTGCTGGTGGTGGCGAAGGTGAGGGCGGCGGCGCCGGTGGGCACCAGGGCGGCGGCGAAACTCCAATATCCGGGCGCCAGGGCGGCCAGGGCGCAGCCCAGGCCGAACAGGGCGGCCCCGGCCAGCAGGGTGCCGAAGCCGGGACGGCTGCGCCCGGCGGCCAGCAGTGCCCCGGCCACGGTGCCCACCGCCATGCACGAGCTGAGCAATCCGTAGGCGCGGGCATCGGCATGAAACACCCGCACCGCCATGGTGGAAATGAAGATGGCGAAGTTGAGCCCGAAGGTGCCGATCAGGGCCAGCATCACCAGCATGGCCATCAGATCGGGGCGGACCCAGACATAGCGCAGCCCGGCGGCGAAGCTGCCCTTGGCGTGGCGGGTGCGGGCCTTGGGGTAAAGGGCGGCGCCATCCAGGCGCAGCAGGGCGGCCAGCACGGCGAAGAACGACAGGCCGTTCAGCAGAAAAGCCCAGCCGGTGCCGATGGAGGCGATGACCAGCCCCGCCGCCGCCGGCCCCAGCATGCGCCCGGCGTTGAACGAGGTGGAGTTGAGGGCCACGGCATTGGGCAGCCGGGGTTCATCCACCAGTTCGCCCACGAAGGTCTGACGGGCCGGGGCGTCGAAGGCGGCGGCGCAGCCGAACAGAAAGGCCAGCACATCCACCTGCCACAGCCGCACCCAGCCGCCGATGGCCAGCCCCCCCAAAAGCAGGGCCAGCAGCCCCATCAGGGTTTGCGTCACCATCAAAAGCCGCCGCTGCGGGAAATGATCGGCGGCGGTGCCGGTCCAGGGCAGCAGCAGCAATTGCGGCGCGAACTGCAGGCCGGTCACCACGCCCACCGCCGTGGCGCTGTGATGGGTCAGCTGGGTCAGCACCAGCCAGTCCTGGGCGGCCCGCTGCATCCAGGTGCCGATGTTGGACACCAGGGCGCCCGCCGACCAGATGCGGAAATTGCGCTGATCCAGCGATTGGAAGGTGGCGGACAGGGGCATGGCGGTCAGTCGTCGGCCAGGCGGCGCAGCAGCAGCACCGCCTCGGCCAGGCGGGCCTGTTCCTCGGGGGTGAAGCGGGCCTCGATGGCGCGGGTCAGCCAGTCCTGCCGGGCGGCGCGGCGCTCGGCCAGCCACTGGCGGCAGCTGTCGGTCAGCGCCCACAGGATCTGGCGGCCGTCGCCGGGATCGGGGGCGGCGCGGACATGGCCGGCGGCCTGCAGCGGCGACAGGATGGCGGCCATGGATTGCGGGCGCATGCCCTCGGCCCGGGCCAATTGCGACATGGTGGCGGCGCCGTCGCTTTCCAGGCGCAAAAGCGCGTAGATCTGGGCGGCGGGCAGATCGTCGCCGCCGCTTTGCGCGCGCAGGCGGCGTTTCAGCCGGCCCACCAGGGCGCGCAGGCCGGTGGCCAGGGCGGCGGCGGTTTCCGAGGGGAGGGGTGGTGTGGTCATATCGCCGTTATAGCGGATATGCAGATAATCTGTACAGATAACTTTTCAGTTTACCTGCATAAATCCACAGCGGACAAAAAAGTCCGAAGGCTGGGGGATAGCCTTCGGACCACAAGGATGGCATGACCCGTGCGGCTGAGACCTGCGCCGGTTGCCCTCAGGCTTAGTCTCTTGCGTGGGGCGGCGGCATTGATAATTGTTGGCCGGGCCGGCGGGGCTTATTCCTTTTTTTCCGCGCCGCCCTATATGCCATCTGGGCATTGCCGGTCCGTACCGTCCCTGTTATACCAACCGGCCAATGAATTGACCGGTTGTATCGTCCCTCGCCGGGCGGCGGCATCCGCGGCCTTGGCCGCTCGCTCAATGCTCGCTGGAGACCGGCCAACGAGTCACTTCAATGGTTGGCCGGTATTACACAGGCGGGCGGACGGAACAGCGGAGCGCGGAATGAAACAAGGGCGGATCGAGGAGGTTTGGAGCAGCGGCGCCAAGTGCGAGGCCTGCGGCATCCGCGATCTGGTGCTGTTCGCCGATCTCGACCAGGCGGATTTCAGCCTGATCCATCTGCCCATCGACGAGGTGGAGGTGGCGGCGGGCGAGGTGCTTTATAATTGCCAGAGCAGCGGCGCCTATCTTTACACCGTGCGCTCGGGTCTGCTGAAACTGGTGCAGTATCTGCCCGATGGCGGCCAGCGCATCGTGCGGCTGCTGAAGCCCGGCGCCACCGCCGGGCTGGAGGCCAGCCTGGGTCAGCCCTACGAACATACCGCCATCGCCCTGCAGCCCACGGCGCTGTGCCGCATCCCTCGCCAGGTGGTGGACCGTCTGTCGCGGGAAACGCCGCGCCTGCATGCCCAGCTGATGCAGCGCTGGCACGATTCCCTGCGTCAGGCCGATGACTGGCTGACCGGCCTTTCCACCGGCAAGGCGCCGCAGCGGCTGGCCAGGCTGCTGATCCAGCTGATGGAACCCGACGGCACCGCCACCCTGTTCTCGCGCGAGGATCTGGGGGCGATGCTGGGCATCACCACCGAACATGCCAGCCGCACCGTGGCCGAGCTGAAGCGGCAGGAGGCCATCTTCGAGCTTTCCCCCAACCGCTATCTCTGCGCCATCGACCAGTTGGACTGCATCGACGCCGCCGACTGCTGAGATGTCTTGGGGCGGCGCCGCCGGCGCCGCCCCAAGATCCGCGCCGCTCAGGCTCGGATATCGACCGATCTGCCGGTACCCGCCGCCGCGCTATTGGCCTGGCCGGCGGCCTGGGTGGCGCCCGCCGTGCCGGCGGCATTGGGATGCTTTTCGTTGTAGAGGGCGATTTCATGGCTGGTGACGGCGCCGCCGTCTCCATCCACATCGCGGGGATCGACCACCTTGGCGGCATGCGCCTGGGCGGCCTGCGCCGTGGCCGGCTGGGAAGACTGCGCGCCGGCGGTCAGAGCGGAAGAGGCGACGGCCTGGCCCTGGGCGGATTGCGCCGAGGACGCCTGGGCCGGCGTGCGGATATAAGGGGTGGCGCTGATGGGGGATATGCCAGACATGGGGGGATCCTCTTTGTGGTTATGGCATCTCTGCGTATCGGTGATACAGATCTGCGGCGAGGATCGGGCGGTTTTAAATCTTACAAATTTGTAATCACGGCTGTATTTTATATTTAAGAATAAAATGAAATAAATATTATCACTAATTACGGTTAGTGATGAATTGTGAATATATTTTTGTGCGTTTATTTTATTTTTATTATAATTATTTTTTTACGTCTATATCACTTTAACTTAAGGATGCTGTCGATCCGCTCCAGGCCGGTGGCGCGGTGGGTGATCAGGATCAGGCTGCGGCCGTTCAGGCCGTCGAGCAGCGCCGCCAGCAGGGCGCGTTCGCCGTCGTAGTCCAGGCCTTCGCCGGGTTCGTCCAGGATCAGGATGGGGGCCGGGCGCAGCAGGGCGCGGGCCACCGCCAGGCGGCGGGCCTGCCCGCCCGACAGGGTCAGGCCGCCATTGCCGATCCAGGTGTCCAGGCCCTGCGGAAAGGCGGCCACGCTGTCGGCCAGGCCCACCTGCTCCAGCACCCGGCCCAGGGCGCCGTCGTCGGCGTTGGCGGCGCCCAGCTGCAAAATCTGGCGCAGGGTGCCGCTGAACAGATCGGCATGCTGCGGCGCCACGGCGAAGTGGCGGCGCCTTGTTTCGGGGGGCAGGGCGGCGGCGGGCTGGCCGTTCAGCAGGATCTCGCCGGCGGCGGGGCGCAGCAGCCCGGTCAGCAGCAGGGCCAGGGTGCTTTTGCCCGATCCCACCGGGCCGGTCAGGGCCAGGGTGGCGCCGGCGGGCAGGGTGAATCCGATCTCGCGCAGCAGCGGCGGCGCTCCTTCGTAGGCGAAGGAGAGGCCGCGCACCGTCAGGGCGCAGGCGGCGGGGGCGGCGGCCTCGGTCTCCGGGGTTTCCGCGCCGTCCAGCTCCTCCTCGGCGGCGCCGTCGGCCAGGGCGAACACCCGGCCCGCCGCCTCCCACAGCGCGCCCAGGGACTGCAGGGCGGCGGGCAGGGGGGCGGCGGCCTCGAAGGCGGCCAGGGCGGCCAGGGCGGCCATCACCGCATCGGCGGCGGGCAGGGTGTGGGCGCGCACCATGGGCGCCGCCAGCACCAGCACCAGGATCAGGGCGGCCTGGGCGGCGATCAGCAGCATGGCCTGGGTCAGGCCGTTCAGCCGTCCCAGTCGGGCCGTTTCGCGCTCCAGGGCCTGATTATGGGCTTCGAAACGGGCGCGAAAGCCGGCCAGGCCGCGGCTGGTCAGCAGGTCGGGCAGGCCTTGCAGGCCGTCCACGGCGGTTTCGTGCAGGCGGCTGGCCAGGGTGATCTGGCGGCGGCTGCCGGGCAGGGTGGCGCCGGCCAGCAGCAGCGGCATCCCCAGCCCGGCCAGGGTCAGCAGCCCGGCCTCGCTCCAGGCCAGGACGGCGGACAGCCGCCCCAGCCAGGCCGCCACCAGCCCGCCGCCGGCCAGGGCGGTGAACAGCGGCGCCAGCACGCGCAGATGCGCGGTTTCCAGGCGGTCCACGTCGCGGCGCAGGCGGCTGGCGATATCGCCGCTGTGCAGCCGCTCCAGGGTGTGGGCCGATTGCGGCAGCAGCCGGGTGAACAGCCAGACCCGCAGGCGGGCCAGCAGGCGGAAGGTGGCCTCGTGGCCCAGCAGCCGTTCGCCGTAACGGCCCAGGCTGCGCAGCATGGCGGCGGCGCGGATCAGGGCGGCGGGGGTGAAGTAGTCCAGCCCGGCCCCGGTGGCCCCGGCCAGCCCCATGGCGGCGATGAACCAGCCCGAAAGCCCCATCAGGGCGATATTGGCCAGGAGCGCCAGCAGGGCGGTCAGGGCGGCCAGGGCCAGCCAGCCCCAGGCCGGGCGGAACAGGGCCAGCAGGCGCGTCAGCCGGGTCATGGCGCGGCCTCCTCCATTTCATGGCGGCGCCACAGGGCGCGGTAGGGGCCGTCCGCCGCCATCAGGGCGGCGTGGCTGCCGGTCTCGATCAGCCGGCCCCGCTCCAGCACCAGGATCTGATCGGCGGCGCGCACGGTTTCCAGGCGGTGGGCGATCATCAGGGTGGTGCGCCCGGCCCGCAGCCGGTCGAGGGCGGCGGCAACGGCGGCCTCACTGGCGCGGTCGAGGCTGGCGGTGGGTTCGTCCAGCAGCAGCAGCGGCGCATCCTTCAGGGCGGCGCGGGCCAGGGCGATCAGCCGCCGCTGGCCGCCGGAAAGCCCCTGGCCGCCCTCGCCCACCGGCTGTTCCAGGCCGTGCGGCAGGGCGGCGATCATCGCTTCAGCCCCCACCCGCTCAAGGGCGGCGGTCAGATCCTCCGGTCCGGCCTCGGGGCGGGCCAGGCGCAGATTATCGGCGATGCTGCCGCGAAACAGGTGCGGCCGCTGCGGCAGCCAGGCCAGCCCGGCCAGCCAGTCCTCGGGCCGCCATGCCTCCAGGGGGTGGCCGTCGGCCAGGATGTGGCCGCCATCGGCGCCGATGAAGCCCATCAGCAGGGCGGCCACCGAGCTTTTGCCGGCGCCGCTGGGCCCCACCAGGGCGGTGAGGCCGCCGGCGGGCAGGGTGAAGCTGACGCCGTCGAGGGCGGCGCGGCCGTCGGCGTAGGTCAGGCGCACATCCTCGAAGCGGATCCGCGGCGCGGCGCGCAACGGCGGGCGGCCGGCCTCGGCGGCGACGGCCGGCAGCGGGCGGCTCAGCAGATCGGCCAGGCTTTCGGCGGCGGCGATGGCCTCCATGCGGGCATGGTAATGGCTGCCCAGGGCCCGTAGCGGCAGATAGAATTCCGGGGCCAGCAGCAGAATGAAAAAGCCGCGCGTGAAGCTCATGCCGCCCGACAGCAGGCGAAAGCCGATCAGCACCGCCACCAGGGCCACCCCCAGGGTGGCGAAAAACTCCAGCACCAGGGCCGACAGAAAGGCCACGCGCAGCACCGCCATGGTGGCCTGGCGGTAGTCCTCGGAAATGCGCGCGATCACGCCGATCTCGCGCCGGGCGGCGTTGAACAGCTTCAGGGTGGTCAGGCCCTGCGCGGCTTCCAGGAAATGGGCGCTCATCCAGGCCAGTTTGGCCCATTGCCGTTGGTTCAGCCGTTCGGCGCCCTTGCCGATCAGGATCATGAACAGCGGGATCAGCGGCGCGGTGCCGGCCAGCACCAGGGCGGAAATCCAGTCTTGCGGCAGTACGGCGGCCAGCACCGCCAGCGGCAGCAGCGCCACGGTGAGCAGGGCGGGCAGAAAACGGGCGTAGTAGGGGGCCACCGCCTCCACCCCGTCCACCAGCAGGGCGGCCAGGGCGCCCCGCTGCTCGCCGGCCAGACGCACCGGCCCCAGCTCCAGCAGCCGGTCGAACAGATCGGCGCGCAGGCGGCGCTTGACCCGCGCCGCCGTTTCCACCGCCGCCGTTTCGGCCAGCCACACCGCCAGGGCCCGCGCCGCCACCAGCGGCAGCAGCGGCCACAGCCCCTGCCAGTCGGGGGCCGCCCGGCCGAACAGCAGGGCGCCGGCAAAGGCGGCCAGCAGGCGGTATTGCGCGATCATCAGCGCGGCATTGGCCAGGGTGGCGGCGGCGCCCAGGCCCAGAAGCGGGCGGTGCGGTCGGGCCAGGCTTTTCAGCAGGGCGGCGGGAGTGGGCATGGCGGAAAGGAGGCGGGGGGCGGCCGGCAAGGGCCGCCCCCGGCGCGGTCAGTGGTTGCCGTTGCGGTCGAAGGCGTGATCGGCCTCGTACCACAGGGCGTTGATGATGCCGATGGACAGGGCGGCGGTCAGGCCCAGGATCCAGGTGAAATACCACATGGTGACAGTCTCCTTTTTAATAGGCGGAATGGCTGCGGGCCTGGATTTCCTTCACCGTGACCTTGCCCCACATGTGGGCGTAGCACCAGACGGTGTAGGCCAGCACCAGCGGCAGGAAGATCACCACCGCCCAGAACATCACCGTCAGGGTGAGATGGCTGGAGGGCGCATCCCAGATGGTGAGGCTGGAATTGGGATGGGTGGAGGAGGGCATGATGAAGGGGAACATGGAGAGCCCGGCGGTGCCGATGATGCCGGTCATGCCGATGGCGCTGGTGACGAAGGCCAGACCGGGGCGCCCCAGCCGCGACAGCAGCATGGTGAGCAGGATCCCGGCGAACCCGGCCAGCGGCGCCAGCATGGCCGCCGGAACCTTATGGTAGATATCGAGCCAGGCGCCCGGCGCCGCCACCACGGTTTTGGCCAGCGGGTTGGGCAGGGCGTCCAGCGGCGGCTGGGCGGTGATGCGGTAGCCCATGCCGTGCGCCACCCACAGGCCGCCCAGGGCGAAGCCCGCCAGGGCCACCAGGCCCATGATCTGGATGGCGCGGCGCGCCCGCCCGGCCACCGGATCCTCGGTGCGCAGCTGCAGCCACACGGCGCCGTGCAGGGTGAGCATGGCGAAGCTGATGATCCCGGCCAGCAGGGCGAAGGGGTTCAACAGCGGCAGCAGGGCGCCCAGCAGGTGGCCCTCGTAATGGGCGCGCAGCAGATCGTCCAGATGGAAGGGCACGCCCTGCAGCAGGTTGCCGAAGGCCACGCCGAAAATCAGCGAGGGCACGGCGCCGCCGGCGAACAGCCCCCAGTCCCAGGCGCGGCGCCAGCGCGGGCTGTCGATCTTCGAGCGGTAGTCGAAGCCGACGGGGCGGAAGAACAGGGCGAACAGCACCAGCAGCATGGCCATGTAGAAGCCCGAGAAGGCGGCGGCATAGACGGCGGGCCAGGCGGCGAAGATGGCGCCGCCGGCGGTGATCAGCCACACCTGATTGCCGTCCCAGTGCGGGCCGACGGTGTTGATGATGACGCGGCGCTCCTCGTCGGTCCGGCCCAGGAAGGGCAGCAGATTGCCCACCCCCATATCCATGCCATCGGTCACGGCAAAGCCGATCAGCAGGGCGCCGACCAGAATCCACCAGATGAATTTCAGGGTTTCATAGTCGAAAATCATGGTCGTTGCCTCTCTTTAACGGAGCTGGGGGGCGGGGGCGGGCATCGCGGCGCTTTCGCCGAAATACTTGCCGGTGCCCAGGCTGGCCGGACCCTTGCGGGCGAATTTGGTCATCAGATAGACCTCGATGATCAGCAGGAAGGTGTAGAAGCCGACGAAGCCGGTCAGGCTGAACATCAGATCGCCCGAGGTGAGGCTGGACGTGGCCAGGAAGGTGGGCAGCACCTCGCCGATGGCCCAGGGCTGGCGCCCGAACTCGGCCACGAACCAGCCCATCTCACAGGCCAGCCAGGGGGCGGGCAGGCAGATCAGCAGGGCGCGCAGCAGCCAGCGCTTCTGTTCCACGGTGCGGCGCAAGGTGGCGTAGAAGGCCGCGCCGATCAGGAACAGCATCAGGGCGCCCAGGGCCACCATCAGCCGGAAGGTGAGGAACAGCGGCAGCACCGGGGGGATGGTGTCCTTCACCGCCTGGGCGATCTGCGCCGGCGTGGCGTCGGTCACCGTGGGGGTATAGCGCTTCAGCAGCAGACCGTAGCCCAGATCGGCCTTGTGGGCGGCGAAATCCCGGGCGGTTTGCGGGCTGGAATCGCCGTGGCGGATTTTTTCCAGATCGGCGTAGGCCAGCATGCCCGAGCGGATGCGCACCTCGTGCTGGGCCATCAGATCCTTGATGCCGGTGACCTGGCCGTCGGCGGAGCGGGTGGCGATCAGCCCCAGAAGCCAAGGCACGGTGATGGCGTCATCGGTGTGCAGGGTTTTATCGTTGGGCAGGCCCAGCAGGGTGAAGGAGGCCGGGGCGGGGGCGGTGTCGTATTCCGCCTCGATGGCGGCCAGCTTGGTTTTCTGCACGTCGCCCAGGGTGTAGCCGCTTTCATCGCCCAGCACGATCACCGACAGGGCGGCGGCCAGGCCGAAACCGGCGGCGATGGCGAAGGAGCGTTTGGCGAAGCCCAGATCGCGGCCCTTCAGGATGTAATAGGAACTGATGGCCAGCACGAACATCGAGGCGGTGACATAGCCCGCCGCCACCGTATGCACGAACTTCACCTGGGCCACCGGGTTGAACAGCACCTGGGCGAAGCTGGTCATTTCCATGCGCATGGTCTGGGCCGAGAAACTGGCCCCCACCGGGTTTTGCATCCAGCCGTTGGCCACCAGAATCCACATGGCCGACAGATTGGAGCCCAGGGCGGTGAAGAAGGTTACCGCCAGATGCTGGCGTTTGGTCAGCTTGTCCCAGCCCAGGAAGAACAGGCCGATGAAGGTGGATTCCAAAAAGAAGGCCATCAGGCCCTCGATGGCCAGGGGGGCGCCGAACACGTCGCCGACATAATGGGCGTAATAGGCCCAGTTGGTGCCGAACTCGAACTCCATGGTCAGGCCGGTGGTGACGCCCAGGGCGAAATTGATGCCGAACAGCTTGCCCCAGAAGCGGGTCATGTCGCGGTAGATCTCGTTGCCGGTCATCACATAGGAGGCCTCCATGATGAACAGCAGCCAGGAAATGCCCAGGGTCAGGGGCACGAAGAGAAAATGGTAGAGCGCCGTGGCCGCGAACTGGATGCGCGACAGGTCGATAAAGAGCGGATCGTTCATGCTCGAACTCCGAAAGGATGGTCTGGCGCGGGACGAAATCTTCCCCTCCACGGCCGGGCAGGCGGCGTGGCGAAAGTGGTCCCGGCAGGGATTAAGGCGGCGTAAGCAGCCCGCTGAATGGCAAAGGGGCGCCTCCCGCACAGGCCATGAGCGTCATGCATGGCACATTGGGCGGGCGGGCCCGGCTGTCAAGCGCGGGCGGGAAAACCGGGGCCCAAGGATGGCGGCCCGCGCGACGATACCGAGCCGGTGGGCCGGGCCGGCAGGATGGGGCTCAAGGCGGCGGTCCAGGCCACGGCGCGCGCCGGGTTGGCCGGGGGCGAAGCCGCCACGGCCAGCAGCGGCGGCGCGGTGGCGATCCCCTGCATCAGCGGCAGGCAGAACACGCACAGGCCCTGATGGCCGGCGCTGTTGCCGCCGCCCACCGGATGGCCGCCGCGGTCCAGCACCACCAGGCCGGCGGCGGTGCAGATGATGATGCGGTCGCCGCGCAGGGCCTGGGCGAAGGGAGCCTGGGCCGAGGGGGCGGCGGCATCGGCCGGCGCGGCCAGCATATCGGCGGCCAGCAGGTTGAAGGCCAGCAGCAGCAGCCCCAGCCACACGCTCACGCCGCGGCGCAGGCGGCCGGCGCGGCGATCGATGGCGGTGTCATAGCGGCGGCGTGTGCGGGCGCATCTCATGAAAAAGCAGTCGAACACCCTGGCCGCAACCCTGTCAACCGCTGGATATAAAACGCTTTTTTTCGTTTGATCCAGGTCAACGATCGGGCTTGGAACACCGGACTCCGGCAGGGTGGGCGGGGGCATGGCGGCGGGGCCGGCGGGCTATTCGGCACTCTGGCGGCGATGGCCGCCGCAGCCGCAGCCGCCTCCGCCTTCGCCGTGCTGATGGCGGTGGCCGCCGCCGCAGCCGCCGGCGCCGCCCTCGGCGCCGCCGTCCAGAAAGCGCTGAAAGGCCGGCAGATGGCACTCCTGCGAGGCCCGCTGCAGGCTGCGGAACACCCAGCGCACCGTTTCGTCGCCCTCGGCGGCGGCCAGCAGGCGGTCGTACAGGGCCACATTCTCGATCTCGGCGTCCACCCCGGCCCGGTAGGCCTCCTCCAGGCTGGCGGGGGCGGGCAGATCGGGGCCGTAGGGATCATCGATGGCGGCCAGGCCGCGCTGGTCCAGCACCCCCAGCAGCATGTTGATATGCCGCTGTTCCGACTGGATGATGTTGGCGAAGGGCAGCACCGGCCCGAAGGCGCGGATCACCGCGTAATAGGTGGCGCGGGCCTTGTATTCGTCGTCCAGGGCCTCGCACAGGGCCTGATGCAGCGGGGATTGGAAGGCGATGGCGGCGGTGGACATAACGGGCTCCTCACGCAAAAGCGAAGATCACACTGCGCCGGTCCCTGGCCGGCCCTCCATGACAATTCGCATGTGGGTTCTCTCCATACCAACCGGGCAATGCATTGCCCGGTTGTATCGTCCCTCGCCGGGCGGCGGCATCCGCCGCCTTGGCCGCTCGCTCAATGCTCGCCGGATACCGGCCAACGAGTCACCTCAATGGTTGGCCGGTATCACACCAACCGGGCAATGCATTGCCCGGTTGTATCGTCCCTCGCCGGGCGGCTGGTTTCACTGGACGCGGGCTTTGCGGATCAGGCGTTCGAGGCCGTCGAGGAAATGGGCGCGGTCGCGCTTGCCGTAGGCTGCCGGGCCGCCGGATACCGCTCCGCTGTCACGCAGATCGGTCATGAGATCGCGCATGGCCAATGCCATGCCGATAGAGGCGTCGTCGAAGGCTTTGCCGCGCGGATCGATGCCGTGCGCGCCTTTTTTCACGCAGCGCGCCGCCAGGGGAATATCGGCGGTGACGACGATATCGCCGCGTTCGATCCGTTCGACGATGCGGTCGTCGGCCTCGTTCAGGCCTTCGGCGGCCACCACCTGCTGCACCAGCGGATGATCGAGGCCGCGCATCCAGCTGTTGCCGATGAAAATCACCGGCAGCTGATGGCGCACGGCCACGCGCAGCACCTCCTCTTTGACCGGGCAGGCATCGGCATCGACGTAAAGGCGCATGAGGATCCTTATGGCTGGGGGAAAGCGGGCGCTGGGGCGTGTTTACGCCTTGCCGTCGGGCCACACCATGCGGGCCAGGGCCAGGGCGGCGCGGGTGCGGTAGCGGGTGGGATGGCGCAGCAGGAAGAACTGGCGGTCGGGCAGGGGGAAATCCACGGCGTGCAGCAGCCCGGCCTCGATCCCGGCGGCGGCCACCGAGGCCGAGAGGGCGGTGGCGGCCTGGCCGGCCTCCACGGCGGCGCGCACCGACTCGTTGGAGGGAAATTCCATGATGATGTTGAGATCGGCGGCGGCCAGGCCGAAGCGGGGCAGGGCCTGCTCGAAGGCCGAGCGGGTGCCCGATCCGGGCTCGCGCAGGATCCATTCCCCGGCCATCAATTGGGCCGGGGTGGGGGCGGCGGCGCCGGCCCAGGGATGCCGGTTGCCCACCACGATCACCAGCTGATCGCGGGCCACCGGGGTGGCGATCAGCCCCGAGGCGGGCAGGGTGCCCTCGACGAAGCCCAGCTCGGCGCTGCCCTCCTCCACCGCCTGGGCCACCTGGGCGGTATTGCGGATGCCCAGGCGCACGGTGATCTGGGGAAAACTGTCGTGAAAGGCCATCAGATGGCGCGGCAGCCAGTAGCCGGCGATGGTCTGGCTGGCCAGCACCGACAGCGTGCCCCGCCGCAGGGCGCCGAAATCGCTCAAGGCCAGATCGGCGGCCTCGGCCTGGGCCAGCACGGCGCGGGCCTCGGTCAGCAGCACGGCCCCGGCCTCGGTCAGCACGATGCGCCTCCCCACCCGTTCGAACAGGCGGGTCTGATGGCGCTCCTCCAGGGCGGCCACGGCGTGGCTTACCGCCGATTGCGCCAGATGCAGCGCCTTGGCAGCCTGGGTCATATGCTGTCGTTCGGCCACCGCCACGAAAATGCGAAGCTGATCCAGGGTCATGGCGTTGTCCGGTGCGGCGGGTTCGATCTCATTTCACGATGCTATCATAACCATCATCTATTGGATGGATGGATCGAAGTTTGGAATGCTTCTCCCAAACCTCCCAAGGAGAAAGCATTATGACCATACCCGCCAAACGCATCGCCGTCAGCGGCGCCGCCGGGCAGATCTGCTATTCGCTGCTGTTCCGTCTGGCCAAGGGCGATCTTTACGGCCCCGATCAGCCGGTGATCCTGCATCTGCTGGATCTGCCCCAGGCCCAGGCCGCCGTGAAGGGCGTGGTGATGGAGCTGGAGGATTGCGCCTTCCCCCTGTTGCAGGGGGTGGTGGTGACCGACGATCCCCTGGTGGCCTTCCGCGATATCGACGCCGCCCTGCTGGTGGGCTCGCGCCCGCGCGGCAAGGGCATGGAGCGCCGCGATCTGCTGGCCGCCAACGCCGAGATCTTCCGTGTGCAGGGCCGGGCCCTGAACGCGGCGGCCCGGCGCGAGGCCCGGGTGCTGGTGGTGGGCAATCCCGCCAATACCAACGCCTATATCCTGGGCAAAAGCGCCCCGGATTTTCCCGCCGCGCATATTTCCTCGATGATCCGCCTGGATCACAACCGCGCCCTGGCCCAGTTCGCCGCCCGCCTGGGGGTGGGGGTGAACGCCATCGAGCGGCTGGCGGTGTGGGGCAACCATTCCCCCACCATGTTCGCCGACTGGAGCCACGCCGAGGTGGCGGGGCGGCCGCTGGCCGAGGCGGTGGGCGATGAAGCCTGGTACCGCGAGGTGCTGATCCCCACCGTGGCCCAGCGCGGCACGGCGGTGATCGAGGCGCGCGGCCTGTCCTCGGCGGCTTCGGCGGCCAACGCCGCCATCGATCAGCTGCGCGACTGGCTGCTGGGCAGCCAGGGCCGCTGGGTGTCGATGGCGGTGGCCTCGGACGGCGGCTACGGCATTCCCGAAGGCCTGGTCTGCGGCGTGCCGGTGGTGTGCGAGGGCAACGGCGAGATCCGCCGCGTGCAGGGGCTGGCGCAAAGCGAATTCGCCCGCCGGGGCATCGCCCGCACCGTGGCCGAACTGGTGGAGGAACGCGACGCCGTGGCGGCGCTTTTGGGATAGATCAGCTGGAATGCGGGGCCTCGCCTGTCCGCTCGGTCACGATCAGGAGCGGACAGGGGGCCTGTTCCAGCACATCGGCGCAGGTGGATTGGCCGAACATCTGCCGCCACAGGCTCATATGGCGGTGCCCCAGCACCAGGATGTCGCAGCCCAGCCGTTCCGCCTCGGCGATGATGGCCGGGGCCTGGGCCCCCACCACCACATGGGCATGGCCCGAGCGCCCGGCCCGGGCCAGATGCGCCAGCCCCTCGCGCAGGGTTTGCCGGGCGCGGGCGTCCTGCACCTCCAGGGTCAGATCGGCCGAGCCGCCCATGCCGGCGGCGGTCACCGGCAGGGTATCGAGCACGCACACCAGGTGCAGGGTGGCGGTGGGGTTGCCCTCGGCCAGCCGCAGCGCCTGATCCAGCACCTGGGCGGTCTGTTCGCCGCCGTCGATGGCGGCCAGGATGGTGGAAAAGGGCATATGTCAGCTCCCTCTCGTTCGTCTCGGGCTCAATGGGCGCCGCCGGCATCGGCGGGGGCGGCGCCGTGCGGCGTGGGCTTGGCCAGCCAGATCAGCGCCCCCAGCGCCAGGAACAGCCCGCCCGACAGCCAGAAGAGATCGTTGGCCGACATCAGGAAGGACTGGTGCTGCAGGGTCTGGTCCAGAAGAGCATACACCTGTTGCGCCGAAAGGTGCAGGGTCCGCGCCGTTTCGGCGAACTGCCGGGCCAGGGGCGAGAACGGGGTGATGCTTTCGCTCAGATAGGCGTGATGCAGGGTGGCGCCGTCCTCCCACCAGGTGCTCCACACCGAGGCGGCGAAGGAGCCGGCCATGATGCGCATGAAATTGTAGAGCCCCGAGGCCGAGGGAATGCGGTGCGGCGCCAGCCCCGACAGGATCACCGTGGTCAGCGGAATGAAGAAGGTGGCCATGGCGATCCCCTGTAGAAGATGGGTGGCGGCCACGTCGGCGGCGGTGACATCGGGGCTGAAGCTGCCGCGCCAGAACCCGCAGACGGCGAACACCACGAAGGCGGTGCAGGCGAACAGCCGGGGATCGACGCGGTGGATCACCCGCCCCACCATGGGCGAGAGGATCACCGCGAAAATGCCCACCGGCGCCGTCACCAGCCCGGCCCAGGTGGCGGTGTAGCCCAGGCTGCGCTGCAGCCACATGGGGATCAGCACCAGATTGCCGAAGAACACCGCATAGCCCAGGGTGATGGCGATGGAGCCGGTGGTGAAGTTGCGGCCCTTGAACAGGCTGAGATCGACGATGGGATGGGTCTCGGTCAGTTCCCAGATCAGGAAGAAGGTGAAGGCCACCAGGGCCACCACCGCCAGGGCGACGATCACCGACGAATTGAACCAGTCCAGCTCCTTGCCCTTGTCCAGCAGGATCTGGATCGATCCCACCCACACCACCAGCAGGCCCAGCCCCACCTTATCGATGGGCAGACGGCGGATGGGGGTTTCGCGGCCCTTCAGGGTGGCGTAGGTCGCCCAGGCGGCGATCATCCCCACCGGCACGTTGATGTAGAAGATCCACGGCCAGGAAACGTTGTCGGTCAGCCAGCCGCCCAGCACCGGTCCCATCACCGGGGCCACCACGGTGGTCATGGACCACAGGGCGATGGCCATGCCGGCCTTGGCCTTGGGGTAGCATTGCAGCAGCAGCGCCTGCGACAGCGGGATCATCGGCCCGGCCACCAGTCCCTGCAGGGCGCGGAAGGCCAGCAGGGTGGGCAGGTTGCCCGCCAGGCCGCACAGGAACGAGGCGGCCACGAACAGCAGCACCGAGGCCAGGAACAGCCGCAGCTGGCCGGTGCGCATCACCAGCCAGCCGGTCAGCGGCACGGCGATGGCGTTGGAAACGCCGAACGAGGTGATCACCCAGGTGCCCTGGCTGGGGCTGACCCCGAGATCGCCGGCGATATTGGTCAGGGCCACGTTGGCGATGGTGGTGTCGAGCACGTTCATGAAGGTGGCCAGCGACAGGGCGATGGTGGCCAGCACCAGCCGCCCGCCCCGCAGCGGCGGAAAATCGGGGATCATGGCGCACCGCTCTGATCGGCGGCGTTTTCGGCCATGAGGCGGGCGATCATGGCGTCGGCGTCATGCTCCTGGCCGGAGAACACCGTGGTTTCGGCCACGGTGGCGGCGCGGCGTCCGCTGGAGAGCTGGGTGCCGCTCTGGTCGCGCACATTCACCTCCACATCCATGGACAGGCCGATGCGCAAGGGATGGGCCGCCAGATCGCGGGGATTGAGGGCGATGCGCACCGGCAGGCGCTGCACCACCTTGATCCAGTTGCCGGTGGCGTTCTGGGCCGGCAGCAGGGCGAAGGCCGAGCCGGTGCCCGCCGCCAGCCCCACCACGGTGCCGTGATAGACCACGTCGCCGCTGTAAAGATCGGCGGTCAGGGTGGCGGGCTGGCCGATGCGCATGGCGGCCAGCTGGCCTTCCTTGAAGTTGGCGTCCACCCACAGCTGATGCAGGGGCACCACCGCCATCAGCGGCGTGCCGGGGGCTACGCGCTGGCCCACCTGCACCGAGCGGTGCGCCACCTGGCCCGAGACCGGCGCCGGCACCTGGGTGCGGCGCCAGGCCAGATAGGCCTCGCGCAGACGGGCGGCGGCCAGGCGCACGCGGGGATGATCGGCAGGGGTGGTGCCGGCCACCAGGGCATGGTTGGCCTCGCGGTTCTTTTCCGCCTGAGCCAGGGCGGCGCGGGCCTGGGCCACGGCGTCGCGGGCATGTTTCAGATCCTCGGCGGCCACGGCGCCGGTATGGGCCAGGGCCTGGCGGCGGGCCAGATCCTGTTGCCGCCGCTCCAGATCGATGCGCCTTAAGGCCACGGTGGCGGCCAGGGCGCCGTCGGCGCTGTAAAGGGCGCGCACCTCGCGCAGGGTTTGCGCGAAGGCGGCCTTGGCCTGATCCAGGGCCAGGCGGGTATCGGCATCGTCCAGGGCCACCAGGGTCTGGCCGGCGCGCACGAAGTCGGTGTCGTCGGCATGGACGGCCACCACGGTGCCGTCGATGCGGGGCGTCACCTGCACCACATTGCCGGCCACATAGGCATCGTCGGTCGACACGCTGTAGCGGCCGATCATGGTCCAGTAAAGCCCGGCGGCCAGGCCGATGGCGGCAAAGCCGGCGGCGGCGGCGGTCATCAGCAGGGCGCGCTTGCCGGAGGGCGCGGGCGGAACGGCGGAGGCGGTCTCGGTCATGAGGAGGAGATCCTGGGAATGGGGGCTTAAAGAGCGGCGGGATGGGGGGCGTAGCCGCCGCCCAGGGCGTGCGCCAGGGCGATGGCCAGGGCGTAGCGCTGATTGCGGGCGTCCAGCAGGCGGCGTTTCTGTTCGGTCAGGCGGCCTTCGGCCTCCAGCACCGCGAGGTCGTTGACCAGGCCCTGGCGGTAGCGCAGGCCGGCCAGACGCCAGGCCTGTTCCCGCTGGGCGGTGGCGGCCTGTTCCTGGGCCAGGGCGGTTTCGTTGGCCTGCCAGGCGGTCAGGCGGCCCACCACATCCTCCAGGGCGGCCAGGACCGTGGCGTTGTAACGGTCCACCGCCATATCGCGGCCGGCGGCGGCGGCGCCCAGGGCGGCGCGCAGGCGGCCGCCGTCGAAGATGGGCAGGGTGACGGCGGGGCCGACGCCGTAATCGCGGCCCGAGCTCATGAGGAAATTGTCGATGCCGATGGAATCGAGGCCGACGAAGGCGGTGAGCTTGAGATCGGGGTAGAAGTCGGCATGGGCCGCCTTGATCCCCTGTTCGGCGGCCTCCACCCGCCAGCGCTGGGCCACCACATCGGGGCGGCGGCCGATCAGGGCGGCCGACAGGGTGGTGGGCAGCCCCACGGCGGCCGATAGCGACAGGGCGGGCCGGGTGATGGCGCGGCCCTGATCGGGATTTTGTCCGGCCAGCACCGCCAGCTGCTGGCCCAGCAGAACGATGCGGGCGTCGGCGGCGGTCAGCCCGGCCTCCAGGGCGGCGCTGTCGGCCTCGGCCTCGCGGGCGGCGATGTCGCTGTCGAGCCCGGCCCGGGCCCGCTGTCCGGCCAGAGCGGCGATGCGCCGCTTCTGGGCCAGCAGGGCGCGGTCGAGGTCGCGCTGGTCGTAGGCATCGGCCAGGCGCACATAGGCCTGGGCCATGGCGGCGGCCAGATCCAGGCGGGCGGCCTGCACCTCCACGGCGCCGGCCCGGGCCTCGCCCAGGGACTGGCGCAGGCGGGCCTCGTCGCCGCCCCAGAGATCGAGATCATAGGCGCCGTCCAGCCCCAGATGATCCATGCTGCGGATATGGGCGGCATAGGGCGGCGGATAGATGCCGTTGGCGGGGAAGCGCTGCTCCACCGCGCTGCCCGCCGCCGTCACCTGCGGCGCCAGGGCGGCCTCGGCCATGCCGGCCAGGGACTGGGCCCGGCGCAGGCGGGCCTCGGCCAGATGCAGGGTGGGGTTGTCGGCCAGCCCGTGCGCGATCAGCCGGTCGAGCTGGGGATCGTTCAGGCCGCGCCACCAGTCGGCGCTGGGCCAGGGAGCCGGAACGGCGGCCACATGCAGCGGCGCCGGATCGCGCAGGCTTTCACGCGGGGCGATGCCGCCGGGATCGGCGCAGGCCGTCAGCAGCAGCAGGGGCAGGGGAAGAGCCAGCAGAAGGCGGTGGCGCATGAGAGGATCCAGAAAATAGATGTTAAGGCTGTCACTGCCTAGGCAGTGATTTGGGTAAAAAAATTTCACTTGCCGCAGGGTTTGCCCTGGTTGGCCAGGATGCGGTCGAGAAAATTCATCAGGGTGTCGATCTCTTCCGGCGTGAAGCCTTGCAGATTGTGATTGAGGCTGCCGATGGCAATAGGGGCCAGACGGGGATAAAGATCCTGGCCGGCCTCGGTCAGGGCGATTTTCACCACCCGGCGGTCTTCGCAGCAGCGGTGGCGGCAGATCAGCCCGGCCTTTTCCAGGCGGTCGAGCATGCGGGTCATGGAGCCGCTGTCGTAGCCGATGGCCCGACACAGCTCGGCGGCGCTGGAGCCGATGCCGCTGGCGATGCGCATCAGCACCACCCACTGCGCCCAGGTGATGCCGAGCGCGGCGGCCTGGCGGTCGATCTGCTGGCGCACCGCCCCGGCGATATCCACGATATGGCGCAGGGGATTGCGCCTGGGGGTATAGTTTTCGGCGGAAAAAAGCGGGTGCGGAGCGTCGGTCATGGCCTGATCAGTCTCTGTTCTCAACAAATACTGCCTAGGCAGCTAATTTTTGTCAAGCCTTGTCAAGCCGCCCGCCGCAGGGCAGCATCGGCGACGGTCTTCGTTTTTGCTGCAAAGGAAGCAGTCATGCCTCAGCCTCAAACGGCCATCTGCGCGGAAGGGGAAACATTCGCGGCCTTTCTCACCCTGATGGTGACGGATGCCGCCGCCGCGCGCCGGGCCTTGCGCGGCCTGCCCGCCCTGGGCCGGCGTCTGGCCGGAGAAACCGATGATGCGGCGCTGTCCTGCGCCGTGGCCGTCGGCGCCGCGATCTGGCCGGCGCTTTACGGCAGCCCGGCCCCGCGCGGGCTGGCGCCGTTCCAGGCCCTGGCCGATGGTCCGCGCCAGGCCCCGGCCACCCCGGCCGATCTTTTTTTGCATGTGCACGGCCAGCGCCCGGATTCGGTGTTCGCCCTGGCCCGCGCCGCCCGCGCCGCCCTGGGGGCGGCGGTGACGCTGGTGGAGGAAATCCACGGTTTCCGCACCCGCCAGTCGCGCGATCTGACCGGCTTCGTCGACGGCACGGAAAATCCGTGCGGCGCCGAACGCCCCGAGGCCGCCCTGGTGGGCGACGAGGATCCGGCCTTCGCGGCGGGCAGCCATGTCAGCCTGCAGCGCTATGTGCATGATCTGGCGGCCTGGGAACGGCTGAGCCTGGCCGAGCAGGAGGCGGCGGTGGGCCGCAGCAAGGCCGACGATGTGGAACTGGACGACAAGCCCGCCAGCGCCCATATCGCCCGCGTGGTGATCGAGGACGAGGACGGCGCGGAACTGCAGGTGGTGCGCCACAGCCTGCCTTACGGCGGCACCGACGAGCATGGCCTTTACTTCGTGGCCTATGCCCGCAGTCCGGCGCCGTTCCGCCGCATGCTGGAGGCCATGGTGCGCCGCGACGGCCAGGGCCATGGCGACCGCCTGCTGGACTTTTCCCGCGCCGTTACCGGCGCCGCCTTCTTCGCGCCCTCCTGCGATTTTCTCGAACAGGCGGAGTAGTCATACCGGCCAACCATTGAAGTGAGTGGCTTATCCCTATGGTTCCGGCGCCACGAAACGCCTGCCTTTCCAACCGCGTCTTGGCCGGGCTCCGACCCGGCCATCCACGTCTTTCCGCTTGGCACACGGCCAGACGGGGCCACGTGGCCCCTCGGGTCAAGCCCGAGGGTGACGAATCAGACGCATCGGCGAGCCAACCTGATGCAGGGGGATAAGCCATTGAAGTGATACCGGCCAACCCTTGAAGTGACTCGTTGGCCGGTCTCCAGCGAGCATTGAGCGAGCGGCCAAGGCGGCGGATGCCGCCGCCCGGCGAGGGACGATACAACCGGTCAATTCATTGGCCGGTTGGTGTCAGCGGATAAAAAACACCAGGGTCATGACGGTGCCGGCCGCCACCACGCCGCGGCGCAGCAGCGTTTGCGGCACCGCCTTGGCGCCGCGCGCCCCGGCATAGCCGCCGAGAACCGAGGCGGTGAGCATGATGACGGCGGGCAGCGCCTCCACCTTGCCGGCGGCGATGAAGCAGACCACGGCGATGGCGTTGATCAGCCCGCCCAGCAGGGTTTTCAGGGCATTGGCGGCGTGGATGTCGTCGATGCCGAACAGCCCGAACACCGCCAGCATCATGATGCCCACGGCGCCGCCGAAATAGCCGCCATAGACCCCCAGCAGAAACTGCAGGGCGCAGACGGCGCCCGGCCCCACATGGATGCGGCTTTGCAGCCACGGCACCAGGCGCTTGGAAAAGGCGAACAGCAGGGTGGCCAGCAGCAGCAGCCAGGGCACCACGGCATCGAAGGATTTCTGCGGCGTCAGCACCAGAAGCAGGGCGCCGGCCACGCCGCCGGCCAGGCTGACCACAATCAGCACCAGGGGATGCAGGCCGGGCAGGCGGGGAAAATCGCGGCGGTAGGCCCAGGCGCTGGCCAACTGGCCGGGAAACAGCGCCACGGTATTGGTGGCGTTGGCCATCACCGAGGGCACGCCGGTATAGACCAGGGCGGGAAACGACAGGAACGAGCCGCCCCCGGCCACGGAATTCAAGGCTCCGGCCAGAAAGGCGGCGGCGGCCAGAAACAGCAGATGGGCAATGGTCATGGGGCAAGGCTTTCGGCGGCGGAGGGGGCAAGGCGGTCCATCAGGGCCATGAGATCGGTGAAACGATCGCCCTGGATGATGATATGGGCGCGCAGCAGGGCCTCGGCGGCGGCGCCGTCGCCGGCCCGCAGGGCCTCCAGGATGCGTTGGTGCTCGCCGTGCGAGGTTTGCATGCGGTTGCGCATCTTGATCTGCAGGCGGCGGAAGGGCCGCAGGCGGCGGTGCAGGGCGGTGGCCTGCTCGGCCAGGAAGCCGTTGCGGGCGGCGGCGTAAAGGGCGTGGTGAAAGGCCTCGTTGCGGCGGTAGAAATCCTCGATGGCGCCGGCGTCGCGCGCCGCCTGGCAGGCCTGATGGGCGGCCAGAAGGCGCTGGTGGTCGGCCTCGTCGGCGCGGCGCGCCGCCAGCCGTCCGGCCATGCCCTCCAGTTCGGCCATCACCTCGAACATTTCGCACAGGCGCGGCGCCGAAACCCGCGCCACCTCCCAGCCCTTGCCGGCGCGGCGCTCGATGAAGCCGGCGGCGGCCAGCTGGATCAGCGCTTCGCGCAAGGGGGTGCGCGAGACGCCGTAACGGGCCGCCAGGCTCACCTCGTCCAGCCGGGTGCCGGGGGGCAGCAGGCCGGTGGCGATGGCTTCCTCGATCTGTTCGCGCAGATGTTCGGGCAGGGGGGTGGAGCAGCTGGTCATGCCGAAAGAATACACACAGCCAGATTTATGAATCCAGAAAAATAGTTTCTGTATACAGAAAAGCCCGAACGGCCAGTTCGCGGCGGCGGCGGCTTTAAGCGCGGTCGGGGGTGACCGTCAGGGGCGGCGCCTCGGGAGGCGGGCTGGGGGCGGCGCCTTCCCAGGGGCGGGGCGGGGCGCTGTCGCCGGGGCCCAGGGGGCGCTGCATCATCACGCTGTCGGTCCAGCGGCCGTATTTGAAGCCCACCGAGGGCAGCAGGCCGACGCGGACGAAGCCGCAGGCCTCGTGCAGGCGCAGCGAGGGGGCGTTGGTGGCGTCGATATAGCCGATCATCTGCAGATAGCCGGCGGCGGCGCAGGCCTCGATCAGGGCCGGCAGCAGCAGGCGGCCGATACCGGCATGCAGGAAGCCGCCGTGCATATAGATGGAATGCTTGACGGTATAGCGGTAGGCCGGGCGCTTGCGGAACGGCACGGCATAGGCGTAGCCCACCACCTGGCCGCCGGTTTCGGCCACCAGATGCGGCAGGCGGCGCTTTTTCATGTTCTTGCGCCGTTTCTTCAGATCCTCGATCTCGAAGGGCTCCTCTTCCGGGCCCAACAGGTCGTCGACGCCGCGATGCACATGGGAGCGGTAGATGTCCAGCATGGCGGGAACATCGTCGTCGGTGGAGGGGCGGATCAGTACGGTCGCGGTCATGGCGGAAGGGTATAGCGAGAAGGCCGGCACGGCAATGTGAGAACCAACCGGCCAACCCGTCACTTCAATGGTTGGCCGGTATGACATGCGCATGAAAAAGCCCCCGCCGCGGCGGGGGCTTGGCCAAGGGACGGGATCAGGCCGAGGCCTCGGCCTCCACCGCGTCGTAGCCCTTGAGCTTGTAGATGACCAGCGAGGCGATCCAGCCCACCACGAACAGGCCGATGATGCCGTAGCCCAGCAGGCCGAAATGATCGTTGATGCCGCCGATCAGGCCCCAGAATGCTCCCTCCAGTTTGAACTGGCCGCCGATCAGGCCCAGGGTTTCGATGCCGCCCACCATCACCGCCACCAGCACCGACAGCGAGGTGATGGTGAGGTTGTAGTAAAGCTTGCGGATCGGCTTGACGAAGGCCCAGCCGTAGGCCCCCAGCATCAGGATGCCGTCGGCGGTGTCGATCAGGGCCATGCCGGCCGAGAACAGCACCGGAAACACCATGATGGCCCAGGGCGACAGGCCGCTGCTGGCGCCCGAGGCCGAGATGCCGAGCAGCCCCACCTCGGTGGCGGTATCGAAGCCCAGGCCGAACAGCAGGCCCAGCCCGTACATGTGCCAGCTTTTGCCGATCAGGCGGAACAGGCGGCGGAAGATGCGGGTCATCAGGCCGCCGCCGGCCAGCAGCATGTCCAGATCCTCTTCCGCCAGGGCCTTGCGGCCGCTGGTCACGCCCCGGAAGCTTTTCCAGGTGTTGATCAGGATCATCAGATTGGCGGCGGCGATGGCGAACAGGAAAAAGGCCGAAACGCTGGTGCTGATGATGCCGCCCAGGGCCTTCATATCGGCGAAATGGCTCTGGATGACGGCGGTGGTCAGGGCCACCAGCGCCGACAGCGCCACCACGATGGTGGAATGGCCCAGCGAGAAGAACAGCCCCACCGTGACCGGGCGTTTGCCTTCCTGCATCATCTTGCGGGTGACATTGTCGATGGCGGCGATATGGTCGGCATCGACGGCATGGCGCAGGCCGAAACTGTAGGCCAGCAGGGCGGTGCCCATCAGCAGCGGATACTGATGAAAGGCCAGCAGGGCCCAGGCCCAGGCCAGAAGGTTGAAGGCCAGCAGCAGCAGGCCCACGGCGCCGACCCTGGCGCGCAGGCCGCCGGGCGCATCGGTGAAAAGACGTGCGAACATAACCCCTCCGTCCCGCGCCCACCGCACGGGAGTATTGCTGGGCCGCAAGAGGGATTGGAACAGGGTGGCGCGAAACCCCCTGGCCGCCCTCCGCAGCCGGTTACCGACAGACAGGCTGGTCTCCTGGCTCGCGGGTCGTGGCGCTGCATCCGGTCTTCCCGAAGCCCTGCGATCGGGCTTCAGTGACCATGGTTCGGATGCCGGCTCACCGCGTTCAGTTGCGGGGGCAGCCACGGATCGGGCCCCTGTTGGGTCGTCCCTACCGTGTTCCCATTTACTCCACCGGGCTTGGCCCGGATGGAACCTGTCGGGGGCCACTGTGCGCAAACGGCGGCGCAAAGTCCAGATGGAAACGGGGGATGTTTTTTATTGCGAATGCAAATGATTCTCATTATTAGAATAGCCGCATCACCGAGACATGCTGCGAATGGAGCAGAGGTGAGGGTTTCAACGCGACGGAGCGGTTGGGCGACATTAGAATAGCCGCATCACCGCGACATGCTGCGGAAAGGGGCAGAGATGAGGATTTCAATAAGGCGGAGCGGTTTGGCGGCCCTGGCCGGGCTGATGGCCTGCGCGGGCGGCCCGGTCCAGGCTGCCGATGCGGCCGATGCGGCCGGAAACGGGGCGGCGGCGGATGGCGGCGGCCTGGGCTTTCTGGAGGGCCTGGGCAACAGCAACGGCCTGCTGGGGGATATGGGCGGCTTGCGCCCCTGGCTGGGCGAAAAAGGCATAACCTTCACCTTGAGCGAAACCAGCGAGGTGCTGGGCAATGTGTCGGGCGGCAACCGGCGCGGCTTCGAGTATGACGGCCTGACCACCGCCACCTTGCAGATGGATACGGCGCGGGCCTTCGGCTGGGAGGGCGGCACGGTGAATATCAGCGGCCTGCAGATCCACGGGCGCAATCTCAGCGCCGATAATCTGGCCTCGCTGCAAACCGCCAGCGGCATCGAAGCCGATCGCGGCACCCGGCTGTGGGAGGCCTGGTATCAGCAGGCGATCTTCGGCGGCAAGGCCGATGTGAAGCTGGGGCAGCAGAGCCTGGATCAGGAGTTCATGGTCAGCCAGAACGCGCTGTTGTTCGTCAATACCATGTTCGGCTGGCCCATGCTGCCTTCGGCCGATCTGCCGGGCGGCGGTCCGGCCTATCCCCTGTCCGATCTGGGGGCGCGGCTGCGCCTGCATGCCGGCCAATCCGTGACCCTGCTGGCCGGGGTGTTCAACGGCAGCCCGTCGCCGCGCAACGGCGGCGATCCCCAGCTCGGCGACCGTACCGGCACCGATTTCACCCTGAAGGGGGCGCCGCTGGCCATGACCGAGCTGCAATATGCCACGCCGCCCGCCGCCGCCGGGCTGCCCGGCACCTATAAGCTGGGGGCGTGGTACGATGGCCGCCGTTTCGCCGATCAGTCGGTGGATAGCGGCGGCGGATCCCTGGCCGCGCCCGGCAGCACCGGCGTGGCCGCCGGGCATCACGGCAATTACGCCTTTTACGGGGTGGCCGATCAGATGATCTGGCGCGATGCGGCGGTGGCGGATCACAACGCCAATACCTTTTTGCGCCTGATGGGCACGCCGCAGCAGGACCGTGTTCCCATTGTCTTCAGCCTGAATGCCGGGCTGACCCTGCACGCGCCGTTTCAGGGCCGCACCGCCGATACCGCCGGCCTGGGCCTGGGCTATACCCGCGTCAGCCACCGCCTGAGCGAGCTGGACGAGGAGACCGGCGCCTACAACGGCGGCTTCTATCCGGTGCGCCACTCCGAAACCTTCCTGGAAGCCACCTATCAATATGCGCTGGCCTCGTGGTGGCAGCTGCAGCCCGATGTCCAATACGTGTTTCATCCCGGCGGCAACGTGCCCCAGGCCACCGACAGCGGCGAACGGGTGGGCGATGAGCTGGTGCTGGGCTTGCGCACCAACATTCAATTCTGAATCCTTGTCCGGAAATCCGGATGCTTACGGCGGGCGTTATCCGGGTTTCCGGACGGCGCCCGTTTTTTTCTGAATAAAAGCTATATTTTTCAGGGCTCTATTTGATATTCCGGCGGCGCATCTCTGGCATGCCGTGTGCTTTTAAGGGGGGTAATCAGCCTTTCCACCGCGATGGGACGGCCCTCCAGGAGAGAGACGGACATGAAAAACAAGCAGACCATTCTGATTTTCGCCGCCCTGGTGCTGGGGATCATCGTCGGTGATCTTTGCAACATGTGGGTGGCGGATGCCGACAAGGCCCAGCAGGTGGCCGGTTATTTCAGCATTCTCACGGAAATTTTCCTGCGCATGATCAAAATGATCATCGCGCCGCTGATCTTCTCCACCCTGGTGGCCGGGCTGGCCGGCATGGACGACGCCTCGGCGGTGGGGCGCGTGGGCGGCAAGGCCCTGGGCTGGTTTCTGTTCATCTCCTCCATGTCTTTGTGTCTGGGCCTGCTGTTCAGCCATCTTCTGCAGCCGGGCGCCGGCATGAACCTGGCCCTGCCCGCCGCCGGCGCCAGCAGCGGCCTGAAGACCACCGCCCTCAACCTGCATGATTTCATCACCCACGTCTTTCCGAAGAACATCGTGGAGGCCATGGCCGGCAACGAGATTCTGCAGATTCTGGTGTTTGCGGTGTTCTTCGGCCTGGCTCTCAATCACAGCCGCGGCAAGGGCGCCGAAATGCTGGCCCAAAGCATCGAGGGCGTGGTGCCGGTGATGCTGAAGGTGACCGATTACGTCATGCGCTTCGCGCCTTTGGGCGTGTTCGGCGCCGTGGCCAGCGTGATCACCGTCAAGGGTCTGGGGGTGCTCATCCTTTACGGCCGCTTCGCCGGCAGCTTCGCCCTGACCCTGCTGGTGCTGTGGATGCTGCTGGTGGGGGCCGGGTATCTGGTGCTGGGCCGCCGGGTGTTCCGCCTGCTCACCTATATCCGCGGCCCCATGCTGGTGGGCTTTTCCACGGCCTCGAGCGAGGCCGCCTATCCCCGCCTGATGAAGCGGCTGGAGCAGTTCGGCATCAGCGAGCGTCTGGTGGGCTTCATCCTGCCCCTGGGCTATTCCTTCAATCTCGACGGCTCGATGATCTATACCTCGTTCGCCGCCCTGTTCATTTCCCAGGCCTATCATGTGCCGCTCACCCTGCAGCAGCAGATCCTGATGCTGCTGGTGCTGATGGTTTCCAGCAAGGGCATCGCCGGGGTGCCGCGCGCCTCGCTGGTGGTGGTGGCCGCCGTGCTGCCCATGTTCCATCTGCCGGAAGCCGGCATTCTGGTGATCCTCGGCATCGATCACTTCCTCGACATGGGCCGCACCGCCACCAACGTGCTGGGCAACGCCATCGCCACCGCCGTCATCGCCAAGTGGGAAGGGGGCTTCGTGACCCCGCCCGTGGCCGAGGCGGCGCAGGACCAATTCCAACTCCCCGCGGAAACTGTCGATCCGGTCTCGGCCTCCTGATCGCGTTTTTCGCAACCTTGCCGCCCATCCCTGCTAAACAGGGATGGGCGGATTTTTCGTTTTTTGCGGCAGGGATGATAAGAGAATGAGCGCGGATCTCTGGGGCTGGGCTTTGCTGGGTGGCGCCGCCTTCGCCGCCGGGCTGGTGGATGCGGTGGTGGGCGGCGGCGGCCTGATCCAGGTGCCGGTGCTGCTGGAGCATTTCAGCCAGACGTCCATTCCCACCCTGTTCGGCACCAACAAGCTGTCCAGCATCGCCGGCACCTCGTCGGCCATGCTGCGCTATGGCCGCGCCGTGCGCATTCCCTGGCGGGTGGTGCTGCCGGCCACCCTGACGGCGCTGATGGGATCGTGGTCGGGGGCGGCCCTGGCCTCGCTGCTGCCGCGCGCCTGGATGCAGCCGCTGGTGCTGGCGCTGATGATCCTGGTGGCGGTCTATACCTTTATGAAAAAGGATTTCGGCCATGTGGAAACCCGGCCCTTAAGGCCGTCGGACCGCTGGCGGGCCATGGCCCTGGGCCTGGCCATCGGCTGCTACGACGGCTTTTTCGGCCCCGGCACCGGCTCGTTCCTGATGTTCGCCTTCGTGCGGCTGTTCGGCATGGATTTCTTGCGCGCCACCGCCAGCGCCAAGGTGATCAACGCCACCACCAATCTGGCGGCCATCGCCTTCTTTGCCAGCCACGGCCCGGTGCTGTGGCCGGTGGGCATCGGCATGGCGGTGTGCAACATGCTGGGCGGCCATACCGGCGCCCGCCTGGCCCTGCGCCACGGCACCGCCTTCATCCGCCAGGCTTTTATCCTGATCGTGGTGGTGCTGATCGCCAAACTGGCTTGGCAAATGCTGGCCCCCATGCTGTAAAAGATGAATGGGGAGAGGCGTTAAAGAGCTCTCTCCCGGAAGCCGCTTTTGCCCCCCGGCGCCTGAGATGAATGGGAAAGACGTTAAAGAGTTCCCTCCCGGAAGCCGCTTTTAGCGGCTGACTAGCGCGTTGAGCGCGCCGGAACGGCCGGAGATGCCCTTGGGCATCGGAGGGTAAGTGAGGATAAGCCAAGCTGGCGGGACGCCAGCGCCCGGCGTCTGAGGGACATAAATTTGGAAGCCGCTTTTAGCGGCTGACTAGCGCGTTGAGCGCGCCGGAACGGCCGGAGATGCCCTTGGGCATCGGAGGGTAAGTGAGGATAAGCCAAGGCGGGCGGAGACCGCCGCCCGGCGCCTGAGGGACATGTAAATTAAAAACTCCCGCCTGAGGGACATATAAAAATGCTCACCCGTCTTCGCCGTCTGGCCGGTTTGTTGGGGGTTCTGGGGCTGCTGGTGATCCTGGCCGGGCTTTTGGGCTATCACCACCGCCTGGCCTTAGGCCTCGACATGGTCGGCGAGCAGGGGCGCAACCGTTTGGCGCTGTCGCAGTCCAGCCTGGAACGGGATATCGATAAATACACCTTCCTGCCCTCGACCCTGGCGGTGGAGCAGGAGGTGCTGGCCTTTCTGCGCCTGCCGCATCCCCCGGCGGCGGCGGTGACGGCGATGAACCTTTATCTGGAACAGATCAACGCCCGCGCCGGCACCCTGTCGGTCTATCTGCTCGATGGCCGGGGCCGGGTGGCGGCCACCAGCAACTGGCGCCAGGCCGACAGTTTCCTCGGCGAGGATCTGTCCTATCGCCCCTATTACCGTCAGGCGCTGCGGCAGGGGGCGGGGCGTTTCTTCGGGATCGGCACCACGCGGGGCGAGCCGGGCTATTATCTGTCGGCGGCGGTGGGCGAGGGCAAAACGCCGCTGGGGGTGGCGGTGGTCAAGGCCAGCCTCGATCCCCTGGAGCAGTTCTGGGCGGCGCTGGGGCCGCCGGTGATGGTGCAGGACGAGAACGGCGTGGCCATTCTCTGCTCGGTGCCGGCCTGGCGCTACGGCACCCTGGCGCCGCTGTCGTCCGATTTGGCCCAGGCTTTGTTCCGCGATCAGCATTTCAACCGCCACCCCTTGCGCCGCCTGCCGGTGCGCAAGGTGCGGGATTTGGCCCCCGGCAGCCGGCTGATGACCCTGGGCGGTCCGGGCGGCGGCGAATTTCTGGTGCAAAGCCGGGTGATGCCCGGCACCGGCTGGCGTCTGCTGGTGTTTTCGCCGCTGGCGGCGGTGCGCGGCGCCGCCCTGGGCGAGGCGGCGCTGGTGGCGGTGGCGGCGGCCTTTTTGTGCCTGCTGGGGCTGCTGATCCGCCAGGCCGGCAGCCAGATCCGCGAACGGCTGCGGGCCCGCGAGGCCCTGCAGCGCGCCCACGACGAGCTGGAACGGAAAGTGGCCGAGCGCACCGCCGATCTGGTGGCCGCCGATCAGCGCCTGCGCTCGGCCCAGGAGGAACTGGTGCAGGCGGGCAAGCTGGCGGTGATCGGGCAATTGTCGGCCGGGGTGGCGCACGAGCTCAATCAGCCGCTGGCGGCCTTGCGCACCTTGTCGGGCAATGCCGTGAAGTTTTTGGAGCGCGGTGATCTGGCCACGGCGCGGGGCAATCTGGAGCGTATCGGCGCCCTGGTGGAGGGCATGGGCCGCATTACCGGGCAATTGAAGGCCTTTGCCCGCCGCTCCACCGGCCAGGCCCGGCCGGTGGAACTGCGCGGGGTGCTGGACAATGCGCTGTTTCTGCTGGACGGGCGGCTGAAACGGGCCGGGGTGCGGGTTGGCCTGCAGGAGCCGCCGGGCGGCGCGGTGGTTCAGTGCGATCCCAACCGTCTGGAACAGGTGCTGGTCAACCTGATCGGCAATGCCGCCGACGCCATGGAGGCCGGGCCGGGCAAGGCGCTGGAGATCAGGGTGACGGCGGGCGGGGGCCGGGTGGTCATCCGGGTGCGCGATCAGGGGCCGGGCTTGAGCCCGGCGGTGCGCGATCATTTGTTCGAGCCCTTTTTCACCACCAAGGATACAGGGAGCGGTTTGGGGCTGGGCCTGCCGATTTCCGCTGGCATCGTGCGCGATTTCGGCGGAACCTTGCAGGGCGCCAATCACGAGGACGGCGGCGCGGTGTTCACGGTGGAGCTTCCCGCCGGCGAGGGGCCAGGATGAGCGGAACGATGAAGGTGCTGGTGGTGGAGGACGATGCCGATGTGCGGCTGGGCTGCGAGCAGGCCCTGCAGCTGGAAGGCATCGCCACGCAAGGGGTGGACAGCGCCGAGGCGGCGCGCCGCCTGCTGTCCGCCGATTATCCCGGCGTGGTGATCAGCGATATCCGCCTGCCCGGCGAGGACGGCATGAGCCTGCTGCGCGGCCTGCGCGGGCAGGATGCCGATCTGCCGGTGGTTCTGATCACCGGGCACGGCGATGTGGCCCTGGCGGTACAGGCCATGAAGGACGGCGCCTACGATTTTCTGGAAAAGCCCTTTTCGCCCGAGCAGCTGGTGGGGGTGGCCCGCCGCGCCCTGGAGCAGCGCCGCCTGGCGCTGGAGGTGCGCTCGCTGCGGGCCCGCCTTTCGGGGCAGGATGCGGTGGAGGCCCGCATCATCGGCCGCTCGCCGTCCATGGCCGAGGTGCGCCGCCTGGTGCTGGATCTGGGCAGCAGCGCCGCCGATGTGCTGATCTTCGGCGAAACCGGCACCGGCAAGGAACTGGTGGCCCGCTGCCTGCACGAGGCCAGCCCGCGCCGCAAGGGCAATTTCGTGGCCATCAATTGCGGCGGCCTGCCGGAAACCCTGTTCGAAAGCGAGATTTTCGGCCACGAATCCGGCGCCTTCACCGGCGCCGGCAAGCGGCGCATCGGCAAGATCGAACATGCCGACGGCGGCACCTTGTTCCTCGACGAGATCGAGGCCATGCCGCTCTCCATGCAGATCAAGCTGTTGCGGGTGCTGCAGGAACGCTCCATCGAGCGGCTGGGCTCCAACCGGGCGGTGCCGGTGGATTGCCGGGTGGTGGCGGCCACCAAGGTGGATCTGCTGGAACTGGCCGGCCAGGGCCGGTTCCGCGCCGATCTTTACTACCGCCTCAGCGTGGTCACCCTGCCGCTGCCGCCGCTGCGCGACCGGCGCGAGGATGTGCCCCTGCTGTTCGAGCATTTTGTCCTGCAGGCGGCGGTGCGGCACGAGCGGCCGCCGCCCGTGCCCGATGCCGAACGGCAGCAGCGCATGATGGCCTACGACTGGCCGGGCAATGTGCGCGAGCTGCGCAATGTGGCCGACCGCTGCGTGCTGGGCATCGAACGGGGCTTTCCGCCCTTTTCCAGCCCGCGCGCTGGCGGGCCGCTGCCGCTGGCGCAAACGGTGGAGGCCTTCGAGCGCGCCCTGATCGGCGATGCCCTGCGCCGCAACGGCGGCAGCCTGGCCCGCACCGCCGAGGATCTGCAGGTGGCCAAAACCACCCTGCACGACAAGCTGAAGAAATACGGCCTCGTGGAGAAACTCTGAGCGCTGGCCGCCGGCGGGGTGTTGGCTTCAAACCGGTGGAGATACGGCGGGCAGGGCGAAGTGGAAGGTGGTGCCGCCGTCGGCGTTGCCCTGGTGCCATAGCCTGCCGCCGTGCTGCTGCACGATGCGGCGGCACACCGCCAGCCCCACCCCGGCGCCGGGATAGGCGGCATGGCTGTGCAGCTTGCGGAAGATTTCATAGATATCCTTGGCGGCGGGATCGATGCCGATGCCGTTGTCGGCCACCGAAATGATCCAGTGCCCGTCCTGGCTTTGCGCCGAGATGCGGATCAGCGGCCGGCGCTGCGGATGGCGGTATTTCAGGGCGTTGCCGATCAGATGCTGCAAAAGCTGCACGATCTGCACGGCATCGCCCTGCACCTGGGGCAGGGGGGCCACGCTGAGGCTGGCCTCGGCCTGGGCGATGCCGGCCTGCAGATGATCGAGGGCCAGATCGCAGCACTCCTGCAGGGAACAGGGGGCGAAGGGGCCCGACTGGCCCGGCACGCGGGCATAATCCAGCAGGCCGCTGATCAGGCCGTGCATGCGGTTTCCGGCCTGGACGATCACCTCGAAATAGCCGGCGGTTTCGCCATCGGACGGCAGATGGCGGCGCAGAAGCTGGGTGTAGGAGACGATGCTGCGCAACGGCTCGCGCAGATCGTGGGCCGCCACATAGGCGAAGCGTTCCAGTTCGGTATAGGCCTGGCTTAAGCGGTCGAGCATCTGCACCAATTGATGCTCGCGGGTCTGGCGCTCGGTGATGTCGGTCAGGGTCATCACATGGCCGCCATCGGGCATGGGGGCCAGCCGCACCTCCAGCCCGCGCCCGGCGGCCGAGGCGGTATCCAGGGTTTTGGCGGCGCCGTCCGCGGTCAGCGCCGGTTCGCCCAGCAGGCGGGCGGCGGCCTGGGCGGGATCCTGCCCGGCCAGCTCGCCGAAGCTCTGGTTGCATACCGACAGCCGGCCATCCGGGGCGATCACCGCCACCCCCTGGGCCAGCGCCTCGAGGGTGGCGTGCAACAGCGCGCTTTTTTCCGCCAGTTCGCGCTGACGGCGGTCGGCCTCGCTGCGTTTGACGGCGCTGATATCGGTGCAAAGGCTGACACGGCCGCCGTCGCCGGTGGCCCGTTCGCTGATCTGCACCCAGCGGTCGCCGCTGGCGCCGATCAGCAGCGGCGCGCCGGGATGGCGGTGCTGCTGCAGCCGCCAGGCGATCCAGGCCTCCGGGTCGGCCTTGGCATCCTCGATGCCGCCCGACGCCACCAGACGGCGCAGCAGCGCCTCGAAATGCATGCCCAGGATGGGGGCATTGTCCCAGACGGCGCGGTAGCGGTCGTTGCACAGGCGCAGGCGGTCGTCGGCGTCGTAAAGGGCGAATCCCTCGTCGATGAGGGCGATGGCGTCCTGCAAGGTGCGCTGCGCCTGTCCCAGTTCATCGACGGCGGTTTGCAGGGCCTGGGTGCGGTCATGCACCTGGCCTTCCAGCAGCACGGCGGTCTGGAAGATGGAATAGGCGTCGCCCTGCAGATCCGTGCTGCGCTCCACCCGGTCCATCAGCACCGCGTTGACCCGGTGGAGGCGCTGGATTTCCTGCTCCAGGGCGGCGATGCGTTCGGCGTCGGCGGCGCTCATCGGGGCGGGGCTCCGGCGCGGGGAAAGGCGATGCCGGTCAGGGTTTGATTGATGTGCATGCCCTGAAACTGTTCGCCGAAGGTGGAAAATCCCAGCAGGCGATGGCGCCGCATCAGGGCGCCGATAGGGTCCATCTGCCCGGAATGCTCCATTTCCTGGCGGCGCAGCAGGCAATCGAAGCCCAGAATATCCGCCGGGCCGCCCACTTTGCGCTCCACCTCGGTCAGGGCGGTTTCAATGTCGCAGGCCATATCCTGGCCCTGGCCCAGGCGCAGCACCAGCCCCACATCGATGGCGCAGGCGAAGCGCAGGCCGCCATCGCTTGCCACGCCGATGCAAGAGCGGATGAAATTGGCGCCGCCCACCCGCACCATCAGCGGATGTTCGGCGAAATGGGCCAGATCCAGCCGCTCCGGGCTGGTGCCGGTCAGGCGGGCATATTCGGCGGCGGCGGGCAGGCCGTTCAGCTCCCGCACCAGGCGGCGGGCGCTGTCGGCCGCGGTGACCACCAGCCGCTGCTCGCCGGGGCGGAAATGCTCGGTCTTGAAAACATGCAGGGGGGCTGCCGAGGCCAGGCCCAGCACCAGGGCGGCGTTCTGGTGCAGCCGTCCGTCGTACAGCAGCCAGCTTTGTTCCAGGCGGCTGCCGTCGCTGGCCGAACCGCCGCACAGCGGCACGTCGGCGGCCAGGCTGTGCAGGGCGCTGACCACCAGTTCCTCCTTCAGGCTGAAGCCGTCGATCAGGGTGATCAGGGCCCGGTGCGGCGGCGCTGCGCGGGGAAACAGGCCGCGCACCGGCGCGGCGATGGCCGCGGCCTGGAAACGGTCGAGAGCGGGCAGCAGCAGGGTGGCGGCGGCAAAGGCGGGGGCGGTAAAGCCCATGGCCGCCACCGAGTCCGCGCGGCAGCCCAGCGGGCCGAATTCGCCCGAGGTGGTGCAGCCCACCACCCGCGCCGGGGCAAAGGCCTGGGCGGCGGCCTGGGCGAAGGCCTGGGTGGCGTAGCGGGGGGAAAAGAACAGCAGCACCAGGTTCAGGCCGGGCACGGCCATGGTGCGGGCCAGCTCCCGCGCCGCCTGTTCCGGCGGCATGGCGAAACTCTGCCCTTGCAGAACGCCGGCGCCCATTCCCAGAAGCCCCCCCTGAAGGCTTTTTAGATCGTTGGATTTAATCCTATGGGATGAAGGGCGGTGGAGGCCACAGGAATTTTCCCGCCGGCTTTACCATTCCTTCACCAGCCGCTTTTCATACTGGGCCTATGAAGAACGTCCTTGCCACTTATGCCTTCAAGCCGCGCGACTGGTATGACCTGGGCCGCTCGCTGCAAACCGATCATCCGTTTCTGGCGGGGCTTTGCTTCAAGGCCGCCGTCGAGCACGACCGCGCCTTCCTCGATGCCTGGTACGAACTGGCCTGCTGCCAGGAACGGCTGGGCCTGACCGAGGCGGCGGTGAAGACGGTGCGGGTGCTCACCGAGGCCGCGCCTTATTACGGCGCGGCGCGCGGCATGCTGATCCGCCTGCTGTTGCGGCAGGGCAAGGATGTGGAGGCGCGGCGGGTGGCCTGGGATGGCGGTAAAGTTTTTCACCGCCGCCAGTGGATGTGAGGGGGGAACCGGTGTCCGCCCTAGCGCACCGCCACCAGAACCCAGGGCAGATCGGCCCAGGGCGCGGCCGGATCGTTGCACACGGTCCAGGTTTCGCTCTGCTCCACGCGCCGGGGCGTATCGCCCAGCCGTCCGCTGTGGCGCAGCGCCGTCCATTGCAGGGCGATGGTGGCGTAGCGCGCCCCGTCCTCGTGCCAGGTTTCCATCACGTCGCCCTTGGTGATGCGCACATCCTCCAGCGAGAAATCGCGGCCGTCGGCGGCCAGGGTGCGGGCTTCGCGCAGGTAGCGTTCGGCCAGATCGGGGGCGCACAAACGCTGCAGGGCGGCGCCGTCGGCCTGGGTGCGGGCCTGCTGCAGGGCGGCCAGCAGGGCCTCCACATCGGCCAGATCGGTCTCGCTCATCACGAAATGGCGCAAGGGGCCGGGGGCCGCCTGCAACGGCGGCGCCGTGGGGGCGCTGTCGCGGACCGGCCCCAGCGACAGGCGGGGTTCGCGGTCGAAATCATCATGATGGCGATGGCCCAGGCTGGGCTCGTCCAGGCCGTCCATGGCGCGGTAGGCGGTGGCGTGCACCGGGCGCCGCCGGGGCAGCAGGCGGCGCAGCAGGGCGCGGACAAGAAGATAAAGCAGCATCAGCTGGGCCATGGCGCCGGCAAAACCGGCGCCGCCCTGGCCGAAGAAGGGGGCGGAGCCGCCCAGCAGCGATACGATGCCGCCGCCGGTAAAACCGGCCAGGGCGCCCGAGGTCTGGGCGGCGAACCCGGCGGGCTGCGCTTCGCCGGTGGGCACGCCGGGCAGGCTGCCCGGAGCAGCGCCCGCCGCCGCCGGGGCGGCCGGGGCCACCATGGGGCGGGGATCGGCCATGCTGGGCAGGCTGAGATCCTGGCTTTGCACCGCCGGGCCCACCGGCGCGGCATGGGCGCGCGGCGGCTGAACGTTGCGGTCGCTCTCATGATGGTGATGGGCGGAATGATGCAGGAAGCCCGAAGCCGGGGCGGTATCGCTTTCCGCCCGGCTGAGGGCTGGGTGCAAGCACATCGTCAGAACGCACAGAAGGCCGATGGCTTTGGTGATGGTCACTGCGGTGATCTCCCGGTCGGGCAGAGGTTTGCCGCGACATTAGAGCAATTTTTCCCCCGGGAACAGAGGGGGCGGACGGCTAATTTGGCCTGGGCTTTGCAAGTCTGCGCCCATGCTTCCGGCCTTGGTCGGAGGCCCCGCGCGGAAAAGCGCCGGGATCCGGCCGGGCCGGGGCGGCAGTTTTTTCCGGGAAGACGGGATCGGGCGGCAAATCTTGCCGGTGTGTTCGAGGAGTTCGCCGATGTTTGACGCAGCATCCGCCATGGCGGCCGGAACGGCTATTTTCCCGCAGGCGCCGGTGGTCCTGGAGGGGGGCGCGGCCGCCGGGCCGCGCGCCGAGATCGAACGCAAGGCGGAAACCATGGCGGCCCTGGCGGCGCGCGATACCCAGCGCTTCGCCAGGCATCTGGTGCGGATGTTCGACGAGGAGGGCATCCAGCTGGGCCGGGCCATCGTTATGGCCCTGCTGCCCGACGGCAGCGTCGGCGTTGTCGGGGCCCATCCCGACAAGATCCGCGTTGAACGGCTGTTCGTCGAGGATGAGCTGCTGTTTCATACCTTCCACACGGTGGTGCGCCAGAACGATATGGTGGCCTCGGCGGAAATCTGCCGCCGCTACCTGCAGGAATCCTACGGCGCCGCCGGCAATCACGGCCGCATGGCGGTGTGGCGGCGCTACCGCGCCCTGTGCGATCAGATGGAAAGCCTGGCCGGACGGCTGACTCTGGCCTCGGGCCGGCTGATGTCGGGGGCCCTTGATTTCACCGCCACCGCTCTGGCGCAGTAGCTTTCGAAGCGGTCAGTGCTTGGCGGTGGGCGGGGCGGCATGCAAGGTGCCGCCATGGCCCGGCAGGCCGCCGGAGCGGCCACGGGCGCCCTCGCCCTCGTCGTCATCCTTCACGCGCACGGCGAAGCCGTGCATCACCCAGCCCATGCTGAAGCCGAACACCAGCCATAAGGCGATACCGCCCGACAGATATTCGGCCATCTGGGCATAGCCGGCCACGCCTTCGCTGAAGCGGCCCAGGGCATAGTCCATCAGGGTGTAGGGGATCATGGCCGCGGCGCCGACGGCGCCCAGGCGGACCCAGCCCTTGTTGCGGATGGAGGAGAGGCGATATCCCGCCATGGCGTCCCTCATTTGGTTGCATTTTATTGAAATGCCGCGGTTTTTCCGCTTTTGTCTTCAGGTATTATCGCCCCAAGCGCGATGAGGCGCAATGCCGGTCTTCCATCCGGCGGGCAATCGGGTGAAGCCGATTGCCCTGCTTCCGTCTGGCGGGAGGGGCTTCAGGGGCGCGCGTGGTTAAAAGGCGGCCTTAAGCCCTCATGCGCGGACCGCCGTGGGTCAGGCCCGGCTCTCGGGCGGCCGGGTTGGTTCCTCGGCCTTGTCGAGCAGGCGTTCGAAGGCGGCGGCGGCGGCGGTGGGCTGGCGTTCCGGCAGGCTGAGGCGGCTCAGCCAGCGGCTGGCGGCAAAGCCGCGCACCGGCAGCGGCACCAGCTGGCGCAGGGCCAGATGCGGCCGGGCCGCCGCTTCCGACACCAGGGCGATGCCCAGGCCCGCCGCCACCACCTGCAGGATGGCCTCGGTGCCGCTCACCTCCAGGATGGCGCCGGGTTCGATGCCGTGCTCCTCCAGGGCGGCCTGGCCCACATCGCGGGTGCCCGATCCCGGTTCGCGCAAAATCATCATTTCGCCGGTCAGCTGCTCGGGGTAGAGCGGGGCGGCGCCCTGGGCCAGGGGATGCGTGGGGGCGGCCACCCACACCAGGCGATCCTCCCACCAGCGGCGCACCCGGATCGAGGGATGATCGATGGGGCCTTCCACCAGCGCCACGTCGAGTTCGCGCGCCAGCAGCCGCTCCACGATCTCCTGGGTGTTGGCGGTGACCAGACGCAGGCGGATGGCCGGATGGGCGCGGTGATAGGCGCCCAGCAGCGGCGGCAGATACCAGGTGCTGATGGTGGTGCTGGCGCCGACGGCCAGGCTGCCGTCGGTCAGGCCGCGCAGGGCGGCCAGATCCTCTTCGGCGGCGCGCTCGGCGGCGAACAGCTGGGCGGCATGGCGCAGCAGAATGCGCCCGGCCTCGGTGGGGATCACTCCCTCCGGGGTGCGTTCCAGCAGGCGGTTGCCCACCTGTTCCTCGAACTCGCGCACCCCGCGCGACACCGCGGGCTGGCTGATATGCAGGGCTTCGGCGGCGCGCGAAAAGCCGCGGTGATGGGCGACGGCGGCGAACAGCCGCAGCAGGTGGAGGTTCAGGCTCATAACAAAATGTTATATACATAAAAAAAGAGTATATTGGAACTATATTAGGATCTGCTGCATTTAAGACGGGTCTTACATCACATTCGCTTCGAAAGGCCGAAGACGATCATGACCCGCTTGAAAACGCTGCCAACCTATTTCCCCGGAATTCTGCTGTGCGCGGGGGTGTCGCTGGCGGCCTCCCTGCTGGAGCGGGGCGAGACGGCCCTGTTCGGCCGCGCCTGGCTGGAAGCCCTGGTGCTGGCCATTCTGATCGGCACCATGGTCCGCACCCTTTGGAATCCCGGCCACGCCTTCCGGCCCGGCATCAATGTCAGCGCCAAGCTGCTGCTGGAAATCGCCGTGGTGCTGCTGGGGGCCTCGGTGTCGTTCGCCACGGTGATGGCGGCGGGGCCGATCCTGCTGGTGGGCATTTTCGGCGTGGTGACGGTGGCCATTCTGTTCAGCTTCACGGTGGGGCGGGTGCTGGGGCTGCGGCCGCGCATGGCCCTGCTGGTGGCCTGCGGCAATTCGATCTGCGGCAACTCGGCCATTGCCGCCGTGGCCCCGGTGATCGGCGCCGATGGCGATGATGTGGCCTCGTCGATCGCCTTCACCGCCGTTTTGGGCGTGGTGGTGGTGCTGACCCTGCCGCTGCTGGTGGGCATCGCCGGCCTCAGCAACAGCGAATACGGCATTCTGGCCGGGTTGACCGTTTATGCGGTGCCGCAGGTGCTGGCGGCCACGGCCCCGATCAGCGCCCTGTCGGTGCAGGTGGGCACCCTGGTCAAACTGGTGCGGGTGCTGATGCTGGGCCCGGTGGTGCTGGTGCTGTCGATGCTGGAAAGCCGCTTGCGCGAGGAAGAGGACGAGGCGGAGCCGGCGGTGACGGCGGGTGATCGCCCCGAGCATGGCCGCCTGGCGGTGCATCGCCTGGTCCCTTGGTTCATCATCGGCTTCCTGGTTCTGGCCGCCCTGCGCTCGCTGGGGTGGATCCCCAAGGGCCTGCTGCCGCCCATGGCCGTTGCCGCCAATCTGCTGACGGTGATCTCGATGGCGGCCCTGGGCCTGGGGGTGGATGTGCGCACCGTGGCCCAGGCCGGGGCGCGGGTGACCGCCGCCGTGGTGGTGTCGCTGCTGGCGCTGGGCAGCATCAGCCTGGGGCTGATCTTCTATCTGCGCTGAGCGGCGGTGGTGGAATAATACCGGCCAACCATTGAAGTGACTCGTTGGCCGGTATCCAGCGAGCCTTGAGCGAGCGGCCAAGGCGGCGGATGCCGCCGCCCGGCGAGGGACGATACAACCGGTCAATTCATTGGGCGGTTGGTTCTCTAATCGGTGTCAATGTCTGGCACTCCATCCTTCTGCCTGATCCGGTTTGGATGCCCAATCGGGGACCTGGTTCTCTCCGCAGTCGGGACGTGCCCGCTGCATGATGGCCTTTCCGATGGAACGCCGGTGCCGCCATGTATGAGCCGCCGTCAGGGTCCGGCCTTTCGGCCGTTGCTGCGGCAACCAACTTGGTCGCGCGGTCACCGGGGCTCCGTCCCGCTGGGACACCCCTCCGCCGGATCGGCGGAACTCAATCTCTCTTGCCGAACCTTCCGGCGATGGTCATGCGGCCATCGCCTGGGGCTCGGTCTTCGGCTCCGACCAGCGGAACGTCTCGTTCTTGCGCCACATGGCGAACAGGATCACCGCCAGCTTGCGGGCCAGCGCCACGCGGGCCTTGCTTGAGCCGCTGCGCTTGGCCACGCCCTTGGCCCAGGTGACGGGGGCGCAGTCGCGCTTCACCCGCATCATCGCCACGGTGGCCGCTTCGAACAGGTAGCCGCGCAGCAGGGCGTCGCCGCAGCGGCTGATGCAGCCCATGCGGTCGGTGTCGCCCGACTGGTGACGTTTGGGCGCCAGCCCAAGGTATGCGCCGACTTCCTCGCCGCGCTTGAAGCGGGCGGGATCGTCGATCACGCTCTTGAAGGCCAGCGCGGTGATGGCGCCCACGCCCGGCGCCGTCATCAGAATGTCGCGGCAGACGGGATCGCGCCGCGCCAGCCCGGACAGCAGCCGGTCGAGGTCGCGGGCCTGCCGCGAGACGGCCTCCCACGACGCCAGCAACCCCTCGATCCCCTTGCCGAGCAGCGGCTCGTCCGCCATCAATTCGCGCACGCGCTCGGCGAACGCCTTGCCGCGCGCCCGCTGGGTGAATTGCCCGAACGTCTTCAACAGTGAACGGATGGTGTTCGAAAGCGTCCGCTTCATCCCCACCAGCTTGGCCCGCGCCACCAGCACCGACCGCACCCGGTGGCTGTCATAACTCTTCACCCGCACCT
>MLJW01000077.1_pt1 | contig 117874 bp, 126 predicted proteins | sample 888231 | NCBI WGS metagenome assembly MLJW01 (sample SAMN05788063, study PRJNA343431) | mine drainage metagenome | isolation source: sample collected from the inflow into an acid mine drainage treatment plant... | place: Germany: Lusatia, lignite mining district | reverse complement strand
GTTCAACACAAACCGGAAAGGGAGGTAAATCCAGAAAACTATCCACAACCTGAGAGGTTCAGAGATAATTCAAGGGTGGGTCAAAATTCAATGCACAACATGGGTCAGATTTACATGCACTTCAACACATACAGTATCTGGTGATGCCGAAGGGGCCTTTCGAGCAGTAAGTTTTAGCTCTCTGCCAATGTTAAAAATGAGATCCGGCTTGAAGAGTGACTCGAACCGTCTCGTGCCTACAAATTCAACTACCATCGGTTCCAACTTCCTAGGGACCTCGAATTGGTTTTTAACGTCGCTGATAACGATACCAACTATCTTGTCGCGGTCCAACGAGCGATTATCAAACCACTCTTTCACCAAGGTAGGGCGCGATCGATAGAGGTGATTGACGGGCAGCTCATCACGCACCGCGAAGGACACCCGATAGGTGCGGCCGGTCTCAAATGGAGTTTGGTGTTGAATCCGTTCAATTTGCAGATGACTATGTTGGCGAGTTGTTGTGTAAGCTCTAGCGAAGTCCTCCCAATCGAAGTTTGGATTCTTCGTTCTGATTTCATCCTTTCTTTTCTTATGAACTAGATTCCATGCGGCATTGAAGTCTCCATTGTCAATCAGCTTGTAGAACTGTTGAATTACTAGCCATCCTTCGTCTTGAGTTGGAGTCAGAGTTTGAGATGGACGAAGATTCAGCGGATGGCCAAAAAATACGCTTGAAACTAGAAGCGATAGCGAAGCAGCGAACAGAACCGTAAAAAACCACATGGCCGCAATGCCGAGGCTCTGAACTTCTGTACGAGGGGCATCAACAATTTGCCTTACGACAAACAGAACGATTAAGAGCGACACAGTTACCAGCGCCCCAAGCCCAGCGGTCCACCAATCCAAGCCATGTGTCAAGGTTAAGGCCAAAATTGAAATGATGAAAACCAATGTCCATAAGTATGGCATCAGGGTGGTAACCCCTCGTTTGCTTGCCTGATCAAGAAAATCTATAGCAGATTCTGCTGACGCGCTTGTTCCGGTTTTGTGCACTGTGGATGTGTCAAGTTTCTCGGCCATGTTGACTCCCCCCTGAGGACTAGCAGACATTAGACGGACGGCTCAGTCCGCATGACAACAAACAAGCCATTGAGAGCTTCATGTCGTTTCACATTAGCATTTTAGGAGATAGCCCATCCCCTCGCCGCATAATTGTGAACTGGCCTGTCCCCAGTTTGAAAGACACCTAGATAAGGTGTTTTAATCAAACTGGAGGTAGGAAATGGTAAAGAGAAGGCAGTTCAGCAAGGAATTCAAGACCGAGGCCGTTCGGCTGGTCAAGGAACGTGGAGTTTCAGTCGTTCAGGCGGCAACAGACCTCGACATAAACGAGAATGTTTTGCGTAGATGGGTACGAGAGTTGGCGGCTGATGAGCAGCATGCTTTTCCTGGGCATGGACAGATGAAGCCGGAGCAGGCTGAGATTGCCCGGCTCCAGAAGGAAGTCGCCAAACTCAAGATGGAGCGCGACATCCTAAAAAAAGCCGCGGCCTACTTCGCCAAGGAATCGATGTGAAGTTTGGCTTCGTGGCGAAGCACCGAGGAATCTGGCCCGTGGCATTGACCTGCGATACCCTCGGTATCTCGCGTAGCGGCTTCTACGCCTGGCTCACCCGCACACCGAGCAAGCGCAGCCAAGCCAACGAACAACTGAGCGCTGCGATTCACAGCAGCTTTATGCAAAGCGACCGCACCTATGGTGCCCGCCGCGTCTGGCATGACTTGCTGGCAACGGGATATCGCTGTGGTTTGCATCGAGTCGAGCGACTCATGCACAAGCAGGCGTTGCGGGCACGGCCCAGACGGCGCAGCCTGCCTGTTGATCGTGGTCTGCGCCCGGTGGTTGGGATTGCAGCCAACATGCTGGATCGCCAATTCGATGCCAGTGCGCCGAACCAGAAGTGGGTGGCAGACTTTACCTACATCTGGTCAGCGGAAGGTTGGTTGTATCTGGCAGTTGTTCTGGATTTGTACTCGCGCCGAGTGATTGGCTGGTCCATGAAACCGGAAATGACGTCGCAACTGGTGGCGGATGCCTTGATGATGGCTGTCTGGCGGCGAGGCAAGCCGGAAGCCGTGATGCACCATTCGGATCGGGGCAGCCAGTACACGAGCGAGCAATTCCAGCGGCTACTGGTTGAATTGGGAGTGACGTGCAGTATGAGTCGCGCCGGCAATGTCTGGGATAACTCGGCGATGGAGAGCTTCTTCTCCTCGTTGAAGACGGAGCGGCTGGCTCGCCAGACCTTCCGTACCCGAGATGAAATTCGGGCCGAGGTGTTTGACTATGTCGAACGTTTTTACAATCCGATTCGCAGGCATTCGACGCTGGGATATGTCAGCCCGATTGACTTCGAAAAGCAGGCTCTGTTAGCTTAACTTGGTGTCCACTGAACTGGGGACAGGCCAAACAGCAACTACGGACGCAATTCAGGCTACATCATTGAGCCGCCGTTCATCTCGGCGTCCGCACTGACAACAAATGCAGACTAGCACGATGGCTGATCACTAGTATGCTTTGGCCGAGAACCAGACTGACTCTTCATCGGCCACAGCGGCCAACTCATCATTCATTGGATCTGACCGCTTAGCCGACTAAATCAGACATCAATGTCCAAGGTCAGGAGCACGGCTCTATCGCGCAGCGTCTCCTGCAAAGTCGGGTCAGCTCAGTCTGTCCCCAATTATCTACACCTTTAGCCTAACCTCTGGGCTAACACCCAATCGCTCACACAGGATCCAGACAGGCCAAAACTGTCGGTTTAGTTCGAATAACACACTTGAATATCGCCGGAACGTCCCCACAATGTGAAGTAGTATTACTTGGACTGGGAAATGATGGCTAAGGCCAATCAAAATTCAAACGAGACTATTAATGATGAATTCCGTCGCACTCGCCGAGAGCCACATTCTTCTTGCAGGCAGCATTTCCAACACCACCGATAACACACTTATCGACAGGGCACACGCGTTCGTAGAGGCATTTGTCGAGGAAGTCCTCAATGCTGGCGGTGGTTTCGTGATTTATGTCGCGGCCGAACCCGTCAATGCGGACCAAAAGCCACTGGTTTTCGATTGGACTGTTGCACGTGCTGTCGACAAGCTTATTACAGGCGAGAGTGGCACGCCGCGTTTGAAAATTGTAGCGTCGTATGAACGGCTGCAAGCTAAGGCAAACGAGGAGCAACGTAGGTTGCTGCTCGGCATGGTTGCACGCAACGTCGCAGAGCTGGTCAATCTGGAAGAGGAAGTTGTGACCGGTGGCAATGTTGGTGACGAGCAGGTCGAGATCGCCAGCGCGATGGTGGCTTTGGGAGGGGGCAAGGGTGTCCTCGATAGGGCAAGGAAAATGGCCAAGCGGTTTTTGCCGGTGCTTCCGCTGGATTTACAGCTTGGCGCCCTAAGCGAAGATGGTTCCGGTGCTCTCGGCATCCTGAAAACTTTCCAGGTTAATCCACTGGCATACATGCCGAATACGGGCAACAAGGTTGTGAGGAGCCTGCCCGCGCTGTCGTTGCAGGAGCCCGTACTTGAGATTCCTGAAATTGCTCGGCGGATTGTTAATGTCCTTCATCAAGAGGAGCTGGCTAGGCAGGCGGCATTGCCGCCTGACGTGCTTGTTCTTACCGCACTCGATATTGAGTTGGCTGCGGCAAAGCTGGCCTTTGGCATTGCGGAGGACGCAGTTCCGACACCTACTAGCATCGGCGTCCACGTGTGGAAAGTGCCGGTCAATCGCGTCGATGGTGGAACAGCTAGCTGTGTGATTGCATGTTTCGCCGGTGCCGGAAATCTCGATGCGGCGTCAATCACCTCGACCTTGCTGGCTGAATTGAAGCCTGGCAACGTGATGATGTTGGGTATTGCAGCAGGTATGCGTGACAAGTGCGCACTAGGAGATGTTGTTCTGGTTGAAAGGGTCGTCGCTTACGAGGGAGCGGCCTTATTGGCCGGCGGAGAGGTTGAGGCGCGGCCCGAAATCACCAGGTTGGGCATGAGAGTTCGACAGGACGTAAGTTCCTACCTTTCGAACATTCAGTCCCTAGGGCGCCGGCTAGCAAAGAGCTATGAGTTTCTGGAAATTGTGTTTCCAGAGCATTCCGACGCTGGTCCTGTGACCAAGGAAATTATGCCCAAACCAGTCACGGCCGGCAGCGGTGAAAAGTTGCTTCGTGATCCGGAGAAATTTAGAGCGATGCGGGAGCTTCACGGGAAGGTAGAAGTGGCGGAGATGGAAGCTGCTGGTCTGTTTTCCGCCTGCACGCTCCACGGCAAGCCAGTTTTGATGGTCCGCGGTATTAGCGACTTCGGGGACTCCACAAAGGACAGCAGCTTCCACCTCTTGGCTGCAAAAGCAGCCGCAGCGGTTACCGCTGACTATATTGCAAATGGCCTGACGCTGCACGGCTGAGCGCGAGACCAAACAACTCATTGACGTACAAGACATGGAGAGACAATGCCGCTAACTAACACAGACCTCCAGTATTACGACAGCACAGTGTTGCGCCTGTCGGCTGAGAAGCGCAAGGAGTACCACGAGCAAGTTGATAACCTTATCGATGAACTATGCAAACACGTCTCGGAGCAATCCGACCTGAAGATTACGAAGGTAGTTAAAGCCGGCTCCTTTGCTAAGTACACCATCCTGCATAAGACTAACGAAGACCCTATCGATGTCGACGTGGTGTTCTACATCAGCGGGCAGGATGTGAATAACTCGACGATGGAGGGGTTGAGCGAATTGATTCACAAGCTGCTAATAAAAATTTACCCAAATAAGTCCGTCGATGACTTCGAGATTCAACGGCGCGCGGCAAAGGTGACCTTCGTGAAGAGTGGACTTAGCGTCGATGTGGTTCCAGTCATTCAAGATAGTTCCAACGAAGAACATGGCTGGCAGTACGATCTGACAAACGGGGAGAAGCACCTCACCTGCCCTCCCTGCCAGATTAAGTTTGTCCGCGACCGGAAGGACAAGGATAAGCACTATCGCACACTGGTGCGCATGGGTAAGCGCTGGAAAAACTTCGCAAATCCACCAGGTCTGAAGTCTTTCCATATCGAACTCGTCATGGCCTATCTCTTGGATCGTGATGGTCCGGCTGAGAGCATCGAGAAGCGATTCCGTGAGTTCTTGGGGTACATCGCCCAGTCGAAATTGAGCGAGCGAATCGACTTCCCGGAAAACGCCTACAAATTTAAGAAGTCCTTCTCGGACCCCGTGGTAATTATTGACCCAGCCAATCATGAGAACAACGTCGCGTCGAGGATTACCGAGGACGAGAGGCAGGAAATTGCGCAAATAGCCTATAAGGCATGGGAGACCGCGCATTACGCATCCGTGCAGGAAGACGAAGAGGTGTGGAAAGAAATTTTTGGTCCCCGTTTTAAAATCAAGGACTAAAAATGAGTTCAACTTATTCGAGCACCGAGACCACCACATATACCGTTGTCGACGTAGAAAAGGTCATGCGAAGCATCAGGGCGGACCTGATGATGATTGCGGACAGCACAAGAGCAATGCCTGAAGACACGGCCAAGGATTACGCGCACGATATCGAATTGCTGGCGAAGAACGGCTATCTAACCACGGTCGACGTAACCCTTCTCTCAGCCTACGGGACGGAAATCGCGGCCATTAAATATCAATTTCAGACTGAGGGCGCAGCTGGTACGGAAAGACCAGGAGGTGTACTGTGGCCCTATACCCCGTCTGGGCGGATTCGCATCGTGATAAGTCACACGGAAGCCTATACAGCGGAGTCGGAAAAGGTATCCAAATTGCCTATGAAAATTTCGTGGGTGTCCTCTTCGGCTGACACTAACCATAGTAACCTCTCCTCTTCGGGCGGACGTGGATACAGTAGCAATGGTTTTGGCGCAAATAGGAAAGACTTCTCATGAGCAAATCGACGGTTTTTGAAGCACAAACGCTACTGCCTGAAAAGCAGCTCGACGCCCAGGCAGAGAGCCTATTAGGCTTCGAGCCTAGGTATATGCGCATCAAGAAGCAGCTACAGCTCTTGCTGCAAGAGGACGAATTGGAGCTCTGGAGCAAAAAGCACCACGGTAAAAAGCTGGCGGTCGTGGGGCTGCTCGCTGAACAGTACCCTCTAGCCATTTTCCATGGTGACGTTGGTACCGGTAAGACCGCCAATGCGGAGGCGATTGCCAACCGCTTGGCGCGTGACGCGAAAATCGAAGATACCGTTCTCTTCAAGCTGAGCAACCGGGTGCGTGGCACCGGAAAAGTGGGCGAGATGGGAACGTTGATATCGCAAGCCTTCGAAGAGATTTCCCGGACCATCGGAACTGGCAACGGCCGCGCGTTTCTTATCATTGACGAAGGCGACTCATTGGGAGCATCCCGCAGTCAAGAGCATAGCCATCATGAAGATAAGGTGGGCGTTAACACGCTGATTCAGGCCATCGACGACCTGCGCAAGCATGGTGGCAGATTCGTCGTCATACTGTGCACGAACCGGCTGAACGCCTTGGACGCGGCCATACTGCGGCGTGCCTCGATTGTCGAGGAGTTTGTTCGTCCCTCGGATAAAGAACGCCTTGAGCTGTTCACGAAGGATATGTCTGATCTGGGCATACCAGCGGCGGAGATCGCAAAACTGGTGGAGGCTACGGCTGCCAAAGATGGCAAGCCCTCGTGGACGTACTCAGACATCCGCACGCGATTGTATCCTGCCGCAGTGTCCTTGGCATTTCCCGACTCGCCCTTGAAAGCAGAGCATTTACACCAAGCTGCTCGGGACCTGCAGCCTTCGCCAGTGATGGCAGATTGATTCGATAACCGTTGAGCGGTCTTAAACAATGAGCAAAAAGCAAGAAGTCTATATTTCGGTAGACATTGAGACGGCGGGCCCCATTGTTGGCGAGTACAGTATGCTGACCTTGGGTGCTTGCCTAGCATACGACCCAGAAGTTACGTTCTCCGCGATGCTCAAGCCGATTAGCGACAAGGCCGTTTCAGCAGCCTTGGAAGTGTCTGGCCTGACGTTGGAACTGGCGCAAAGGGACGGAATCGACCCGGCAGCGGCTATGGCGCAATTTAGTACATGGATCGCGGAGAATGTCCCAGCCGGCTCAACCCCAGTTTTTGTCGGGCTCAATGCCCCATTTGACTGGTCGTTCGTCAATTATTACTTCCTGAAGTATCTCAACGAGAATCCATTTGGCTTCACCGCCTTGGATATCAAAGCGTTGTTCATGGGCGCTACGGGATGTAGTTGGTATGAAACAAAATCAAGTTCAATAGATAGGCTTGTTCACCCATCCCTCCAAGGGGATCATGATGCCTTGGACGATGCCAAATATCAGGCAGAACTATTCCGACTGGTGTACGAACTCAGCCAGCAACGCTAGGCTAGTGTGCTGTTAAGCACAATCAGGCCGTCTGGCAGCTTTATCGCCAAGAGCTTGACCGGCGCGGCTATTAGGTAACTACGGCAGATTGCAGCTTTTAACCGGAAAGCGGACGGACTGAGCCACCCTTGCGACTGTCCGCTATGGCCGATGAAGAGACAGGCTGGTTCTCGGCCAAAGCTGATAAGTTCCGGAGCGCCCTTGCTTGTCCAACATACACAGAATTTCGAACATGCTTCGCTATGGACTTACAATCACGAACGGCCAAACATGGCCTTGGGATGCATCATCCCAAAACAGAAGTTGGCCCTTGCGGCATAGGCTCTACTTCTGGGCAATGCAAAAAATGGGGGGCGTTGTGCAATTATTCGCAGGGCTGAGACTAAGAAAGGTAGGAGCAGAAAATGGCAATTGAATCTATGGTTGTTCTTGGTCTGGCGACTGTTTTTTTGGTTGGGTTGGCTTGGTACGCTTCGCGCCACCGTTCCGAAGATAAAGACAAAAATCACGGTCACACCTAAACTCAAAACCCAGACCCGTGCTGAGCTTTTTCACGCCTGTCGTTTGGGTTTGAAAATCTATTCCAGTACGGACAGGTCATAAAGCGTTTCTGGGGCAATTCAATATTGACAGACCATATATCCTCCGTTTAATCCGGATGCCAGGAAAAAGAAAGGGGGCGTCCGGAATCCTGTGCATACCTGCCAAAATTGCTCATGCTCAGGCAAGTCTGCTATGGCCGACTTCCAGACTGTCTTCATTTCGACCTTGCTTTCTGAGGCATCACATAAATTCTTGGGCCTATGATGGATCACTACTAGGATCTAACAACCTGTGCCCCGGAAAAAATGTGATGTGCATAGCCCCTGTCACTGCCAAGTATGTGTGTTGTCAGCCAGTTTCGCAGGAACTGAACCATCTCAACATCAGCAGACTTTTTCAGTGAGTGCCTTTCGATGCTATCCAGTCTGGCGAAGAATGCCTGGTGTTCCTTTTGATGTTCCTCCATGCGCGGATAGGCGAACATGCGCATAATCGCTTCCTCGAAGGAGAAATGCATTCGAGCCATCTGGATCAAGTCGAGTATGGCGTAGTGTGTACTGGACCATCCCTGGTTTAACTTTATTTCCTCTTCGATGGCGGTAAAACCGCGCAACAGAAGCTTATGCTGATCGTCTATCTCGAGTATTCCAACCGAATACTCATTTTTCCATTCCATGATGTGTGAACTCCAGTATAGAAAGGCACCGACAAGGCTGGTCAATTTTCACTGACAGACCAGGGTAGAATTGACCATTGATTCTGGATGATACTCTTATGATAGGGAACAGGCGTAGTCGGCCAAGAGCCGTCATCTGCATCAGGGAATCCTGTGTCTTAAGGTCGGCCGAAGTGGCCTTTGCGGACTTTTGGTCACTTCTTCCGTTGCGCGCTGAAAGCAGACAATGATGTAGGGCTTAACAGTCTCTAGAGAGTCTGGGCGATACAGCCGAGGCTGTTTGATTCAGGTAGATAGCACACCAACGCCGATCAGACCCACCACCACCAGTCCTACACCTGTCACACGTTGGCGCCACCCTTCGTACTCCCTCAGCCACATGATCCCCAGCAACACGGTGAATACGATGCCAGCGTTGGTCAACGTCACCGCGTAGGCGGCAGGCAACCAGCGCATCGCGAAAATCACCAGTGCGTAGGCCGTGCCAACACCAATCGTGCCGACCAGCAAAGAACGTACTGAGGGCGTAATCTCAGGTATCCAGCGCTGTGTTCGACACTTTTGCTCACCACACAGGAACAGCCAGCCGATGGCGTAGTTCACGCACACGTAGCCAAGCGCGACGTGCAGACCATCTAGATGTGCGGCGGCCACCTTGTCGCTGAGGCTGTACACGACGGTCATCGCTGCCGCAAACAGTGCATACGTCCATGCCTTGCTCAGTCGTTGCACGCCGTTGTGAGAACTTGTGGCGATCAGCCATAGACCGCTCGCCGCGATGAGAATTGCAAACCAGGACGACAATGGAAATTCGCGTGCAAAGAACAGCGTCTCCACGACCGCGATCAGCAAGGGTGAGCTGCGCACCATTGGATAAACCGCGCTTGCCGGTGCCACGTGATAAGCCGCGCGCAAACCAAGGAAATACAAACCGTTGGCGATGCCGCTGATCGAGGCACACAGATACAGAACCGGTGATTGTGTTGCAGCATGTAGAAAAGCAGGCAGTGTGAAAGGTGCAAAGGTCAACACATGCAGGCCCACGATCCACCACAGGAAATTGGCCTCACCATGCGTGCGGCGCGTCAGCAGATTCCATGACACATGCAACAACACCGACAGGCCGACAGCCAGCAATGGCGTCATGGCGTACCGACACAGACCAGGGGCTCGCCATCTCGCGCCAGCCTTACGCCGTCCGGTAGAGCATCAGGACGTCCCTCCAACCAGGCATCCAGCTTGTGGCCGATGTGCATCAACACCATCTTGCTAGCCGGAAGGCATTGTGACAGTGCGATCGCTTCGGGCAGGTCGAAATGGTTACGAGGTTGCTCCGCGCCGGGTGGGAAGGTGCAATCCAGACAGATTGTGTGCGGCTGCCAGCGTTGCAGGAACGCCAGCGTCGCGGGTGGCAATTCGCGGCAATCGGAAAGAAAAGCCAGGCGCGCGCCGTCGTGTTCGATGCAATAACCCAATGTCGGTTTGGAATGCACCAGCGGCACCGCCGTGATGGTCACATCGTCCAATGTGAGCTTCTCGAACTTGGACAGGTGCTTGAACTTCAACGGCCCCGGCGATTTGTACAGGTCGGCGCAGCCTTCGCTGTCGTGCGGCGCATACACGTCCAGTGCGCCCCTGCCCCAGCGCAGGTGGAACAAGCCCTGCACATGGTCGGCATGGAAATGCGTGACCAACACCGCATTCAGTGCGCCCGGCGGGAAACGTTCGGCCACATCCATCACACCGGCATCGATCAGCAAACGCGTCTCGCCCGCTTCCAGCAGCGCACAGTTCGGCTGGCGGCGCACGCTGCTGTCGACACGCGCTCGCACGCACACTGCGCAATCGCACCCCCACAGCGGCACACCGCCCGCCGCACCTGTGCCCAGAAAGGTCAGTCGCATATCGTCACCGGCGCCTGGCTGCGGATCAGTTCGACGAACTCGGGGCCGGTCGTGTTCAGCGGTGCATCATTGCTGAAGCGCAACAATCTGCCATGCTGCAAAGAGGCGAACTCGCCTGCGCGTTTCAGTCTGGATTCGATGTCGTCCACGCTCTCGCGTCCGCGTCCCTGCAAACGTTCACGCAGCACGGCGGGCGACACCTCGATCAGCACCGGCACCAGTTCCGGATATCTGCGCGATGCCTCGTGCAGATAGGCGCGCGAACCGTTGAGGACGACGGTCAGCCCTTGCGCCAGCCAGTGGTTCATTTCGCAACCGATGCCGTAACGCAGGCCGTGACTGTGCCAGTGCAAGGGGAACAGTTTGCGCGCAACGCGCGATTCGAACTCGTCCTCGCTCAGCGCCACATGGTTCTCGCCGCCCGCATCCGCAGGTCGGGTTATGTAGCGGTGCGCGAACACCACGTTGGCATCCTGCGCTAGTTTGAAGCGCGCATGACTCATCAGGCTGTCCTTGCCGGAACCTGATGCGCCGATCACATAGAGCAGGACGCCGCTCATCTCAGGCCCCGTGATCGAAAGCGAGCGTCATCACCGGCAGACCGGCCGACCACACGCGCGACACTTGCGGCAGACCGCCGAGATAGCGCACGGCCAGCAGGTCGGCGCGCTTGCCCGCGGCGATGGAACCGCGGTCGTTCAGGCTGACCGCGCGTGCCGGGTTGCAGGTAACCAGCGCCACCGCCTGATGCAACTTGATACCCGCCAGTTCCGGCAGCTGCAACACGGCTGGCAGCAAGGCCGCCGGCGAATAGTCGCCGCACAGGCAATCGGCCACGCCTTCGCGTACCGCATCCAGCGCACGCATGGAGCCGGACTGCGATTTGCCGCGCACGACGTTCGGCGCGCCGAACAAAGTGGACAGACCGGCTGCGCGCGCGGCGACGGCGGTCTCCAGATTGATCGGAAATTCGGACACGCTCACACCCAGGCCTTTCACTACATCCACTTTCTCGGGGCGGTCGTCGTCGTGGCTGGCGAGAGGGATGCCCAGCTCGCGTGCCTGCTGCGCCAGTTGTTGCATGCGTCCTTCAGCGCCTGCGCCCTGCGCCAGTTTTTCGGCGAGCAAGGCTTCGAACTCGGCTTCGTCCTTCTTGTAGGTGCGCGACTGGAAACTGCGATAGGCATCGATGCTCTTGAACTGTCCCTGCCCCGGCGTGTGATCCATGAACGACATCAGATGAATCTCGTCGTTGCCCAGCAGATCGTTCAACACTTCGGGCGCGGTCGGATCGGTGATCTCGTAACGCGCATGCACGCGGTTGTCCACCAGCGCATGTTGCTGCCAGGCGTGCACCGCACGCGCCAGCTCGGCGGCGGTGGCGTTGTTGCGCACGCCCAGTTCGGCATTGGCGAACGACAGCGCGTGATAGATGGTGGTGATACCGGCGGCGGCATTGCGCTTGTCGGCCTGCGCGCAGGCGAAGTCGAACGGGAAGTGCACGCCGGGACGCGGCTCGGCTTCTTTTTCCAGCGCGTCGCAATGCAGGTCGATCATGCCCGGCATCAGGGTCTGTCCGCGCAGGTCGATCTCCTGCGCACCTTCGCTGCTGGCCGGATCGATGGCGACGATGTTGCCGTCTGCGATGAGTACCGCGGCGTCCTTGAGTGTTTCGTTCTCCAGCACGACTTGCGCGCCGGTCAGGTAAAAATGCTTGTTCATGCGATTTCCTTTTCAGGTTCAACGATAGCGACGGGTGGTGACAGCTCTATGACACTGTCCGCCAGACGGCGCACCAGATCGGGGTGGTGGAAGATGGCGAGCATGGCGATGCCGCTGCCTTTCAACGATTCGAGATGCGCCACCACGCGTTCGGTGGTGGCAGGATCGAGACTGGCGGTCGGTTCATCCAGCAACAGCAAGCGCGGTTGCGCGATCAGGCCGCGCGCCAGATTCACGCGCTGCTTCTCGCCGCCGGAGAAGGTGGCGGGCGGCACGTTCCACAGATGCGAGGGGACGGCCAACTGATTCAGCAGGTCGGCAGCACGGCCGCGTGCTTCTTCGGTCGGTACACCGCGCGCGAACAAGGGCTCGGCCACTACATCCAGCGCGGACTTGCGCGGCAGGCAGTGCAGGAACTGGGTGACGAAACCGATCTCGGTCTTGCGCAGTTCCAGCATGCGGTGCTCGTCCGCCTGCGCGAGGTCGACGATCTCACCTGATGCAGTACGGAACAGGATGTGTCCGGCGCTGGGCAGGTAAGTGCGGTACACGCCTTTCAGCACCGAGGATTTGCCCGCTCCGGTTGGTCCGATCAGCGCGGTGAGCTTGCCCGGATAGACGCTCAGGTTCACATGCGAGGCGGACGGGATGGATATATCGCGCTCGTGCAGACGGAAGGTCTTGCCGAAGTTCTGTATATCGAGGATGGCTGTATTCATATTCATCTCACAATGCGGAAGCCACCAGCCGCTGGGTGTAGGCGTGCTGAGGGTCTTCAAGTATCTGGTCGGTGAGGCCGGATTCGATGACGCGGCCGTGTTTCATCACCAGCGTGCGGCCTGCCAGCAGGCGGATCACGCCGAGGTCGTGGGTGACCACGATCATCGCGGTGCCGAGTTCGTGCTGTATCTCCAGGATCATGTCGAGGATGGCGGCCTGCACCGACAGGTCGAGGCCGGTGGTGACCTCGTCCAGAAAGAGCAGCGGCGGTTGCGTGGCCAGCGCCTTGGCGATCTGCACGCGCTGCTGCATGCCGCCGGAGAAGGTCTTGGGGTTCTGGTCCATGCGTGCGCGGGCCACTTCGGTGCGCACCAGCAGGTCACCGGCCCGGGTGCGGATCTCGCCGTAGTGCTTGAGGTCGCTCATCAGCAGACGCTCGGCGATGTTGCCACCCGCGGAGATCTGGAAGTTCAGACCCAGATGCGGGTTCTGGTACACCATGCCGAAACGCTTGTTGCGCATGCTGCGTTGCTGTGCGGCATTGAGCGTGAACATGTCGTGTTGTTCGCCGCCGTCATAGAAGGTCGCGCTGCCTGTCGTCGGCGTCTCGTCGAAATACAAGGTCTTCACCGTGCTCGACTTGCCGCTGCCGGATTCGCCGATGATGCCCAGTATCTCGCCTCGATACAGATCGAAGTTCACATCGTGTGCGGCGACCACGCTGCCGCAGTGCGGGCAGATGTTGGTGTCATGTTCCGGCCCGGTGCTCGCAATGCACAGCGGGCACTGCTCGCCGTGGATGCGCGACAGGCCGCGCACGGACAATATCTTGTTGCTCATGCTTGCTTCCTCGCGCTGATGGTTTCCTGTTGTTCCTCGCAGTACGCGGAGTCGGAACATTGATGGGTGACCTTGCCTGCATCGTCTATGAGTTCATCGAGGAAGCTCACGGTCGAACCGCAGCAGCGGCATGGGATGCGCTGACCGTTCGCGTCGCGGAAATCCTCCACGCGGAAGGCGATGTCGTCGAACACCAGCGGCTCGGCCACGGTGTAAGGCGGCACGGCATAGATCTTCTTCTCGCGCCCCGCGCCGAGCAGCACCAGCGCAGGCGACTGATGCAGACGCGGCACGTCCCAGCGCGGGATGGGTGACGGGTCGATCACGTAGTGGCCGTTGATGCGCGTGGGGTAACGGTGCGACAGCGTGATCTCGTCGAAGCGCACCACGTCCTCGTACAGCTTCACCAGCAGACGCGAATAATCCGCTTCGCCATGCATCACCTTGCGCCGTGCTTCCGACGGCTCGACCACCACCAGCGCATCGGGATACGGCACTTGAAGCACCAGTATCTGTTGCTCGGTGAGCGGCTTCTCAGGGATGCGGTGACGCGACTGGATCAGCGTCGCCTCCTGCGTCTTCTCGGTGACTTCCACACCCGGACAGGTGAGCTGCACGAACTGGCGCAGGTTCACTGCATTCACCGAATCGTCCGAACCCTGGTCGATCACTTTCAGCGTGTCGTCTGCGCCGATCAGCGACAGCGTGAGTTGCAGACCGCCGGTGCCGAAGCCGCGCCCCATCGGCATCTCGCGCGAAGCATAGGGCGTCTGGTAACCGGGGATGGAGATCGCCTTCAGGATGCAGCGACGCACTTCCTTCTTGGCGTACTCGTCGAGGAAGCCGAAGGAATAGCCCGCATCTTCCAGCGGCAGTTCGTAATGCGCGTTCATGTGGTCGCCTCCGATTCTTTTTGCTGCATCTTCTGTTGCGTGGTGCGCAGGCGGTCCATGTCGGACTGGAAGGTCACGTAGTGCGGCATCTTGTAGTGCGAGGCGAATCCCATCGAGTCCACGCCGTCCACGTGTAGCAATACGAACTCGGGGTCTTCCGAAGGATTGCTAGCCCCGTCGCGCATGCCCTTCTGCAAGGCTCGGTCGAGGATGGCCATGCTGATCGCTTTCACTTCGTTGTGACCGAAGCACGCGCCGTAGCCGAGCGTGAAGGTGGGCAGTTCGTCGCCGTTCGCACCTTCGTACATCGCTACCACTTCGCATTCGGTAACCAGCACCTCGCCCGCTTCCATCAGTTCGCCCGTCACCGGATGCGGCAGCATCACCGGCAGATAACCGACGCGCAGCTCCGCCACGGTGGGGTGCACGTCGCCGTAACCGCGCATGTTGGAGTAGGCCATCGCCAGCAGGCCGCCGGTCTCGGCGCGCGCCATGGTGGCGAGTGCGGCGGAACGCGGCACCGGGAACACCAGCGGATCGCGCGTGATGTCGAAAGCGGCAGCGCGACTCGGCGCGACCGGCGGCAACAGCCCTTCGGCGCGCAGCGAGTCGATCACCTTGGGGAAGTTGTCGGGCAGTTCGGCGTCGGGCGTGTCGCGCAGGAAACTTTGCGCCACGGCCTTGAATGCGACCGGGTCTTCGTTAGCGAGATCGAGTTGCAGCAGGCGCAACGCGTAATCGTAGGTCGCACCCAGATACTGGCCGCCCGGCACTTCCTTGAACGCGGACGAGATGCGGCGGATGCAGCGCATGTTGGCCGTGTTCTGCACCGGCGATTCGAGCAGGCGCGGTTTGGTGGAGCGGTAGGCACGCAAGGCGAAGGCTGCTTCCAGCGTGTCGCCCTGAAACTGCTTGAGCGCGAGCGCAGCCAGACGCGGGTGATACAGACCGCCTTCGGACACCACGCGCGAGGTAAGCAAACGCAACTGCTCTTCTATCATCGCCAGCGTCAGCGGCTCATCCAGTGAACCTTTGCTGCGCATGTATTCGGTGGCATTGGCTGCCCCGTCTATGGCGGCCTTGCCGCCCTTGATCGCGACGTAACTCATGCTGCACCGCCGATCTTGATGCGTGTGGTGCGCGGCAGTGCAACGAAGCGCTGGTCATCGCACAGCAGCAACTCGACACCGAGCGGGAAATCGCTGACCCAGTCGTTGCGTGCGGCGATCCAGTCGGCATGCAGACCGTCCACGCCGATGGTCACTGGCTGGCGGATGCCGGGGCCGGACAATTGCATGCGCAGCGCGCCCGCATTGTCTTCATGCAGTGCAGCAACGCGCAAAAGCAGGGTCGCACCGTGTTCCGGCTCTTCCAGCGTGCCGAGGTTGGGCACCATCTCCGGCGCGCGGCAGCCGTCCAGCAAGATGAACGCGGCCAGCTCGTAAGGCACGCGACGCGCTTCCAGTTTCGGCCAGATTGATTCGTCCAGCAGGTCTTGCGGATCGGACAAGGTGGTCTGTCCGTCCAGCAGTGCGCTCAGCAAGGCAAGGCTCGGTTCAGACTTACAGGTCTGGATGCGTCCGGGATAACTGAACGCATCCAGCAGACTGCGGAACAGTTGCTGCTGTTGTGCCGGATGCCAGATGTCTGCTTCGACCATGCTCATTTCATTCTTCATCTTCGTCGTCCTCTTGTCCCAGTAGCGAGAAATCCACGCGTGTCGCGGTCAGTAATTTCTTGCGCTCGATTTGTTTTTGCTGGCGCGCTTCCATACCGCGTTGCACCAGCATCATGGCCGGTACGCTGCCGGGCAGCTTGCCAGCCATCACCGCATCGAGAATGGCGATGGAACGGGCGAACTGCGCGCGGTCGTCGACGATCAACGCACCGCCGCGTTCCTCCACACCCGCTGCGCTGCGCACGATCACTTCGGCACGCGCGACCGGGATCTCGCCGATGAAATAGGATTCTTCGAACGCGCCGTCGCGCAGATTGAGCAGGCCAAGCCCGGCATGCGGCAGTGCGACATCGCGCACTTCCAGTTCGCCCGACAGCACGTTGGCCAGATGTTTCACTTCGGCAGCAGGCAGCGCGCACAAGGCGGCCGCCCATTTTTTTCTTGGCAGGTTTATCAATTCAGCTTTCCTCTTAGCCAGGTGGACAGGTAGTCGATGATCAGGATCGTGACCAAGATGACGATGATCAGCGCGGCTGATTCGTCGTAATTGAACATGCGCAGCGTGTCGTGCAAGGCGATGCCGATGCCGCCCGCGCCGACCAGACCGAGCACCGCGGCCATGCGCACGTTGCGGTCGAAGATGTACAGCGTGTAGCCCAATGCTTCGCGCAGGATGGAAGGCCAGCCGGCATACATCACCACTTGCATACGCGACGCACCGGTGGCGGATACTGCTTCGTAGATGCCCCCATCAACGCGCTCCAGACTCTCGGAGAAGAACTTGCCGAGGAAGCCTGCGGTGTGGATGCCGAGTGCCAGTGCGCCGGGCAGCGGCCCCAAGCCCAGCGCGGCAACAAAGATCAGCGCCAGCAGCAGGTCGGGCATGGCGCGCATGAAGTTCAGCGTTTCACGCGCGATGCGGTAGACGGTGGCGTTCGGCGTGAGGTTGCGCGCGGCCAGCGGCGATAACAGCACCGCCACGACAAAGGCCAGCGCACTGCCCCACACCGCAGTCGCCAATGTCTGCGACAACAGTTCCAGATATCTAGACATGTCTGCAAAGTCCGGCGTGCTGTAGCGGCTGAAGTATTCCACGATGTCTTCTGCGCCATACATCAGCGTCTCGAACGACAGCTCGAGATCGACCACGATGACCCACAGCAGGGCCAGCCAGCCCGACAGCCAGACCGGCGTCGGGTTGAACGGTTTTTTCGGTAGTGGTGGACGTATCGCCTCGATGTTGGACATCAGATCAGCCTCCTGCGGAATTTGGCGGACAAGCGATCCAGCACGGTGACCACCACATAGATGGCCAGCGCGATGGGAAGCAGACGGTTGTAATCGAACATACGCATCGCCATCACCAGGTCGTAACCGATGCCGCCCGCGCCGACTAGGCCGAGGATGGCGGCGGCTCGCAGGTTATGGTCGAGGATGTACATGACCGTGCCGACGAAATCGGGGAACACCTGAGGAAAGATGCCGAAGGTGCGCAGTTGCAACCAGCTCGCGCCGTGTGCGGCCACGCCTTCGATCTGACGCGCGTCCACCACTTCGATGCTCTCGGCGAAGAACTTGCCCATGAAGCCGACGGTGACGAAGGACAGCGCCATGACACCGGGCAAGGGCCCCAAACCGACCGCCGACACGAACACCAGCGCCCACACCAGTTCAGGCAGCGCACGCATCAGCGTGAGCAGGTTGCGCGTGGCGTGGAACACCAGCGGATGCGGGCTGGCGTTGGCAGCAGCCATCACGCCCAACGGCAGGCTGATGACCAGCGCGATGCTGGTGGCGAGGAAGGTCATCTCCATCGTCTGCAGCATGTTCACGCCCAGCGTGGGCAGGTATTCCATGTCCGGCATCACCATCAGATTGCTGCAGAAGTCGATGATGCGCGGCACGGCAGTGATCAGTCGCACGAGATCGAACTCGACCGCCGATGCACTGATCGCCAGCAGCGTCACGCACACCACCAGCACGGCGGTGGGGCCGAATGCGGGCAGGCCATTAGGCGTAGGCCAGCATAGTCTCGAGCTGCTCATCGACCTGGTCTCCGTTACGGTTATAGATGCGGCTGAGGGTGGCGCGGTCCAGTCCGCTGGCGGCGCCGTCGTACACCACGACGCCTGCGTTCAGGCCGATCACGCGGTCGGCGAAACGCTTGGCCAATTCCACCTGGTGCAGGTTGACGACGACGGTGATGCCGTCGCGATCGCAGATCTCGCGCAGCAGCCCCATGATCTCTTCGCTGGTCACCGGATCGAGACTGGCGACCGGTTCATCGGCGAGGATCACGCGCGGTTGCTGTGCCAGTGCACGGGCGATGCCGACGCGCTGTTGCTGGCCGCCGGACAGTCGGTCGGCGCGGTTCCATGCCTTGTCGGTGAGGCCGACGCGGATCAGCGCGTCGTGCGCGATGTCCATGTCGCCGCGCTGGAACAGGTACAGCAGACTGCCCAGCCATGAGCGGTGCGACAGTCTGCCGGTGAGTACATTGGTCATGACCGACAGTCGGTCGACCAGGTTGAAATGCTGGAACACCATGCCGACTTGTGAGCGCACTTCGCGCAAGGTCGCATGTGTCACCGCTTGTTCGCCGATCTGCACCGTTCCCGCGGAAGGTGTCTCCAGACCGTTGATGGTTCTGAGCAGGGTGGACTTCCCCGCGCCGGACGGGCCGAGGATGACGGTGAACGAACCTGCGGGGATCTCGACGCTCACGCCTTTCAGCGCTTCGAATCCGTTGGCGTAGCGTTTCGCGACGTCCTTGATGATGATCTTGCTCATATGACCTCCGGTAATGAACAGCGGCCGACCGCCCATGCAGTCGACCGCCGTGTTGCGATTACTTCAGTTGCTCTTTCTTGATGCCCAGCTCTTTAACCATGTCGCGGATGGACTGGTAGTCGGTCGGAGTCACGGAAACGTAGTGGCTGATCTTGCCGTAGCCGGTGACCTGGATGTCCTTGTGCGCGTTCAGGATCACGTCCTTGATCTGCGCCTTCAACTTCTTGTCCAGATCGCCGCGATACACCAGCGGGGAACCCGGCAGCGGTGTGGATTCGGCCACGATGCAGTTGCTTTCCTTGGTGATCAGACCCTTCTCCAGCATCTTGCCGTAGGTGATGTCGTTGTCGGCTGCAGCGTCGACCGTATGGTTCTTCACTGCCAGCTCGGCCGCGTCATGCGAACCGGAGTAGGTGAACTTGCCGAAGTAGTCTTGTGGCATCATGCCGGTGGCCTGCTTCACCATGTAGGTCGGCATCAGGCCGCCAGAAGTGGAAGCCGGATTGACGAAAGCGACGCTCTTGCCTTTCAGGTCTTTGATGCTCTTGATGCCGCTGTCGCACGGGGCGATGATCAGGCTCTTGTAGGTCGGGGAATCGCTACCTTCGCGGATGCCGACGGCGAACGCTTCAGCACCGGCTTCCATCTCGGCCAGGTAGTAGGAGAGCGGGCCGAACCAGGCGATGTCGACACGCTTCTTGCGCATGGCTTCGACCACACCGGCATAGTCGGTCGCGGTGTACAGCTTCACTTTTCTGTGCAGCTTCTTTTCCATGTAGGCGCGCATCGGCTCGAAGGTCTTGATCATCTCTTCGTTGTTCTCGGCGGGGATCAGACCCATCACCAGATCGCGTGCGTTGGCGGCACCGGTTGCGCCGATCAGCGAGGCGCCGATCAGTGCAGAGAGGATGAATTTATTGCATTGCATGTTGGAACTCCTGTTGGGATTGACGGTAGGGTGGGTACGACTCAAGGGGTGATGCACAGCTGGATCCGGTCGGCCCGGAACCTTGTAATGGCGTACTCGACCGGCGATGCATCGCGTTCGAGCACGTTCAGACTCTTGACCCGCAACACGGGCCGGTGCTGGGTGATGCCGAGCAGCTTGGCATCGTCACCCTGCGGCAATACGGCAGTGACCAGACTCTCGGTGCGGCGCAAGGCACCGCAGTGCTGTTGCAGCATGGCGTGCAGCGAACCGTCCTGATAGTCCTCCAGCAGGTTGCGGTACGGCATCACCGGCAGGAAGTGCGAGATCACGCAGAACGGCATGCCATCGGCGATGCGCAGTGTTTCTATCCACAACACATCTTCGTCGGCTTCGATGTTCAGATTGCGCGCCACCCCTACAGAAGCTGGTGCGATCATCTTGCGAATTACCTTGGTATCGGTGGCGATGCCGATCTCGGCCAGTGTCTGAGTGAAGCGTGTGCCGCTGCCGACGCGATAGTCGAGCAGGCAGTCGGTGATAAAGATGCCAACGCCGTGTTGACGTTCTAGCAGACCTTCGACGATCAGCTCGTCCACCGCGCGGCGCAGGGTGTGACGATTGACGCCAAAGCGCAACGCCAACTCGCCTTCCGCAGGCAGCCTGTCGCCGGGTGCCCCCTGACGTACGTACTCTCGCTCCAGTACTTCGGCGATCTGTGCATACAGTGCGATTCCGGTGTCACGTTCAATGGCGTACAAACTCATGGTGGTAGATGTCTAGATAAGTAATGTAGACATCTTGCGTAGTGAATATTTCGTACCGGTGAAATTTATGTTGCAGTTCTGAAACAATCTACGACTACATCAAGCTTTGCCAAACTCATCCTGAGGAAGCCTTATAACTGAGGCATGAGGATGACGACTAACCCGGCAGTTAAACGGGACTACGCAAAAGCACACAACTTCTTACTCTTGGATAGATGGGTCGTTTTGGAAACGCTCGAATGCAGCTGATGTATCCGAAGTCCGCTTTGGCAGCGAAGCGCAGTCGTTCGCCCTAGATTCACTGACCGTCGGGAATTAGCGGGTAAATGCCCAGATTCATCCGGTCGGATGGTAACTACAGATGAAATATTCCCATATGAGATAAAGGAGTTTGGGATGTGGTGCGCCCGAAGAGATTAGTACTACCGCTATGGGTACAACAGCAGACAAATAATTAAAATGCTAAAACGGCTGCAATGGCCGAGAGCCGGCCGGTCTTTTCATCGGCCTTAGCGGCCAAATCAGTGTACTTCGATATTTGACTGCTTAGCTGACGTGCATGAAACTCGTAATCAGCTTCAACGTAGCCGTCGGCATGACGCTCTCCAGCTTCAATCGAAGCTAGCAATTCTGCATGGCAGCGATCACAGTCGTCGCCGAGTAGCTGGATTACCTCTTGTGTAGTGCGCTCGTCGTCCATGTGATGAGGCCTAACGTGGAGCCAACCGGCGCTGCGCGGCTTTATCGCGCAGCGTCCGGTTGAGCGCTGGGTTAGAGGCTGGATTGATCGCGGACACGGATGACTAGCTTCTCTTCAAGCAACTTAAGATTCTCGTAGAGCACACCAGCCTGCGTATTTGCATCTGGATCGACCTCGCCATCTACGATGTCAAATTTGCCGTGGCCGGCATCTGACATTGCGCTGACGAGTATGTTGCGTTCGTCATCGGTCAAAACGGCGCCATGTTTGCTAAGGAATGCGGCCAGTTCTTTCTCGATCCTTCCGAAGTTGCGAGCGATTTCATCGCAGGCATCGTACCAGTCCATCATCGGGGCGATGAAGCCAGGGTGAATTGATTGGCGCACCGCCGTGAATGCTGATGCGGCCTCGAATTCCTTTTGGAACAGGAACTCGGATTTCTTGAGTTGAACCTTGTAGCTCTCAACGCTACGAAGAAGCTCATTCTTTATGCGTTCAATTTCGGCGTCGGTCTTTGCTTTCAGGTCCGACTCAAACTGCTTGGTATCACGGACAATGAGTTTATCGAGCAGGGACTTGCCCAGCCATCCAAGCACAGCGAGAAGCGCCGCGTTACCACCAAAAGCCAATAGGATTGTTTGCCAGGGTTCCATGGGAAAAGCCTCTAATGTCTGGATTGGGCGGCGGCGTTGTCGCTCTACTCAAGGCGCACTTCCTTTAGGCATCGGCAGTGCCGGCACCGACCCCTTCGCACTACCGATTTGAATGGTTGGAGTTTCCCCGGTGGTGTCCAGCTCGGGCTCAGTGCCGAGCACCTCGGAACTAAGATCGCTTTCCTGGGCTTTGGCGAGATCCAAAATTTGCTGGCGCAGGTCTTCATTCTCCTGCCGAAACTGTTCGGCCACTTGTCGCCAGACGTGCGCGATCGCTTCCTGTTTTTCGCGCTCCCCAGGGGTTTGTGCGGCGCGCCCCGCTCGTTCTGCAGCGGAGGCCTGCATTTCCGCTTGTTCCACACGCGAATGCATCCGAGTGCGAATGCTATCAACAAGCCTGTCCCGCAGTTTCCCCAATCCACGGGTGATAAGTTGCAGAATGAACTTCACGATAATCGGCCACACATGCTTTACTAACCATGGCCACACTACCTTGAGCACGAACTCGCTTATCACTTTGCCAATCGTCATTCACAATCCTTTAGAGTGTTAGCAAGCATCGAGCCGCTCAACAGTTATTAGTCGGACCCACCGGTTCGTATTATTAATAATAGGGAGGCGCGCATTCTTTTCATGACCAATTGATTCATTAGAACCCCACAGTTTTGTCTGTCCGCATATGCATAATAGTACGGGCGGGCGCGAATGTCTCATACTGGCACATAGCAGAAGTTGCGCACCCCTACCTGAATTACTGCTTTGGCCAATTCTCGGCCCAAACGGACCAAATCAGGCAACTCCCGATGTGTCTGCTCTGCATGGAATAGCGGGCATGAGAGTGCACTACGCGCCACGCTTGCGGAAGACGTCCTGAACAAAAGGTTGAGATTTCGACCTATTGTCTTGTGCTCCTCGTTTTGCGATAGGCATACACGTAGTCAGTGTGATCGTCGCCACCTCCAGGGCCGCCGGTACACCCGGCGTCGAGGTACGCCTTTTCAACAGAGCGGGCCACGTCCGATGACGTAGCTCGCCGATATATCCACGAATCATTCTTTTCCGATACATTGTGGTCATTAAACAGCCTTTGCTTGGGGTCGGTTGCAATGCCGACATACCAGTCTGCGTTGGTGCCACTGTGTTGCCTCATGTGACTATTAATGTCAGTAATGATTTGCTGTGCTGTGTAAGTCATAGACTTTCTCACTTTCTCACGCTTGGTGGGTATTCTCTACATTCACGCGTCCGCTCATTTCTCAACCATTGAATGTAAAGCAGTGTGTAAAATAGTAACAAAACACTTTGCATATGTCAAATAGTGCGTAATATAGTAGTAGTCGCCAAGCCCCATCAGAAGGGAGGGCGCCCATCAAAAACAGGAGATCGCAGAAAAGTGAATGAAACCCCAACAGCGCTCGGTAGCTGGCCAAATGCCCCCCTCGCGCTTGTCCTCGCGCAAGTCAGATATGCCCCAACCTCCGATACAGCCCCCGACCTAGTGCTCGAACGGATCAAACGAGCTGCAGGGCCTCAATTTTCCTCCACCCAGAATCTTCACCAGATCACCCTGATGTTCGGCCCTATTGGCCAGGCCGACGCCTTGCCCCAGCACAAGGCCGAAGACCATGGGTACAACTTGCGCACCCAGAAAAACGACGAGGCCTTCATTCTGAATCCTGGGGTGTTCTCCTTCATGACGGCTGCCTACGTCGATTCTTCCCACTTTGCTGAACGCTGGAAGTCATTCATGGCTGCCCTGTTCAACGGAAATGAGCTGCAGATTGACCGGATCGGTCTGCGCTACATCGACTTCATCATTCCTAGTAAGGGGCATGTGCCGGAGGACTATTTCCAAGAAATAGGAAGATCCCCTTCCTCCCTTGGCAAGCAGTCCGAATTCGCCACTTCTATGTTCGACTTTCTGCGTGATGATGGCGGCAGACTGCGGGTTCAGTATTTCCGTGGCGAAGGCGACCCAGAGCTGCCCCCTGACCTGCAAGGCGGAGTCATCATTCCTGCCCATCGCCCCCGACACCATAAAGGTGACGCCGCCGGTGTCCTCGACATGGACCGCTGGCGTCCAGTCGGCATGCCCTTGTCGTCTGAAACGACGGCGGATGCCATCATTGCACTACGCGAGGACATCGCCCGATCTTTTCGTAATATCATGACTGAGCTTGCCCATCGGGAATGGGCCGGTTTAACTGCTAGAGGATAAAATGCATACTCTCAAAACGGTACGTGATGCACACTCTCGTACAGCAATCTTGAAAGGTAAGGAATTGCTGCCTTCAAGCACAGGGTCGATATCGCACCGTTATTACGGGACCTTCTGCGAGACCACAAACCTTCCCGTTCTTGGCCCATTGGGGCAAACGTTCATTTCGCAGCAAGGTGATCTGACCAAACTGTTGCAGTTGTATACCAACAACTGGATCACTACCGGCATCAATCCGGTCATCGAGGAATACAAGCAGGCGCTTTCGATCGTGGTCACTCCAGCGGATATGCTGAAAGCTGTCCGCGATACCTTCATGTTGAATGTGAGCGATGCCGCCAGAGTGTTTCGCGTGACCCGTCCGACCATCTATCTGTGGGCCTCCTTGACAGACATGGAACAGATTCGGGCGCGTGCCGATCGTGATCGGATGAAGGAGCTCTTCAGGATTTCCCAGAAATGGACTCAGCTTGGCAAGCTGACCGGGCGCTGGACCTCGATGGTCCTTCGTTCCGGACAGAGCATCATCGATCTGCTTAGTGCAGCAATAATCGACCAGAAGTCGATCCTGGATGCCCATGCCCAGCTGCGTGCTGTCGCCGGATCCCTGAACGAAGCCGAGGCTATCCGGTCGCTCAACGCGGCAAAGGCGCTGGCGCCAGCCTTCGACAAGCTGGACGCGCTCAATGAAAGGCGTGAAAAGGAAAGGAAGCGATACTGATCTATTTCCGTGACTTCAGTGATTACCTGATCGCCGAACTAGATTCCCATAAACGTCCGCTCATGCTGGTGATCGCCGGACACAATGGTGCAGGCAAGTCCACTTGTTACCGGGTGCACTACTCAGATCTTCTAAGGCCCCACATTCAGGAGCATATCGATCCGGATGCGATCGAGGGGGAGATACGCGCAGCTTATGAGGGTCAAACCCATAACTTGACCATAAAGGATTTCTCCATACTGGCCCAGAAGGAATCCAACCAACTGCGCCTGCAGTATTTCGAGAACAAGATACCCTTCAGCTTCGAGACCGTGCTTTCTGACGAGATCGGAGACAAAGTGGGCTTCATGAAGAAGGCGGTCGACAGCGGATATTTCGTCGCACTAATCGCTGTCGGGCTCAGCTCCCCCTGCAAATCCCGTTGCCGCGTCGATTTGCGTGTCGAGCGGGGTGGTCACGATGTGCCCACATCGAAGATATTCGAACGCTATCCCCGTGTAATCGACAATTTCCGGAACGCCGTTGGTGTAGTCTCACTGGCAATCGTTGTGGACAATAGCGATGAGAATCAGGATGACGAGAATGGCTGCTATAGGCCACTCTCATTGCATGTTGGCGGGAAGATTGTGGGAACTGCGGATTACATCCCGGCTTGGTGGAGATAAGAAGCAGACTACTTAAGCGCCGCTGTCCCTGGTTTCGTAGACATCTAATGTGGTATTTACGGACACAGGAAGGGCAATGAGCGGCAAGCGTTATAGGGGAAGAATTCTGAATTGCAGTAAATTTAGTGCTACTCGATGAGATAGTTCTTGCATCTCGTCTGCTCCTCAGACCATAACGGACAAACCGGGAAAGTTGGCTATGACCGTTTTGGCCGAGAATCGGACGAGCATCGGACTTTGGGGAACTAAATGCTGGGGTCAATTTTCACGTTTCCACATCAACCCAGAGAAGCAGATTGGGCACAGCGTGGGCACAAAATGGGCACAAGGGATTCCAGGTAATAAAAAACCCGCAAGCTAACGCCGGCGGGTTCTTCTCAATCCATTGAATAAAAAGGATTTGTGTCTGGTGGTGATAGGTGGACTTGAACCACCGACCCCAGCATTATGAGTGCTGTGCTCTAACCAACTGAGCTATATCACCGTGTCGTGTCTTCCAGCGGCGCAGCCACCGTTGCCGGGCAGCGCACTTTGCGGAAGGGCGGCATTTTGCTGATTTCACCCCCGCCTGTCAATTATTGCATGCCGCGACCTTGAGCTCGCTCTCGGGAAATTCCTGCTGCAAGGCATTGAGCTTGTCCGTCGTCCCCGAATCCAGATCGCGGATAAGGAATACGGTGTACTTGAGTTTGCTGGTACGTTCGCCCACCTTGGCGGTACGTACGTCCTTGGTGCGCAACATGGCGATATACTTTTCCGCGGCATCCCTGGTCTTGAACACCCCCAACGAGATTGCGTTCTGCCATTTCCCTTTTTCCTGCACCACGAAGTAATCCCTTACCCCGCGTTCTTTCAGTTGCGCGATCTTTTTCTCCACATTGGCCCGCTTCTTCAACGGCGGGATGTACACCCAGTAACCGTGATTGCGCTCCACGGCGTGCTGGGTCAGATTGTCGCCCAGCTTGAGCACAGCCAGGGCCTGTTGTGCACGCGACAGGTCATCGCCCGAGAATTCGCCCCACTCTGCACATTTGGCAGTGTTAAGCGGCGCACTCGCCGATACGGCAACCGGTGGATGTACCGGCGCCGGTGCAGCAACAGGCGTAGACACCGCTGGCAAATGAGTTGCCGTGTGGGGGGCGGCCGAGGCAGGGCCGCTCGCCGCAGGTGCCGAGACCGGCGACAAGGTCAGGCTCAGGCCGGTGGTCTCGCTTGACGGCGCTACGGCAGAAGCGGGTAACGCATCCAGCAACCTGATCTTGTCCGGATGCAATGCGGCCTGCAGTGCTCCCGAGTCTGCATCCTCGGTCAGCAAATTGCCCCAGCGCATCCAGCCGAACAATGCCAGGTTGGCCAGCAACAACAATCCCACGATCCACTTCGTCATGCTTCCGTCTCTCCAATGATCTGCAAACCTTGTAGCACCAGATTGTCCATCCGCTCCGCAGGCAGGTCCAGATGCGGCTGGACGACGTCCACCGCACCGCCGCCGAGCAGGCAGTGCACCGGGCCGCCGCGCGCCTGCAGCAATCCGAACTGATGGCGGACGGCACCGAGCGTGGCGCGCAGCATGCCGCTGTGGATGGCATCCGCCGTGTTACGGGGAAAATCCCGCAGTACTCCCTGTTCGGCATCGAGCTGTGCAGTATTCGTCGCCAGGCTGTGCTGCATCAGGCTGACGCCGGGCAGGATGAGCCCGCCGAGGAACTCGCCCTGCGCGGAGAGCGCATCAATCGTCGTCGCCGTCCCGCAGTTCACCACCAGGCAGGCGCCCCGCACATGCCGCCATGCAGCGATCAGCGCCGCCCAGCGGTCGCTGCCCAGCCGTTCCGGCTGTTCGTAGCCGTTACGCACGCCGCATTGCCCGGCACGCGCCGTCACGAATTCCACCGGGCATGCCCACCGGTTGCAGACGGTACGCATGCATTGCGCCATCGCCTCGCCCGCCACATTGGAAGCCAGTATCCGTGCCGGCACCGGCAATGCCGCGAAGGCATGCTGCAACACCACCCATTCCGTGTTGCCTACCACTCCCTGATGCAGCCATCTTCCGTCCTGCACCAGCGCCCATTTGCAGCGGCTGTTTCCCACGTCCAGCAGTAGCACTTATGCCTTCCTCAGGCTGACTTCGCCCGCATTGAACGTCTGCGTCCCCTGCGCCGTCTCCAGGCGCAAGGCCCCCCCCTCCGTCACGCCCAGCACCGTGCCTGCAACCTGCGATCCGTCTGGCAGCCACAATACTACCGGGCGTTGCTGGAATACGTGCCGGCTTTCCCACTCCGCCCGCAAGGGCGCAAAACCGCTCTCGGCGAACCCGCGCAGCACCGACAGCAAATGCTTCAATAATACCGCAAGCACAAGGTTGCGCTCGGGCGGTGCCTTACCCTGCACGGCCAGATCGCTCACTGCCTGGTCGATGCGATCGCGCAGCGCCTCCGGCACGGCAAGATTGAGACCGATGCCGATCACCACCGCGCTGGGACCAAGCATATCGCCCTGCGCTTCGATCAATATGCCGGCCAGCTTGCCATCGTTCAGCAACACATCGTTCGGCCACTTCAATCCTGCGCCCTGCACACCGAGCTCGGCCAAAGCACGCATCATGGCGACGCCGACTGTCAGGCTCAGCCCCGACAGCGCGGCAAGCCCGCTCCCGAAGCGCCACAACAGGGAAAAAGTGAGCGCATCACCCAGGCCGGCATGCCATGTCCTGCCGAGGCGGCCGCGCCCGGCAGTCTGGTATTCCACCGCCAGCACCGTGGCACTTGGCTCGCCTTGTGCGGCGCGCCGCAGCAACAACGCATTACTGGAGGGGGCATGGTCGAGGATCTCGATGCGCATTCCATCCTGCATCTCTCCGAGCCTGGCGCGGATCTGTTCTGCATCCAGCCACTGCAGCGGGCGCGCCAGCCGATAGCCCCGCCCGCGCACACTATATAAAGTCAGGCCGAACTTACCGGCATCCTGCAAGGCATTGGATACGGTGGCGCGCGTGACGCCGCATTGCCTTGCCAGCACTTCGCCGGAATGGAATTCGCCATCGGCCAGCAGACGCAGCAACGTAAACGTCAAAGGTTTGGGCGATTCGGTTGCACTCATTGCGGCATGTCGCAACCGGCGGCGGTCTTGTCATAACCGAGAAAAGCGACGATCTCGTCGCGGCGCTTCATGGCGTCCTGATAGCCCAGTTCGATCAACGCCTGGCAATAGTATTTGTCGAACAATAAATAACTCACCAGATTGGCCCCGCTGCGATGCATCACGCCCGCCGAACGCAGCAGCAGGCGAATGGTCCACGGCAAACGCGCGATATGCCGTTCGGCCACCCGCTCCAGGGGTTGGCTGGGCGTAATGACGAGCACATCGATATGCCGCACGGCGGTAGCCGAGCGCAGCTCTTCGGGAATCAGATTGACGATGGTATTCATGCGCTGCAGTCGCTCCAGGTCGAGCTCCAGCCCATCCATGAAGATGCTGTCCAGCGCATGGCCGGCGATCTGCGCCAGCGAAGGATAGGCGTCCATCTTGTTGCGCCGCCCTTCCTCGTCGTCGGCATGCCAGGCGCCCATCAGCATCACCTTGTCCGCCCCCAGGTGCAGCGCGGAACTGATCGGCGCGATCTGGCGCACGGAGCCGTCGCCGAAATATTCGCGGTGGATGTGCACCGCCGGGAAGATGAAAGGAATGGCTGCAGATGCCAGCAGGTGCTCGATGCCGATTTTCGTCTCCACCCCGAGACGGCGCGTGCGCTTCCATGGCTGCAGGCCCGGCGCCCCCTGATAGAACGTGACCGAATGCCCCGATCCGTAGCCAGAGGCCGTGATCCCCAACGCATGCAGCGCGCCCGCTTCAATGCTGTCCTGTATCTTGTCGCACGGCAGCGTCCGCTCCAGGAATCTTCCCAATGGGGAATTGTCCAGCAGAGAAACGCGATTCAGGCGATTGATGCCCAGCAAACTCAGGAACAATCCGGCCAGCCAGCGCCCGCTGTTCATCAGCACTCCCAGCACGTCGGCACGATAAATGTCGCTCACCTGCGCATGCATCCAGATACCCAGCAGGTATTTCACGCCCTTGCGGAATTGCCGCGCATTCACTGCCAGCGTCACCGCATTCAGCGCGCCGGCCGAGGTACCGCAGATGATCTGGAATGGGGACGGCGAACGGCGCGGCGTCAGGTCGGCGATGGCCTTGAGCACGCCGACCTGGTAGGCCGCGCGGGCACCGCCGCCGGTGAGGATGAGTGCGATCTTTTGCGGAGTCTGGACCATGGTCGCCCTTCGCGATCAGGCCTCATCCGGCTCCGCATGGACCGCATCCAGTGCATCCTTCAGGGTCTCTTCGGGCAGCGCATTCAGGGTCTCGGACAGCATCTCTGCCGCCTCTACCGCATTGGGTTGCAGCAATGCAGCGTCAGCGTTGGCCACCAGCACGGCCGCCGCCCCCACCACCTTGAGCAGGCGCGCGCGCTCGCTCATCAGCATCTCGATCTCCTGGCTCAACAACTCGACTTCATGCTTGTTCATTATTCCTCCTAGTATTTCTTGACGCCGGCGACAGCCAGCGCACTCATGTTGACGATGCGGCGCACGGTAGCGGTCGAGGTCAGTATATGCACCGACCTGTTCGCCCCCAGCAGGATGGAACCGATGGTGATGCCCTCGCCCGCCGTGATCTTGAGCAGATTGTAGGCGATGTTCGCCGCGTCCAGATTCGGCATGATCAGCAGGTTCGCCTCGCCCTTCAGGCGCGAGGCCGGGAAAGTCTGCAGGCGCAGGGACTCCGACAGCGCTGCGTCGCCATGCATCTCGCCCTCCACCTCGAGCTCGGGCGCCAGCTGTTCCAGCAATTCGCGCGCATGGCTCATCTTGTGCGCCGAATCGTCCCTGTGGCTGCCGAAATTGGAATGCGACAGCAGCGCAGCCTTGGGCACCAGGCCGAAGCGGCGCACCTCGGCGGCGGCCAGCAGGGTCATCGCGGCGATCTGCTCCGCGGTCGGATCCAGGTTCACATGCGTATCGCAGATGAACAGGGTGTGGCCGGGCAGCATCAGGATGTTCATCGCCGCATACACGTTGGCGCCCGGATGCTTGCCGATGACCTCGTCGATATAGCGCAGATGGTTCAGCGGTTGCGATACCGTGCCGCACAGCATGGCATCGGCGGCGTCCATGCGCACGAGCATCGCCGCGATCAGCGTGTTGCGGCGGCGCATCTCGCGCTTGGCCGTATCCAGCGTCACGCCGCGGCGCTGCATCAGCCGGTGGTATTCGGCACAATATTCGCGATAACGGCTGTCGCTTTCCGGATTCACCAGCTCGAAATGCTCGCCGGCACGGATACGCAGCCCCAGCCGGGCGATGCGCTGCTCGATCACCGCCGGCCGTCCGACCAGAATGGGGCTGGCGATGCCCTCGTCCACCACCGTCTGAACCGCATGCAGCACGCGCTCGTCCTCGCCCTCGGCATAAACCAGGCGCTTCGGGTTCTTTTTCGCGAATTCGAACACCGGCTTCATCAGCATGTTCGAGTGGTAGAGGAATTGCGACAACTGCTCGCGATAGATTGCCATATCGGCAATCGGGCGCTGGGCCACCCCGCTGTCCATCGCCGCCTGCGCGACGGCGGGTGCAATGCGCGTGATCAGGCGCGGATCGAAGGGTTTGGGGATCAGGTACTCGGTGCCGAAGGAGAGGCTCTCCTCGCCATAGACTTCCGCCACCGCATCGGATTGCTCTGCCTGGGCCAGTTCGGCGATGGCATGCACCGCCGCGAGCTTCATCGCCTCATTGATGGCGACGGCGCCGACATCCAGCGCACCGCGGAAGATGTAGGGAAAGCACAGCGCATTGTTCACCTGATTGGGATAGTCGGAACGGCCGGTCGCAATGATCGCGTCGGGGCGTGCCGCCTTTGCCAGCTCCGGCAGGATCTCCGGCGTCGGGTTGGCCAGCGCAAAGATCAGCGGTCTGGCCGCCATCTGCTCCACCATCTCCGGTTTCAGCACGCCGCCCGCAGACAGCCCCAGAAACACATCCGCCCCGGCGATGACCTCGCCCAGCGTGCGCGCCGAGGTCTGCACGGCGTAGCGCGCTTTGTTGTCGTCCATTTCTTCGGTACGGCCCTGGTACACCACCCCCTGGATATCGGTGACGACGATGTTCTCCATCCTCACACCCAGACTCACCAGCATGTCCAGGCAAGCCAGGGCCGCGGCTCCCGCACCGCTCACCACCAGCCTGATGTCCCCGATCTTCTTGCCCACCACCTTGAGGCCGTTCAACAACGCGGCTCCGACGATGATGGAAGTACCGTGCTGGTCGTCGTGGAACACCGGGATACGCATGCGTTCGCGCAGCTTGCGCTCGATGTAGAAGCACTCCGGCGCCTTGATGTCCTCCAGATTGATGCCGCCGAAGGTCGGCTCCAGCGCAGCGATGATGTCCACCAGCTTGTCCGGGTCGCGTTCGTCGATCTCCAGATCGAACACGTCGATGCCGGCGAATTTCTTGAACAGCACGCCCTTGCCTTCCATGACGGGCTTGGCCGCCAGCGGGCCGATAGCCCCCAGGCCCAGCACCGCCGTGCCGTTGCTGATGACGGCCACCAGGTTGCCGCGCGCGGTCATGTTGCGCACTTCGGCCGGGTCGGCCACGATGAGTTCGCAGGCTGCCGCCACGCCCGGCGAATATGCCAGCGCCAGATCGCGCTGTGTGATCATCGGCTTGGTGGGATGGACCGAGACCTTGCCCGCCGGCGCCTGGCGGTGATACTGCAGCGCAGCTTCGCGCAACTGTTTATCCATGGTGATCTCGACGTCCGGTGTGAATCTCGCGCCGATTATAGCTCAGCGTGCAATTTGTCCGCGCCGGACCTGCCCGTCGCCGTCGCGGCGGCGCATCCACCGCATCTAGGGGAAACCCTGATTGATTCATGCACTGTTGTACATTCGCCTCATTGGGATTCTAATCTGGGTTCGTGAAGACCGATTTTGTTAGAATGCCGCCCCTTGTCGTTACAGACCATTAATAATCATGCGCCCAGTCACGCTCGCCGGCGGTGAAAACGCCGTGCTGCTGATCCACGGACTGCAGAGCAGTCCGGCGGAACTGCTGCCGCTGGCCAAGCGCCTGCAGCAGGCCGGCTACACGGTGCACCTGCCGCACATCGCGGGCTACGGCTACGAACATGGCGATACGCCGCGTTCGGTCACGCGCTGGCAGGACTGGCATGCCAAGGCCCTGCAAGAATTCCGCGCGTTGCAGCAACAGTACAAGACCGTCTGCGTCGGCGGACTGTGCATCGGCGGCACCCTGTCGCTCAGCATCGCGGCCGAACTGGGGGATGAAGTCACTGCGCTGACGCTGCTGTCCACCACGCTGTGGTATGACGGCTGGGCCATGCCCTGGTACCGGCCTTTCCGCTACCTCGGCTACGTCTGGCCGATCCGTTACTGGTACACCTACAAGGAACGCGAGCCCTTCGGCCTCAAGAACGAGCAATTGCGCCGCTGGGTCGCGCGCGAGATGGCACACAAGGATGCGTCCATGGTCGGCGCCAGCCGGCTGAACCTGCCCGCCATCCAGGAAGCCGAGCGCATGATCGCCGTGGTCAAGAAGTCGATGTCGCGCATCACCGCTCCCGCCATCGTCATCCATGCCGTGGAGGACGAGGTCGCCTCCCCGCGCAGCGCACGCTACATCGCCGAACACATCGGCTCCCAAACGGTGGAAAGCGTGATGTTGCACAACAGCTACCACATGATCACCGTGGACAACGAGCGCGACCAGGTCGCCGCCGATACCATCCGCTTCTTCGACCACGCACGCGCCCAGCGCACCCCGGGTTAAGATTCCGTCAAAAAATCCGCATCTGCTATAATTTGCCTTAATTTCAACAGGAAGCAAGCAACCATGAGTTCTCTGCAAACCATACAAAACATGATGGTCAAGCAATTCGACCTCAAGCTGGAAGACCTCAAGCCCGATGCCACCCTGGAAAGCCTGGGCCTGGACTCGCTGTCGGTGATCGAATTCACCTTCAACCTCGAAGACGAACTGAAGATCACCATGCCGGAAGAGCGCGTCGAACTCAAGACGTTGCAGGATGTGGTCAATCTGGTGGACAAGATCGTCGCCGAACAGAAGGGCGCAGCGCAGTAACCTCCATGGCCAGGCGTGTCGTCATCACCGGACTGGGCGTCATCTCGCCAGTCGGCAACAATCCCGCCGAATTCTTCGGCAACCTGATGGCCGGACGTTCCGGCATCAAGCGTCTGCAGACCGACTTCATCGAGCAACTCTCCATCCGCATCGGCGCGCCGGTAGAAGGCTTCGACCCCGCCGCCCACTTCAGCAAGATGCAGCTCAGCGGCATCGAGCGTTTCAGCCAGTTCGCGCTGGTCGCCGCCGAACAGGCCGTGCAGGATGCGCAACTCCAGCTCGCCGAGGCCGAATACCCGCGAGCCGGCGTCTGCATGGGCTCCTGCCTGGGCGGTGCCAGTACGCTGGAAGACGGCTATGTGGAGACGCTCCTGGGCACTCCCCCGCGCGTCAAGCCGCTGAGCGTGCTGCTCAGCATGAACAATGCCGCGGCCTCGCACCTTTCCATCAAATATCGCCTGCAGGGTGCGAACATGACTTACGCCACCGCCTGTTCTTCCTCGGCCATCGCCGTGGGCGAGGCCTATCGCCAGATCAGGCACGGTTATGCCGATGCGATGCTGGCCGGCGGTTCGGAAGCCATGCTCACGCTGGGTGCGATGAAAGCGTGGGAGGCATTGCGCACCCTGGCCCAGGAAGACCCGAACGATGCAGGCGCGTCCTGCAAACCGTTCTCGAAGAACCGCAGCGGGCTGGTACTCGGCGAAGGCGCCGCCGTTCTGGTACTGGAAGAGGCGCAACGCGCCGTGAAACGCGGCGCAAAGATCTATGCGGAACTGGTCGGCTATGATTGCTCGTCCGATGCCAGCCACATCACCAAGCCCGATGCCGCGGGGCAGACTCGCACCATCCTCAACGCACTGCGCGAAGCGCAACTGCAGCCGCAGGACATCCACTACATCAATGCCCACGGTACCGCCACGCAAGCCGGCGACATCGAGGAGACCAAGGCGATCAAGCAGGTGTTCGGCCCCTGCGCCGCCAACGTACCGGTAAGCTCCACCAAATCCATGCACGGCCATCTGATGGGCGCGACTGGTGCGGTGGAATTCATGGCCGCCGTGCTGGCGCTGCACAACCAGGCCATCCCGCCCACCATCAACCTGCACGAACCCGATCCCGAGTGCGACCTGGATTACGTGCCCAACCAGGGGCGCAGCAACGTCAAACTCGACGCTGTGATGTCAAACTCTTTTGCCTTCGGCGGCAGCAATGCCGTGCTGATCGCCAAACGCTTCAAGGGCTAGGCAGACTTCCTGGCACCATCCAGCCTCAGCGTCGCCAACGTGCGCTTGCGCACGGTGTGCAGCAACGCCACATTTTCGTCCAGCGATTCCCCGTAGGAAGGCACCATCTCCTTCATCTTGTGCTTCCACTCGGCACCCTTCATGCGCGGCTTGAAACAGCGTTCGATCACTTCGATCATCGCCTGGACCGAGGTGGAAGCGCCCGGTGATGCCCCCAGCAGCGCTGCCAGCGTGCCATCCCGTGCCGTCACGATCTCGGTACCGAATTCCAGCTTGCCGCCCTTCTTGTCGCAGCCCTTGATGATCTGCACGCGCTGGCCGGCCGAGGCCAGTTCCCAGTCTTCCTCTTTCGCATCCACGTAGAAACCGCGCAATATCTCCACGCGTTCCTTGTGCGAACGGAACGCTTCGGTGACGAGATAGCGGGTGAGATCGAAATTGTCGCGCGCGACCGACAGCATCGGCCTCAGGTTGCCCGGCTTGAGCGAGGTGAACAGGTCGAGTACCGATCCCTCCTTGAGGAACTTGGTGGTGATGCTGGCGAACGGCCCGAACAGCAGCGCCGGCTCGCCGTCGATGATGCGCGCATCCAGATGCGGCACCGACATCGGCGGGGCGCCCACGGCCGCCTTGCCGTACACCTTGCTGCTGTGGCATTTCACCACGTCCGGGTTCTTGCAGATCAGCCACTGCCCGCTGACGGGGAATCCGCCATAGCCGCGCGCCTCCGGCACCCCGGATTTCTGCAGCAATGGCAGCGCACCGCCGCCGGCACCGAGAAAAACGAACCCGGCATCGATGGTCCGGGTCTCTTTGCTGTGGTTGTCCTTCACCCGCACATGCCAGCGTCCGCCTTCGTGCTGCTTCAGGCTGACGATGGTATGGCTCAGCTTCAGGTCGAAGGCGGCATGCCGGTTCAGCGACTTCACCAGCCCCCGCGTCAGCATGCCGAAATCCACATCCGTACCGTGCCTGACCCGCGTCGCCGCGACGACCTGCGCGGCATCGCGATGCTGCATCACCAGCGGCATCCACTTGCGCAGCACCGCATGATCTTCGCTGTATTCCATCTCCTCGAACAGATGGTGCTTGTGCAATGCCGCATAGCGCTTGCGCAGAAACGCCACGTCCTGTTCGCCCCAGACGAAACTCTGGTGACAAATCGGGTTGATGAATTTCTCGGGCGCCGGCAGCACCGCCTGCTCGACCAGGTACGACCAGAATTGCAGCGAAACCTCGAAAGCGGCGTTGATCTCCAGCGCGCGGTCGATGCGGATGCTGCCATCGGCCAGCTGCGGCGTGTAATTCAATTCGCAATACCCGCCATGCCCGGTGCCCGCATTGTTCAGGCTATGCGTGCTTTCATGCGCCACCTTGCTCAGCCGCTCGACCATCACGATCTTCAGCGACGGGTCCAGCTGCGACAGCAACGTCCCCAGCGTGGCGCTCATCACGCCCGCCCCGACCAACAACACATCCACTTTTTTGGCTGACATCCTCTATCCCCGGCCTCGTCTCATCCCGTTTATTCCCTCCCCGGCACGGGAAGGGAGTACATCCATACTGCAAATTCTACCCGCTTAACCCGGCCAGCATCTTCTCCAGCCGCTTCACCGACACGATCACCGGCGTTTTCAGTTCCTGCGCGAACAGCGACACGCGCAACTCCTGCAACATCCAGCCGAAGTCTTCCAGGCGCTCGTCCACTTCGCCATGCTGCGCGGAGAGCTTGCGTTGCCATTGCTGCAACAAGGGATTCATCTGCGCCATGTTCTGCGCATCGCGTGCCGGGTTGGCGCGCAGCTTCTCCAGTCGCACATTGATCGCCTTCAGGTAACGCGGCATATGCTGCATGCGCTCGTAGGGCGTGCGGGCGATCCAGTCCTTGCCCAGCAGGCGTTCGCACTGGCTGCGGATGTCCTGCTGCACCTGGGCTTGCGCCTTGAAGCCAGGCAGCGCCTTCTGCAGCACGTGGTATTCCGCCAGCACCGCGCCGACCAGGCGCGCGATCTCCTGCGCCACCAGGTTCAGCCGCGCCTTCGCATCCTTGCAGCGCGTGGCGAATTCCTTTTCGCTCTCCGGCCAGGGGTCGTTGAGGCAGCAGCGGTCGAAGGTCACGGCCAATATCTGCCGCTGCAAATCCTGCTGCGAACCGAAGGGCAGGAACTGCATCGCCATCGCCTGCATGCCCGGCAGGTTCTTTTCCAGATACTTCACCTGCTCCTTCAGCGCCAGCATGAACAGGCGGCGCAGGCCAAGGCGGTGCGCCGCCCTGGCGACATCCTGCGTGTCGAAACTCTGCAAGGTCACCGCATCGCCCTCGTCCACCAGCGCATTGAACACGGTGACGGTCTGCCCGGCACGCGCCTCCTCACGCGTCGGCCTGAAATCGCCGAACTTCCATTCGGTGTAGCGCTCGCCACCATTCTTCTGTTGCGGCGCGGCGCTCTTCGCCGCCGCAGGAGCGGGCGCAACAGCCTGCCTGGGTGCCCACTCGCCGCGTAATTGGGCGAAATTGCGCGACATGCCGAGCTGGCGTCCGTGCTCGTCCACCACGCGGAAGTTCATCAGCTGATGCGCAGGCAACTGCTCCAGCCGGAACGCATCCAGCGGCACGTCGAGCTGTTTCTGCTCGCGGATATAGCGCGCCAGCGCCTGCAGCAACGGCGTATCCGAAGGCTTCACGCTCGCACAGAATTCCGCCGCGAACTCCGGCACCGGCACACAATGGCGGCGCAACTTCTGCGGCAGCGACTTGACCAGTTGCGCGACCTTCTCCGCCAGGATGCCGGGCACCAGGTATTCGCAGCGCGCCGCCGACACTTGGTTGAGCAGGGCCTGCGGCACGGTCAGCGTCACGCCGTCGTCGCTTTTGCCCGGCGCGAAGTTATAGGCCAGCGCATAGCTGACATTGTTCATCAGCAGCTGCGGCGGAAACTGTTCGGTGGTGATGCCGGACGCCTCGTGGCGCATCAGGTCGTCTTTTTTCAAATACAGCAGCTTGGGCTGCTCGCGCTCGGCCTCCTTGCGCCAATGCTCGAACGCCGCGCCGTTGTGGATGCCGGCCGGGATACGCTGGTCGTAGAAGGCGAAGATCAGCTCGTCGTCCACCAGCACATCGGGCCGGCGCGCCTTGTGTTCCAGCGCTTCGATGTCGGCGATGAGTTTCTGGTTGTGCGCAAAGAACGGCGCCTGCGTATTGAACTCGCCGTTCACCAGCGCCTCGCGGATGAACACCTCGCGCGATTCCTCCGGGTTCATCGGCCCGTAATGCACGCGCTTCTTCGGGTTGATGAGCAGGCCGTACAGGGTGCTGCGCTCCCATGCCGCGACCTGCGCCGCCTTCTTCTCCCAGTGCGGATCGAAATAGCTGCGCTTGATCAAATGCGCGCCCACCTCCTCCAGCCATTCCGGCTCGATGCGCGCCACGCAGCGCGCGAACAGTCTGGTCGTCTCGACGATCTCGGCCGCGACCACCCACTTGGTGCCTTTCTTCGCCAGCACCGAATTGGACGCGATGAAGAACTTGATCTCGCGCGGACCGAGGTAATACGGCTCCTTGTCCACGCCCTTGCAGCCGATGTTGCCGAGCAGGCCGGTCAACAGGGCTTTGTGGATCTGCTCATAGGTGGCGGGCCGCTCGTTGAAGCGCATGCCCATCTCGGACACCTGCGCGTGCAGCTGCTGGTGCAACTCGTGCCATTCGCGCAGTCGCAGCGGCGACAGGAACTTGTCGCGGCACTCGTTCGCCCACAGCTTGTTGGTCTTCTTGTGCTTGATGCCTTCCTGAAACCAGGCCCACAACTTGAGGTAGGCGAGAAAATCCGAGCGTTCGTCGTTGAAACGCTGGTGCGCCGCATCCGCCGCCTCGCGCCGTTCGGACGGACGGTCGCGCGGGTCCTGCAGCGCCAGCGCACTGGCGATGACGAGGATCTCGTTCAGGCAGTGATACTGCCGCCCCGCCAGCAGCAGCCGCGCCACCTTGGGATCGAGCGGCAGCTTGGCCAGTTCGTGCCCCAGCGGCGTGAGCTTGTAAGCGCCCCCCCCTTCCAACTTCCCCCCGGAGGGAGGAAGGGCAATCGCCTCCCGCTTCGCAGGAGGGATTTCATTTCTTTCGATGGCATTCAGTTCCTGCAGCAGCTGGTAGCCGTCGGCGATGGCGCGCGAACCCGGCGGCTCGATGAACGGAAATTCCTCCACCTCGCCCAGGCCCAGTGCGCTCATGCGCAAGATGACGGTGGCCAGCGACACGCGGAAGATCTCGGCATCGGTGAACTCGGGGCGCTGCAGGAAATCCGCTTCTTCGTATAAACGAATGCAGATACCGCTCATGACGCGACCGCAACGGCCGGCGCGCTGATTGGCGGCTGCGCGCGAGATATTCTCGATGCGCAACTGCTCCACTTTCTGCCGCACGCTGTAGCGGTTGATGCGCGCAAGACCAGAATCGATCACGTAGCCGATGTTGGGCACGGTGAGCGAGGTCTCCGCCACGTTGGTCGCCAGCACCACCCGGCGCATGCCGGACGCGGGCTTGAACACGCGATCCTGCTCGGCGATGGACAGGCGCGAAAATAGCGGCAGGATTTCAATTCCCTTGTGCTGGTGCTTGCGCAACGCTTCGGCGGTATCACGGATCTCGCGCTCACCCGGTAAAAACACCAGCACGTCGCCCTTCAGGCCGCCGATGCTCAATTCATCCAGCGCACTGCACACCGCCTGGGGTACATCCTGTGTGTCGCCCTCCTCGTTCTGCTGCGGCGGGCGGTAGCGTATCTCGACCGGATACGTGCGGCCTGAGACCTGCAGCACCGGCGCATTGGCGAAATGCTTGGAGAAACGCTCCGCGTCCAGCGTCGCCGAGGTGATGATGAGCTTCAGATCGGGGCGACGCGGCAGCAACTGACGCAGGTAGCCGAGCAGGAAATCGATGTTGAGCGAGCGCTCGTGCGCCTCATCGATGATGAGGGTGTCGTATTGTTTGAGCAGCGGGTCGTGGTGGATCTCGGCCAGCAGGATGCCGTCGGTCATCAGCTTGACGCAGGTGTCGGGCGAGACCTTGTCGTTGAAGCGCACCTTGTAGCCGACCAGCCCGCCGAGTTCGGATTTCAGCTCGTGCGCGATACGCGCACCCACCGAACGTGCCGCCACGCGGCGCGGCTGGGTGTGGCCGATGACGCCGAGCACGCCACGCCCCAGACTCAGGCATATCTTCGGTAGTTGCGTGGTCTTGCCCGAACCGGTCTCGCCGCACACGATGACCACCTGATGCTTGTCGATGGCCTGCGCCAACTCCTCGCGCCGCGCCACCACGGGCAGGTCGGCGGGGTATTCGATAGCGGAGAGTTGCCGGATGCGCGCCAGACGGCGTTGGGCGAGAGGAGGCAGGGCTGCATTCATGACGATGCGATTTTACCCGTTGCGCATTCTGCCCGCACGAAAAGTGCCGCTGCCCCAGCGCGGCGGCCGTTACCGCCCGGCCAGGCGGAACGTCACCTTGCCTTTGCGGTTCTCGCTCAGTTCCAGGCGATAACCGGACTGCGCAGCCCAGCGGGCAACCTGATACAGCCCGATGCCCATGCCATCCTCGGACGGCACGATGGTATTCAGCAGCTGCTTGGCGATGCCGCCGGGAATGGCGCTGCCGCTGTCGCTGATGGCGAGGGAGAACGGTTCGGCTTCCAGCGTAACGATGACCGCGATGCCGGGTTCACGCTGCCGTTTCTTGCAGGCGTTGTCGATCAGGTTATCCGCCACGCTATCGAACAGCGAAGCGGGGATCGGGCGATCATCCACCACGCGCGGGGCTTGCCACTCGATGTCGCGGTATGGATGGCGCTGGCGCAGGCCTTCCCACCAGGTCGCCAGCGGCATTTCCACCGCCGCCTCCTGCGCTTGCGGGCTCTTGAGTTTGGCCAGCACGGCTTCGATGCGCTGCGTCAGCACGGGCAACTGGCGTTGCAGGATGGGCTGTGCCTTCTCCGGCTGATGCTGGGCGACCGACGTCAACGCAAACAGGGATTGCAGCATGTTCTTCAGGTCGTGGGTCAGTCGCGCCCCGGTCTCGTAGATGACCTGCTGGCGGGTGATCTCGCGCAGCGATTGTTCGCGCCGCTTGGCCTGGTAGAAGTGGCCCAGCAGGTGGGTGAGCAGGCGCACATGCAGCAACACGGTGGGTGAAACGGACTGATGGCTGAACAGGGTAAGATGCAGATCCTGATCCGACATCTCCATGCGGTGCGGACTGGAGACCCCCAGCGTTCCATGCCCGCATTCCGAAGACCACGACAATCCCGATATCCAGGGCATCTCGACGAGGTATTCGGTCGCATGCACGAGGAACGCTTCCGGATTCTGTTCCTGGTGCGCCACGGCGGCGAGCCGTTCCAGCCATATTTCAAGCGGCGTACCGATGTTCAGCAGATAACGCGAGAACAGCGCCTGGAACCCGGAAAATCCAAGGCGCGGATTCCATAAGGCGCCCAGTGCCAGCAGCATGGCGGCGATGATGATCAGGGTCCGGACCAGGGCATCGAGGTAGTCGACATGCCCCAGCGTCATGAAGGCGAGGCTGCCCAGCACCAGCAGCGTCAACAGGGTGAACAGCAGCAGGATGTAGATGAAATCCACCGCCTGCTCGGTTTCCACCTGGTTCCATTCGAACGGGGTGAATGCCATGATGAGCAGCAACAGCGGCAGGCCCACATTCATCAGGTTGGCCATCACCTCCCCCATGCCCTCGAGGTGAAACAGGTTAGGCGTGATGTAGAGAACCAGGATGGCCAGCAGGTAGGCCATCGTCAGCAGGTAGTACAGGCGCTGCCAGCGCGCATGGAAAGAGAACACCCGTCCGCCCACCAGCGCGAACAGCACGCTGACCCAGAACGCCAGCACCCACCAGTTGAGCAGGAAGATGGTAGCCAGGCTCATCGCGATGATGAAAACCGATCCTCCCGTGCGCAGCCTGCTCTCTCCGCGCCACAAAGGTTGCCAAAGCAGGAACAGCCCCAGATGCATCAGCAGCAGCGGGCGCATCCACAGACTCTGCGTCCCCAGCCAAAGCGCCAGATGCAAATCCACCAGCATGGCAAAAGACAGCCAGCGGCCGGAGCGCATCAGCTTATCGGGAGGGAGTGTCAACATTTCGTCATTCCTGTCAAAACTTCGTCAGGGCGAAGCAGATTGGCTCAAGTTTAACCCAGATCGACGCCAAGACTTCCGCAGCGCGGAAACGACAGCGCAGACCGTACGGATATTCGCTTAAAATTCAATGCATTCATATAATAAAAAGAGATTCCGCCTCGCACTGCCCGCCGCATCGCAGCTTCGCCATCCCATCCTATTCAAATTTGGCATAAGTATTGCTACATATAGCGCGCAAGGCGTCAGCAAGCAAACACCGAACCATTTTGGGAGAATCAACATAATGAAACGCAACCAATCCGGCTTTACCTTAATCGAAATCGCCATCGTGCTGGTGATTATCGGTCTGCTGCTCGGCGGCGTACTGAAGGGACAAGAACTCATCAACAGCGCCAAGGTGAAAAATCTGGCGACCGATTTCAGGAACATCCCTGTTTTCATCTACGGCTATCAGGATAAATTCAAGTCGCTGCCCGGCGATGATGCGGGCGTTTGTGCACATTTGGGCGGCTGTCCTCCAGCCACGCTGGCAACAACCGGAGGAACAGTTGGCAATGGACTGATCGAAGGTTCGTGGGATTCCTATATAAAGACAGACGAATCCTACCTGTTCTGGCAACAAGTACGCCTAGCCGGTTTGACATCCGGCACTACTGTTCTCCCAGCCGCGCCCATCAATGGCGACGGATACAGACCGGTTAATGCAGTGGGCGGCGAGATTGGCATCCAGAGCGGCACGTCGGTGGCAGCCAACAGCCCCATGTTAGACTTAAACGCCACCCCGATCCGCGGCACCTACATCATTTGCTCGCCCAACATCCTGGGCAAGTTTGCCAAGCAACTGGATATCCAACTGGACGATGGCAACACCCAGACGGGGTCGATGATGGCGTATGACGTAACTAGTGGAGGTCCTTACGCTCTAAAAAGCAATGCAACCGCCACTGCCGCAATTAATGATGCCGACATTACCGTCGTCTGCATGGGCGTTTAACAAAACTCCGGCGTGACACCTCAAAGCCCGCTCCGGCGGGCTTTTTTCATGCCGTCATTTTGCACCGACGACGATTGATCCAGTACGAATGGAAGTACCATACCAACCCTTCGTCGGCACCGCGAGAAGCCGGTCCTTGATCAGGCCGGCATCCAGTAGCGCACAAAGCGCGCGGATATTGGCATTGCCGGATTCCGGACCAAGCCCGGAATGATGCAAGCAATACCGTTTATGCGGCAGATCAATAGCGGAAATTTAAGGTTGCAGGAGAACACTCGCTGACCGGCCACGATTGCCGGGTCAGCCTTGCCGCAGTCGCTTCTCCGCGGCCTCCAGCGTCACCGGCTGGCCGAGCAGCACCAGCACATCGCCGGCACGCAGGATCATGTCTCCCGCCGGTTGGCTGCCTTCCACGTTATGGCGGCGCACGGCATTCACTTCGACGCTGAGCTGGTCCAGCTTCATCTCCAGCAGGCGCCGGTCGACCGCGGCATCGCCCGGGTTGAGCCGCACGGTCTGGAAGCGCGGCTGCTGGTTCTCGCCCTCCTCGGTCTCGACCTCTTCCGGCGGCGGCGCCGTGCGGAAATAGCCGCTGAACATGCTGTAGCGCTTTGCCCGCGTCTCCTGGATATGACGGATGACGCGGCTGAGCGGCACGCCGGAAAGCAGCAGCGCCTGCGAGGCGAGCATGACGCTGCCTTCGGTGACCTCGGCCACCACTTCGGCCGCCCCCGCCTGTTTCAGCACGGCGATATGCGTATCGTCGGCGGTACGCACCACCACCGGCAAATCGGGACGTGCGGCCTGCGTGTGATGCAATATCTTGAGCGCGGAGTGCTTGTCGTCGTAGGTGATCGCCAGCGCCTTGGCGCGCATCAGGCCGGCGGCCTGCAATACCTCGAGCTTGCCGGCATCGCCGTAAACGACCTTTTCCCCCGCCGCCACGGCTTCGCGCACGCGGCGCGAATCGAGATCCAGCGCGATGAAGCTGATCCCTTCCTCGGTCAGGAACCTCGCCAGCGCCTGGCCGCTGCGCCCGTAGCCGCAGATGATGATGTGCTGCTTGCTCGACATGCTGCTCACGGCGATCTGGTGCATCTGCATGGCGCGATTCATCCATTCTTCCGGGGAGAGGCGGCGCACGATGACTTCGGCATGCTGGATCAGGAACGGGGCGATGAGCATGGAGATGAGCATGGCAGCCAGCACGTTCTGCATCACGTCGGCCGGCAGCAATTCGACTGCGCCGGCCAGCGTCAGCAACACGAAGCCGAATTCCCCCGCCTGCGCCAGGCCGATGCCGGTGCGCAACGCCGCGCCCCACTCGCCCGCGAATCCGCGCACCAGCAGCGCCACCACCGCCGCCTTGAACGGGATCAGGATGAGCAGCAGCAACAGTACCCATCCCCATCCGGCGATCACCGCGTGCAGGTCGAGCAGCATGCCGATGGTGACGAAGAACAGGCCGAGCAGCACGTCGCGGAACGGCTTGATGTCCTCTTCCACCTGATAGCGGTATTCGGTCTCGGAGATCAGCATGCCCGCAACGAACGCCCCGAGGGCGAGCGACAGTCCGCTCAATTCGGTGAGCCAGGCCATGCCCAGCGTGAACAGCAGCACGTTGAGCATGAACAGCTCGGAGGACTTCTGCCCCGCCACCACATGGAACCAGGGGCGCAGCAGTTTCTGCCCGAACATCAGCAGCGCGGCGAGCAGGATCGCGGCCTTGAGTACGGCGATCGCGATGGTGCTGCCGAGGTGGGTGCCGCTTTCCGCCAGTGCGGGGATGATGATGATCAGCGGCACCACCGCCAGATCCTGGAACAGCAGCACGCCCATGATCTTCTGCCCGTGCGGCGCATTCAGTTCGGCGCGCTCGACCAGCATCTTGCTGACGATGGCGGTGGACGACATCGCCAGAATGCCGCCCAGCGCGAGGCCGGCGCGCCAATCGATCTCGAAGAACAGGGACGAAAGCATCACCAGCACCATGGTCGCGGCGACCTGCGCCGTACCCAGTCCGAACACCAGCCGCTGCATGGCGCGCAAGCGGGCCAGGCTGAATTCGAGGCCGATGCTGAACATCAGGAACACCACGCCGAACTCGGCCAGGTGGCGCGTTTCCGGGGCGTCCGGTATCCAGCCCAACGCATGCGGGCCGATCATGATGCCGACCAGCAGATAGCCGAGCATTGCGGGCAATTTCAGAATGCGGCACAACACCACCACGCCGACCGCGACGGCCAGCAGAATGAGGATGAGATGGAGTGAATTGTTCATGGCTCGATGATGCCACAATTTCAAAAAAACGCCGCCCCCAAACAGCGCTGTTATAATCCCGGACATGAACAAACCACTCTCCGCCGCGCCGCATGCGCTCGATCTCGCGCGGCAGGTACTCAACATCGAAGCCGATGCTGTCCGGGCGCTCACGCAGCGCATCGACGACAGTTTCCTGCACGCGCTGAACCTCATCCTCGCCTGCAAGGGCAGGGTCATCGTCAGCGGCATGGGCAAGTCCGGCCACATCGCGCGCAAGATCGCCGCCACCATGTCCAGTACGGGCACGCCCGCCTATTTCGTGCACCCGGGCGAAGCCAGCCACGGCGATCTCGGCATGGTCACGGCACAGGATGTGTTCATCGCGATCTCCTATTCCGGCGAGAGCGACGAATTGCTCACCATCGTGCCCGCAGTGAAGCGCCAGGGTGCGCACCTCATCAGCCTGACCGGCAATCCCGATTCCAGCCTGGCGCTGGCGGCGGATGCGCACCTGGACGGCTCGGTGGCGCAGGAAGCCTGCCCGATGGGCCTCGCTCCCACAGCCAGCACCACTGCCGCGCTCGCGCTGGGCGATGCACTGGCGGTGGCCCTGCTCGACGCCAAAGGCTTCGGCGAAGAGGATTTCGCACGCTCGCATCCCGGCGGCAGCCTGGGACGCCGCCTGCTCACCCACGTGAGCGACGTCATGCACACCAACGCCAGCATCCCGTCCGTGCACGAACAGGCCACCCTGGCCGATGCGGTACTGGAGATTTCGCGCAAGGGTCTCGGCATGACCGCCATCGTCGATGACAACCGACACCTGCTGGGCATCTACACCGATGGCGACCTGCGCCGCACACTGGCAAAGAAAGTGGATTTCAGCACCACCCCGGTCAGCACCGTGATGTCGAAGAATCCCCGCAGCATCGGCCCCGATGCGCTGGCGGTCGACGCCGTGCAGATGATGGAGAAATACAACATCAGCCAGCTACCGGTGGTGGATGATCACAAGAGGCTGGTCGGCGCGTTGAACATGCACGATCTGCTGAAAGCAAAGGTCATTTGATGTCGCTCGCGGACAGAATCAAGCCCCTGCGCCTGGTCGCCTTCGACGTGGACGGCGTACTGACCGACGGCGGACTGTACCTTTCCGATTCGGGCGAGGAATTCAAGCGCTTCAACTCCCTGGACGGGCACGGCCTGAAGATGCTCAAGGCATCCGGCGTGGAACTGGCCATCATCACCGGACGCACCTCGAAGTGCGTTGAGTTGCGCGCCAGAAACCTCGGCATCTCGCGCCTGTATCAGGGCGTGGAAGACAAGCTGGCAACGATGCAGGCGCTGCTGGCGGAGCTGAAGCTGGCGCCGGAAGCCGCCGCCTTCATGGGCGACGATGTGGTCGACCTGCCGGTGATGCGCCGCGTCGGTCTGGCGTTGAGCGTACCGGCCGCGCCGCAGGTGGTGCGCGACCATGCGCATTACGTCAGCCTGCGCGAAGCCGGGCATGGCGCGGTGCGCGAAGTGTGCGAGATGATCCTCGGCGCACAGGGCACACTGGAGGCGCAGCTCGCGCCCTATCTGAAGTGATGTTCGTCTCCCGCTTCATCGACAAGGCACGCGCATGGCTACCGCTGTTGCCGTTGCTGTTGCTGCTGGCCGCCACCTACTGGCTCAACCAGCAAGTGCAGCCGCTGGCGCCCCTGCAGAGCCAGCTGCGCCACGACATCGATTATTCGGTCGACAATTTCACCGCTGTCACGCTGAATCCACAAGGCCAGCCGCGCTATACCCTCGCTGCGGAGAAACTTTGGCACTACCCGGACGACGACAGTACGCATCTGCAAATGCCGAAGATCACCAGCCTGTATGCGAATCGCCCGCCCACGCTGACGACGGCGCAGACCGGCATGATCTCCAGCAAGGGGGATGACGTGTACCTTTACGACGACGTGAACATCTTCCGTCCCGCCAGCGGCGACATCGGCGAACAGCGTTTCGTCACCGGCTACCTGCATGTCATCCCCGACCGCGACTGGGCCGAGACGAACCAGTCGATCGTGATGACCAGCCGCCACGACATCATCCGCGCGGTCGGCATGGAACTCGACAACAAGGCGCGCACAGTCAGGCTGCTGTCCAACGTCAGGGCTAACCATGAACCCGTGCATCCGTAAAGCCGTCTGGTTCGGCCTGCTGCTGCTGTGCAGCGACCCTCTGTTCGCCGAAAACGCGGATCGCAGCAAGCCCATCCATCTCGAATCGAACCGCGTCTTCATCGACGACGCGAAACAGATCAGCATATTCGAAGGCGAGGTGGAACTGACCCAGGGCACGCTGCACATCCTGGCGGAGAAGATCGTGGTGACGCAGGACAGGCAAGGCAACAAGCACTGCACCGCCACCGGCAATCTCGCCAGTTTCCGACAGAAACACGAAGGCGCCGACGAATACATGGAAGGCTACGGCGAGCGCATCGAATACGACACCCTCGCCGAGACGGTCGATTTTTTCGGCCAGGCGAAAGTCAAACGCGGCCAGGACGAGGTGGAGGGCGAGCATATCTCGTACAGCACCCGCACCGAGATATTCCAGGGCAGCGGCGATCCGGCCAGTGCCGACTCTGCCGCAAAAGGCCGCGTGCATGCGGTGATCCAGCCCAAGAACAAGGACGGTGCCGCCGCCGATACTACGCCGCAGAGCGCGCCGCTCACCATCCAGTCCAGCCCGACCTTATCCAACCCCAAGCCATGAGTGAACTCAGAACCGTCTCGCTGAAAAAACGCTACCGCGCCCGCACCGTGGTGCAGGATGTCTCGCTGTCCGTGAGGAGCGGCGAAGTGGTCGGGCTGCTGGGGCCGAACGGCGCGGGCAAGACCACCAGCTTCTACATGATCGTCGGACTGGTCGCCGCAGACGGCGGCGAGATTTTCGTCGACAGCCAGGACATCACGCACCTGCCCATCCATCGCCGTGCCCGCCTCGGCCTGGCCTACCTGCCGCAGGAAGCCTCCATCTTCCGCCGCCTCAGCGTGAGCGAGAACATCCGTGCCGTGCTGGAATTGCAGGGCTATGCGCCAGCCGAGCTGGACGCGCGGCTGGAGGCGCTGCTGAACGACCTGCATATCACCCACATCCGCGACAACCAGGCCATCAGCCTGTCCGGCGGCGAGCGGCGGCGCGTCGAGATCGCCCGCGCGCTGGCCACCGACCCGCGTTTCATCCTGCTCGACGAGCCCTTCGCCGGCGTCGACCCCATCGCCGTGCTGGACATCCAGAAGATCATCCGCTTCCTCAAGGAGCGCGGTATCGGCGTGCTCATCACCGACCACAACGTGCGCGAAACGCTGGGCATCTGCGACCGCGCCTATATCATCAATGCCGGCTCGGTGATGGCGGAGGGCAAGCCGGACGAAATCATTTATAATGAGGGCGTGAGGAAGGTGTATCTGGGCGAGCACTTCAAGTTATAGGATCGCGCCGCCCACACACCACAACCCGGCAATGAAACACTCTCTCCAACTCAGGCAATCCCAACAACTGATGCTCACGCCGCAGCTGCAGCAGGCTATCAAGCTGCTGCAGCTGTCGACGCTGGAGATCAACCAGGAAGCGGCGCGCCTGCTGGACGAGAATCCATTCCTCGAGCGCGAGGACGACAGCACCAACCAGACCTACAGCGGCAACAGCAGCACCGACACGCCTGCCCCTTCCGGCAACACCGAAACCTCCCCTGCCGAAGCCGAACCGCGCGAAAGCGACAGCAACGAATGGCCGGAGCCCACATTCTCCTCATCGTCGGCTTCGTCCAGCCCGGATGACGAGGACGATGGCTACTCCGAGGTGGCCGCCGAAAAACCCAGCTTGCGCGAGCACTTGCTGTGGGAGCTGAACATGAACCCGCTGGACGAGCGCGACAAGAAGATCGTCGGCCTGCTCATCGATGCGCTGGACGAGAACGCCTACCTGTCGCAGCCGCTGGAAGAGATTGCCGAACTGCTGCCTCCGGAACTGGACATCACGCTGGACGATCTCGAGACGGCGCTGGTGCAGCTGCAGCATCTCGATGCCCCCGGCATCGGCGCGCGCAACCTGAGCGAATGCCTGTCCCTGCAGTTGCAAGCCATGCCGGAAGACCTGCCCGGCCGCGAACTGGCACTGGCCATCGTCGGCAAGCACCTGGATCTGCTCGCCGCGCGCGATTTCAACAAGCTGAAGAAGGCCCTGCGCTGCGACGACGATGCCCTGCGCACCGCGCAGGACCTGATCGTCCACCTGCAACCCAAGCCGGGCTCGGCCTTCGAGCATCGCGCAGCCGACTATGTCGTGCCGGACGTACTGGTGGAACGTCATGGCGGCATCTGGCGCGCGCGGCTGAATCCGGAAGCGATGCCGCGCCTGCGCATCAACCAGGTGTATGCCAACATCCTGCAGCAGCGCAACGAAAAGAACGCGCAGGAGATGGCCGGCCAGCTGCAGGAAGCGCGCTGGTTCATCAAGAACCTGCAGCAGCGCTTCGAGACCATCCTGCGCGTGGCGCAGGCCATCGTCGAACGCCAGCGCCAGTTCTTCGAACACGGCGACATCGCCATGCGCCCGCTGGTGCTGCGCGAGATCGCCGAACAGCTCGAACTGCACGAATCCACGATTTCGCGGGTCACCACGCAGAAGTTCATGCTCACCCCGCGCGGCATCTACGAATTCAAATATTTCTTCGGCAGCGGCCTCGCCACCGAAGCGGGCGGCGCCTGTTCGTCCACCGCCATCCGCGCACTCATCAAGCAACTGGTCAGCGAGGAAGATGCCAAGCATCCGCTCACCGACAGTCGCATGTCCGAAATCCTGGCACAGCAGGGCATTTTGGTCGCCCGCCGTACCGTGGCAAAATACCGCGAGGGGATGAACATCCTTCCGGTAAATCTTCGTAAATCACTCTAACCAAAAGGAGCAGGCCATGAACCTCAACCTCACAGGACGTCACCTCGAAATCACTCCGGCCATCCGCGAACACGTGCTCAGCAAGCTCGACAAGGTCAAACGCCACTTCGACAATGTGATCGACATCAACGTGACCCTGTCGGTGGACAAGCTGGTGCAGAAGGCCGAGGCCAACGTCCATGTTTCCGGCAAGAACATCTTCGCCGAAACCGAGGATAGCAACCTGTATGTGGCCATCGATGCACTGGTCGATTCGCTGGACCGCCAGGTGCTCAAACACAAAGAGAAACACACCGCGCGCCGCCACGACGAATCCGGCAAACATAGCGCTGCAGAATGAAGTCGATACGGGGCCATCAGCAATGATCGCCCCGTTTTTCCGTAACGGTGAAACAGCATGAGCCTGATCAGCAAGATACTAACCCCGGAATGCGTGCTGCTGGATAGCGAATCAGCCAGCAAGAAACGCGTGTTCGAGCGCGTCGGACTGTTGTTCGAGAACACGCACCACATCGCACGCAGCCAGGTGTTCGACAGCCTGTTCGCCCGCGAAAAACTCGGTTCCACCGGGCTGGGGCAGGGTGTCGCCATCCCGCACGGCCGCGTGAAGGGCCTGCGCGAGGCGGTCGCGGCTTTCGTGAAGATGCAGAACCCCATCCCGTTCGACGCACCGGACGGACTGCCGGTTAATTTCATCTTCGTGCTGCTCGTTCCCGAACGGGCGACCGACCTGCATCTGCAACTGCTGGGCGAACTGGCGCAGATGTTCTGCGACAAGACGTTCCGCGACCAACTGCAAGCCACCGACGACCCCGTGGCAATCCACAAACTGTTCGTCGACTGGCAGGGATAAATATCGTGGCTCAGGTCAACATCCAGCAACTGTTCGAAGACAAGCAGGAGCGCCTGAGCCTGACCTGGGTAGGCGGTGCCAAAGGCGGCGATCGCGTCCTCGAAAGCGATGTCGTCAACGCCTCCAACCGCGGCCTGATCGGCCACATGAACGTGATCCACCCGAACTGGGTGCAGGTGTTCAGCAACACCGAACTGGATTACCTGCACGCGCTCTCCCCCGCCGAACTCTCCATCACGCTGACCCAGCTCGAACAAGGGCAGCCGCTGTGCCTGATCGTGGCCGGCGAAACCGAGATCCCCAAGGGGCTGCTGGATTTCGCCAATCGCACCCACACCCCGCTGTTCCACTCGCCGCTGGGCAGCGTGCAACTGATGTGGATGATCCGCCATTACATCGTCAAGGGGCTGGCCGATTCCACCACGCGCCACGGCGTGTTCCTCGACGTGCTCGGCGTCGGCGTGATGATCACCGGCGACAGCGGCGTGGGCAAGAGCGAACTGGCGCTGGAACTGATCACGCGCGGCAGCGGCCTGGTGGCGGACGACATCACCGAGCTGTACCGCATCTCGCCGGAAACGCTGGAGGGACGCTGTCCCGACCTGCTGCGCGACTTCCTCGAAGTGCGCGGCCTCGGCATGCTCAACATCCGCACCATGTTCGGCGAGACAGCAGTGCGCCGCAAGAAGAGTCTCAAGCTCATCGTCCACCTGTATCGTCCGCCGCACGACGATCTGTCCAAGCTGGAACGCCTGCCGACCTCGGGCTCCGAGGAGATACTGGGCGTCAGGATCAGCAAGGTGGAGCTCCCCGTGATGGCGGGACGCAACCTCGCCGTGCTGGTCGAGGCCGCCGCGCGCAACTTCGTGCTGCAGCAGCGGGGCATCGACACCATGCAGGAATTCATCTCCCGCCAAGAGCAGCTGATGCAGGAGCAGTGAGCATGCAGCTGTTCCTCATCAGCGGTTTATCCGGCTCCGGCAAAAGTGTCGCGCTGAACGTCCTGGAGGACAGCGGCTATTACTGCGTGGACAACCTGCCGGCGGAACTGCTGCATGTACTCACCAACAACCTGCAGCTGGCGGGCATCAGGAAGATCGCCGTCAGCGTCGATGTGCGCAGCGGCAACAGCGTCGTGCTGCTGCCGCAATATATCGAAAAACTCAAGCAGCAGGATATCGACGTCCATCTGCTGTTCCTCGATGCGAACAACGAAACGCTGGTGAAACGCTTCTCCGAAACGCGCCGCCTGCACCCCTTGAGCGACGGCGTGAAGACGCTGACCGAGAGCGTCGCGCTGGAGCGCGAGTTGCTGACCGAGATCGCCAGCATCGGGCACCACATCGACACCAGCGATCTCAATGCCAACGCGCTGCGCGCCTGGATCAAGCAGTTCGTCTCACTGGACCGCGCGCGCCTGACCCTGCTGTTCGAATCCTTCGCCTTCAAGAACGGCCTGCCGCTGGATGCCGACTTCGTTTTCGACGTGCGCTGCCTGCCCAACCCGCATTACGATCCGGCGTTGCGCGCGCTGACCGGCCGCGACCAGCCGGTGATCGACTTCCTGGATGGCACGCCGCTCGCGCAAAAAATGTACGCCGACATCCGCGATTTCGTCGCAGGCTGGCTGCCCAGTTTCATCGCAGACAACCGCAGTTACCTCACCGTCGCCATCGGCTGCACCGGCGGACAGCACCGCTCGGTATATCTCGCCGAGCGGCTGGCGCAGCACTTCAAGACGCAACAGCAGTTGCTGGTGCGGCATCGCGAGCTCACAAGCTAAAACCTTTTAGCCACAGGGCACACAGAGAAGGCAGCATCCCTCATGCTTACTGCCGGTTTTCTTTGTGGTCTCTGATGAAACCACTAGCCATTCGACTAAACGAAAAAGTACTTTCGTTAAGTCGCTGGTTATGTGTACTCTGCGGCTCATGATCATGCGGTTTTGAATTTCATGCCATTTCTTTCACACATCAAACCCGGCGACTACCTCATCCTGCTGGTCGGCGGCCTGTGCACCGTCTGGATCACGTTCGTGCTCTGGTCCGGCGGCGCCGCCGACAAGGCCGTCATCCGCAGCGGCGGCAAGGTGTTCCGCGAAGTGCCGCTGTCGCGCGACCAGCAGGTCGAAGTGCCCGGCCCGCTCGGCACCAGCATCATCACCATCGAGAAACGCAGGGTGCGCATCACCTCCGACCCCAGCCCCAGACAATACTGCGTGCGTCAGGGCTGGCTGCAGCAGGCAGGCGAGATCGCCATCTGCCTGCCGAACGAGGTGAGCGTCGAGCTGACAGGAGGCGAGAAAAAATATGACAGCCTCAACTATTAAATCCATGCATGAGCTATTGCGCCGCCAGACTGCTGCGTTGCGTGCTCGCTCACTCCTCGTCTATCCATTTGATATGCCTCGTCGTTCGCTGCGCGGCTCCTTGCACTCTGGCCGCTTACTACGCTTCTGCAAGGCTTTAACATGAGCATTCACAGTATCCGACTCGATACCACCGCCGAAGATCACCACATCGCCAGAATGGCGGCGGTGGCGCTCGGCCTCACCGTGCTGGAGAACGCCATCCCCTCGCCGCTGCCCGGCGTGAAACCGGGGCTGGCCAACATCGTCACACTGATCGTGCTGGCACGCTTCGGCTGGCGTACGGCGGCATGGGTATCGCTGCTGCGCGTGCTCGCCGGCAGCCTGCTGTTCGGCAATTTCCTCGCGCCCGGCTTCTTCCTCAGCCTGTCCGGTGCGATATGCAGCCTCGCCGTGCTGGCGTTCTCCATGCACCTGCCGCAACGCTTTTTCGGTGCTGTCACGCACAGCATCCTCGCAGCCTTCGCCCATATCGCCGGGCAGATGACCGTGGTCTACCTGTGGCTTATCCCGCACAGCGGCATCGCCTACCTCATCCCCATCTTCGCCACGGCTTCGCTGGTGTTCGGCACGGTGAACGGTTTGGTCGCGGCCAGTTTCATGGATAATGGCGACAAGGGAATAACGGGAACCCCACCATGAAAACAATCACACTCGCCCTGACCGGCGCATCAGGATTGCCCTACGGCATGCGCCTGCTCGAATGCCTGCTCAAGGGCGGTCAGCGCGTGCATCTGGTTTATACCCAGGCCGCACAGATCGTCGCCAAGCAGGAACTGGATTTCACGCTGCCGAACCGTCCGCAGGAAGCCGAGCAACTGTTCGCCGATCGCATCGGCACTTTCAGCGGCGAGTTGCAAGTATTCGGCATCCAGGACTGGTATGCGCCGATGGCTTCCGGCTCCAATCCCGGCGACGCGATGGTGGTATGCCCCTGCACCATGGGCACGCTGGGCAAGATCGCCGGCGGCATCAGCGACGACCTCATCGCCCGCGCGGCGGATGTGATGCTGAAGGAGAAGCGTGCCTTGATCCTGGTGCCCAGAGAGATGCCGTTCTCGGCCATTCACCTGGAGAACATGCTGAAGCTATCGCATGCCGGCGCGGTCATCATGCCACCGAATCCGGGGTTTTATCATCATCCGCAGAGTGTGCAGGATATGGTGGATTTTGTTGTCGCCCGGATATTGGATCATTTGGGGGTTGAGCAGGGGTTGATGAAGAAGTGGGGCGAGTAAATCAACACCGTCGGGGGTTGCCCGACAGCAAGTTACTTTCTTTTGCTTCGCCAAAAAGAAAGTAACCAAAGAAAAGGCGACCCCGGTGCGCCGCTGCTTCGCAGTTCCCTGCGTTGCTCGACTGGTCAGGCCTTCTCATAAACTCGCACGACCCGCTACGCGGTCACGTGCTCAAACATATTCGTCGGACTACCCCTGACCAGCCTGCGCTACTCGGCGGCGCACAGGGGAAGGAAAAAGTCAAAACCAAAATCCGTATGGAGGGTACCAAGCTGCCATGCATTTCATACGGCGCAATATGAATGTGCTGTATGAGATTTACATTAATTGATTCTCATACATTTTAATGACTGGTCGAATAGCTGGTACCGCCTCATACAATAACGTTGCGACAGCATTCCAGCGAGTTGCTTTGACTGCTCCTGGTTTTGAATAAATACTGGTTTCAATGCCTACCAGCCGACATTCATCCCTCCCCCAAGATTCGATGGGTTTCTTAATGTCTCCAATTTTCCAAACGCTGCACCCGCTAACTCCGCGAAGGTCATCTGGCATTTGTGCAGGATAATTCGTGCGCATACGAAACTTGGCTTCTTTACCCGTATGGTCAAATAATTCTTCTGGCGAGGCCTTAAGAAGAATGTGCAGTTGTGAATCATAATTCTGGAGCCCAACTGCATTTTCTAATGCACACGTTCCGTACTGTAAAAGCCTTGCATGCATCGTCTCTTGGGTTTCATCAATACTTGTCGACCATACTTTAGGGAAGCCGGAAATCAAGAAAAAACTGCTGGAAAGGTCCGTATTAAATTCCACATCTCTTATACGAACGAACTCCACTTCCAATAAGCGACTGCATTCCTGCTCGTTCAATTCGTATACGGCGACATCATATGGATCATTTGAAAATACGCTGCTTTCTGCACTAGATAGAAACCAGTTTCCAGCAAGAGGGACGAAGTTACCTTTTGAACTACCCATAATGCCAACGGATCGCCCTGATACTTCCTTAATCACATGGGCCGCTGTGACAATAAATCGATGTTCTGCGACAGCCAAAAGCGTACCAGTGCCAAGCAACCCTATATACGGTGCGTTGGCAGCGACTATCCCAATGGTTGATTTGGCGATCAACTCCGGAATACACGCTGATATCGCGCTAGTCGCTTTTTCTAATTCGGCAGGGCTAATATTCATACTTGGCTGGAATAAAACGTACTGGAGTCAAGTTGTTTACCTATCTTAGCTCAGTATGGAGGGCAGCTTGGTACCCTCCATACGGATTTTGGTTTTGACTTTTTCCTTCCCCTGTGCGCCGCCGAGTAGCGCAGGCTGGTCAGGGGTAGTCCGACGAATATGTTTGAGCACGTGACCGCGTAGCGGGTCGTGCGAGTTTATGAGAAGGCCTGACCAGTCGAGCAACGCAGGGAACTGCGAAGCAGCGGCGCACCGGGGTCGCCTTTTCTTTGGTTACTTTCTTTTTGGCGAAGCAAAAGAAAGTAACTTGCTGTCGGGCAACCCCCGACGGTGTTGGGTTTGAAAGGTAGAGGAATTCAACGAGGGTTCCCCCACCCTAGCCCTCCCCCGTAGGAAGAGGGGATTAGCCCCCAACAACTTTATTCAACATCACCCTCACCGGCGTCGGTATCGCCGCCCCCAACGCCTCCCCCACCTCCAGCCAAACACTGCCCGGCTGCGCAGCATGCAAAGACTTACGCACCACCTCCACCTTCAACGGCGCGATATGCAACTTGAAATGCGTAAACACATGCGTGAACGCCGCCAACTTCTCTCCGCCCCTCGCCTCCATACCACTGCGCAAGAACCAGTCCCGCGCCGCAGCCTCATCCTCGAACTGCGGCGGACACCACAGCCCGCCCCAGATGCCGCTGCCCGGCCGTTTTTCCAGCAGGATGTCGTTGCCATGCATGAGCAGCAGGAAGACCGCATGCCGCTCCGGCACTGCCTTGCGCGGACGCGGCGAAGGAAGCTCGGCAACGCGCTCGGTCTGCAACGCGACGCAATCAGCCTGCACCGGACACAGCACACACCTGGGCTTGCTGCGCGTGCAGACGGTGGCACCCATGTCCATCAGCGCCTGGGTGTAGATGGCGATGGAGCCATCCCTTCCCCCTTGCAGGGGGAAGGTTAGGATGGGGGTAGAAGTCGATGACGTTTCTACCCCCTCCCCAGCCCTCCCCCTGCAAGGGGGCGGGAGTAAAAGTTCGGCCTGTTGCCACAGCAGCTCTTCCACCTTCTTCTCGCCCGACCAGCCTTCGATGCCGCAGTAACGCGCCAGCACGCGCTTGACGTTGCCGTCGAGGATCGCGCGGCGTTCGTGCCAGGCCAACGCGCAAATAGCGGCCGCGGTCGAGCGGCCGATGCCGGGCAGTTCGACGATATCCTCGAACCTGCGCGGGAATTCGCCGTTGAATCTCTCGGCGATGATGCGGGCGGCCTTGTGCAGATTGCGGCCGCGGGCATAGTAGCCAAGGCCGCTCCAGTGCGCGAGCACATCATCCTCGCTGGCTGCGGCCAGCGCGGCAACGCTCGGGAAGGCCGCAACGAAACGCTGGTAATAAGGAATGACCGTGGCGACCTGGGTCTGCTGCAGCATGATCTCGGACAGCCAGACGCGGTAGGCATCCGCACCTTGCCACGGCAGGTGGTGGCGTCCGTGCTGCTTCTGCCAGCGGATGAGCTGATGGGCGAACGACGACATGGAAGAACGGTTCAGCTGCGTCGCGAACCACTCATTTGAACAGGCCCTTCAGGCTTTTCTTCAGTTCTTCGCGCGCCCGGTCTTTCAGTTCGTCCTTCTTTTCGTCGAGCTTCTGTTTCGCCACATCCGCGAGCAGCGCGCCGTAATCCACCTTGAATTTGAGATCGTCGAACGCGCCGCTCACGTTGACCGGCAATGTCGCGGTCTTGCCCTGCTCGGTCTTGGCGAAGATGACCTTGGCGTTGTAGTCCAGGCTGTCGTGGCCGATGTCGATGTCGCCCTTGCCGGTGACGCGCAGCACGGTCGATTTCACCGCGAGGTCGTCGTTATGCGCCACGCCGTTGTGCACCTTGAAATTGGCCTTGAATTCGCTGAACGCGGTTTTTTCGTTCTTGTCCACGCCCAGGGTGCGGGTGCTGGTTTCCTTGCCCAGGTTCTGCAGGCCCTGCACCAGCTTGCCCAGATCGATGCCCTTGATCGCCCCGTTCGCCAGGTTTACCGCAACCTTGCCGTTCAGCGCCTGCTTCAGTCCGCTGACGGTGTTGCCCTGTGCGGTGAGGTCGAGCGCGATGTTGCCCCGGCCCTCGACCAGATCGAGATTGGCGACATCCTTCAGCAGCGGCGCGGTGTCGACGCCGGTCAGCTTCTCGTTGATGGCAAAGCTGGACGTCATCGCATTCACCGATGCCCTGCCGTCGATGCTGCCCTGATACAACCTGGCCGAGATCGGTGCGATGTTCACTTGCCCGCCGCGCGCCTTGACGTCGACGCGCAGCTGCGCGACCTTCACGTTGGCGGCCTTAAGCGAGCCGATGCGCAGGCTGCCTTCCAGGTTCAGCGTCTTCAGCGCGGAGAGGTCGAACGGCTGCTCCGGCTCCGCGGCCTTGGCTTTGTTCTGCGGCTGGGTTTGTTCGCTCTTCTTCGGCAGGTAGGGATCGGCGTCGAACTGGTCGATCTCCAGGTCGTAGCGGATCATCGGCACGCTGAAATTGTTCACCGCGGCCTTGGCCTTGACCTGGCTCTGCAGCAGGCCTCCGTCCAGCTTGGCCTGGATGCTCTGCCGCCCCAGGTCGGCCTGCACGCTGCCCTTCAGTTCGCTGCTGATGTGCTTGCCGGGCAGCTTGTCGCCGCTGGCGTCGAGCGCCAGCCTGAGATCGGACAGGTTGAACTGCTGCGCGTCGATGCTGCCGGTGAGCGGCGAGGTGAGCTTGAGCTTGAACGCCTGTTCGGGTTGTTTCACGTCCACATCCAGCGCCATCGAGCCCACCTTGAACGAGCCGGCATTGCCTTCGATGCCGGGCAGCGCAAGTGCCGCGACGACGCTGCCGGATGCACCGTCCAGTCTGGCATTCAGGGCAACGCTGTCGCCCTTGAACCTGTCCCTGGTCAGGCTCAGGTCGGGCGCGTTGAAGCTCGCCTCGAACTTGCCTTGCGCCTTGCTGCCGCTTGCGCTGAACGCGAACTTCTGCAGCGCGAACTCCTGCGTCGCCAGATGTGCGCTGGCATCGCCGCCGGCCTTCACCAGCAGATCCGTCATGTCGAGCGCCTTCCCATTGGCCTGCAACTCCAGGCCCTGCACCTGATAGAAATTCTTTTCCAGGTCGAAAGTGAGCGTGGCTTTGATCTGCGCCATGATGTCCAGCCTGGGCTGGCTGGACTGGATGTGCGCGGAGAAATCGATCCTGCTCGGGACGTCGTTGGCGATGCGCCCCGTCTTGAGGCTCAGGTCCTGCACGCTGTAACGGTTGCCCGCAGCTTCGTCGTCGTAGCTGAGGTCGGTCTTGTCCAGTTGCACCGAGGCGATGTCAAACGACATCGGCGGGCCGCCGGCTTCGGCTGCCGCGGGCGGCGCCGGCGCGGCGGGCTCGGCTGGTTTGCCCAGCAGGTCATCGAGGTTGGTCTTGCCGTTCCGGTATTTGACCACTCTGGCCTTGACGCCGCTCACCGCGACTTCGTCCACCACGACCTGGCGCGCAAGCAGGGGCAGCAACTTGAGCGAAACGCTTGCGCTCTCGAGCGAGGCGAACTCCTGCTCGCTCCGGTATTCCGACAGCGAGGCCTTGCCCAGGCTGACGCCGATACTGGGGAAGAAATGCAGACGGATGTCGCCATCCAGCCTGAGCGTGCGCTGCTTGCTCTCCTTCACCGCCGTGATGATCTGCGGTTTGTAGGCGTTGGGATCGAAAGTCGCCGCCACATAGCCGGCCAGCGCCGCAGCCAGCGCCAGCAGCACGCCGACCGTCCACAGACCGTACTTGAGATATCTGCTCATATCGCCACCTGTCGAAAGATGTTGTGCGAATTATAAACACGGGAACCGCCATTCATGATGACGCCGCCGTGTCACCTTCGATCATCGTCGAATCCTGCCCGCCCCGGCGGGCGATATCAGGCGTCCGGCAATGCGATCTTATTGTCGGTGCTGAACTGATAGTCCTTGAAGATATGCTCGGCGGCAAGCAGCTGGTAGCTGCCGTCCGCCGCCTTGCGCGTGGTGTCCTTGAGGCGGTAGGTATAGTGTCCGCAGGTCCAGCATTTGAAGTTGCGCATGTGCGTGCACAGGCAGGTCTTGTCGAAGACCTGGATCTTCTTGGCGTCCGGATGCAGCGCCACTTCGCGGTTGTAGGCGTCGATGTAGTCGCAATGGCCGGTGGAATCGAGCAGGTAACCGTAAGACTCGCAGCCGGGGCGGATGCCGGAGCCGATGGACGGGCTGTTCTTCAGCATGCGCATCGGATAGCCCGTGGGCGAGGTGCCATTGACCTCGATGTCGTTCTCGCCGGCCTTGAAATACTCCTGCTGCACATCCTCCGGCAGGCCGCATTCCTTCGATACGGTAAAGCGGGTGGCCACTTGCACGGCAGCTGCGCCCTGTTCAAGGTAGCTGACCGCGTCGCTGCCGGTGAAGATGCCGCCGGCGGGGATCACGGGGATATCCAGCTTCTCGTCGCGCAGGTACTGGTGGATCTCGTTGGTGATGGTGCGCAGGTCGTACTTCATCCAGTCGTCCAGGCCGAAACCGAGGTGGCCGCCGGCCAGCGGGCCTTCCACCACGATGTAGTCGGGCAGGCGGTTGGTGCGGGCATTCTTGCGCAGGAACAGCTGCAGCGCGCGCAGCGACGAGACGATGATGCCCAGCTTGACGTCGCGGAAACGCGGATGATCTTCCATCAGTGCAAACGAGCCCAGGTGCAGCCCCGCCGCCAGGGTGATGCCGTCGATGCCGGCCGACAGCGCGCCCAGCAACCGCACCCTGAGCGTCTCCTTGGGCGCGTTCATGGTGAGCTTTTCCATGCAGTTGATGAAGATCATGCCGGAACCACGCTTGGCCTCCATGGTCTTGCTCACGTGCAGGCGGGTGGATTCGGCGATGTGGTCGAGATCGAACTTGACGGCCGCCTTGTCGGAATTGTCGATGTTGTATTTGTACTGCAGGAGCTTGGTCTTGACGAAGTCGGTCTCGTAGCGGCGGTCGGAGACGGTGGGCAGCATGGCGTCCGAGATATGGCCTATACCACCCAGACGGGCCGCCTCCAGCGCCAGCTCCGCAGTGGAGATGTCCACGCCCATGCCCCCGATCACGATCGGGACCAGCTCACGTTTGCCGAACTTCAGGCGAAAATCATCAACACGTTTCATTATTTCTCTCGCTCCTAAACGAGACTCATTTTACCCCAAAGTGCCCTGCGGCCCCCGCAAAAGTGCCTGCGGGGAGCCTGACCGGCAATTGCCAAGGTTTTCCTAGATGACTTTGGAATAGCGCGTGTGTTCTTGTTTTGCGCGCAGGTATTTGTCAAAGACCATGCAGATGTTGCGGATCAGCATGCGTCCTTTCGGGGTGACGCTGATCCATTGCGGCGAGAGCTCGAGCAGCCCCTCTTTTTCGTATTCGGCGAGTTCTTTCAGTTCGGTGGCGAAGTACTGGTCGAAATCGATCAGGTAGGCGATGTTGAACGACTCCTTCGATATCTCGAAATGGCACATCAGCGCCTGGATGATGGCGCGCCGCACCAGGTCGTCGGCATTCAGCTCCATGCCGCGCATGATGGGCAGGATGTTGTTGTCGAGCGCATCGTAGTAAGGTTCCAGCTCGCGGAAGTTCTGGCTGTAGGTCGGGCCGATCTTGCCGATGGAGCTGACGCCGACCGCGATCAGGTCGCAATCCGAATGCGTGGAATATCCCTGGAAATTCCGGTGCAGACGGCCCTGGCGCTGCGCCACGGCGAGTTCGTCGTCCGGCTTGGCGAAATGGTCCATGCCGATATACACATAGCCCGCATCGGTGAGGGTGTTCACCGCCAGTTTGAGGATGTCGAGCTTGGCCTGCGGCGCCGGCAGGTCTTCCTCGTGGATGCGGCGCTGCGGCTTGAACAGCTTGGGCATGTGCGCATAGTTGTAGATCGACAGGCGGTCCGGATTCGCCGCGATGACCTTGTCCAGCGTGACCCTGAAACCTTCCAGCGTCTGTTTCGGCAGGCCGTAGATCAGGTCGATGCTCACCGATTTGAAGCCGTTGGCGCGCGCCGCCTTGATGACCTGCAGCGTCTCCGCTTCGCTCTGGATGCGGTTCACCGCCTTTTGCACCGCCGGATCGAAATCCTGCACCCCGATGCTGATGCGGTTGAAACCCAGTTCGCCCAGCAACGCGACGGTGGCGTCGCTCACCTTGCGCGGGTCGATTTCGATGGAGTATTCGCCATCCTCTACCAGCTGGAAGTTGCTTCGGATGGCGCCCATCACGGCACGCAACTCGTCGTCGCTGAGGAAGGTCGGCGTACCGCCGCCGAAGTGCAGTTGTTCGACCCGTCGATCCTTGCCCAGCAGCGCGGCTTGCATCCCGATCTCTTTGATCAGGTATTTGACATATTGGTCGGCCTTGCTGAAATCCTTGGTCACCACCTTGTTGCAGGCGCAATAAAAACACAGCGTGTTGCAGAACGGGATGTGGACATACAGCGACAACGGGCGGCTGATGCCGCCGACCTCGCGCTTGCCCATCCACTGCGCGTACATCTCTGCATTGAAGGCTTCGACGAAACGGTCGGCGGTGGGGTAGGACGTATAGCGGGGACCGTTCTTGTCCAGACGGCGGATCAGGTCCAGATCGACTTCCAGCTGGGAGCTTATTTCTTTGTTGGCTGACATGGGGAAAGCTTCAAATATTTCGGTTTCGGAATGTGACAGGATACCGCAAAATGCGTTTGATATAGGTCAAAAACCGTGTCATATTTCGGCCGTGGAAACTGCAATATACCCCCTGAAGAGCCTGGCGCAAAACACGGTTGCCCGCCCCGCCTTGCGCATCGCCTGTTCCAGTTGCAACCTGCGCGAGTTGTGCCTGCCGGTCGACCTGGACGGCGCGGAGATGCAGCGCCTGGATGCGCTGACCAGCCTGAAACGCGCGTTCCGGCGCGGCGAGTACCTATACCGCAGCGGCGAGCCTTTCCGCGCGCTGTATGCAATCCGCACCGGCTTCTTCAAAACCCAGGTGCTGCATGAAGACGGGCGCGAACAGGTGACCGGCTTCCAGATGCCCGGCGAGATCATCGGCCTGGATGCAATCTGCTCCGATGCCCATACTTGCGATGCCGTCGCGCTGGAAGACAGCGAGATCTGCGAAATACCGTTCGCCCAGCTGGAAGCGCTCAGCCGCGAACTGCCGAGCCTGCAACGCCACCTGCACAAGATCATGAGCCGCGAGATCGTGCGCGACCATGGCATCATGATGCTGCTCGGTTCGATGCGGGCCGAAGAGCGGTTGGCCGCCTTCCTGCTCAACCTGTCGCAGCGTTTCAGCGCCCGCGGCTATTCGCCGAACGCCTTCCTCCTGCGCATGACGCGGCAGGAGATCGGCAGCTACCTGGGGCTGAAGCTGGAAACAGTCAGCCGCACCCTGTCCAGTTTCCAGGAATACGGCCTGCTCAATGTGAAGGCGCGCGAGGTGGAAATCATGGACATGCTGCGGCTGCGCAGTTTCGTCGGCGGCACCTGATGCGTCGTTTTGCCGCATTCCGGCCTTGCCGCTGATCAGGTATCCTGCACGAAAGACCGGCCCTTGCCACCGAACATCAATTCATCGGAGTACAACATGCATCAGCAATTCAACGTATCGCACGAAGAGACCGTCCGCGCCAAATGGCCGCACGAGATTTTTCTGATCAACCTGGTGTTCAACCACATTCTGGTGTTCGCCGCGACCTTCGGCGTGTTCAGCACCTTTCCGCTGATGGTGCTGGTGGTCCCGATCACCTCTTTTGCCATCACCGGCTACATCGTCTTCAAGGCCAGGCAGATCGCCAGGTCTGGAGAGAGCTGGTTCGTCAAATCGCACTGGGAGATCGCCGCGAAACGCAACAGCAACTTCCTGCGCCTGCTGGTCATCACTTGCGCCATCGTCGGCGGCGGCCTGTGGCTGTCGAAAATGATGGCTTGGTCCAAGATCACCACGCTCGCCACGCTCGGCGGATTCGGCATCCTGCCGTTCATGGTCTCCCTGCTGGTGCTCATCGTGCTGGGCAACGATTCGATGTATCAGGCACGCCACGGCAAGCTGCCCAAACGCTTCGCCGAGCAACGCACTGCCTCGTCCGATCCGGCCATCTCCCTGTAGGCCGGGCATGACCACCGAGAGCAGGATCTATTGGGGCGTCGGCATCGTGTCGGCGCTGGTAATCGCAGGATCGCTGCTGATCCCCGGGGAACCCAGGCGCAGCGATGACCTGCCCTGGCATATCGAGCATCCGACGCCGGATTCGGTGCGGGTATTCGGCCTGACGCTGGGGGAATCGGTTGCCAACGAAGCCGAACTCCGTTTCAAGGAGGAAGCCAAACCCAGCCTGTTCAAGTCTCCGGAAGGAAAATTGATTGCCGAGGTGTTCTTCGAACAGGTCGATCTGGCCGGCTTGCGCGGCAAGATCGTGCTGACCATCGACGTTCCCGCAGCGGAATTGCAAGGCATGTACGAGCGCGGCCTGCGCATGGCAGCCACCGGGAGCGGCAAGAAAATCACCATGACGCCGGATGACATCGCGAGGCTGCGCACCTGGCCGATCAGCAGCCTGACCTATCTTCCCAGCCTGAACGTGGACGAAGCCGCCTTCCTGAAACGTTTCGGCCAGCCTGCACAACGCATCCAGGAGAACAAGAGCGGGCTGGTCCACTGGCTGTATCCGCAGGATGGCCTGGATATCACGCTGGGCAACGGCGAGAAGCCGTTGTTGCAATATGTCCCGCCCAGGCATTTCGACAGGCTGGTCAGCCCGTTGATGTCGAACGGCTCGGTCCTGAAGTAACGCCGGCGCAGCCGGCTATTTCTTGCCGGCCCCGGCGTTCCCGTCCTTGTCCGCATCGTGCAGCAGATCGTCATCGTCATCCAGCAGGATGCGGTTGGCGCTGCCTTCCATATCCTCGTACTGCCCTTTCTTCACCGCCCACACCAGCACGATGACGAACAGCACACCGAAGAACATCATGCCGGGTATCAGGCTGTAGATCACATCCATCGCGTCACCTCATTGCTTGTTGAATAATGTCCGGATGCGCGCCGCATTGCCGATCACGACCAGCGAGCTGATCGGCATGCTGATCGCCGCCACCAGCGGACTGACTTTCGCCATCATTGCCAGCGGCACCATGATGGCGTTATACACGAACGATAGCCCGATGTTCTGTTTGATGGTGCGCAAGGTGCGTTGCGACAGCAATGTGGCCTGGCGCACCTTGTCCAGTTCGTTGTACATCAGCACGATATCGGCGCTTTCCACCGACACGTCGGTGCCGGAGCCGAGTGCGATCCCGACGTCGGCCCGGATCAGCGCCGGGGCATCGTTGATGCCGTCGCCCACCATCGCCACCACTGCCCCGCCCTGCTGCATGCGCTGGATCACCTGGTCCTTGTCCTGCGGCAACACCTCGGCGATCACTTCCATGCCCCCGAGCTGGCGCGCAACCGCTTCGGCCACCGGCCTGCGATCGCCGCTCAACAGAATCATGGTGATGCCCGACGCGCGCAGCGCATCGATCAATTGCCGGGCATCTCCGCGCAGTTTGTCGGCCAGGGCGATGATGGCCACATGCTTGCCATCCCATGCCATATATACACAGCTCATCGCCCGCCTTTCCAGGTCATGCGCGGTCGCCTGCAAGGCCGGATCGAGCGCGACACCCTGCCGCAACAGCCATTCCGCGCTGCCCATCGTCACCGCCCTGCCCGCCACCGTCGCCGCGACCCCCAGCCCTGCTGTCGCCTGAAAACCGGAAGACGCCAGATCCCGATAAGGCAGTTGCCGCGCCTCGGTCTCAGCCACGATGGCCTTGGCCAGACTGTGTTCGCTGTATCGCTCCACCGCTGCGGCATGCCGCAGCACTTCCTGCTCATCGCACCCGGCTGCCACATGCACTTGTGCCAGGCTCATCCTGCCTTCAGTCAATGTCCCGGTCTTGTCGAACACGAAATGCGTGACCTTGGACAGCGTTTCCAGGACCAGGCCGTTCTTGACCAGGATGCCGTGTTTGGCCCCCAGGCCGGATGCCACGGCAATGGACATGGGCGTCGCCATACCCAGCGCACACGGGCAAGTGATGATGAGCACCGAGGTGGCCGCCATCAGCGCGATCTCGAAATCGCGGCTGTTCCAGATGAAAAAGGTGACTGTCGCACAGACCAGCGTGACCAGCACGAACCACGGCACGATGGTATCGGCCAGGCGCTGGATGGGCGCCTTGGACGATTGCGCCTCCTCGACCAGCCGGATGATCTTGGACAGGGTGGTGTCCTGCAACTGCGCACGGACTTCCACCAGCAATGCGCCGTTCGTGTTCACCGTGCCGGCATAGACTTGCGCACCCGCCGCCTTGTTCTGCGGCGCGGACTCTCCGCTCAGCATCGCTTCGTCAATCGCGCTGTGCCCTTCAAGCACCACGCCGTCCACCGGCACTTTGTAACCGGGCTTGATCAGCACATGATCGCCAGGTTTCACGCCGCGTATGGGGGTCATCTGTTCCTGTCCGTCGCGCATGACGATGGCGACGCGCGGCTGCAATTCCATCAGGCGCTTGGTGGCAGACACTGCCTGATGGCGGAACATCCCTTCCAGATAGCGCCCGATCAGGATTACGAAAGTCAGGTTGGTGACGGTATCGAAAAAGACCTCTCCCACCGTACTGTGCGTCACCGTGACATACAGCGAATAGGCATAGGTGACGCTCAAGCCGATCGCGATAGGCAAATCCATGGTGAGATGGCCGCCGCGCAATCCCCCCATCGCACCACGGAAGAATGGATATCCCGAATACAGCAGCGTAGGGGTCGCCAGGGCAAGCCCGATCCAGTGGAAAAACTGGCGGAATTGGTCATGATCCGCCCCGCTGTACAGCGCGATGGAGATCCACATCATGTTCATCATGGCAAAACCCGCGAAGAACAGGCGGTACAGCATGGCCCTGTTGCTCTTCTTGATCGCGCCTTCGGCACTTTCCGGATCATAAGGGACGGCTGCATACCCGATCCTGGCCAGTGCGCGGATCAGATCGGAAAGTTTGCTCTGCTTGTTGTCCCAGCGCAGATGCAGGCGTTTCGCGGCCAGATTGACATCGGCAGACAGCACTCCCGGAGCGCGCTGCAGCCCCCGTTCGATGAGCCAGACACAGGCCGCACAGTGGATGCCTTCGACCAGCAGATGGATGTCGCGGATGTCGCCGGAGCAGGTGGTGAATTCCTGCTGTACTTCGTCGAAATCGTAGATCTCGATGTCTTTGGGCAGCTCCGGCGGAGGGGCAAGCAACACACCCTCCGGCGTACGCTGGTAATAGCCTTGCAATCCCGCTTCGTAGATTGCACCGCTTACCGACTGGCAGCCGAAACAGCAGAAATTGCGTTCGGCATCGTCCAGTCTGGCGTGGAAATCGGCATCCGGCGGGATCGGCAACCCGCAATGGAAGCAGCCGCCTGCGGCAAGATGGCTACGCTGCATCATGCAAACCGACTGCTAATTAGGACGCAGAGACCATGAACTTTTCAGTGTCGACACCGAACCGTTCCTCGCCGCGCTGAACGCGAATATGCAATTCCCAGTAGCCCTTGAGCGGGAAATTGATATACCCCTGATAACGGCCCGGAGCCACTTCCCGGAATGACGTGGAAAAGTCCTGGCTGGCATCGGATGCTCGATATGACACCACCTCCATGTTCCCGCTCACCGGCTTGCCATCGCGATCCTGCACGGCGATCTGGTATGCCGCCGGAGTTCCCATGACCACGGCTTCCGGCTTCTTGATCTCCGTTTGCCACGACAGTTGGTGCTGCATCCTGAGCTCGCTCAGCAACGACTCGTTCGACTGGCGATCACCGGTCTTGTAGTCCCGCTCGACCAGAGCCGAACGGGTCCCCTTGGTGGCGAACCAGACAAAGGTTGCATTTACCGACAGCACGATCACGATCAGCGCCAGCATGCCCCACACCCAGGGATTGCGCAGTCCGGATTTATTGCCTTGTGAGATCATTTTCGTCGCTCCTGTTAATGTTTCGGACCATTGAAGTTGCTGGTGTACTCGGCTGATATGCTGGGATCTTCCACGCCTTCCACCCTGAATTCGATCGGCGTCACCTCCTGCCTGACGTTCTCGCCGGGCGCCTTGACGAAGATCGTAAACGAAGTGCCGCGACCATGATGGGTGACAGGATTTTCTTCGGCACCGATGATCACTTGCCCAGGCACGCCCCCCTCGGCCGAAACCCGGACATGGATATCCTTGTCGGTCTTGTTGAGCACCTTGAAATCGTACTTGTTCTGGATCGATCCGTCACTCATGATGACGAACAGCGGCTGGCGTTCCGGAATTACCCTCAGCGTCATCGACCCCAGGTGGGTCAACCCATATACGATCCCGGATAGCGCGATCAGGATGATGCCAACGTATACGAATGTGCGCGGATGCTGATACATCTTCCGCGCCTGCTTGCCGGACAACTCGTCCAGCGATGCATAGCGGATCAACCCCCGCGGCTTGCCGATCTTGTCCATGATGCTGTCACAGGCATCTAGGCACAAACCGCACGTGATACACCCGAGTTGCTGGCCATCCCGGATATCCACTCCGGTCGGACAGACCTGCACACACTGGAAACAATCGATGCAGTCACCTTGCTGTGCGACCGCCTCGCCACCGCGGCGCAACTTGCCTCGAGGTTCACCCCGTTTGGCATCATAGGTGGGCAGAATGGTTTGCGCATCCGTCATGACCCCCTGGATCCGTGCGTAGGGGCACAGCCAGATACAGGCCTGCTCGCGCAGAAAGCCTGCCAGGATATAGGTGCCAAAGAAAAACATGGCAAGAGCCACCCACCCCACCTTCGGCAAATTGAGGTGGACAAGGTTGTTCCAATAGTCGAATGCATCGACGAACCAGATCGAAAAACTGATGCCGGTAAACAAGGCGATCAGCATCCAGATCGCGTGCTTGAAGCCTTTCTTCTTGATCTTGTCGATACTCAGCGGCGCATCATCCAGTTTGCGCCGCGCGAGCGGGTTGCCCTCAATCCTGTCTTCGATCCAGGTGAACCAATCGGTCCATGCGGTCTGAAAACAGAAGAAGCCACACCATACGCGCGAAGCAACGGATGTCACGGCAAACAGCGTCATCGCCGCCATCAGCAGCACCAGGGACAGCATCCAGATATCCTGTGGCAACACCGTCAGATTGAAGAAATGGAACTGGCGGTTCTGGATGTCGAACAGTATCGCCTGTTTGCCGTTCCAGCGCAGATAGGGGAACAGGAAGAAGGGAAGCCAGAGTCCGAGCTGAGTATAGTTCTTTACCGTACGGAAAAAGCCCGGCATGCGCTTGGCATGGATGGTCTTCTCCCCCCGATTTACCTTCCACGATTCGAACTCGTGATAGATGGTCGTGACGGTGCCTATCTCTTTCTTTTCTGCTTCGCCATTCACAATCTCTCTCCAGTAATTATTGACCGCTATTTTTTAATGCCAGGACTTAATACTTCCGGATCGGTTCGCAGGATCCTGCCGGCAAAGAGCCGATGCGCAAGTACATGTACCTCATGAAAAAAGGAGGAGAGTATGGCTCTCCTCCTTTGTGCCTTTTTGCTTACTTCTTGTCTTTATCCTTGGTAGCGTTCCGATATGCCATGTAGAACAGCCAGACTACCACCAGAGCGGAACCCGCAACACTGATGATCACACCCCAGAAAACCATATCATGATTCATCTCATTTACTCCTTCTGTTAGTAAACGTCTGCACGGGCATTCCGTGCAGACTGAAGCAGATTTACTTGGCTACGGGAGTATCGGCCTGTCCACCACCGAACTTGTATACATAGACCGCCAGCTTCTTCATCTCAGTGTCGCTCAGCTTCCCTGCGGCCTGGAAAGACGGCATCACCGCGATGCGCGAATCGGGTCCGGCATTCACGCCATACGCGATGGTCTGCTTGATGCCTTCCAGCGATCCATCAAAACGCCAGACCTTGTCGGTCAGGTTGGCAGAACCCATCGCCTGGATCCCTCTCGCATCGGGACCATGACAGGCAGTGCAATCGCTGGTCTGAAACACCTTCTTGCCAGCTGCAACTTCGATATCATCGCCCTTGCCTTCGCTGCTTGCCTTGACCCACTTGGCCACGTCCTCGATCTGCTGGTCGGACAGCACGCCCTTGTGTGGAGTCATCATGCCTTGACGTCCACCGACGATGGAGGTGTATATATCGTCGATCTTGCCGCCATACAACCAGTCGTCGTCACGCAGGATCGGCGCAAACAGCCCCTGCTTGTCTATCGTACCCACGCCGTTCTGGCCATGGCAGGCAGCGCAGTTGTCACCGAACAGCACCTTGCCGGAACGCGTTACGTATTCCGTCAATTCGCTGTCCGCCAGGATCGCTGCCGGCATCATGTCCTTCAGCTTGGTCTCGTACTTGCCACGCACTTCGTCGACCTGGCTCTTGTCGGCCTCCATCTCGGTAATCGCGGTCCAGCCGCCGATCCCCTTGAAAAAGCCATGCGCATTGGAAACCGGGATGGACGGATAGTACAGGAAATACACCACACACCAGATTGCACTGGCCGTCAGGCCCAGCATCCACCATTTTGGCGGCTGATTGGCAAAGTCCGCCAGATCATCATCCCAAACGTGACCGGTTGTCGGCACGCCACCTGCATCGTGTTTATCACTCATCTTTTTTCTCCCACATTTATATGGTCTTCGTCATCCAGCGCCATGCTGCGCTGGGACTCGAACGCGGCCTTGTTAGCCGGACGGAATACCATGTAATAGACCGCCACCATGCCTATCGCCGAGACCAGGACGAAAAACACGCCCAGCCAGTCGTTCGCGCTCATGGCTTCTATATCCATGCCAAGGTATCCCATCAGCTTAGTCACGATAGTTCACACCTTCCTCGAATTTGATGTGGTTACCCAAACCCTGCAGGTAAGCAATCAAGGCCTCCAGTTCGGTTTTGCCTTCCAGCTGTGCAGCTGCGCCGTCGATGTAGGCATCCGTATAGATGGTCTTCGGAATAGGATTGAACGGCATGATGGTCAGAACCTTCATGGTTTGCACGGTCTCCGCCACATCCACCTTGTTGTTGGCCAGCCAGAAGTAGTTAGGCATGACCGACTCAGGTACCACCTCGCGCGGATAGCTCAGATGGCGGCGGTGCCACTCATCCGAGTACTTGCCGCCAACACGGGCCAGATCAGGACCGGTGCGCTTGGAACCCCACTGGTAAGTGTGGTCGTACATGGACTCCTCGGCGATCGAGTAATGGCCATAGCGATCCTTTTCGTCGCGGAACGGACGGATCATCTGCGAATGACACAGGAAGCAGCCTTCGCGGATGTAGATGTTGCGCCCTGCCAGTTCCAGCGGTTTGTAAGGACGGACTCCATCGCCGGGCTGCCAGTCTTCCAGCATCTTGTGTGCCGAAGTAGCCGGGTTCCAGACGATCTTGTCCATCGGGATCACGTTGCCGCTTTTATCCTTGTGAGCGGTGCCGTTGTAGGTGCCATCTCCTCCGCTCATCGCGGTATTTGGCAGGTAAAACAACGGCACGATTTCCACGATACCGCCGATCGCCACGGCGATCGCCGTCATTACAAACATCAGAACCGTGCTACGCTCGATCTTGTCCTGAAATTTGGTCGAATAGATTTTGTCGTGATCAGACATTTCACACTCCTTATGCTTTAGCAGGAACGGCGCTGGAAGAGCGCAAAGCGCTCGCCTGACGCACGGTCATCACGATATTGAACAGGGCAACCCAGGCGCCGATGTTGAAGATCAAGCCGCCCACTGCGCGCATCGCGTAGTACGGGTGCATGGCGGAGACCGACTCGACGAAGGTGTAGGTCAAGGTGCCGTATTCGTCGTAATCGCGCCACATCAGGCCCTGCATGATGCCGGAGACCCACATCGCCACGATGTAAACCACGGTACCGATCGTTGCCAGCCAGAAATGGACATTCACCAGATTGTCCGAATACATCCTGTCCACGCCCCACAGTTTCTTGATCATGTGGTACATCGCACCGTAGGCAACCATCGCCATCCAGCCCAGTGCGCCGGAATGCACGTGGCCAACGGTCCAGTCGGTATAGTGGGACAAGGCGTTAACTGTCTTGATGGACATCACCGGGCCTTCGAAAGTGGACATCGCGTAGAACGCCAGCGCCACCACCAGGAAACGCAGAATGTAGTCTGTGCGCAGACGATCCCAAGCGCCGGACAGCGTCATCATGCCGTTCATCGCACCGCCCCAGGACGGGATGATCATCGCCAGCGAAACGGCGGCGCCCAGCGAACCGGTCCAGTCGGGCAACGCAGTGTATTGCAAGTGGTGCGCGCCCAGCCAGACGTAGCCGAAGGTCAATGCCCAGAAGTGCAATACGGACAGACGATAGGAGAACACCGGACGACCCGCCTGTTTGGGCACGAAGTAATACATGATGCCCAGGAACCCCCCCGTCAGGTAGAAGCCGACCGCATTGTGGCCCCACCACCATTGCACCATGGCATCTTGCACACCGGTGAAAATGGAGAAGGAATTGGTCAGACTCACTGGAATGCACAGGCTGTTCACCACATGCAGATAGGTGATCATCACGATCATGCCCATGGTGAACCAGTTGGAAACATAGATGTGCGAGGTCTTGCGGATCGCCACGGTCATGATGTGATTCAAACCGAAGGAAAGCCAGACGACCGCAATCAGGATATCGATGGGCCACTCCAGCTCGGCGTATTCCTTGCCTTGGGTCATCCCCAGCGGCAGCGTAATCACGGCCAGTACGATGATCAGGTTCCACCCCCAGAAGGTGAACCACGCCAAACCATTACTCCATAGCTTGGTACCGCCGGTGCGCTGCACCATGTAAAAGCCGGTTCCCATCAACACACAGCCGCCAAAGGCAAAGATCACTGCATTGGTATGCAGAGGACGCAGGCGCCCGAAGGTGATGTAGGGGATATCGAAATTCAAAAACGGGAACGCTAATTCCGACGCGATATACACACCGATCAACGTTCCTACGACCGCATATATGGCGGCCGCGATGGTGAACCATCGGACGACTTCCATATCGTATTTTACTGGTGTCGCTTGCGTAGCTTCCACAGTAGTCTCCTCCTTGAGCAAGTTAACAATAATGCGCCTCGCACACCCCGCAATTGATGATGTGTGTGGCGCACCCTTTCCTGACAGCTTTCAAAACTTTTCCCCTTACCTCTGACATAGCCAGTACCGCAATAAAGGCCTCGGCCGGTTCCGGAACAAAATACCCGAGTAGTTACATCAAGTTAGCGTACCGAAAGCAGACTAGTCAGCATCCTCGCAGCTAAAATCCAGCACGTCAAGCCTGCGTCAAGAGTTTGTCAATTATTCGTCAATCCATACGGCAGGCGCAGCAAATCCCTTCGAGCCAGTCGAATGAAGAAAAAATGAATGGATTTAAACAGGTGGAGCGGGTGAACGGGATCGAACCGTCGTATGCAGCTTGGGAAGCTGCCGTTCTACCATTGAACTACACCCGCCTGTAGTAGAATGCGGCGCGGATTCTAACACGGACAACATGAGCAAAGTGATTACCGTCAGCATCAATGGCGAGTCTCGCCAACTTCCCCCGGCAGCAACCGTCGTTGCACTCATCCAGGAAATGGGACTGGCCGGCAAGCGCATTGCGCTCGAACGTAACGGCGAGATCGTCCCGCGCAGCACCTTCTCCACCCAATTGCTCTCGGACGGCGACCGGCTGGAAATCGTTGTCGCGGTCGGCGGTGGCTAGCCAACCGCTTTAAGCACGTTCCGGCACTCCCGCCGGACCGCCTGCAGAGCCAAACAATCTTCTTCAGGAACCATGGTCATGAACGACAAACTAGTCATTGCCGGCAAAAACTACTCTTCACGCTTGCTGGTCGGCACGGGCAAATACAAGGATTTCGCTGAAACCAAAGCGGCGATCGAGGCCAGTGGCGCCGAGATCATCACGATCGCGATCCGCCGCAGCAACATCGGCCAGAATCCGAACGAACCCAGCCTGCTGGAGATCCTGCCGCCGTCGAAATACACGCTGCTGCCCAACACCGCGGGCTGTTACACCGCAGATGACGCGGTGCGCACCTTGCGCCTGGCGCGCGAACTGCTGGATGGACACAGCCTGGTCAAGCTGGAAGTGCTGGGCGACCCGCAATCGCTGTATCCCAACGTGATCGAAACCCTCGCCGCGGCGAAGACGCTGGTCGCCGAAGGCTTCCAGGTGATGGTGTACACCTCGGACGACCCCATCATCGCCAAACAGCTGGAAGACATCGGCTGCGTCGCCATCATGCCGCTGGCCTCGCTGATCGGTTCCGGCATGGGCATCCTCAACCCGTGGAACCTGCAACTCATCATGGAACGGGTGCAAGTGCCGGTGATCGTGGATGCCGGCGTCGGCACCGCTTCCGATGCCGCGATCGCGATGGAACTGGGCTGCGACGGCGTGCTGATGAATACCGCCATCGCCGCGGCACAACAACCTGTATTGATGGCCTCGGCGATGAAACAGGCGGTGGAGGCCGGACGCAGCGCATTTCTGGCCGGACGCATGCCGAAGAAACTCTACAGCGGCAGTCCGAGTTCGCCCACGACGGGCATCATCTCCTCGACGCGCAGCTAAACCATTACCTCTCCAGCCCTGCCGAACTCTCTCCCGCATGCGGGAGAGAAATGGGGAGAGGGCAAGTGAAATCACAATGACCGACACCACCGATCTCAGCAAAAGGCATATCCGCAGTTATGTACTGCGGCAAGGGCGCGTATCGACCGCACAGCAACGCGCCATCGACACGATACTGCCGCGTTTTGGCATTCACTATGCGGCGCGACCGCTTAACCTCGACCAGGCTTTCGGGCGCGCTGCGCCAAAGATCCTGGAAATCGGATTCGGCATGGGCGACAGCACTGCAACCATCGCGCAGGCGCATCCGGAAAACGACTACCTTGCGCTGGAAGTGCATTCGCCCGGGGTGGGCAACCTGCTCAAGCTGATCGACGCCCAGCAACTGGGCAACATCCGCATCATCCAGCACGACGCCGTCGAAGTGCTGCGCGACATGATCGGCAACGATACGCTGGATGGGGTGCACGTCTTTTTCCCCGATCCCTGGCACAAGGCACGCCACAACAAGCGCCGCCTGATCCAGCCCCCCTTCATCGCGCAACTGGTGCGCAAACTCAAACCCGGCGGGTATATCCATCTGGCCACCGACTGGCAGGACTACGCCGAGCAGATGCTGACAGTACTGAGCGCCGAACCATTGCTACAGAACACCGTCGACGCTTACGCACCCCGCCCCGCCTATCGGCCGCTCACCAGGTTCGAACAGCGCGGACTCAAACTGGGACACGGCGTATGGGACCTGCTGTTCCGCCGAAAAACACCATAATTAGTATGGTCAATTGAATGTTAATTTAACATTAAATTAATGTTATTATTTTTCCGGTGACTGCGTTCTTCCTGGTAATTTTTAGTCACTTGAACCATTCAAGGAGCCATCATGAAATATGTCATTACCCTCGTTAGTCTGATGCTGGCAGCCACTGCTGCCCCCCGCCTTTGCGCATGAAGGCAACGATTGCGCGACCCAGGCAGAAAAGATCGCCAACATGGCAGAGCGCGAAGCATTCACCAAGTCATGTCTGGAAAAAGCCGCAGCGCCCGAGAAATCCAAGGCGATAGGCCAAAAAGAAAAAGAAGCAAACTGCAACCAGAATGCCAAAAACATGAAGCTGGAAGGCAAGAAGAAATCAGAGTACCTGGAACACTGCTACCGCGAGAACGATTTCGACCACAGCGCTCCGCCGCATCCGAAGATGTAAATGACTCCCCTCAGCGTCATTCGAGTCAGTTACCTTCGCCAGGACGATTTGTAACAGATCGTGCTGCAGACGCCGCCCTGATTCGTCAGTGCGGCGTTTTTATGTGTCCGAAGCGAAGATTGCACCATGGTGCTGGCAGCCCGGCCGGGGCGGCACCTTAAAACAACCCAATTTTGCGAATTCCAAGGAGCCTTCATGAAGCACATCGCCACATTGACCAGCCTGTTGCTGATCGCCATCACCACACCCGCCCTTGCGCTGCAAGGCAGCGAATGCTCGGCCAGGAGCCAGAAGCTGCCACTGGCAGAACGCGCGGATTTCATGAAGTCCTGCCTGGAGCAGGCGGAATCGCCGGCCAACGTTCAGGAAGAGGAGCGCAAGCGCAAGAGCGGCCTCTGCGAGCAGAACGCCAAAAACAAGAAGCTGCAGGGCAATGACAAGAGCAACTACATCACCAGTTGCATGAACAAGAACGAAGCCGCCGCCATGGCCGGCACCCAGCCCAAAAGCGCCGCCGCACCCAGCCACAAGCCGGCGCCGGCCAGCAGCGCCAGGAGTGCGCCGCACAAACCGGCCAAGAAACCGCACGACAAGCGCACCAAGAAGAACGCCAAGCAGGCGGCCGACAAGTAGCCCGACTCAGCCTGCGTCGCGCAGGAATATCTGCAGCAAGTCGTTCAAAAACCGTCGCCCCGATTCTGTCGGGGCGATTTTTTTGTGGTCTTGCAACAGCAGGCCGCGCCGTTCCGCTTCCGCCAGTTCGCGGCGTATCGACAGCAAGGGCAGGCTGGTGCGCTCGGTGAACAGGGCACTATCGAATCCCTCGTTCAGGCGCAGCGCATTCATCATGAACTCGAACGCGATGTCGTCATGCGACACCTCATGCGCTTCCTGCACCCCCCCACCGGCAGGCACCTCGCCGTGTCGCACCGGCTCCGGTTCGCCGCGCATGACCGCTTCCATATAGGCCTGCGGCTGTTTGTAACGCGCCTGGCGCAATATCCTGTCGTGGAAACTCAGCTTGCTGTGGGCGCCCGCACCGATCCCGAGATAGTCGCCGAACTGCCAGTAGTTCAGGTTGTGCCGCGAACGCCGTCCTGGCTGCGCGAAGGCCGAAGTCTCGTAGTGCTCGTAGCCATGTGCGGCAAGCAACGCTTCGATCGATTGCTGCATGTCACTGCTCGTGTCGTCGTCCGGCAAGGGCGGCGGCTGGTGCGCGAACAGCGTGTTCGGTTCCAGCGTCAGGTGATAGCAGGACAGGTGTTGCGGCCCGAATTGCAGCGCCGCCTGCACATCCTGCAAGGCCTGCTGCGGCGTCTGCTGCGGCAGCGCGTACATCAGGTCGAGATTGATGTTGTCGAAATGGCGCTGCGCAACCTCGATCGCGCGCCTGGCTTCATCGGCGGAATGGATGCGCCCCAGCGCCTGCAGATGGGTATCGTTGAAGCTCTGGATGCCCAGCGACAAGCGATTCACGCCCGCCTCACGGAAGGCGGCGAACTTGTCCGCTTCCACCGTGCCGGGATTGGCTTCCAGCGTGATCTCGGCGTTGAGGTCGAGCGGCAGCAGCATGCGCACCTGGCGCAGGATCTCCGTCACGCTTTCCCCGCTGAGCAGGCTGGGCGTGCCGCCGCCGAAAAACACGGTATACACCTTGCGTCCCCAGATCAGCGGCAGCGCCATCTCCAGATCGCGCACCAGCGCCGCGACATATTCCCGCTCCGGCAGGCCGCCGCCCTTCGACAAGCCCAAGGCAGGCTTAACCTCGTGCGAATTGAAGTCGCAATAGGGACATTTGCGCACGCACCAGGGGATGTGGATATACAGCGACAGCGGCGGCAGCGCGCGGAAGTTCACCGGCTGCGACCTGATGCCGACGGGTTGCAGCGGTTGCCCGCTCATGCGCGCGGGAAGCGCTGCAGCAGCACCTGCAGCGCCTTGGCGCGATGGCTGATCTGCGCCTTCTCGTCGTGCGTCAGCTCCGCCGCCGTCTTGCCGAACTGCGGCAGCCAGAACATCGGGTCGTAGCCGAAGCCGCCGTCGCCGCGTTCTTCATGGAATATCTCGCCGTGCCATTCGCCCTCGGCGATCAGCGGTTGCGGGTCGTCGGCATGCCGCACCAGCACCAGCACGCAGTAATAATGCGCGCGGCGGTCGGCCACGCCCTGCATCTCGCGCAGCAGCTTTTCGTTGTTGCGCACGTCGGATTTCGGATCGTCCCCGGCATAACGCGCGGAGATCACCCCGGGTGCGCCGCCCAGCGCCTCGACGCAGATGCCGGAATCGTCGGCCAGCGCCGGCAGGCCGCTTGCGCGGCTGACGTGGCGCGCCTTGGCCAGCGCGTTCTCGACGAAGGTGCAGTGCGGCTCCTCCGCCTCGGAGATGCCGAGCTGCGCCTGCGTCAGCACCTCGATGCCGAGCGGGGCCAGCATGCGCTGGAACTCGCGCAGCTTGCCGGGATTGTTCGATGCGATGACCAGTTTCTGCATTGCCTGTCCAATATCATGTTGCCTGCAGCCCAGTGGCGACGGCGATCTTCAGGCAGGATGCCCCGGAGTCGCCGATTGACGGGCATTTCCGCATGGGATGCCTGCGGATCGCCTTGCGACGCCGTTCGCGGGGCGCCTCGATTCACTCTCGCGTCAGCCCTGCAGCGCCTCGCGCTGCATCTCCACCAGCTGCCCGATGCCGTGCTTGGCCAGCTCCAGCAGCGTGTCCATCTCCTCGCGCGAGAAGGGATGGCCTTCCGCCGTGCCCTGCACTTCGACGAAGTGGCCGCTGCCCAGCATTACCACGTTCATGTCGGTGTCGCAGGCCGAGTCCTCGACATAGTCGAGGTCGAGCACCGGCGTGCCCTCGTAGATGCCGACCGAGATGGCGGCGACGGCTTCCTTGAGCGGATTCTCCTTCACCAGGCCTTTTTTCATCAGGCCGCTCACCGCATCGTGCAGCGCGACGAAGCTGCCGGTGATGCTGGCGGTGCGCGTGCCGCCGTCGGCCTGGATCACGTCGCAGTCCAGCGTGATGGTGCGCTCGCCGAGCTTGCCGAGGTCGACCACGGCGCGCAGGCTGCGCCCGATCAGGCGCTGGATCTCCTGCGTGCGGCCGGACTGCTTGCCCTTGGCCGCCTCGCGGCTCATGCGCTCGCCGGTGGAGCGCGGCAGCATGCCGTATTCGGCCGTCACCCAGCCTTCGCCGCTGCCCTTCTTGTGCGGCGGCACGCGCTCTTCCACGCTGGCGGTACAAATGACTTTGGTGTCGCCGCACTCGATGAGCACCGAGCCTTCGGCATGTTTGGTGTAATGGCGGGTGATGCGGATGGCACGCAGCTGATCCGGCTTACGCTGACTGGGACGCATGAATGTAACCTCGGGGAATTGAAAACAGCGCGGATTATAGCGGACTTGCTCAGAAGTTCCTTGGCGCGGGCCGCTCGTCCAGCATCACGCACACCGGCACCTCGGTGGCATGCTCACCCTCGCCATCGCCCAGGCGCGCCACCACTGCGGTGGTATTGTCGGCGCGCGTCCCTTCCCGGTACACGGCCATGCCGACCAGCTCATCCAGCCGCTCCGCCAGCAGGGGAACGGACGACAGCCTGGCCATCTCCTCGTCGGTCAACGGACTCCAGAAACCATCGCTGCACAGCAGCAGCGTATCGCCGGACTGGGCGGCGGTCGGCGGGGCAACGTCGACATAGAACATGTCTTCCACGCCGCCCAGGCAATTGGTGATCTTGTTGCGGTCGGGGTGGGTCTTCATCTCGTCCGGGCTGATGATGCCCCAGTCCGCCCACTGCTGCACCACGGAATGGTCGTGCGTCACGTTCGCCACCGCATCGCGGCGCAGCAGGTAACAGCGCGAATCCCCGGCATGCGCCCACCAGATCTGCCCGTCCTGCACCAGCGCCGCAACGCAGGTGGTGCCGGGATTGCCGCCAAGATTCTCCGCACGCGCATAGTCGAAGATGGCATCGTGCCCCGCGCGCATGGTCGCGCGCAGGAACACCTCCGGCTCCTTCACCCGCGACTGTTCCAGACGCGCGAACGCGCGCATGAAGGTATGCACGGCGATCTGCGCGGCGATTTCGCCATGCAGATGGCCGCCCATGCCGTCAGCCAGCACCAGCAGCAGCGCGTCATTGGTATAGGCATATCCCACCCGGTCCTGGTTGTACTTGCGACCGCCGATGTGGTTGGCCTGATGGACTGCGAACTTCATCTTCTCCCTAGTTCTTCTGCACCCCAAATATTCCTCGGGAGTCTGTAGTGAGGTGCAATCGTAATATAATGCGCGGCGTTCGGCCTAGGTTTTTTCCATTTCGCCCGGAGTTTTCAATGATCTACAGCATGACCGGTTTTGCCTCCGTTGCCGCCGAGATGGACTCTGGCTCGCTCACCCTGGAGCTGCGCTCCGTTAACCACCGCTACCTGGACCTGCAGCTGCGCATGCCGGACGAGCTGCGCACGCAGGAACCCGCCCTGCGCGAAGCCATCGCCGCGCAGATCGGCCGCGGCAAGGTGGAGTGCCGCATCAACCTGGCCATGCGCCAGTCCGCACAGGAGCCTGCGCGGCTGAATCAGGCCATGGTGCAGCAACTGGCGCAGTGGAGCGTGCAGGTGCGCGCAATGCTGCCGGATGCGCGCGAGCTTGCGGTCAACGACGTGCTGCGCTGGAACGGTGTGCTGGAAAGCCCCGCGCTATCCGCCGAAACCCTGCATGACACGCTGCACGGCCTGCTGGCCAGGGCCCTGCAGGATTTCGCCGCCGCGCGCCGGCGCGAAGGCGAAAAGCTCAAGGCCTTCCTGCTGGAACGGGTGGCGCAGATCGAAAGCCTGCGCCTGGCTGTGGCGCCGCGCATCCCCGCGGCCATCGTTGCCTACGAGGCCAAGCTGCGCACGCGCCTGCTCGAGGCGCTGGGCAGCGAGGATGACGAGCGCGTGCGCCAGGAAATCACGCTCTACGCCAGCAAGATCGACGTGGACGAGGAACTTTCCCGCCTGCAGACCCATCTTGCCGAGGTGCTGCGCGTGCTGGACAAAGGCGGCGCGGCCGGCAAACGCCTCGACTTCCTGATGCAGGAACTGCACCGGGAAGCCAATACGCTGGGCTCGAAATCCGTCGACGCCGAGGTCTCGCGCAGCGCGATGGAGATCAAGATCCTCATCGAGCAGATGCGCGAACAGGTACAGAACATCGAATAGGAGAACAGAATGGATGCCTCTACAAATCCAAATTTCGTCGCGATGCGGCGTTGCTCGCAAAAAATTACTCCTTACATATTCGGCATATGCTGCGTCGCAATTTTTAGTTCGCGCCTTGCCTTGCTTAGAACTTTGAATTTCTAGAGGTATCCATTATGCCGGGCAACCTTTTCATCATCAGCGCACCCTCGGGAGCGGGCAAGACCAGCCTGGTCAGCGCCCTGCTCAAGGGCAACACGCAGATCGCGCTGTCCATCTCCTACACCACGCGCGCACCGCGCCCCGGCGAAACGGACGGCAAGGATTACCACTTCGTCAGCCGCGACACCTTCCTGCAGATGGCGAAGCGCGGCGACTTCCTGGAAAGCGCGGAGGTCTACGGCAACCTGTATGGCACTTCGCAGCCGTGGATAGAGAAGGAACTGGCGTCCGGGCGCGACATCCTGCTGGAGATCGACTGGCAGGGCGCGGAGCAGGTGCGCAGGCTGATGCCGCATGCCGTCTCCATCTTCATCCTGCCGCCCTCGCTGGCGGCGCTGGAGAGCCGCCTGAACGGGCGCGGACAGGACAGCGCCGAGGTGATTGCGCGCCGCCTGCAGGCCGCGCAGGAGGACATCTCGCATGTCGCCGAGTTCGACTATGTTATCATCAACGACAAGCTGGACGAGGCATTGCGGCAGCTCGAAGCGGTGATCATCGCCGTCGGGTTGCAGCGCGACAGCCAGCTCGCTCGTCACGCAACCCTCATCAATCAATTTCACCAATAGGAGCACACCATGGCACGCATCACCGTCGAAGATTGCATGAAGCACATCCCCAACCGTTTCGAGCTGACCCTGGCCGCCGCCTACCGCGCGCGCCAACTGGCCAACGGCGCCGGCTACCTGGTGGAGAACAGCAAGGACAAGGCCACCGTCGTCGCCCTGCGCGAGATCAGCGAAGGCAAGGTCGGCCTCGAGATACTGAATCGCGGCATGGCCTGAGCGCATGCCGCCGTGATCGCTCCGGCGGCGCTCCAGTAACGATGTTCTATGCCACAAGCAGATGCTGACACTCTACTCCAGGAGGTCTCCGCCTATCTGAAACCCCAGGATGTAGCGCAGATCGAAGCTGCGCTCGCCTTCAGCCGCACCGCACACCAGGGCCAGCTGCGCCAGTCGGGCGACCCTTACGTCACCCACCCCATCGCGGTCGCCCGCATCCTGACCCCGCTGCACCTCGACACGCAGGCCATCATCGCCGCCCTGCTGCACGACGTCGCGGAAGACACCAGCGTCACCATCGAACAGATCGGCGAACAGTTCGGCAAGCCCGTGGCCGAGCTGGTGGACGGGCTGAGCAAGCTGGACAAGCTCCAGTTCGAGACCAAGGAAGACGCGCAGGCGGAGAACTTCCGCAAGATGCTGATGGCGATGGCGCGCGATGTGCGCGTGATCCTGATCAAGCTCGCCGACCGCCTGCACAACATGCGCACGCTCGATTCCGTCTCGAAAGAAAAAAGCAGGCGCATCGCGCGCGAAACGATGGACATCTACGCCCCCATCGCCAATCGTCTCGGCCTCAACACGCTGTACCAGGAGCTGGAAGACCTCAGCTTCAAGTATCTGTACCCGAACCGCTATGCGGTGCTGTCGAAAGCGCTCAAGGTCGCGCGCGGCAACCGGCGCGAAGTGGTCAGCAAGATACTGGAAGCGATCAAGCTGCGCCTGGAAGAAAATCACATCAAGGCGGAAGTGCGCGGCCGCGAAAAACACCTGTACGGCATCTACCAGAAGATGCAGTCCAAGTCGCTGGCTTTCGCCCAGGTACTCGACATCTACGGTTTCCGCGTGCTGGTGGAAGACATCCCCTCGTGCTATGTTGCCCTGGGCGTGCTGCACGGGTTGTACAAACCCTTCCCCGGCCGCTTCAAGGATTACATCGCCATCCCCAAGGCGAACGGCTACCAGTCGCTGCATACCGCGCTGTTCGGGCCGTTCGGTACCCCCATCGAGGTGCAGATACGCACCCACGAAATGAACAAGCTGGCGGAAAGCGGCGTGGCCTCGCACTGGCTGTACAAGACCTCCGAAGCGCAGATCAACGACCTGCACCAGAAGACGCACCAGTGGCTGCAGAGCCTGCTGGAAAGCCTGGCGCAGAGCGGCGATTCGGTCGAGTTCCTGGAGCACCTGAAGGTCGACCTGTTCCCGGACGAGGTCTACGTGTTCTCGCCCAAGGGCAAGATCTACGCGCTGCCGCGCGGCGCCACGGCGGTCGATTTCGCCTACAGCGTGCACACCGACATCGGCAACCGCTGCGTCGCCGCCAAGGTGAATGCCGAACTCGTCCCGTTGCGCACCGAATTGCACAACGGCGACCGCGTCGAGATCGTCACCGCCACGCTCGCGCATCCGAACCCGGCCTGGCTCAGCTATGTCGTCACCAGCAAGGCGCGCGGCGAGATCCGCCATGCGCTGAAGACCATGCACCTGGAAGAGTCGGCCAAGCTCGGCGAACGGCTGCTCGGCCAGGCGCTCGGCTCGCTCGGCTTCAAGCTGCAGGACGTGCCGGAGATATGCTGGGAGCGCGTGCTGAAGGAGAACGGCGCCAAGTCGCGCCAGGAGATCTTCGCCGATATCGGGCTGGGACGCCGCCTGAACATGGTGATCGCGCGCCAGCTCGCCCGCATCAACGAAGGCGACAACAGCCGGGCGGAGGCCAACTCCAGCGGCATCGTCACGCTGTTCGGCAACGAAGGCATGGCCGTGCAGTACGCCAAGTGCTGCCGCCCGATTCCCGGCGACCCCATCATCGGCGTCATCAAGAGCGGGCAAGGCCTGGTCGTGCACACCCACGACTGCCCTTCCCTGCGCAAGGGGCGCGGCAGCAGCGAAGAGTGGATGGACGTGGTGTGGGACAAGAACATCAGCAAGCTGTTCGATGTCAGCATCAAGCTGATCGTGGCCAACCAGCGCGGCGTGCTGGCCAAGGTCGCCGCCGCCATTTCCGATGCCGAATCCAATATCGAGAACGTCCACTTCACCAGCGAAGGCGAATACACGGCCCTCTACTTCACGCTGCAGGTGAACAACCGCCAGCACCTGGCCAACGTCATGCGCAGCCTGCGCAGGATCCAGGAAGTGATACGCATCACCCGAGTGAAGAACATCCCTGCATGACGCAGACAGGAGCCCCCGAATGAAAGACACCCTGCAACCCGGCATCCGCTACGAGCACAAGTTCCTCGTCCCCTCGTCGAAGACCGTTCCGGCGCTCTACCCGGAAGCCGAAGAGTTCCTCGCCATGCCCGAGGTCTTCGCCACCGGCTTCATGGTCGGTTTCCTCGAGTGGGCCTGCATCAAATGCATCAACCCGCATATCGACTGGCCGCTCGAACAGACCGTCGGCACGCACATCAATGTCAGCCATCAGGCGGCCACCCCGCCGGGCCTGGAGGTCACCGCCAGCGTGAAACTGGTCGAAGTGGACGGCAGGCGGCTGGTGTTCGAGGTGGAAGCGCACGACGGCGTGGAAGTGATCTCCAAGGGACTGCACGAACGCTTCGTCATCAACCGGGCCAGGTTCGACGCCAAGGTGGAAAGCAAGCTGAGGCCCGCTGGAACCTGAAAGGGCTGCCGGCTCCGCGCCAGCGTTCCCGGCGTGTGCGCAGCACGGGCTTGCGCGGACAGCATGCCGGCCGGGATGGGCCGGTGGTGAACTGGATGTTTTGAATTGAAGAGAGAGACAGCAATGAAAGATTTGATCGGCCAGTACCGCATCGAGAAGGAACCGTATTATCGCGCCGTGTCCGACGAGGTCGCCGTCTATGACGCGGCCTATTCGGTGCGCATGCCGATGATGCTCAAGGGCCCGACCGGTTGCGGCAAGACGCGCTTCATCGAATATATGGCCTGGAAACTGCAGAAGCCGCTGATTACCGTCGCCTGCAACGAGGACATGACCGCCTCCGACCTAGTCGGCCGCTTCCTGCTGGATGCCACGGGCACGCGCTGGCAGGATGGACCGCTTACCATCGCCGCCCGTTACGGCGCCATCTGCTATCTCGACGAGGTCGTCGAGGCGCGCCAGGATACGACCGTGGTGATTCACCCGCTCACCGACAACCGCAGGGTCCTGCCGCTGGAAAAGACCGGCGAACTGGTGAGCGCGCATCCGGATTTTCAGCTGGTGATCTCCTACAACCCCGGCTACCAGAGCGTGATGAAGGATCTCAAGCAGTCCACCAAGCAGCGCTTCGGCGCCCTCGACTTCAATTATCCGGAGCATGCAATCGAGGAAGAGATCGTTTCCCACGAGACGGGCGTGTCGCGCGACGTGGCAGGCAAGCTGGTCTCGATCGCGAAGATGGCGCGCAATCTCAAGGGGCACGGACTGGACGAGGGCATCTCCACCCGGATGCTGATCTATGCCGGCAGCCTCATCGCCAGGGGCGTGGAAACGGGCAAGGCATGCCGCGTCGCCCTGGTCTCGCCGATCACCGACGACCCGGACATGCGCAACGCGCTCGATGCGGCGGTAACGACGTTCTTCGGGTAAAGGCGCCGGATGTCCCCCATGCCAGGCATGCCGCCCGGTTCAGCCCCGCTCTCGCCATGAACCCATTTTTCCAGCGCTGCTCACGCAAGCTGCAAGCCTTCCTTGCGCGCTCCCGCCAGCCGGCGGCGAGCGATTTGCCGCAGGTGCAAAGAACCAGGCTCGACGATGTCCAGCGCCGCATCGGCATCTATCTGCGCGGCTTGTGGGACCGGGATTTCGTCATCAAGCCGGTCGCTGGCGACCCGGAAAAACGCACGGCACAGATCCCCTGCATCGAGAATGGCGAGATCCATCTGCCCGCGGCCTATGCCGACCTGCCGGTGGCTGGAACCACACCGATCCCGGGACTGGAAATCTACCGCGCCGCCGCGGCCCATGCGGCGGCGCACATCATCTACACGCAGCACCCGTTCGCGGCAAAGTCGCTCGACAAATGGCAAAAAGCGACGATCCAGGTGCTCGAGGACGCGCGCGTGGAAGCGCTGGCGATACGCAGCTTCCCCGGCCTGAAGAAACTCTGGATACAACAGCACACCATCACCCCCGCGCATGACGGAACAGCACAGGACTATCTCGACCGCCTCGCCCGCGCGCTGCTGGATGGTGCCTATCGGGATGACGATCCGTGGATCGTCCAGGGACGCGAACTGTTCCGGGCGGCAGCCGATCTGGCGGACGACCGCCTGGCCTGGGACATGGGCATCGCGCTGGCACGCACGCTGCGCGAGAAGAAGCTCAAATTCAGGCCGTCCGCCGCCATGCATGGCGCAGCCTACCGCGACGACAACCGCTGCGTCTGGCTGGAGAGCAGGGCCGCTGCGGGCAAGAAACCGGTCGCCCCCACCACCATCTTCGAATCCGAACTGTTTTCCATCTGGGAATTCGCGCGCTTCGGCTCAGGCCGCAAGCAGAAATCGCCCCTGACCTTCTACGACCCCGAATTCCTCGAAGCGAAGGACGACAAGCCCGGCACCGGCGAAGCGGGTGAAGACAATGCGGCGCTGGAATCGGACGACGAGGCCGGGAGGATGCTGGCTTCCTTGTCCGATGCAGCCGGGAATGGCGCGGAGGCGACCTATTCCTATTCCGAGTGGAATTTCCGCAGCCAGCTCGAGACCGAGTCATGGGTGACCGTGCGGGAAAAGCACATCGATTCCGGCGATCTGCAGATCATCGACAGCATCATCGAGCAGCACTACCATCTGCTGGCGCGCATGAAAGCATTGCTCAACGCCATCCGCTACGGCGGGATGCACCGCATCCGCAAGCTCGAGGAAGGCGACGAAATCGACATCAACGCCGCCATCCGCGCCCAGGTCGACCTCCGGCAGGGCGAGCAACCCGACCCCCGCATCATGATGCGCTCGCTGCGCAAGACGCGCGACATCTCCGTGCTGCTGCTGCTGGACCTGTCCGATTCGACCAATGAAAAAGTCCAGGGCCAGGAACACACGGTGCTGCAGCTGACCCAGCAGGTGTGCGCGCTGTTTGCGGACGCCATCGAAACCGTCGGCGACCCGTTCGCCATCCACGGTTTCTGCTCGGAAAGCCGGCACAATGTCGAATACTACCGGCTGAAGGATTTCGACCAGCCATACGACGACGTCCCCAAGGCCCGGATCGCCGGCATGACCGGACAGCGCGCCACCCGCATGGGCGCGGCGATACGTCATGCCACCTACCACCTGAGCCGGCAGCACTCGCGCAAGAAACTCCTGATACTCATCACCGACGGTGCGCCGGACGATGTCGATGTGCGCGGCGAGGAATACCTGCTCAGCGATACGAAGAAGGCAGTGGAAGGCGCCAGCCGTTCAGGCATCAAGACCTTCTGCATCAGCCTGGACCACAGCGCCGACCGCTACGTATCGCGCATCTTCGGCGCCAGGAATTACATGGTGGTCGACCACGTCAGGCATCTGCCCGAAAAGATGCTGATGCTGTATGCCGGGCTTACCCGCTAGAACAGCGGGCGCCGCTCCGGGCTCACCCGACCTGCACCGCACAACAATTTGATTATTTATTGTTTTTGCGGAAGTTCCCGCTTCGCCGACAAACGGCCTGCGCAGATAAAGACAAGTGGCCGAAACAGTATATTGGAACTGATGTATCATGATTCCCACGTCAGTTCTGGTGCCAGGCAATACCGGCGGCGGAATTGATCTAGGGTGCTTCTAGTTCATAAACCTGTGAGGAAAAAATGGATAAGACAACAGATACAGCAGCGTTACGAATCGTGCATCAGGACAAGCTGAAGGAATTGCAAGCTCAGCAGGCGAACCTGAAAAAACTGCAGGACGAACTGAACCGGATCAATGCGAAGATCGAGAAACATGAAGAGCTGTCTGCCGAAGACACGAAATTCATGGGCAATCTGGGCTGGATTACTGCACTGTCGGTCACCATCGCAAGTATCGCTTCCTCCCTGTAATCCCTGAATCTCTTCAGGCATGCGGGTGTCATTCCCGAGTGCCTGAAAGCATGCCGGATCGGTTCCTGCAGTTGGACAGATCCGGCATTGCACTTTCTGGCCCCGGCATTTCCAGCCGGCCGCCATTCACCTCGAAAACGATCTCACCCATGCGGGCGGATACAGGCTCGCGCCGTGCAGCTATTGCCGGGGCAGCGCATTCAGATAGCGGAACAACCTCCCGGCCAGCGCCTGCCGCTCCGTTTCGGGCATGCCCCCGGCGAGGGCCGGCATCCTGGTATCCGGCTTGACCGATGCCGGCACCAGCACCCAGGCCAGGAACCTTGCCTCGCCCAACGCCCTCGCCTGCACCGCCAGATCCTGCGGCACTTTATTGCTTCCCCGGCCATTCACCCGGTGGCAGCTGAGACAGTATTTTTCCAGCGCCAGCGCGTCCTGTGACATCTCGCCCGCAACGCCCCCTGCTCCCGGCAGCATCGCAATCTCATGCACCTGGTACGGCCAATAGGTGTCTCCCTCCTTGAGCAGTTCCGGATGGCGGATGTTGTCCCACACCAGATAATAGGGCGCGAGGGAGACGCCCTGCTCGTGCTGCACCAGGTTGTCCAGCGTGAACTCGCGCGAGTTCTTCTTCGCGAAGACCAGGTAAGCGGGATAGCGCTCGAAACGTTCGGCTGGGATATGCGAGACATAACCATCCAGCGCCCTGAATTCGATACCCGCGGCACGCTTCCAGCCGGCGCCGAGTACCCGTCGCAACACCTTTTCCACGGGATATCCGAGATAAACGACATGCGGCCGCACCTCCGCGGTCGCAGGCTGCGGCTCGATCACCTCCACCTCGACCGGCGCTTCCGCCATCAGCCGTTCCAGTTCGGCCACCTGCGGCAACGCGACGGCATCGGCACCAGCCGGCAAGCACAGCACGAGCAAAAACAGCACTGCCTGGATTCCTGTGGACATGGGCAACCTCCAGATGATTCATCCTGCCGGCGCAGTGACGCGCGCCGTACCGTTACGGCGCAGACCTGTCCAGTCTGCCGCCGAACCGCTGCAGCAATTGCAGCATCGCGGCAGCCTTGTCCAGCGTCTCCTGATATTCCGCCTCGCACTGCGAATCCGCAACCAGCCCGCCGCCGGCCCAGCAGCGGATCTCGCCGCCGCCGTGCACCAGCGTGCGAATGACGATATTGGTGTCCATATCGCCGTCATACCCGATGTAGCCGATGGCGCCGCAATACACGCCGCGCCGGTTCGGTTCGAGCTGTTCGATGATCTCCATCGCGCGCTGCTTCGGGGCGCCTGTGATCGACCCGCCGGGAAAGCAGTCGCGCAGCAGATCCAGAGCATCGTGTCCGCGTTGCAGCCTGCCTTCCACCGTGCTGACCAGATGATGCACGCTGGCAAAGCTCTCCACCTCGAACAGCCTGGGCGCGCGCACCGAGCCGGGTTCGCAATCCCTGCCCAGGTCGTTGCGCAACAGGTCGACGATCATCAGGTTCTCGGCCCGGTCCTTGGGATGCCGTCGCAGTTCATCCGCCAGCCGCCGGTCTTCCGCCGCATCGGCATGGCGCGGCCGCGTGCCTTTGATGGGACGGGTCTCCACCCGGCCCTGCCGCACCTGCAGGAAACGCTCCGGCGAAGCGCACAGGATCTGCGCTTGCGGCCAGTCGAGGAATGCCGAGTAAGGCGCGGGATTCGTCTGCCGCAGTTCGAGATACGCCGCATAGGCATCGCCGGATGCCGCTGCGGCAAAGCGCTGCGCCAGGTTGACCTGGTAGCAGTCGCCGGCGTGCAGATAGCCCTGCACCGCATCGAACGCATGCGCATATGCCGCCGGTGTGAAATTGGAAGCGATGGCCCCCTGCACGCTGAAGGCCGCCGCCTGCTGCGCATGCGAGCAACGGCCCAGGCGCTCCGCGATTTGCGGCAGCACCTGCGCGGTCGCGGCACAGCGTTGCCGCGACACTAGGCGCGCGCTCCGTTCCTGATGATCCAGGATGATCGCCCAGTCGTAGATGCCGACAGCCATCTCCGGCAGATGCTCGGCATCGCGTGCGCTGGCAGGCAGACGGTGGTAGCGGCGCGCCAGGTCGTAACTCCAGTAACCCAGCGCCCCTCCGGCAAAGGGAAGGTCCGGCATCGGCGGCACGGGGCCGCCCAGCAACTCGCGGATCAACGCGAACGGGTCTGCCGCCGACTGCCGCACGCCGGCAACATCGCGGATCTCGGTCCGTTCGCCCTGCGTGACCAGGGTCGCAACCGGCTGCGCGACGAGGATGTCGTAACGACCGCTGCCGCCGCTGTCCAGCCAGGCAGCCCACGGCAGGTCGCGGATCGCCGCGAAGCAACCGCTTGCATCAGCCTGGTAAGGGAAGGGAAAACTGTACAGCATCGGATGCTAAAATCGCGCTCGGACCAATCAAGGAATATTTCGTATGACCACTATCGTCGCTGTCAGAAAGAACGGTTACGCCGCCATCGCGGCCGACACCCTGACCACCTTCGGCAACACCCGCCTGCATGCCACGCAGGATGCCTCGCACGACAAGATACTGCAGATCGGCGACAGCTACGTCGGCGTGTGCGGCAGTGCGGCGCATCATCTGGTGTTGTCCAGCCTGCTCGCCAAGACGCCGGACGTGCAGCTTAACAGCAAGGCGGCGATTTTTGAAACCTTCCGCAAGCTGCACCCCATCCTGAAGGAGGAATGCTTCCTGAACCCGAAGGAAGACGAGGAGGACCCGTACGAGTCGAGCCAGATCACCGCGCTGATCGCCAATTCGCACGGCATCTTCGCCATCTACTCGATGCGCGAGGTGTTCGAGTACACGCAGTACTGGGCCATCGGTTCCGGCCACGAATTCTCGCTCGGCGCCATGCATCAGGCCTATGCGCGCTGCGACGACGCGGCCGACATCGCACGCGCCGGCGTGGATGCGGGGATCGCCTTCGACAAGAACAGCGCCGCGCCCATCACGCTGTACAGCATCCGGCTGGCATAGCCGGCGCAAGCCGGAGGCGCTTTATTTGCGCTGCCGCAGGTATTCGGCCGTGACCGATTCGATCAGCCTGTCGGCCTCGGCCGCATCCAGACCGACCAGCACATACAGCGCGCCATTCGGCCCATAGCTGTGCTTTTCGATGCGGGTGTTCTGCAGCGTGGCTTCGGCGATGCTGGTGAGCAGCGCGCCATCCCGTCCGTCCGGTTTCCCGCTGGCCGCCGCCCCCTCATCCAGCCTGCGCTTCACCGACTCGCACACCGCCTGCACCAGATGCGCACGCGCATCGGCTGCCGCCATCTTCTCCATGAACGAAAAGCCGGCGCGTGATTTAGGCGCGGAACCCACGGCTGTCAGCGCCAGCCCTTCGACGTGTCCATGGCAGACCCAGTCCGGCGCACGCCGCCTCGATTTCGGGAAGGTGCACTTCTGCGCTTTCTTGCTCCTGGCCGTCGCGCCGCCGCCAGGTGGCGCATCGGCCCAGGCATCGGCACCCGGCATCAACACAGCGACAAGCAACAGGGCAAGCAGTTTGCGCACGATCATCCTCGCTTTCAGCAAGGCCGCTCGGGGGAGCGGCCGCGTGCCAATTGTATTGGCTCAACCCCGATCTGACCAAGCCGTCAGATTGACACCATCAATTGTGTCGCGTCAGTCTCATGTGATGTGAATTTGAACTGCCAGAAAGCGGACGGTCGCGATCGGCATAAAGCACCCCGGAAGCGGCCATCAAGTATCGATAGTTCATTTTTCCAAACCGGCCGCTCGTCGCAACCAGCATGACTTTCGCCGACCTGCACTGCGCCAGGCTGCCGTGCGAATCGATGCGTGCGGTATTTACATGGAAGAATTCGATTCGCTCATGGCGTCCTCACTTTGCAAAAAGCTGCCACCACCGACGCCGGTTGTTGGGCGTTGGCGCATGGATCTCGATCAGTGCGGGCGGAGTCGTGCTGAGTATCCAGCCGGGCGGTGACGGCGCCGCATTGCCGCTGCAGGACGAGCCCATGTTGTTCGGGTCGTAAACCTTGATCAGGGTCGGCTGCTCGGCATCGTCGGCATAGACGATCCCGCAATAGTTGTAGTCATGATCCCTGCGCAGCAACGCATCCAGCGCATCAATGCGGTGCGCCAGTTCATCACCGCTCAACGCGGTGGCAGGCAGTTCTTCCCCCAGCTGGTAGAAATACCATGTGCCGGATTTGACTCTCCCCCACAATGCGTCGAGTTGCTGCCATTGCAGCATGCCCGTGAACGAGCCTTTCAATCGCGCATGGAATGCCGCGGGGTCGGCGCTGAGCATGGCGTTCACAACCAGCCTGCGATCTTGTCGCGGCTTGGCACCCCGCCGGCATGCACCACCTTGCCATCCACCACGACGCCCGGCGTGGACATCACGCCGTAGGACATGATGGACTGGAGGTCTTCGATCTTTTCCAGCTCGATCGACACGCCTTTTGCCTTCGCAGCTTCTTCGATCAGTTTCAGCGTGGTCTTGCAATTGGCACAGCCCGTGCCGAGGACTTTGATGTTTTTCATGTTGTGTTCTCCTTGAAACTTAGCAGCAGGATTTGCCGTCTTTTGAGGGAGCGCAGCATTCACCATTTTGCATTCCGAATGCCTTCAATACCTTGACCAGCGGACAGAATCCGGTGAATCCCATCTGGAACAGGTTGAACCCCACAAACATAGTCAGCCATAACCAGCTTGCGTGCGACAGATCTGCCTGTCCCATCCAGTGCGCCAGCCCCAGGCTCAGCATGATCATGAATCCGGCAAAGATACTGACGATGCGATTTATTTCCATGATACGTTCCCTCTTGCTTCAAGCGTGTCACCAGATTCCGGGCGACACAAACGGACACTCAAACCAGTTGCTTCAGCCATACCTCAATTTCTTCGGTGCGCGGCAATCCGCTGAAGATCACCTTTCCCTCATGCAGCACGGCAGGCATATCCGCATAGGCAATACCCAGTGCCCCGACATTCTTGCATACCTCCAGCATCAGCCGGATACCCGCGCCGCCTGCCGCACAGGACAGGCGCCTTTCCATGCGCAGCAACGGCTCGCCCGTGCCAACCAGCGTCAACCTGATGATGGGCGCGTCGACGGGCGGGCTGGTACAAGATTGCATGTTCACACCACCACATTGAATACATAGCCGACCAGCATGATGCCCAGTGCCACAACGCCGATAAAGGTCGCGATCAGCCTGGGTTTCAGCACCTTGCGCAGGATGACCATCTCCGGCAGCGACAGCGCGATCACGCTCATCATGAACGCGAGGACCGTGCCGAGTGCCGCGCCCTTGGCCAGCAGCGCCTCGACGATGGGGATGATACCTGCGGCGTTGCTGTACAGCGGCACGCCGATCAGGACGGAAAGCGGTACCGACCACCAGGCTTCCTTGCCCATGAAGCCCGCCATGAAGTCCGCAGGCACATAACCGTGTATGCCCGCACCGATGGCGATACCGGCCAACACATACAGCCACACCTTGCCGACGATCTCGCGCACGCTGGCGAACCCAGCCTCGATCCGGTCTGACAGGGTCAGCTCATCCGTGCCAACCGTCGCCTGTGTACGCGCCATGTTGCGCACCCAGTCTTCCAGGTGATGCTCCATCTTCAGTTTGCCGATGATGAAACCGGCGACAATCGCGATCGACAGACCCAGTCCCATGTACAAGGCGGCGACCTTCCAGCCGAACAGGCCGAACAGCAGCGCCAGCGCGATTTCGTTGACCATGGGCGCGGAGATCAAAAAGCTGAACGTCACGCCCAGCGGCACGCCGGCCTGCACGAAGCCGATGAACAGCGGCACAGCGGAGCAGGAGCAGAACGGGGTGACGATGCCGAGCAGCGCCGCCATGACATTGCCGACGCCTTCATGCCGCCCCGAGAGCAGGGCGCGGGTGCGCTCCGGGGTGAAATGGGAATTGATCATGCCCATGACCATCACCACCCCGACCAGCAACATCAATACCTTGGGCGTATCGTACAGGAAAAACTGCAGCGAATCATACAGATGGCTTCCACGCTCGACGGGCATGGCATCCACCAGCCAGTGCGATAACGGCTCCAGCGCTTTGTAGATCATGAACCACAGCGCGGCGGCGATCAGCAGGAAGGCGCGCGGATTGCGGCGCGGCAGGGGCAGGGTATGGGCAGGCATTCGATTTACTCCGGTTCAGTGTGTTCCTGACGAGAGGACGAACGAACCGGAAAAAGGATGCAGCGATTTTTTATCTATCGGGTTATGGATGCCACCACGATCAGCGTGGAACGTGATCCGTCACGCGGCCCCGCTCATCGAAACGGACCTGGCAGGCGGTGCTCATGCGGGCGCGCATCCGTTCCCGGGCTCGCAACAGCCTCGATTTGACGGCGGGGAGAGAAAGCTGCTGCGCGGCGGCGTAGTCTTTTTGTTTCACGCCTTCGAGGTCGCATTGCTCAATGATGTCGCGATCTTCCGGTGTGAGCTCGGACAGCACGCGTGCCACGCAGGCACTGAGGGCCTGGATCGGTTCGCGGGCTGGTTCGGGTTGTGGCAGGTCTTCCGGCAATTCGACCGCTTCGTGCCCCAGCCGGAAATGATCGACCAGCGCATTGCGTGCCACCTGAAACAGCCAGGCGCGAGCGTTGTCGAGCAGGCAGAACTGCTTGCCCTGTTGCATCGCCTTGACGAACACCTCCTGTAGCAAGTCGTCGGCCTGATGCGCGTCTTTGGAGCGATGCCTCAGGTAGTTGCGCAACTCGCTTTCATGCGCATTCCAGGCACGAAGGATACAAGGGAAGGACTGCGTCGCAGAGGTTGTCATGCAAAATTATACTTCGTCAATTTATGACGGAAAGCCCAATTTCACCCCCAATGCAGTCAGCCTTCATTTTCTGCTATTGGCCGACAACGGAAGCCTACGCACTGCTTCTCCCCTCCGCAAAACAGCCACTCGCGAACCTCTGTTTGACCAATTTTGCAGGCTGATTTCGGACACGGCCAGCCGGCGCTCGCCCGGGTTGATACGCTTCAAATATTCGAACTTTGCTGCGCGATGTGATCCTCGACCTGCCTGTCCGCATACACGATATGCGCGTGTATCTTGGCGAACGGCCAGTGATTGAACCAGTCGACGAATTCGTGCTCTCCGATGTAGCGCAGCTTCTCCTTGAACTTGAGCGCATCGTGCAGCAGTTGCCGGTGCTTCTCCTTGTGCGCTTCGATCTCGGCATAGCCGGATTGCTCCATGATTCGCTCTTCGGCCGCGAAGTGGAAGCCGGTATAGGCGATCACCTCGTCGATCAGGCGTTCCACGCGCTCCAGGGGTTCGTCGTGCCTGGCCGCCTCGTTCAGCTTGTTGAGCATGCCAACCAGTTCGTGATGTTGCCGTTCGATTTCCGCTACCCCAGACATGTCGACCTCCCGATTGATGCGTTATCCCCGAAACGACTCCCCGCCCTTGCGATATCTGTGCAGGCCGATGTTAAACCTCGCTTCGCACCTGCACATTAAGAAAATTTCATCCCGTCCGGCTGCACATCAGGTGCGCTTGAACGGTGTCCGTTCATTCAGCTCGTCGAGATACCCGGCCACCGCGCCGGCCTCGTGCTGCAGGTAGTTTTCCACCGCCTGCGCGAACCGCGGATGCGCCAGCCAGTGCGCGGAACGCGTGGTCACCGGCAGGAACCCGCGCGCCAGCTTGTGTTCGCCCTGGGCGCCGCCCTCGAACGTCCTGATCCCGCGCGCGATGCAGAATTCGATCGCCGTATAGTAGCAAGTCTCGAAGTGCAGGCCGGAATGGAACTCCAGCGCGCCCCACGATCGTCCGTACAGCGCGTCGCGGGTATGAAAGTTGAGTGCGCTGGCGATCGGCCGGCCGGCGCGGCTGGCGATGACCAGCAGCGTATGCGGCCTCATCGTAACCCCGATGCGCTGGAAGAAATCGGCATTCAGCGACGGCGGCGAGTTGTACTGCCGGTGGGTATTGGCATAGCACTCGGCAAAGAACGCCCACTGTTCGGCGCTGGCCTCCTCCCCGGTGACGCATTGCAGCTCGATGCCGGCCTCCCTGACCTTGCGCCGCTCCTGCCGGATGCGCTTGCGCTTGTCGCGGCTCAGCGCGGCCAGGAAATCCTCGAAATCGCGATAGCCGGGGTTCTGCCAGTGGAACTGCACATCCTCGCGCAGCATCATGCCGTGCGCCCTGGCAGCGCGAATGGCCGCCTCGTCCAGGAACAGGCAATGCAGCGAGGACATGCCCGTTTCCTGCGCGAGCCGCAGCGCGGACTCGAGCATCAAGGCGCGCACCTCGTCCGACTGCGCCAGCAAGCGCGCGCCGGTGACCGGCGTGAAGGGCACGGCGCACACCAGCTTGGGGTAATAGCGCAAGCCGTGCCTGTGGTAGGCATCGGCCCAGGCGAAGTCGAACACCAGTTCCCCGTACGAATTCATCTTCACGTACAGCGGCATCGCGCCCAGCAATTGCGAGCCTTGCCACAACGTGACGAATTGCGCGCGCCAGCCGAACGGCGGGGTGGCACAGCCGCTGGCCTGCAGCGCATACAGGTAGGCATGGGAAAGGAACGGATCATGACCGGCCAGCGCATCCCACTGCGCGGCGGGTATCTCCGCCAGGTCGGTGACGATCTTCAGTTCGGGGGCATCCATGAATGCTTGCTCCGTCCTGTTAACTTTCAATTGGCCGCAGCGGGCAAGAAGGTGATGCGCATGCGTCTCGCCGCCGAAGGCGGACGGCGCTACTTTAAAACCACTTGCGCCAGATCAACAAGGGCAAACGGATAATAAATCCCGCGAACAACCTCAGGTGCATCCCGGTCAACAGCAGGTTGTCGCGCAGGTAATTGAAGTGCGACACGCCGCCTTCGTCCGCACGCAGGTACTTGACCGGCGCGGGGATATTGACCGGGCGAGCGCCGTACCAGCACAGGCGCACCGCGGCTTCGGGATCGAAATCGAAATGGCGCATCCAGCGGCTGCCCTCCATCACTTTCAGCAGCAGGGCGGCCGGATAGACGCGGAAGCCGTACAGCGAGTCGCCGATGCCTTGCCACAGCGTCTCCAGGTTCGCCCACCAGTTGGAGACCTTGCGCCCGCGCACGCGCAATGCCGGTGCGCTGGCATCGAACACCGGCACGCCCAGCACCAGCGCATTGGCGTCGGCCATGGAGGCGGCCATGAATTCCGGTATCTTTTCCGCCGGGTGCTGCCCGTCGGAATCCATGGTCAGCACGTGCGTGTATCCCAGGCGCATCGCTTCGCGCAGGCCGTGCAGCACTGCCGCGCCCTTGCCCTGGTTGCGTTCCAGCACGATGACCCGCAGCCCGGGATCGCCCTCGGCCATGCGCAGCAGCTCCGCCTCGCTGCCGTCGGTGCTGCCGTCGATCACCACCCACACCGGCGTCCATTGCGCGCGTGCCGCGCGCACGGTCGGATACAGCGCCGCTCCGGTGTTGTAGCTGGGAATGAGGACCAGGTGCGAGGCCGACGGGACGCTCATGCGCGGCCCCCGTTTTCCGGCGCCAGCATCTCGCGGCGGTAATAGGCTTCCAGGTCCGACACGAATCCCTTCACCTCGCCGTTCGCTTCGAAGCGTTCACCCAGGCGCACGCGATAGACCAGGGGGAACTCCGGTTTCTTCAGCAACGGCCAGTGCTTGCCCAGGAACGGGCTGTTGGTTTCGATGAACACGGTCTGGATCGGCACGCCCGCCTTCTGCGCCACCAGCCCGAAGCCGCCCTTGAACGGGTTGATCGGGGGCGACACCGTGCGCGTGCCTTCGGGAAAGATCAGCAGCTGGCTGCCGGCGCGCGTCGCCACGGCGGCGCGGCGGATCAGGTTGCCGGTGGAATCGTTGCGGATGTAGCCGGCCATGCTGGCGCCGCCGCCGAGCAAGGGGTTGTCGAGCAGGTTCGCCTTCAACACGCACACCATGCGCGGCAGGCGCGAGCCGATCAGCACCACGTCGATCAGCGCAGGGTGGTTGGTGGTGATGATGAGCGGTTCGCCGCGCAAGGCATCCAGCGCGCTCAGGTCGCACTTCACCAGGCCGCTGGCGCGCACCACGAACAGATAGGAGCGGAACACCAGCATGATGGCGTATTGGCCGACGCGCTCGGCGATGCGCTGCGGCAGCAGATGGCGCAACACGCTGGCCGGCAGGCTCCACGCCAGACAGGCCAGCGCGAACAGCAGCAGCCCGCCGTAAAGCACGATGTACTCGTACAACGATTTGAATTGTCGCCAGACCCACATCACCTTGCCGCTTCCCTGAATCGCTTCCCGTTGGTATCCCGACCCGGTCGGGCTACCGGCCGACCGGCCGGATCGCCTCGCCAGGCGGCTGGTTATAGCACACCGACATGCCGCCGTTATGACTGCCGCAGCTTCAGTCGTTATTCACTTCCACCATCTTATCCGACTTGTCGATGGTCCATGTCATGGCAATGCCGACGGTGAAATACTGCCTGCTCTTGACCAGCGGGCTGTCCGCGAAGACGGCGCCGTTCAGGCTATCCCATTTCATGAAGCCGCCTATCCAGTATCCGTCCTGGTAACGCTTGCTGGAGGCGACGATGAACTGCACGCCGGAATAGCCTCCGCTCGCCGTGTACTGCGGTCGCGTGGCCGTCGCATACTGCGGGTCGACGTTGTAGAAATACTGGTGGTAGCGGCGGTCGGCATAGATCGGTCCGCCCACCAGCCCGATGTTCCAGCCGCTTTGCTCGACATCGTGGAAGTCCACGGCCAGCTGCGGCTGGAACACCCAGCCGACCGACTGGACGCTCTTGAAATCCGACGCCAGCACGCCCCGCACCGGCATGCGCAGGTCGAGGTTGGCCTTCCTGTCTTCGGCGTAATACAGGTGGACGTTGAGCGAAGGACCGATCTCCAGCGTCGGGTTCAGGTCGGGCATGCCCTGCCTCGCAGCGGATCCCTGCGCGGGCACGGAACCGTTCACGCTGATATCCATCTCGACGCGGTCCTGGCGGAAGATCAGTCCGCGCACGCGTTCGCGGTTGATCTGCAGCGTCTCGCCGCGATAGACGAAATAGGGGATGGGGAGCAGGAAGAAGCGGCGCTCGTTGGAGCCGCGGTACATCGGGAAATCGATCGCCGCAATGCCGGCGCCGGCCTCCCACTCGGGCTTCATCTCGGTCTGCGCATGCGCGACGGGCAGGCAGACGAGCGGCGTGACGACGGCGACGGATCGAACGATGCGCTTCATACGCTGCAGGCCGCGCGCTATGGCGCAGCCCTGAAATAGGCGCCTTCGATCTCCAGCAGCAGGTCGGACCGGCAGATGTTGGAATGCAGGTAGACCGCCTCGCATGCCGCACCGAATTCGGCCTGCACCTTCGCGCGCACCATGGCCAGGTCGGCGGCATTGCGCAGATAGACCTTGAGCAACATGCGCCCCTGCGCGGGGTCGTATTGCGGGATCTGCTGCAGCAGCGTGCGGATGTTCAACAAGGTCTCGGCGGTCTGTTTCTCCGCATTCCCCTGGTGCAGCGTCTCGTAGCCGACGATGCTGGCGGTGCCGGAAATGAAGAAGCAATACTGGCCGCCCAGGGTCGCCGACATGGCGCGCACGAAGATCGGGCTGCGCGGGCCGAACTGCTGCGGATAGTGGTAGGCGCTGACCTGGCGCGGATTCTCCACCGCCTTGCCGTACTGCTTGCCCGCCATGAAATAGATCACCAGCGAACCGCTGTTGCTGCCCAGTGCACTGGCTGCCGGGGCATGCTCCTCGCCGGCCACGCGTCCGTTGGCAGCAAATGCCGCATGCCTGCCGACGTTGAATCCGCGATAGCGCTCCAGCCCCTCCTCCTCGTCGTTGATCTGCGGGAAGTAATGCCAGACGCGCAGCAGATTGGGATAGCCGAAGTGGTCGATGAACCCGAAGATGCGCCTGTAGGCCTGCTCGGCCAGCTTTTCCAGCGTATCGCCCGCGCGCTGCTCCAGCGCCAGGCAGCCGAACAGCACGGTGCCGTCGGTCGTGCCGCACATGCCCAGATGTTCGCACGACGTGACTGCGGCATCGCTGGACCAGACCTCGAAGCTGCTGTCGCCCGCGCCCAGCACCGGAATATCGATCCACAGCGGTGCGCAGCCCAGCGGCGGCAACGGCAGCTTGCGGCCGAAACCGATGACGCTCAATACATGACCTCTGTGTGTTTCGAGATATGCGCCGATTTCGCCGGCGTCGAGATACTGCAGTCCGAATTGCTGATCGGGACTTTGCATGTCAGCCTGTCACACCCATCACTTCATTAACTCCTCTAACGCGCGCACGCCGTCCATCTCCGCCGAGCACGCGCCCCTGGTGCCCATCCATGCCGCGCAAGGCAGCCTATTCCGCCTTGTTGACCTCGATCCGGGTCAGCAGCTGCTCGCCCCCGGAATTGAACGTCAGCACGCCTTCATGCTTGTATGCATACTGGATGACCCAGCGATCCGGACCGAAATAGAACGGAATGGAAGCCTTGTCGGTCGGATGCTGCCATTGCCTGGTGGGCGGACCGATCAGCTGCTCCACCTGGCTCAAGGTGAGGCCGGTCTTCAGCCTGGCGAACTTGCTGCCGGTAGCGGGCTTGCCCACGACATCGCCTTCGACGGCCTCGTCCTGCCTGACCGCCGTCTCTGCCTTGGCCGCTTCCTTCCTGGCAGGCGCTTTCCTTGCGCCCTCTTTCGCCGCTGCCGCCTTGACCGGCGGCGCAGCGGCCGGCGTATCCGTCTTCGTCTGCTGCGATGTGCATGCAGTCATCCATGCGGCAGCCAGAACGATGAGCATCGGATATGCGTGTTTCATGTCAGCCTCTCCATCCAGCGCATTCGGGCGTTTGAAAACGCCTCGCATCTTAACCGACCCCCACATGCCGGGCAACCAATGGCGCTCCGTTGCGGCCATGTGCGGCACTTACCCGTCGCGCCCGACGATGAGGATGGCGGAGAAAACCAGGCTCAGCACCGCACCGCACGCCACCGTGGAGCCGATCGCATTGAGCACCGGCGACTGCGAGAACGACAACAGCCCGAAGCCCAGCACAGTGGAGGCATTGGCGAACAGCAGCGAGGTGACGGTGCGCTCGCGGTCCTGCGGCGAAGCGCAGCGGTGGTCGAAGAACAGCGCGTAATTGGACCCGACCGCCACCACCAGCAACAGCCCGATCAGGTGGAAGATGGACAGCGCGTGTTCGGTCAGCACCAGCCAGGCGGTCACCGCGACCACCGCCGCGCCCAGCGGCAGGCAGACCTCCAGCACGCGGCGCACCGAACGCAGGCTGGCGAACAGCAGCACGACGATCGCCAGCGCACCGAACAGCGCGTTCTTCGCGGCCTCGTGCCGGTAGTCGCGGAACATCTGCTCGGATTCCCGTTTCATGTCGAGCAGCACGAAGGCGTTGCCGGACGCCCGGATGTCGCGCTCCAGCGCCTGCGCATCCTTCACGCCGCGCAGCGGCAGCATCAGCGACCAGCGGCCCTCGCGCTGCACCAGCAGCGTGTCGAGCTTCAGCCCCAGGCTGCTGCCTTGCAGCGCCGCCCTGTCCAGCAATGGCTGCTGTTTCGCTGCCGCGATCTCCTGCGCGAACGGCGCGAAGGTCGAACTGCGGAACGGCAGCCCCTGCAGCGCCCGGGCGAGATGGCTGCGCGCGGCAGCGGCATCCGGCAGGGCGGCCTGCCGCGCCTGTTGCACCGCCCGGCTCGGCAGCAGCGGCACATCGAATCCGTCCAGCAGGCCTTGCGCCACCAGCCCGCGCATGATGGCCGCGACCGCTTCGCCCTGCTGCAGCACGCCCTCCTGGTCGCTGCCGCTCAGCACCAGCATGTAGCGCACATCCGGCGCCCCCATGTCGCGGCGCAACTGTTCATCCAGCGCCAGCGATTCCTTCGGCACCGGGCTCATGCTCGACAGGCTGTCGTTCCACAGCGCATCGCGTTTCCAGGCCAGCAATGCCAGCGCTGCCGCCACCAGCACGAACAGCAGCGCGCGCGCACGCGGCGCACGCCGCACCAGCGCCATCAGCGCGCTGCTGAAACGCGTGGAAGCGTGTACCGAAAAGCCCTGCGGCAGCAGGTGGGGCAATACCCAGCGCGTGGTGCTCACCGCGACGATCAACCCGGCGATGGAGAACAGGCCGAGTTGCGCCAGTCCGGTGAAACCGGAAATCAGCATGGCGCTGAAGCCGCAGATGGAAGTGAGCACGCCCAGGCGCAGCGTCGGCCAGATGCGCCGCAGGGTGCTCTGCGGTGCCTCGTTGTGCCCGATCTGGGTGAACAGGTAGATGGCGTAGTCCACGCCCTCGCCGATCAGGGTGACGCCGAAACCGAGCGTGATGCCGTGCACGCTGCCGAAATCCAGGCTCACCGCCGCCACCCCCGCCAGCGCACCGCTCGCCACCGGGAACAGCCCCAGCGCCAGCACGCGCGGCGACCGGTAGAGCAGCAGCAGCATGCTTGCCACCAGCAGCGTGGCGATGAGCGAAAGCCGCCATGCATCGTCGCGGATGGAGGCGCGCGACTCCACCGAGAACACGCCCGGGCCGGTCATGCGCACCTGCGCTTGCGCCGCCTCGGGCAGCGCTTTCCGGGCGCCCTCGAATGCCTCGCGGATCGCCTGCATGGCGCGTTCCTGCGCGTCGATGTCGTTGCCCGCGCCGGCGGTGTAGGCCAGCAGCATGGCGCGCATGCCGTCGCGCGAGAACCACACCCCTTCCTGCATCGCCGGGTGCGCCTCGCCCTGCAGCTGTTCCAGCAGATGGATCAGTTCGCCGCTGGGGTCGCCGGGCAGCACGCGCTGCGCCATGCCGCTCATGGGCGTGCTCAGCAGTTCCAGGTAGCCGGTCAGGCTTTCCTTCAGTCCGGCAGGCGTGAAGCGTTGCGGCGTGACGGCATCGCTGAGCAGGTAACGGTTGCGCCACAGCAGCTGGAAATCCTTTTCCAGCCCGGCCCGTTCGCCGTTGTTGATGCCGGCCAGCTCGGGGGCGCTGCGCAGCTGCGCCGCCATCCTTTTGCTCAGTTCGGCCAGCGCACCCGGCGGCGCGCCTTCCACGCCGACGAGGATCAGGCGCGACACCACGCCATCGCGCAGCTGCTCGACCATGATCTTCTGCGTGGGCGTCGGATCGCGCGGCATGAAGGCCGACATGTCGGCGGTGAAACGGGCATGGCCGACGATCAGCGCGCAGGCGGCAACGAACAGCAGCCACACGATGACCGCGACATGCCGGCGCAGTTTCATTGGCTATCCTCGGTCACCCTCATGCTGGAGCGGTCGCCGTTGGATTCGCGCATCTCGATGCTGGTGACGCGATTGTCGCGGCCGGTGATCACGATCTCGCGCACCATCTCGCGCGTCCTTTGTTCGATGGGCGACAGCTGCAGGCGCCATTTCGCCGCATCGCCCTCCAGACTCACCGCGTAGAAACGCTGCAGGGTCGGCAGGTCGCCAGCCAGGGTGGAGCGGATGCTCTCGACGAATGCCCACACGGCGGGATATTCCTGCAACACCAGGGTGCGCCTGATGTTGCGCGCCGGGTTGTCGATGGTCAGCACGCCCTGGTCCAGCACCAGATGCTCGGTCAGGGGCGCCAGCGTATGTTTCTCCAGATGGTCCGGCGCCCGGAACGACAGCATGCCGGAGGATTCCAGCGGCTTGTTCAGCACGCTCAGGAACTTGCGCTCGACGAACCTGCCCTGCGAAGTCCGCACCTGCGCCAGCGTCTGCATCAGTTGCGGCAAGCCCCAGTCGCCGGGCCCTGCCGGCGGGACGGCCTCGGCATGGGCGGCAGCCGGCACCAGACACAGCAGCAGGAACAGGGAACGCATCATGGTTTCCAGAAATCGTAGAAGTTGAACCAATTGTACGGGGCGCTGCGGCAAAAGTGTTCGAGGCGCATGACATAGCGCTGCTGCGCGCGGCCGATCAGCTCGTCGCGCGGCAATGCCGGGCTGGCCATATCGGCCAGCTCCTCGAAATGCAGGTCGTAGCGATTGCCGCCGCGATACACGCCGACCATCAGCAGCACCGGACACTTCAACATGTACGCCATGCGCAGCGGGCCGCTGGGAAATCTGGCGGGCGCACCGAGGAAGTCGCAGGTCACGCTCGCACTGTCCTGCTCCAGCCCGCGGTCGGCGAGGATGCCGATGAATTCGCCGCGCTCCAGCGCCTGCCGCACCCTGAGCATGGAATCCACCTTGCCGAGCCCGATCACCTGCTGCGCCAGCCCGGGATTGATCGCCTGCAGCACCGAGTTGAGCTTGCGCGCATTCTCCTCGTACATCACCACGCTGGCGGGCGGTCCCTGGATCTCGTCGGCATAGGCGCGCGTGATCTCGAAGCTGCCGAGATGCGCGCCGAGCAGGATGCAGCCGCGCCGCTGCACGAGCATGTTGCGCGCCGTGTCGTCCAGATGCACGCGTACGTCGAACCTGTCGAAACGGCCGTTGAGCAGGAACACCCGGTCCAGGATGGTCGCCGCGAAGGTATGGATGTGGCGGAAGCCGTCGCCGATGCGCGGTTCCCGCCCCAGCGCCTTGCGCAGATACTGCCTGGAGGCGGCACGGGCTTCGCCTGCGGCCAGCATGTAATACAGGCTGGCCGGATACAGGAACAGGCGCGCGACCGGACGGCCCAGCGCAAGCGCCACCCAGACGATGAAGCGGATCGCCAGCAGGTTGCTGCGCTCGGGTTTGGCTGCCCATTCCGGCGCGGCGCTCTCCCGCGCTTTGTCATCGGCCGGCAACGATGCCTCCCGTCAGGACCCTGGTGCCAGCGACAGCGCACTGGAACTCGATTGCGCCCTGCGGCGAGCGCTCATATTCGATCTCGACGGTGTCGCCGGGGCGCACCGGATGCAGGAACTTCGCCGCCTTGATCCTGCCCGGCACCAGTTGCAGCCGTTCGGCCTGGCCGATGCGCGCCAGCACCTCGGCCAGCAGCAGCGCACCGGGAATGATGGGATTGCCGGGGAAATGCCCTGCCCCGGTCGGATGGTTCGCGGCGATGGGCAAGGTCAGCCGGTTCATTTCTTGACGTGGCGCGCCATCAGTTGCTGCAGCGCTTCGCGGGTGATCTTGCCGGTGGCGTTGCGCGGCAGGGCCTCGACGAAGCACAGCGGGCGCGGCAGGAACACCGCATCCACGCTGTTGCGCAGCGCAGCAAGGATGTCCTCGCTGCGCAGCCCGGGCGCAACCACGAACGCCAGCGGCCGCCGCACCGCGCCGTCGCCGTCGTCCGGCATGAAGAACGCGCCGTCCTGCACGCCGGGGATGGCATTCAGGTGATGGTTCAGGCTGGCCAGCGAGGTGCGCTTGCCGGCGATGTTCACCATGTCCGACGTGCGCCCGTGCAGCACGAAGGTGCCGTCCGGCCGGCACTCGATCTCGTCGCTCAGCCGCGCCTCGATCTCGACATGTCCGCCGTGCACGCGGCAGCCCAGTTCGTCCCGCACCATCCCGACGCCCGGCAGCAGGCTCCAGGCCGCGCCTTGCGTGGTGCGCCGGCTGGCGGCCATGCCGGCCTCGGTGCAGCCGTATATCTCGTACAGCGGCGCAGCGAACCGCGCTTCCGCTTCCAGCGCCAGCTGCGGCGCCAGATGGGCCGTGGCGCACAACACGAACTGTACCGCCGGCAGTTGTGTCGCCTCGCTCAGCAAGGTGCGCAGGTGCACCGGCGTGGTGACCAGGCAACGCGGCGGCGGCAGCGCCGCCAGCTGCGCGCAGATGTCCGCCGGATAGAACGGCCTTTCGGCAACCAGCGCCAGGCCGTTCTGCATGGCCAGCAACATGCTCGATTCCAGGCCGTACATATGCTGCGCCGGCACCGTGCCCAACAGCACCGTGCCCGAGCCGGGCTCGATGCCCAGGCTGGCCGCTTCCGCCGCCGCCCCCTTGCACAGGCTGCCCCAGGTCTTCTCGTGTGGCACGGGGTCGCCGGTGGAACCGGAGGTGAACACCAGCGCTGCGCGTTGCGCGGCGGGGAGGCGCGGCACCTGCTCCGCTGCCGCCGCCCCGGCATCCGCCCCGAGCTCGGGGAAAGACATCACCTCGACGCCGGGAAACTCGGCCGCGCCGTCGGTCAGGCAATAGGTGCCGGGATAGCGCCGCACCAGGCGCGCGACGAAATCGGCGGTGTAGTTCGGCGGCAGCAGGCTGGTCTGCCCCCGGCGCAGCGCGGCGGCGAAGCCGACTGCGAAGCGGTAACGGTCGGCGCACAGATTCAGGATATGGGGTTGGTCCGGCAAGCGTTGCGCGAGCGCTTCCACATCGCGCAGGAAGCGTCCGACAGGGATGGCCCTGCCGGCGCGGTATGCAAACGGAGCGTCCTGCCCGGCATGACTGATGAGCGGAAAATCGGACATGGCGTTATGGATTCTGCTTGCGCGGTGCGGCAAGGTCTTTGGCATAAACCTCGATGGTTCGCCAGATGGAGGCACGCGGGTGCGCGGGATGAGCGGCGATGCGGTAGAGGTATTCGCCGATGAACATCAGCGCCAGCAAGGGCAGGTTCAGCACATTGATGAAGAACGACCAGGCGGTGATCGAGGCAAGACCGTAGAGCGCCGCGGAGACGATGACCTGCAATGCGAAATAGGCACTCCACGCCACGGTGACGTTGCGCGTATAGGATGCGATCCCGGCATCCAGCTCGCCGTGCATCAGTCGCGCGATGCGCGTGATCAGGGGCTCGCGCCCGCCGAACAGGGTATGGCCGAAGAACCACATCATGAACAGGTTGAACGAGGCGTGGGAAATGCCGGTCACCGCGATCAGCCCGATGCGCTCATGCTCGCCCAGCACCAGATAGACCGGCAGCGCGCCGATGGCGAGGCCGAGCAACGGCCACCACACGATGCTCACCGACCGGAACGCCCACCAGCCGAGGCCGGCCAGCAGGGGCAGCAGCACCAGCAGCAGCTGCATGCCGCCCGACTCGCTCGTCGCAATGGTGTTGTGCAGCCAGAACGGATAGGCGACGAATGCCGCCAGCAGCAGTATCTTGCCCAGACGCAGCATGATCAGGCGCACTCCGGAAGGCGGGCCGCATTCATAGGATGAACGGCACGAACATCTTGCTGCGTTTCATGTATTCGCGGTAGACATCGCCGAAATAATTGATGTTCTCGCTCTCTTCCGCGCGGGCCGTGGCGATCATGAACAGGCTCGCGGCGACCGCCAGGATGACGCCGGCGATGGAAGGCTGCTTGCAGAAGAAGCCCCAGCCGAGGAAGATCAGCGAGCTGTACATGGGGTGCCTGATATAGCGGTAGATGCCGGAAGTGACCAGCGCCGTGGTCTTCTCGAACTCGAACATCGGCACATCGTTGCGGCTGGAGTCCGGCTTCCCCGACACCTTGAGCAGCACCACGCCGAAGACGACCAGCAGCAGCGAGATGAAGAACAGCACGCCCGCCATGATCTGGTTGGGCGCGCCGGTGTCCTCGTACCAGACCCGCATGTTCATCACGAACAGTCCGAGCATGCACTCCCACGCGATGAAGCGGTAGAAGCCGTGCGACCCCGGCTTGCGCAGCGAAGCCCTCGACACGAAGGCCAATCCCAATGTCACGACAGTAAAGGTAACAGCTTCCAGCATCGTTGCACTCCTGATACGCAGGCCCTCACAGGCGAGGGCTATTTAATCACAGAACGGCTTGCCCATCATAGGCGGGGCGGGATCAGGCGACCGCACGCTTCAACGCGCGGAAAAATTCGCGCTCGCGCTCGGCCTGGCCATGCAGCATGGCAGCCAGCGTGCCCGGCTCGAACGCCTCGCGCCCCTTGATCATGCGCGCCGCCTTCAGGGCGAACTCGCGCCAGCCGTCGCCGACCTCGTTCATGCGCTCGGACAACGCCGTCAGTTCGGCGATGCCGGTGACCTGCGCCGCTTCCTGCAGGAAGGCGGCATACAGGAAGCGGAAGCCGGCGCCGCCGGTGCCGATCTCCTCCTGCATGCGCACGATATGGCCGGCATAGTTGAGGCTGAGCTTGTCGGCAGGGTCCAGCTTCGCCACCCGCTTCGCCAGCATGCGGATGCCGCGCACGCCGACGATGGGAACGGGGCCGAGCATGGTACGCACGGTCCTCCTGATCGCCCGGCGCACCGCCTCCGCCGTCACCTCGTTGCGGCCGATGGACACCGGGTAATACAGCAGCCCCTTCGGCGCCATCAGCCCTTTGGCGAAGCGCGCGCGCTGCAGGGCGTCGCCCGCGCAGCGCTGCGGGTCTTCCGCGACCGGGTCGCTGATCAGGTATTCGTCGCCTTCCTTGCCGTACACGATCAGGTTGTGCGCATTGAAGTGGAAGCGCATGTCCTCGGGGAAGTAGGGCAGCCAGAACGGCGAGGTCTGGGCGCCGACCACCCTGCCCTGCGCCAGCAGCTCGTCCAGCCGCCGCGCGCCGGCCGCCGGGTCGCGGAACGTCTCGAACCGGAAGCGCATCCCGAACGGCCGCACCATGCCCTTGAGGATGTGTCTGGGCGGCATGCGGTAGGCGATCAGCGGAAAGCCCGCGAACTTCACGAAGGGCAGGTAGGCGAATGCCATCGCCGACGACAGTCCGAACGCCATCGCCTCCGAGATCGGCACGCCGTGGTGGGTCAGCAACGAGGCCGCCACGCCGCTCTCGCAATGCGCGGCATGGCGGTGCCGGAATTCCGCCGCGGTCGCCGTCACGGCAGCTGCCTCAGCTGTTCCACGCCGATCCCCATCACGTCGGCATAGCGCTGCAGGATGGCAGGCGGCAGCCTGGCGAATCTTTGCGGATGGAAATGGCGGCGGATGCGCCATTGCCAGAAACCGGTGACCTGGGACAGTTGCGACAGGTCCAGGCGCCGCGCATACATCCAGTATTCCAGCGGCGAGGTTTGCCCTGCCAGCACGCGCGCCCTGGCCGCTGCGGCCAGTTCGTCTATCCTTGCCAGGGCCTGCAGGGTGACGATCTCGTCCACTTCGCCGCCGCGCGACGCGACGATCACCATGCGTCCGTCCTTGTCGCGCGCATACATCGCGCGCCGGTGGCCGCCCATCGTGCGATTGCCTTCCTGCGGCACTTCGTCCACGTCCATCAGACCGCCTCCATGTAGATGAAGGCGCTGGAGAAACGCCCGCTCTCCGGGACGTACAGCAGCAGTTTCTGCCCCTTGCCGATGCGGCCGGAGCGGAACAGTTCGTCCAGCATGATGTAGGGCGAGGCGGAGCCGGTGTTGCCCTTCTCGACCAGGTTGGTGAACCAGCGCTCGCGCGGGATATGCACGCCGGCCTCGGCCAGCCCCGTCGCGACCAGGTCGGCGAAATAGCAGGAAGAGTAATGCGGCAGGAACCAGTCGATCTGCTGCGCCGACAGGCCGTGCTTCCTGACCAGTTCACGCAGGGGGTCGGTCAGCGTGGCGCGCACCACATGCTCGTTGAGCAGCTTCACGTCCTGCTTGACCGTGAACACGGAACGCGTGGCCCACTCCAGCGGCGAGAATTGCTGCCATCCGGTCAACGAGGCATCGGCGTTCTTTTCCGCGCCGGAATACATGCAGGCCGGCAACTCGTGCGCGGCGGACGACAGCTCGACCCAGTCCACGCGCAGGCTCAACGGCCCGCTGGGCCGGTCCTCCAGCAGCACCGCACCGGCGCCGTCGGATAACATCCAGCGCAGGAAATCCTTTTCGAAGGCGATCTCGGGACGCTGTTCCAGCTCCTGCAGCTTGTGCTCGGCCTCGGCCGCAAAGTTGCGCGCATGCAGCCCCAGCGAAGCCAGTTCGGAAGCCACCGCCACGGCGCGACGCGCATCGCCCGCGCGCACCGCCAGCCAGGCGTGCTTGAACGCTGCCGCGCCCGCCACGCAGATGCCGGCCAGCGACACCACTTCCAGGCGCGGCCAGCCCAGTGCGCCATGCACCATGACGCCGTGTCCGGGCATGAGCTGGTCAGGGCGCGAGGTCGCCGCCGCCAGGCTGTCCACCCTGCCGACATCGCCCAGGCCGTTGACCGCTGCGGCCGCCATCGCCGCATTCGACATCACCGGCTCGCCGCTGACGCGGTCGAGCGCGTAGTGGCGATGCCGGATACCGTTGCTGCGCAACACGATGCGGCGCGCCTTGGAAGGCTTGCCGCCGACCATGCCGAGCACGGCTTCCATCTCGTCGTTGCCGACCGGCTCCAGCGGCAGGAACGACGATGTGCGCGTCAGGTAGACATCAGTGCCCATACAGATGCATCCTTTCCGTCCCGCACCCCGATGGCTGATCGAAGCGCTGCTTCAGCTGCGCGAAGCGCCGCCGCAGGAACGGGCGCAACAGCGACTGCACGAGCAGGCTCAGCGGCACCACGGTCAGGATCAGCGCGATCAGGAAGACGACATACAGCAGCAGGAACGGGTAGCGCCGGCGCTGTCCCGGTTCGCCCGCGGCGCGTAGCAGCTTGCCCCACAGATGGAAACTGCGCGTGGCGGCCCGCTCGCTCACCAGCAAGTGCGGATTCGAATCGGCCGCCTTCAGCCCGCCGAGCAGCGGCGCGTTGCCGTGCTCCTGGCCGTTGCGCAGGGCATCGCGCAATGCCAGCCCGAAGCGGCCCGCCGCGCGGATGCTTGCCGCATCGACGCCGGCAGGCGGCAGCAGCCTGAGCAAATCGCGCTTGCCGCTCAGCAGCCACAGCGGGGTGGTGAGCAAGCTGGCCATGGTCGGACTCGGATCGACCAGCACCACGTTGTCGAGCAGCCGCGCGCCGCAGTCTTGCAGCAGGCCCTTCATCTTCTCTTGCGCCAGCATCCACATGTTGCGGCAGGCGATCACCGTCACCACCGGCTTGCCGGCCAGCAGCCTGCGCGCCAGTGGATGCTTGAGAAAGGCGGTAACGGGCTGCGACGGCGCCAGGAACCAGACCTGGTAAGGCAGGATCACCAGATCGAATTCCTCCTCGCCGGTGAGCGACAGCGGCTGCAGCGGTGAGGGCGCCATGTGCGCGGATTCCGGGAAGGCATCGAGGAAACTGAAGAATCCCCACGGGAAGGGGAACGGCTTGAGCGGACGCAGGGGTTCGACATGCACCGCGATATCGCCGCCCTGTCGCAGGGGGGCAATGATGTTCCCGACGATCTCGCCGAGCTGTCCGGTCTGCGAGTAATCCAGTACCAATACGCGTTTGATCGGGCGGGAGGTCGATACTTCGGTTGTGTTCACTGCTGCCACGCGCCTCGTTGAGGGGATCGAAAAAACGGGCGGATTCTATCATTCCGCCCCCCTTGCACCAAGGCGCGCGGGCCGGTCATTCGGCTTCCGGCCCGCCGTGCGCCAGGCGCAGGTGGCTGGCCTGGCCGGAAAACATCGCCGCCGCCGGCATTGCGGAAACGTCTCTGCCTGCTGTTGTATCGCACGGCAGCAACCTCAGCCAGTTGCTCTCCCCGCCCTCCATTTCGTCCACCCAGCCGAGCAGCACACCGCCCTGGCTGGCCTGCGCAGCGGCCAGGCGCAACAGCGCTTGCGGGCTGGCCCCCGCCATGAAACAGGCGTGCCCCTGCCAGCCCATCTGTGCCGCCAGCAAGGCCAGCAGCTGGCTGGGCTGCGTCTGCAGGAACGCGAGCGGCATCGGCAGGTCGTCGCGCAATTGTTCGAGGACGTCCGCTGTCGCCGCGTGAGTGCCGCGCCGGCTGCCCAGCCATATCTGCGCCTCCTGCGGCAGGGTCGTCTCGCCTGCGTCCGCCATGCAGCGCAGTGCGCCGAACAGGCCCAGTTCCGCCCACGTGCCGATGCGGCGCGGCTTGCTGCCCAGCATCTGCGCCAGTTGCTCGCGCCAGTCGGCCGGAGGCGGTGCGGCGAGGCATCGTCCGCTGATGGTGAAGATCTTCATGTGCGCTCCAGCACCACGGTCGCATGGCTGCCGCCAAAACCCAGTATCGTCGCCAGGACGCGGCGCACCCGTTCCGGCATGCGTGCGGCGAGCTCGATCCCCAGTGCGCCGTCCACCGCATGCGGATATTGCGGCCACACTCCCTGTTCCAGACAGGCGGTCAACAGCGCGATCTCCGCCGCGCCTGCGGCGCCCATGCTGTGCCCGATCGCCGCCTTGAGCGAAACCAGCGGCGGCACGCGCGCGAATGCCTCGCGCAGGCCGCGCGCCTCGACCGCGTCGTTGCCCGGACTGCCGGCAGCCTGCACCTTGATGAGGTCGATCGCGTTCGCCGTCAGGCCGCCCGCCGCCAGCGCGCGCCGATACATTTCCGCCACGGCTGGCGCGGATGCGCCGGTCGGCTGGCTGCCATCCACCACATTGGCGCCGCCGGTCAGCCGCCACGATGCGGTGCTGCGCGTCGACAGCCGCAAGGCCGCGACGGCCTCGCCCAGCACCAGGCCGTCGCGCTGCGCCGCAAAAGGCCGGCTGCCATGCAGCGACAGCAATTGCAGCGCCGCGAAGCCGCCCAGGGTAAGCCGGTTGTCCAGTTCCAGCCCCAGCACCAGCGCCTCCTCCTCCTCGCCTGCCGACAGCAGCGCATGCGCGGCGATCAGGGCATTCAGGCTGGACGTGCATGCCGTGCTGATCGTATACACCGGGCCCGCCCACTGCAGCCATGCGGCCACCTTGGCGGCGAATTCGCCGTGATCCATGCGCGCTTCGCCCCGCTCGACCGCACCGATGTCGAACGAGGACGTGGCGATGAAGAGCGCGCCGTTACGCGCCTGCGGCGCATCGGCCGCGGCAGCGACGCGCTGCACCAGCTGGCGTGCGCGCTCGTCCCAGCCGTGTTGAGCGAAGGGAATGGCGTAATAGGGGAAACGGCCGCCCAGCGCGCCGGGCAATGCGCAGGTGGAAGGGGTGGCTCCGCCCTGCCGCAACGAGGCCAGCGCGCTCTCCACGTCCAGGCCCAGGGCACAGGCCAGCCCGCGGCCACAGAGGTAAACCGGTTTCATGCTGGCCGGTGTCTGCGCAGATGTTCGGCCAGGGCCCGCAACGAGACCAGGGCACGGCGCGTCTCCTTGCTGTCGGGCATGCGCACGCCGTATTTCTTCTGGATCGCCATCGATATCTGCAACGCATCCAGCGAGTCGAGCTCCAGCCGGGATTCGGCGCCGAACCACGTCTCGTCGTCGCTCAGCCCGCCGGGCGGCTCACCCTTGTCCACGGCGGCCAGGATGAGCGCCTTGAGCTCGGCGCGGAATGCGATGTCGTTGTCGTTCATGGAGGATCGGGCTGCCCGCCGGGCGGCAGGCGCGGGGATCATTTGGCGCGATGCTGCTGGATATGCCGGTTCAGATTGCGCAGCGAACTGAATATCTTGCTGTTGTCCGCATCGTCCGATTTGAGTTGCACGCCGTAGGTCTTGGAGATCGCCAGCGACAATTCGAGGATGTCGATCGAATCCAGGCCCAGGCCCTCGCCGTACAGCGGCGCATCCGGTTCGATGTCGTCGGCCGCCACTTCCAGGTTCAACGAAGTCACGATGAGTTGTGCCAACTCTTTTTCTTCTGCACTTGCTGCCATGATGCTCCCTGTCGTTTATTTATGCGGGCGCATTTTACCTCATTGGCGGCAAGGGTTCTAAACCGATGCGTCAGATCATCGCACCGTTGATGGAAATGATCTGCCCCGAAATATAGGCAGCCTTGTCGGAGGCGATGAACGCCACCAGCTCGGCCACCTCTTCCGGCTTGCCGGCACGGCCGAGCGGGACCAGGCGCTTGATGGCGTCCTTGTCGAACACATGCTCGGTCATGGCTGACTCGATGATGCCGGGCGCGACCGCATTGACGGTGATGCCGCGGCTGGCGACTTCCAGCGCCAGCGCCTTGGTCGCGCCGTGCAGGCCGGCCTTGGCTGCGGCGTAATTGGTTTGGCCGCGGTTGCCCGCCAGCGCAGCGACCGAGGAAATGTTGACGATGCGCCCCCAGCGTTTGGTGATCATCGGCAGCAGCAGGGGTTGCGTCACATTGAAGAAGCCGTTGAGCGAAACGTCGATCACCCGGTGCCATTGCTGCGCATTCATGCCCGGCATCACGGCATCGTCGTGGATGCCGGCGTTGTTCACCAGGATCTGGATCGCGCCGTCCGCCAGCACAGCCTGCAGCGCGTCCTGTGTCTGTTCGGCATTCGCCACGTCGAATGCGACGGCCTGCGCGCTGCCGCCGGCAGCTGCGATCCCGGCCGCGATCTCTTCCGCGCGCTGCAGGGAACTGTTGGCGTGTACATACACGTGGTAGCCGAGTTGTGCCAGCTTGCGGCAGATCTCCGCGCCGATGCCGCCGCTGCCTCCGGTCACCAGTGCGCGTTTCATGTGCCCTCCTTGTCCGCGTCGAGCACCACGGTGGCGCGTCCGCTCATGACCAGGTTTGCGCCGGCATGGATATCGAACCGGTAGATGACGCGCGCCTCGTCGCCCATCATCTTTTCGGCATCGATGACGAGATCGCCGGCCAGGTCATCCAGGCGGCTGGCGCGGCAATCGACATCGCGCAGTGCGGCGAGGTAACCTGCCCGCGGCCGCCGGTCCAACTGCGCATCCCATGCCCCGTGCACCGCCATCGCCTGTGCGGCGTATTCGATGCCGCACCATGCCGGCAATTCGTTGCCGCAGCGCAGCGGATTCGCGGGATCGCGGTGCGTGCTGCTGATGCAGCGTATGCGCTGCGCATCGCATGCCTGCACGCCGTCCAGCAGGCACATGTTGCCGCTGTGCGGGATGACGCCGGCGATCGCGGCCTTGTCCGCTAGCATGGCGTCACGCCAAGTTCGAGATGGTTGTCGGCAAACCAGGCAAGGCTGATCTTCGCCGGTCTGCCGCCGGCCAATGCCGCCAGCAGCGGCAATCCGCGTGCCGCCGGAATGCCCCGGCGCAACGCTTCCAGCCCTGCATCCTGCATCGCGGTCTCGCGGGTACCGCCGGATACCAGTTCCACCGTGATCGCCGCCAGGGATTTTCCCGTCCGTTGCGGTGTCAGGATCAATGCCATGCCGAACGGCGCAGCGATGGGCCGCACGCTGTGCAGCGGTTCCGGATACGGGTGGTCATAGGCGATCAGCACCACGACGGCATCGTCCACCGCGACCTGCGTGGCCGACTCCAGCAACCCTGCGGCGAAACTTGCATCGTGCGCGCACAGGCTGGTGGAAGGTTCATGCGTACCGGCCGCGATGCACCAGTAGCCTGCTGCCGCGTTATGCACGGAATTATGGAAACGGGTCGGCGACACTTCGCGTGGCGCCGTGGCCAAGATGCCGTTGATGGCATGCGCGTTGTCGTTGTCGCCGCCGGACGAGGTGAATACCGTGGCGGCCGTCCGGGTATCGCGACCGGACTGCAGGAATGCCTCCTGCCCCACGGCGAGCGCTAGCTTGATCGGAACGCCGGCTCGCCGGCGTTCCGGTGCCGGCAGCATGTCGCTGCTGCGCAGGTTGGTCGGCGCGGCCACATAGGCCGACGCGCCCGCCAGTACGGCGCGCCCGGCGGGCCAGCCGTCCAGGCCCGGGCCCAGTAGTCCGATGCCTTCGACGAATACGCGCATCACGCCTTCCTCCCCAGCACCAGGCTGCAATTGCTGCCACCGAACCCGAAGGAATTGCTCAACACGCGGCTGATTTTTCCGGCGCCATTCTCGATCTGATAGTTGATTGCGATGGCCGGGTCGAGCTGTCGCGTATTGATGCTGCCCGGCAGGAAATCATGTTCGATCGCCAGCATGGCGATGATGGCCTCGGTGACTCCGGCTGCGCCCAACTGGTGTCCGGTCCAGCCTTTGGTCGAACTGCACGGCACGCCAGCGCCGAACACATCCGCGACCGCCTTGCCTTCGCTGGCATCGTTGGACCTGGTCGCCGTGCCATGCAGGTTGATATAGTCGATGTCGCTCGCCTGCAGGCCGGCGGAGTCCAATGCGCGCTGCATGGCCAGCCTTGCCCCCAGCCCGTCCGGATGCGGTGTCGACATGTGATAGGCATCCGAACTCTCGCCCACGCCCAGCAGCAGCATCGCGTCCGCGGATATCTGCGCCGGCGCCTTTTCGATCAATACGAAACCCGCGCCTTCGCCGATCGAGATGCCATCCCGTTCGGCATCGTACGGCCGGCATGGCTGGTGCGAGACCAGTCCCAGGGAATTGAAGCCGTACAGCGTGCTCAGGCACAGGCTGTCCGTGCCACCGACCACGGCTGCGTCGCATACGCCCGCCGCCATCATCCGCTGCGCGTTGGCGAACACCTTGACGCTGGACGAACAGGCCGACGACACGACGAAGGAGGGGCCGCTCAGGCCAAGGTAGCGCAGGACGAAACCGGCCAGCGAATAGGAATTCTGCGTCTCGGCATAATGGAAATCCGGCGGCAATGCGCCGGTATCCGGGTCAAGACGGCGATATGCCAGCTCCGTCTGCAATATCCCGGAAGTGCTGGTGCCGAGGAACACGCCGATGCGCGATGCACCGTACTTCCGTTTTGCCTGCTCGACCGCATGGGCAAAGCCATCCTGCTCCAGACAGAGCTGGGCGAGTCGGTTGTTGCGGCAGTCCCACGCCGACAGATCCGCGCGCACGCGAAAATCATCCAGCGCATCGACCTTGGCGATATAGGTTTCCAGGTCGACATCTTCGAATGCGCAGGGCGCCAGCCCGGAACGGCGGGCACGCAGCGCATCCATGGTTGCGGACGCACCCAGCCCCAGACTGTTGGCAAGTGCGGTGTGACTGATGACTAAGGGCTGCAAATTAGAAAACCACTCAATTGTTTGAAAGCACGAACTATGCTGGCTGAATTCTAGCACATGAAAAAATCGGCCCCCTGCTGCGCGTGTTGTCAGAACCTCAGGCAGGTCATGATTCAACCGCTACTGCGCAGCAGGTTGTCACATCGTTCAGGTAGTTCATTGTTGGCCCCCCAAAGCAAAAGACCCCGCCTTTTGGGCGGGGTCTTTCACTTTGTAAGGAGTCTGACGATGACCTACTTTCACATGCGGATGCACACTATCATTGGCGCGAAGTCGTTTCACTGTCCTGTTCGAGATGGGAAGGAGTGGGGCCAACTTGCTATGGTCGTCAGACATAACTGTTATCGGCCGCTGTTGCTGGTTCATTGCACCAGCGACCGATGTAATCTTTGGAAGAAGTAAAGTGTGTTCTGATTGTTGCGAGCGGTGTTACTTGCGCTTGCCTAATGTTATAGGATCAAGCCGCACGGGCAATTAGTATCGGTTAGCTTAACGCATTACTGCGCTTCCACACCCGACCTATCAACGTGGTGGTCTTCCACGACCCTTCAGGGCAATCAAGTTGCCAGGGAAGTCTCATCTTGAGGCGAGTTTCCCGCTTAGATGCTTTCAGCGGTTATCTCTTCCGTATATAGCTACCCGGCGATACGACTGGCGTCATAACCGGTACACCAGAGATACGTCCACTCCGGTCCTCTCGTACTAGGAGCAGGCCCCCTCAAACTTCCAGCGCCCACGGCAGATAGGGACCAAACTGTCTCACGACGTTTTAAACCCAGCTCACGTACCACTTTAAATGGCGAACAGCCATACCCTTGGGACCGGCTACAGCCCCAGGATGTGATGAGCCGACATCGAGGTGCC